>Ga0257126_1000064_pt1 | contig 83742 bp, 79 predicted proteins | sample SI060_120mmetaG_FD_190151 | JGI IMG/M metagenome (GOLD analysis project Ga0257126, IMG submission 190151) | Marine microbial communities from Saanich Inlet, British Columbia, Canada - SI060_120m | ecosystem: Environmental > Aquatic > Marine > Inlet | place: Canada: British Columbia | collected... | reverse complement strand
GTTTGCTCGCACCAGAAGTTATCTCTCCACTTGCCAGAAGAATGGAGTATCATCTGCTGAGGCGTTGAGATTACTTTATAAAGGGCAGTGGCCTGAGTTTATGGGGCTGAGTCCTGAATAGTTACCTATTTTTTTAAATTAACTTCACCAAGCTACGATTAATGGTATATACTGATACGATCATTTTTAGTGCATTGACACTTTTAGATGATTTAATACTAATTTAATACGAAGAGGATAGATATGAATAAAAGTGAACTAGTGGCACAAATAGCAGCAAAGAGTGACACATCAAAAGTAAATGCTTCAGCTATGGTTGAAGCTATGGTGGAGATCGTTGGGGATAGCTTAAAGGCTGGAGAGAGTGTTCAGATTTCAGGGTTTGGAGCTTTTAAGGTAACTGATCGTGCAGCACGGATGGGACGCAACCCAAAGACTGGAGAGTCTATCCAGATTAAAGCTTCCCGCTCCCCATCTTTCAAAGCTGGTAAGGGGCTTAAAGATAAAGTTAATAGCTAAGCAACTATTCAGCTCACCTCTAAAATCCACCATCTCTGCGTTGCAAAATCATCACATACACATGTATACTCAAATTTTGCGCCTTGATATATCGAGTTTTAGGGGTGATTTAATATATAGATAATCTACCCCCTAAAAATGGCTAAATCCACGTTCATCTATACAGGATCCATCTCGCCATTTAACACTATCTCCATCTGCAACATCTTCCTCTACAATATCTCCAATCACTGAAACTGCACACCCCAACTCTGCAAGTTTTTCTGTGACTAACTTAAGCTTACCTGCCGCTATTGTAAAACATAACTCATAATCATCTCCTCCACTTAGAGCTAAACTCAATCTTTCTTCAACAGAGCCTATATTACTAAGTGCAGAGTGGACTGGAATAGCTGCTCGATCTAAAACAGCTCCTACTCTACTACTCTCACAGATGTGCCTTAAATCAGCAACTAGTCCATCTGAAACATCAACCATTGCACTAGAAAAATCTCGCAATATAACTCCCTCGGCAACTAGCGGTGATGGTCGTTCTAAGTTAGCTAGATTCTCTTTTATTAAGATATTGTCGGCAAGTTGCAGCGTACTATTATGTTGAGATTCATTAATAAGTTGCACCATATAAGCGGCTGTACCTAAACTATTTGTTACACAGATAGCATCCCCAACCTTTGCTCCAGAGCGTCTAACCGCTTTCCCTATGGGGGCAGAACCATATATTTGTAAAGTTAAAGTTAGTGGGCCTCTAGTTGTATCTCCGCCAACAAGATCAACCTTAAATTTTTCTGCCATAGAGAATAACCCCGCAGAAAACTGCTGTAGCCACTCTCTATTATATTCTGGAATAGTAAGAGCTAAGGTTGCCCAGAGAGGCTCTCCCCCCATAGCGGCAAGGTCGCTTAAATTTACTGCTAATAATTTATGCCCGAGGGAGTATGGATCAACTGAATATTGAGTTCCATTATTAAAAAAATGAACACCCTCAACCATTGTATCTACTGAGACGAGAAGCTCTCTATCTGCTGGAACCGTTAAAATTGCAGCGTCATCTCCAACTCCAAGTAGAGTCCCTGTATGGTAATGGCTCTTACCAGCAAAGAACTCATCAATTAACGAGAATTCACTTTGTTTTTTTTCTCTCATAGTCCGCAATTTCTAGTTTACGGGATTGTTGCGCCACTTTATCGAGTGCAGCATTAATAAATTGATGACTTTTAGCTGAACCAAAAGTTTTTGATAACTTAATATACTCATTCAGAACTACTCTATATGGGACATCTGGAAGATACATAAGCTCATATCCGCCAAGTCTGAGTAGCGCTTTCTCAACAGGATCTACCTGCTGAATATCTCTACTCAAATGCGGCGAGAGCGCCTGATCAACAGAAATAACCTCATCGACAGCACCTTTTACTATTTTTTCAAAGAGATCTCCATCGGCTTCTGCCAGAATACCTTCTTCATTAAATTGAGAAATAATTTCTGTTGCAGGTAGTGGATCTATAGACCACTGATATAGTGCCTGCACAGCCGCACGACGAGATTTAGAACGAGCTCCACCCATATCTATTTACAATTTTTTCAGCAGATTAACCATCTCAATTGCAGAGATTGCTGCCTCTGCACCCTTGTTACCTGCTTTTGTACCTGAGCGTTCAATAGCTTGCTCAATTGTATCAACAGTAAGTAGACCAAAGGTTATTGGAACACTGCTCTCTAAGGATACTGTTGCCAACCCTTTAGTTGCTTCACCAGCAACAAAATCAAAGTGAGGAGTTCCTCCACGAATGACTGCGCCTATTGCAATAATAGCATCATAGTCGCCCTCAGCCATCCGTTGCGCTGCAATCGGCATCTCAAATGCTCCTGGAACTCGCACCACATGGATATTTTCCACCTCTGCACCATTGCGTATCAGCGTATCAATCGCCCCATCCAGCAGACTCTCAACTAAAAAGCTGTTAAAGCGGGCAACTACAATCCCAAACTTTCCACCCTCAACATTAAGATTTGCCTCTGTCACTTTTATACCATGTTTCATAAAATCATCCTCTCAATTTATATCAATTAAAAACTCAACATTCACAAATTACAATTAATAAGTAACCGTCTCAACCATCTCTAGACCAAACCCAGATAGCGCATGCATTTTGCGTGGGGTACCAAGTACTCGCATCTTAACCACCCCTAGATCTAACAAAATCTGCGCACCAACTCCAAAATCTCTAAGCTCACCAGAATCTTTACTTGACTTAGGCTTGCTCGTTGAACTGCTAGCCAACTGATGATTTTGAATGCGAGCCACAAGGTCTCGACCATCCTCCTCTTTACGCAACAGAAGTAACACTCCGTTTTCCTCTTGCGAAACTCTATGCATATCCCGCTCTAGAGTATGTCCACACCCCTCTCCCTCAACAGAAAATAGATCACATAGCGTATCTAACATATGTACTCGCACCATTATCGGTTTCTCAGAGTCTATTTCACCTTTAACTAGCGCTAGATGAACTTCATTATTAATTGACTCTCTATACGCTTTCACCTTGAACTCACCATACTTGGTATTGAGCACACTTTCTGCTTCAGCCTCAATGGTCTTCTCATTTTTAATTCTATATTCGATAAGGTCTGCTACAGTTCCTAGCTTTAGATTATGCTTCTGTGCAAAAACTTCAAGGTCTGGACGACGCGCCATCGAACCATCCTCATTTAAGATCTCCACAATTACCGATGATGGCTCAAACCCAGCCAGCCGCGCAAGATCACAACCAGCTTCTGTGTGTCCAGCTCTAGTTAAGACCCCTCCAGGTTGTGCCATTAATGGAAATACATGCCCAGGCATAACAATACTATCTGCAGTTGCATCCTCTGCAGTTGCTACCTGTATAGTCTTAGCTCGATCAGCTGCAGAAATACCAGTAGTAACACCCTCTGCCGCCTCGATAGAGACTGTGAAGTTAGTACCATGCAGGTCATGATTAGTTCCCTGCACCATTAGTGGAAGATCTAACTGCTCACAACGGGTTTTACTTAAAGTTAAGCAGATTAATCCACGCCCATAACGAGCCATAAAGTTAATATCTTCTGTGGAGGCTTTGGTAGCTGCCATTATTAGATCGCCTTCATTCTCACGATCCTCATCATCCATCAATACCACCATTTTACCTTGGCGAATATCCTCAACAATCTCTTCTGGGCTATTTAATTTCATACTCTGTTCTGTACACTCATTTAATGTTATTAAATTTATTATGACTATTTTTCACTCTTAAGATTTTATCTTGAGAGAAAACCGTTTTCTGCTAAAAATTCCATACTAATGCCGCCTACTCCTGACTCTGCTGCTCTATCTCCGAGCATCATCCTCTCTAGATAGCGAGCAATAAGATCAACCTCTAAATTTACTTTTGTCCCCACCACAAACTCGCTCATAGTGGTCTCTTGCAGCGTGTGGGGAACTATATTCAAATCAAACTCTGCACCGTCCACTCTATTTACTGTCAAACTTACTCCATTAACCGTAATTGAACCCTTCTCTGCAATATAGCGCGCCAACTCCGTAGGAGTTTTTATCTTAAACTGGATTGAACGTCCATCTTCTGCTCTGCTTATCACCTCACCTACCCCATCCACATGCCCGCTTACCATGTGTCCGCCTAGCCTAGTAGTTGGAGTTAGAGCTTTTTCCAAATTAACTGCTGAGCCAACTTTAAGATTTGCAAATGCGGTACGAGAAAGTGTCTCACCTGAAACATCGGCACTAAAGCCATCCCCTGGAAGTTCTACCGCAGTAAGACATACTCCATTAACTGCAATACTATCACCAAGCAAGACATCACTAAGATCAAGTCCAAGTGTCTCAATAAACGCTCGCGCATCACTGCCCTTTCGTTCTAAGCGACCTATCCTCCCAACTGCTTCTATAATTCCTGTAAACATAACTGCTAAGAATACACTATTTTATGACTGTTTGCTGTATCGTTTATCGAGCACATATTATCAACTAGATATTATTTCAGAAACAACTTTTATATCATCACCAAAACTTTCTACCGAAGTTATCTTCATCTCGATCTTATCACTCATATTATCTATCTTCAGGTCAAATAGTGGACGCGCTCCACTGCCCATCAGGACTGGTGCTATATAGGTAACTATCTCATCTACTAGATCAGCTTTAATAAGTGCGCCAGTAAGAGTTGCTCCTGCCTCTACCTGAACCTCGTTAATCTCCCTATCAGCTAAAATATTCATTAGCTTATTAAGATCAACTCCTCCATCTACTCGTGCTAATTTAATAGTATCTAGGAGGTTATTATTATGCTCGCCCATTTTCCAGAGAGGAGGATGACACTCTTCTGCTACCACCATCAACACATCCCCCTCAGTACCAAATATTTTTGCATCTAGTGGAGTTTTACCATCGGGATCTAATACCACTCGCAGTGGGGCAATATAGTCATCTTCAATTTCACGCACATTAAGAGATGGATTGTCTGCAACAATAGTTCCGCTTCCAGTTAATATGGCAGAACTTCTGGCGCGCATCCTCTGTACATCTTGGCGTGATTCTATACCAGTAATCCATTTGCTTTCACCAGAACTCATAGCAGTTCTTCCATCTAAACTTTGCGCCATTTTAATTCGTATAAAAGGACGCTGCTTACGCATACGCATCATAAATCCAGAATTAAGAGTCTCACTCTTATCTTCTTGCACTCCACTAATAACCTCTATTTTGGCATCCTTTAATCTTTTCACCCCCTTGCCAGAGACCTCCGGATTCGGATCCTCAAGCGCAACTACAACTCGCTTAACTCCAGCCGCAATCAATGCATCACAACAGGGAGGAGTTCTACCAGTATGGCTACATGGTTCTAGAGTTACAAACACTGTGGCGTTAACTGTAGAGTTCCCAGACTCTGCCGCCATGCGTAGTGCATCTATCTCAGCATGCGCTCCGCCTGCGCGACGGTGAAGACCCTCTCCAATAACCACATTGTCTTTAACAATTACACACCCTACCCTCGGGTTTGGATCTGTCGTATATAGAGCCTTAGCTGCCAGAGTATGGGCTCGTGCCATATGCTCGTTAATAGCTTCAAGATTCATCAGAACTATTTTTGGCTAAAGATTTCTTATACTCTTTGCGCAGTGGATCTTGATCATCTCCTGTTAAAAGTTGCATCTGCATATCGTTACCTAACATTGTCTCTTTTTCTAACTTTTCAACCATCTCACGAAATGCATTTACATCTTGAAATCTGCGATAGACTGAAGCGAACCGAATATATCCAACATCATCGAGATTACGCAACTCATCCATAACCCAAGTGCCTATATCATTAGATGCTACTTCACGATCACCACTCTTGATCATGCGCCTACGAATGCGCTCAATCGCATCATTCACTTTTTCAGTCTCTACCGGCCGTTTCTCCAATGCTCGTTTAAAACCTTTACGCAACCTAACCTCATCAAACGCTTGACGACTTCCATCATTTTTTATAACTGTGGGAGGGGCAAGCTCTGCGCTCTCAAAAGTGGTGAAACGCATTCCACACTTAGAATTTTGACACTCTCTGCGGCGGCGAACCTGATCACCATCACTTCCGAGACGAGAGTCAACAACTCTAGTGTCTACATCCTCACAGAATGGACAGCGCATCTACTTATACACTGGGAAACGAGCACATAACTCAAGCACCTTAGCTTTGACCGATTGTTGCATATCACTGCTATTAACATCATCCATCACATCGCACATCCATCCTGCAAGCTCAACGGCTTCAAGCTCGCCAAAACCACGGGTAGTAATGGCAGGAGTACCAACTCTAATTCCACTTGTTACAAATGGTGACTGAGGATCATTTGGGACAGCATTTTTATTAACTGTAATATTAGCTGCACCTAGTGCTGCATCAGCCTCTTTACCAGTAACTCCCTTCTTAATCAGGTCAACTAAGAAGAGATGGTTATCAGTTCCACCAGAGACAACATTATAATCTCGCTCTAGAAAAACCTTAGCCATCGCCTGCGCATTAATTTTAACCTGTCGTTGATAAGCACTGAATGCTGGTTCCAAAGCCTCTTTAAAAGCAACGGCTTTAGCTGCGATCACATGCATCAATGGTCCACCTTGTGTGCCTGGAAATACTAAGGAGTTAAATTTCTTCTCTAACTCTGGGTTAGACTTAGCCAGAATCACTCCACCTCGTGGCCCACGCAATGTTTTGTGAGTTGTAGTGGTTGTAACATCTGCAATCTGTACTGGACTTGAATATTCACCTGCAGCAATAAGCCCCGCAACATGCGCCATATCAACAAATAGATAAGCTCCAACTTCATCTGCAATTTTACGAAAACGATCCCAGTCAATCTCACGAGAGTAAGCAGAGAATCCTGCCACAATCATTTTAGGTTTATGCTCTCGAGCTAGAGACTCCATCTCATCATAGTCTAGGATTCCTGTATCATTATTGAGACCATACTGTACCGCATTATAAATCTTGCCAGAAAAATTTGGTTTAGCTCCATGAGTAAGATGCCCTCCAGCATCTAAGCTCATTCCTAAAATAGTATCACCTGGAAGGCAGAGTGCCTGATAGACCGCAGCGTTTGCTTGTGAGCCTGAGTGAGGTTGTACATTTGCATAATCAGCGCCGAATAGCTCCTTAACCCTATCAATTGCCAACTGCTCTGCGACATCCACAAATTCGCAGCCACCGTAGTAACGCTTGCCAGGGTATCCCTCTGCATATTTATTAGTCAACTGCGACCCCTGCGCCTCCATCACTCGAGGGCTGGCATAATTTTCTGAAGCGATCAACTCAATATGCTCCTCCTGCCTTACCTGCTCACTCTGCATCGCACTCCAAAGCTCATCATCGTATCCCGCTATGGTCATATCTTTTGAAAACATTAGCAATTCCTCTTAAAAATATATCTAAAAATTATTTAGTACAGACATACATTATCACTTAAAACAGTGCTTATCACTTAAAATAGCGCTAATTCTACCACACAACTAGCTCTTCACTAAGGTGGCTCACTAAGATAGTATTGATACTAGCAGCCGTTATTACAATCTATCAACATAGTCCACAATCTCTTGAATGAAAATTTTCCCATAACGCTCCAGCTTTTTCTCTCCAACCCCATTTATCTGCAAGAACTCTGCATTAGTTTTAGGAAAATATATTGCCATCTGGGTTAGTGCTGCATCTCCAAATACTGCAAACGGAGGCACTCCTCGCTCATCAGCAAGCTCTCTACGCAGCGATCGTAACAACTCAAACAGCAACTCATCTCTCCCCTCTAGCGACGCAACTGCCTTGTACTTCTGACTCCTCACTGAACGCACTTTAATTCTTGGTTTTGCGAGCTCTAATTTAATTTCACCTTTAAGTAGAGCTCGCGCTTCCTCTGTCAATTTTAAAATTGAGTAGTTAGCAATGTCTTGAATTAAATATCCACGATGGATAAGCTGACGAAAAATACTAGTCCACTCTGCATCGCTATTATCTTTTCCTATACCGTAGGTGCTAAGTTCATCTCCTCGACGTTTACGAATATTTTCATTATCCATCCCTCGCAACACATCTATCACATAGCGCATCCCGTACGCCTGATTTACTCGATAGACACAAGAGAGAGCCTTCTGCGCATCAGTAGTTGCATCGTAACACTCTGGTGGATCAGAACAGACATCACAGTTACCGCAATCCTCTTTTAGATCCTCTCCAAAATAGGTAAGTACAACTCTTCTTCGACAAGTGAGTGCTTCTGCAAAAGCGATCATACTATTAAGCTTATGAGTCTCTATCCTAATCTGCTCTGGGTTATGGCTCTGCTCAACTAAATAACGAGCAGTCACCATATCTTGCGCTCCAAACAGGAGAAGAGCCTCTGCAGGAAGACCATCTCGCCCTGCTCTTCCTGTCTCCTGATAATACCCTTCAATATTTTTAGGTAGATCATAATGGACAACAAAACGGACATCTGGTTTATCTATACCCATTCCGAATGCGACTGTTGCAACAACCACATCAACTTCATCTCGCATAAACTTATCATGCGCTTCGTGTCTCCGTGCTGCGGATAGACCTGCATGATATGGGAGTGCATTAAATCCAGCTACCTGTAATCTATCAGCAACCTCCTCCACTCTCTTACGACTTAACGCATAGACGATGCCTACACTACCCTCCACTCTATTTAAAAATGATTTAAGTTGCTCAAACGGTTTGCTCTTCTCTAGAACGCTATAGCGAATATTGGGACGATCAAAGCCTGTGACATGCACTTTTGGACTCTGTAATTGGAGACGGTGAATTATATCTTTACGAGTTTGCGGATCTGCAGTAGCAGTCAAAGCTACCATAGGAATATTTGGAAAAATAGTGCGCAGCTCTCCTAACTGCACATACTCTGGCCTAAAGTCATGTCCCCACTGTGAGACGCAGTGAGCCTCATCTACAGCAAAGAGAGATATATTTATCTCTGCAATACGGGCTAAGAAAGCCTGCGACATCAGGCGCTCTGGAGCAACATAAAGTAGATCAAGCTCTCCAGCATGAAATTTAGCCAAGATCACTCTCGCCTGCTCTCCACTAAGCGAAGAGTTATAACAGGCGGCAGATACTCCATTAGCATGCAACGCATCAACCTGATCTTTCATCAGAGAGATTAGTGGCGAAATAACAATTGTAGTTCCAGACAGATGTAAGGCTGGAATTTGATAACAGAGAGATTTACCGCCGCCTGTCGGCATAAGGATAAAGGCATCCTCTTGTGCAATCACATCTGAGATAATCTTCTCTTGATAAGGACGAAATTCACTATACCCAAACACAGTTTGGAGGATGTTTTCTGCTTGATTATTTAGTTGAGTACTCATTGAGCCGAGAATTTTACTATAATTAACAGTAATGAATATCAAGAAAAATATAACGAACATAACTGAGCGGATTAAAAATGCTACGAAGCTCTACGCTCGCTCACCAGATACAGTTAAACTACTTGCAGTTAGCAAAACCAAACCTTTAACTATGATTCAGGATGCATACACTGCTGGACAACGAGACTTTGGTGAAAACTATCTGCAAGATGCGCTTCCTAAAATTGAGACACTATCAGCTGACCCTAACTACAATGACATTATCTGGCACTTTATCGGCTCTATTCAATCTAATAAAACTAAAACTATTGCCGAAAATTTTAGTTGGGTGCACGGTGTAGACCGCTTAAAAATTGCTCGGCGCTTAGGTGAACAGCGTCCCGCAGAGCTTGGAAATATTAACATCTGCATCCAAGTTAATAGCAGTAAAGAGAAGAGTAAATCTGGAGTTACCCTACAAGAGCTCCCTCAACTAATCAGTGAAATAAGAGATCTACCAGGAGTGTCTCTGCGCGGACTTATGACTATCCCTGCAAACAGCACCCTAACTACTCCTGAGAGCAGTTCAGTAATAGAGAAGCAGCGCAAACCATTTAGAGAGTTACACAAAGCTTTAGAGCAGATTAACAACAATTCAACCCACGCAAGTGGCTCAACAGAAACAGATCTCGACACTCTATCTATGGGAATGTCTGGAGATTTAGAGGCGGCAATCGCAGAAGGAGCAACTATAGTGCGAGTTGGTACAGATATTTTTGGAATACGCGAGACTAATAACAGATAATGAATCGTTCACTCCCAACTCCACCAACCATCCTAACCTTTGGTGGACATGACCCCAGTGGTGGTGCAGGAATTCAAGCCGACATCGAAACCATCTCTGCACTAGGAGGACACGCTGCAACCATCATCACTGCGCTCACCACGCAAGATAGTGGCAAAGTGTACAACTTCTACCCTGTTGACTCAGCTATCTTAACCGAACAGGCACAACTTATATTTAACGACTTTAATGTTTCAGCAGTTAAGATAGGAATGGTCGGCTCTATTGAGATCTGTCACGCTATTCACACCATTATGCTGGAGTATCCAGAGATACCTATTGTGCTAGACCCTGTCCTGAGTGGCGGCGGGGGAGGCACTCTCTCTGAAACTGAACTTGCTCATGCTATTGCAGAAAAACTTGCCCCTCTTGCTACTCTTATAACTCCAAACCGAAAGGAGTTGCTAAAACTTGGAACTACCAAAGAGCTAATCACTGCAGGAACAAAAAATATTTTGGTTACTGGAACTGACCACCCACAACCAGATGAGGATAGCAGCTTAGTCCACCATCTCTTAACAGAAAGAAACGGCGCCACCAGCTCATTCACTGACCAGCGACTACCATATACCTATCACGGCTCCGGATGCACGCTTGCCGCAGCAACAGCCTGCGGACTAGCCTTTGATAAAGATATCGGAGAAGCAATAAGAGATGGGCTTGAGTATAGTTGGCGCTCACTCAAAAATGGCTTCAAACCAGGAGCAGGACAACATTTTCCTCGGCGCATTCAACACAAACATCTAAAATGAACAATATGACAAACCGTATCAAAGGACTCTATCTCATCACCGACTACCACCTTTGTGAAAAAGTTGGACTGGTTCCCGCTGTTGCAGCTGCTATTCAAGGGGGTGCAAACATGGTGCAGTACCGTAATAAGTATGCCACCAGAGATCGCAAACTATGGGAGGTACAGGATCTCATCACCCTCTGCCGCCCACTCGGCATTCCATTGATTGTTAATGATGACATTGAAATTGCATTAGAGAGCGGTGCAGATGGCGTTCATCTAGGTGGAGAGGATGGCTCAATTAAAGCGGCACGAGAGAAGCTGGGCGAGAAAGCAATTATCGGTGCATCCTGTTATGACTCAATTGAAAGCGCCATCCAAGCAGCCGCTGATGGTGCAAGCTATCTCGCCTTTGGGCGCTTCTTCCCCTCACAGACCAAACCTGACGCGGTCACCGCACCTATAGAAATAATTGAGCAGATCAAAATAGAACTTGGCAGTAGAGCGAATCTTCCCATTATCGCTATTGGGGGAATCAATCAGCAAAACGCAGCATCACTCATAAAGGCAGGCGCCGATATGGTCGCTGTTGTGAATGCTGTTCTGGGTGCAGAAAATATTGAGAAAGCAAGCAGAGAGATAAGCACGCTGTTCTGAGCGATACCATAATATAAGTATTAGCGCCTATTTTTCGCACAATAAACAATAACGATGATCATGAGCGAAATTTTAGCTTGATCTACAGAATGGATGATAATAACCATAGCGGATATAGACTCTCTCCAGCATACGATATGGTGCCATCAATAGTGCCGGCGGCTCTCTAAGCCAATAATTAAGCGTTGCGCTGATGCCGTCACTGCGGCAGTGAAAGCGTGACCAACATTTGCAGAAGAGTCTGGGGTATCTGAGGTAGAGGCAGAAAAAATCAAATCTCTATTTCATCTATAGTTTCCTGTTTTTTTAGAGATCACAGTGTCAACTTAATAGAGAAAACCAAAAAGGTAGAGAGGAATCTCATATTTACTACCATACAAAATATCATCTTTTACAAGGTAGGAACTTTCCAACTTTTTGCTAATCTGTTTTTTATCTTTACCTTTGCCACCTACCTCAAAAACAGTATCACCTACAATAAAATCTCCCGTATTACTGTAAAAAATATTCTCCCCAGCGCCTCTCATCATATTTATAAAAAATATTTCTCTCACTGTACCTAGTTGTGCACTGTGCCCCACCTCTTCAGCAATTGCACTGTATAAGTTTGGATTATCCAAATATATCTTCTCTGTTTTTTTAAGAAGCGCACCCCCCGATTTCTCACTGCTCAACAGTTGAACCAGTCCGCTCTCTGCTAATATCGTCAGGTAATTCTGAATCGTCTTATTATCCACACCAATATGTTTAGAGAGGTTATTCACATTCACTTTTCCAGGGGGAATCGTTGAGAGATAAGCGATGATTCTTTTCAAATTTGAGAGACTTGCCGTTTTAAGGCTATAGAAATTTGAGATATCCTCATAGATAATCTTCTCCACAATTCTCACGATTTTCTGTCGATAACTATCACTATCCTCCAGATAAAATGGATAGTAACCACTATTTAGATACGCTTTAAAGTGACCTTTGAGCTTTTTAATTCCTGCGAGTTTTTTCTCAACCTCTGATCTCTCCTCTATAATCTCTCGATAACTAACCGATGGAATCTCTGCAACCTCATTAAAAAGCAGATACTCTCTAAATGACATTCCCTTTAACTTAAACATCACAGCACGACGCGACAGATCATAACTACTTTTCACTAGATCCATACTAGAACTTCCAGAGAATACGATCGTGAGATCTGGATAACTGTCATACAGATTTTTTAACGCTTGATCCCATCCACTGTATTTATGCACCTCATCAAGAAAGCAGTAACGCACACCGTAATCTTCATAGAGCGTTTGAATTAAATCAATCAGGCTGTTCTCAGAGAAATAGAGATGATCAATAGAGAGGTAAATCACCTCATCAAGGTTTTTGATTTGCGCCTTTATATACTGTAAGAGTAGCGTTGTCTTGCCACTGCCACGCGGTCCAATCAGCCCTGTTAGACGATTAGAGAGATTGAACTCATGATAGAGATAGCGCTTATGACGGTAATTCGTTGCGTTTAAGAGTCTCTTATAAGTATTGATGAAATCTGAAATCATTAGAGTATAGTCCAATATTGTTTTAAATATATTAGACTACACTCTAACTAATAAGTCAACTCCATTTTTATCTCGTTAAAGTTATCTGTACTAAAACTGTACCTACCTTTTAATTCCTTAACGCAAGATCAGCAAGAAGCCAGGTTAATGGTTTTGGGTTACCTGTCGTTTGAGCATGGTGTAAATAGACATAGAACTCGCTATCAAAACTGAGTAGAGATCTAAACGAGAAATTGCTGCTTATCAATATATCTGTCAGGGTGAATAATTAGGGCCAGCTCTTCTGTAGACCCGCTAAACTATCGAGCGAAATCGCCTCTATCTTATTATTGATAGGATAGCTATCTTTTCCTGGATGGATAATTAACAGCCTGTCTAGAGAGAGATCCTCCACTGCAATATGCATTGACTTGGTCGCTTTGGGTGCTTCGCTATATTTAAACTCTACGCCATAACGCACGCCATGCTTGATAAAAAATAGATCGACTTTTGCGCCGCTATAAGTAGACCAAAAATAAGGAGCATTTGGACGAATAATTTGCAAAGTCTGCTCTAGTGCAAACCCCTCCCAAGAAGCGCCTAACTTAGGATTCCCAGTTAGTTGCTGATAATCTGAAATCTCTAATAGACTATGCAGAATGCCACTGTCTTTGAAATAGATCTTAGGAGATTTGACCTGCCGTTTATTGATATTCTCATGCCATGGTTGAAGTTGGCGCACCATGAAGGTGGCGGTTAGAATATCAAGATAGGATCTGACCGTCTTATCCGTTAATCCCATTGAGCGCCCCAGCTCAGACCCATTCCAGTTCTGCCCATGATAGTGTGCCAACATCGTCCAGAAACGCCGCATGGCAGTCGATGGAATTGTAATGCCGAGCGCAGGAATATCTCTCTCCAGAAAAGTGCGGATAAACCCTTCTCTCCACACAGCACTATCTTCTTCACTCTCTGCAAGATAAGCACGAGGAAACCCTCCCTGAATCCAGAGATTTTGAAGATTATCTACCTCACTTAGAGTGAAACCAGAAAGCTCAATAAATTCTACCCGACCCGCAAGCGTCTCTGAGCTCTGCTTGACCAGCTGAGGAGAAGCGCTTCCGAGCACTATAAAACGGTTACGGTTCTCTGGACGATCAACGATTACCCTAAGTGTGCTGAAGAGTTCAGGCTGAAGTTGAATCTCATCAAGAATAATGACTCCTTCCAGAGAGTCAAACATCAACTCTGGATTTTGAAGTCGTCGCTGGTCGACAACTGACTCAAGATCAAAATAATGAGATTGGTTGTGCCTCCCAAAATTACGCGCCAAAGTCGTCTTTCCACATTGACGAGGTCCTAGAATAGCCGTGACGGGTGATCTAATCACGGCTTTCTCAATGGCACTATAATAAGCTTGTCGTTTTAACATAACGATGACTGTATCATTGAAAATTCGGAATATCAATCTGAATTTTCAATGATATAAAAAGAGCTTGACATAACCTACAGAAAGAATGGGGGCAGGTCTAGATAAGTGGTCTTGTATTTACCACTAATCTAGACCTGACCCTCAATCTTGTTAAACCAGAATTAGCGTTCACCATCTGTCAAGTTACTCATTCTTTTACTTATTGCTTGAACCCAAGTTTTGAGTTAAAGTATAGAGAATCTAAAACAAAGTTTACCACTGAATGGAGGAGAAATAATGATTCGGAATAAATCAGCAGCCAATGAGCTAGAGCAACTGCTGACCTTCGCCAATCAAGGAGATATCGAGACTGATGAGCTCATGTCTCGCTTTCTGCAGAGCTCTCTTTAATTTCACAGATGACGCGCTCAACCTTCGCTATTCGGAAAACAGTCCTTATTCCACTTGCGTTATTGTTATTGCTTCTACTCTTCATCATCTCTTACGGGATGATCTGGATAGAAGAGCGACACCATTTGATAAGTAGTGAAATCGAGCTGGAACGGACAGAATTCTCTTTTCTCCGTGAGCTGGATGAAGAGTCATCGAAGCTCACGAATACACTTAAGTTGCTCTCAAAAAATGAGTGTCTGAATAGGCATTGGATGCGAAAAACATGGGATCAGTTACTACTCTGTACCAATGAGATTCAACAGGATCTATATAGTCGCATGGAGATTCAAGAGTTTAACCTAATTAGCCCAGATCAATATGTGGTTTTAAGATCTAGCATCTTGAAACGAACCCATGAATATATTGATAATTTTCTCATTACTCGAACCGTAAACCTACTGGAGCCTAGTGCAGGTTTGCGTCTAGAGTCGAATGGAAGATTACTGTTTCATGCCTACGCCCCATGGATTATTAATGGAGAAGTGGTTGGATATCTAGAGATTGGCAAAGAGATTCATGATGTATTGGATCAACTGAGTGATGCAAGACAGGTAGGTGTGATTATCTATGCCAACAAAAGCCTACTCAACCATGCAACATGGGAGAGATGGATTGATGAGCAGGATCAGTCTGTGGATGTTGAATGGAGTCGTTTTCAGGACTTTATTCCTGTTGTCTATAGTGCGTTAAGTCATGAGGATCAATTGATTCCCAAGATTGGAGCGCAACTGCAAACCTTAGAAGATGCGATCGCTCCTCTACTTTTCGAAGATCAGCATTTTGAGATTGGAGCCTTTCCTCTACTGGACGAGGGAGGAGGTTTTGTTGGCAAAGTGGCAGTTGCGATCAACAGTACGCAAGCGGTTGAAAATTCTCAAAAGTTTTCTAAACTCTTTACACTGGTGACCACGCTGTTTGGCGGGATGTTGTTGCTCTTTTTCTACTACTATCTAGGGAAAATTCAGAGTAAGCTGGATCACTCAATCCAAAAATTACAGAGAGAGATTGCGGTGCGACATGAGGTTGCAAACTCGCTTAAGAAGTTTTCTGAGGCGATTGATCACACGGGAAGTGCTATTTTTATTACCGATGAAAAAGGGGTAATTGAGTATGTAAATCCTCGTTTTATTGCGTTGACCGGCTATCAGGAGCGTGACGTGATTGGAGAAACCCCGTATTTATTGAATACAGCAGAGATGGATCAAGGGGTCTATCAAGAGATGTGGAAAACAGTGCGCTCTGGAGAGACGTGGCGTGGCGATTTATTGAATCGAAAAAAGAGTGGCGAACAGTTCTGGACGGCATCAACCGTCTCTCCAATTTTTGATCTTAACCGTGTAATCACTAATATGGTTTCGATTAATGAGGATATTACCTTGATCAAAGCCTCTCAGCAAAAAATCCAGTTTCTGGCAAACTATGACGCATTGACCCAGTTGCCGAATCGTAGGCTATTTGAAGAGACCTTTGCTGACTCTATCTCACACCTCTATCATCGAAAGAATGACCATATTGCATTGATGCTTATTGATCTGGACCATTTTAAAGAGATCAATGATACGATGGGACATAATGCAGGAGATCAGCTTCTGGTTGCTGTTGCAGAGAGGCTTACAAAGGCTATCAGAAAAGGGGATATGGCTGCCAGATTGGGCGGGGATGAATTTACCGTACTGCTAGATCGCATCGAATCCAGGGGAAATGCGGTAATCGTGGCAGAGAAAATTCTTCAACTTTTCCAACCGCCTGTTTTGATTAATGGAAAAGAGATTCAGATTACTTGTAGTATTGGGGTGACACTTGCGCCCGATGATGGAGATGAGGAAGAGGGGTTAATGAAAAATGCGGATCGAGCCATGTATCAAGCAAAAGAGGAAGGGAGAAATGGGTATATCATGCACACTAAAAAACCGGAAGAGAAGATCGACTCATGAATAGAGTACGACTAAGAGGCTTTCTTTTATTGCTCTGTTTGCTTTCTATCTCAGCACAAGCCAGCGAGATGCTTACCTGGACGGGGTGTGGGATTGTTAAAAAAGCTTTTATGAAAGAGCTATCCGATGCGTATATGGAGAAGAGTGGAGAGATTATGATGTTAACGGCCACTGGAGCAACGCGTGGTATTCGATCCGTGGCGAATGGTCAGTATGATATTGGAGGATCTTGTCGTCATAAACTCTCTATACCCGAGGAGGAGAATGCGCACCTTCATCATGTTGCTTGGGATGCTCTAGTCTTTGTGGTTAATCGGGACAATCCGATTGAATCGATCACTTTTGAACACCTCAGGAAGATCTATCGAGGGGAGATCACCAACTGGAAAGAGATTGGAGGCCATGACCAGTTGATTCAACTCTATACACGACGCGGTAAGATTAATGGGGTGGGATATATGCTTCGAAAATTGATCTTTAATGATCCTGATTTCAATATTTCACCCCGAGCCAAACGGGTAAAAACTTCAGCACCTTTAGAGGCCGCTATTGCTAGAAACCGCTGGGCAGCAGGAATTACGGGGAGTTCCAGTGCCCATAGACAGAAAAATACCATAAAGATGCTTTCAATTGATGGGGTATTTCCCAGTAAAAAAAATGTAGCTTCTGGAAAATATCCCTATTTTCGTCCACTCTATCTGGTCACACACCCAGAGCCAGAAGAGAAGATAGCAAAGTTCCTAAACTTTGCCTTCAGTCCAGAGGGACAAGCAGTGATCTCAAGCCAAGGAACCGTCAATCTCGATGAAGGAAAAAGGACTCTGTTCCCTAGATTTTACAAATAAAATCTTCACCACGCTTTCAACAACAGGGCGCTGCCGCTCCCTAAGAGGACGATACTGATGATCTGCACGAATCTTTGCTGACTCAATCCAGTATGAATCTGTCCGCCTAGCCACATCCCTGTCGCCATAATTGGAAGCGCAACTACTGAGATGATGAGAAGATCGATACTGAAAAAACCTGAAATTGTGTATCCAATTAAGCGCATAGATCCATCCAACATAAATATGGTGGCGATGGTTCCTCGAAATGGAAGTTTCCCTAACTTTCTCATGGTCAGGTATATCACCACAAAAGGACCTCCCGTTGCAAAAGTGGTTCCAACCAGACCCGCTAAAAATCCTAATGGTGCAGACCAGATTCTAGAACCTTGTGGTGGAGAGATCGCAAGCAGCGTATAGATTGCGTAACTGATGATAAAGATCGCCAATGCGATAGCGAGCAGTTCTGGTTGAACAGTTTTCATTGTGTAAAGTGCGATGACAATGCCAGTCAAGCTAAACGGTATGAGTGGAATAATTTCTCGCCACTGAATCTCTTTTCTATGATGTACGCCATGTGAAAGAGAGCCTATATAGTCGAGCAGAATAACAATCGGTACAACCGCTGTGATTGGAAACATTAGCGAAAGCAGTGGAACCGCAACCAGCGCAGAGCCGAAACCGGTGATACCACGCACAAAGTAGGAGAAAAATATGACCGCTATCGAGAGGACAATTTCAGCCGTCGTAAACTCATCCACAGATTTTTACCTACCCCAACCTAACGGTCAGGATCATACGCCAGATTTGGACCTAACCACTTCTCTGCTACTTTTAGGTCAACTTCTTTGCGTTCTGCATACTGTTCAACTTGATCTTTTTTGATCTTACCGACTGCAAAGTAGCGGGCATCAGGATGAGCAAAGTAGAGTCCGCTAACTGAGGCTGTCGGTACCATTGCCATTGACTCGGTTAACCAGATACCCGTATTGCTTTTTGCATTAAGCAGCTTCCAGAGCGTCTCTTTTTCACTGTGATCAGGCGATGCTGGATAGCCCATTGCAGGACGGATACCTTGATACTTTTCAGCAATCAGCGCTTCGTTATCAAGTATCTCATCTTTTGCATAGCCCCATACCTCACGCCGAACCTTCTCATGTAGCCACTCAGTCAGCGCTTCTGCCAATCTATCTGCAATCGCTTTAAGCATTAGCGCACTATAGTCATCATGATCTGCCTCAAACTCTGCCACCTTCTCATCAATACCGATCCCTGCGGTAGCTGCAAAACCACCGATGTAGTCAATCTTATTGTCTGACTCTGAGCTATCTGATCTTGGTGCAATAAAATCAGCGAGAGAGTCATTATATTTTCCGGCAGGCTGTTTTCCCTGTTTGCGCAGTTGATGCAGTTTACACTTCACTGTGGCGCGCTCCTCATCTGCATAAACTTCAATATCACCACCGACTGCATTAGCTGGAAAGAGCCCAACTACTGCCCGGGCAGAGAGCCAATTTTCTGCGATAATTTTATCTAACATCACCGTTGCATCAGCATAGAGTTTGGTCGCCTCTTCTCCCTTATCTTTGTCTTGAAGAATTTTAGGATAACGCCCTTTCATCTCCCAAGCGTGGAAGAAGAAGGTCCAGTCGATATATGGAACAATTTCCTGTAGATCAATATCATTTAGCACTGTTAACCCTAACTGCTGTGGGCGGTGCGGGGTAAAGTTACCCCAATTTATAGGGATAGAATTATGCTCTGCCTGTTCAATTGAGATTAAGCTCTTCTCGCTGTTTTTAGCTGCACGCCGTTGACGCACCGTCTCATACTCATCTTTAAGATCAGCTAAAAACTTGGGTTTTTTCTTCTCTGAAAGTAAGATGGAAGCAACGCCCACCGCACGCGAGGCATCGGAAACATGGATTACACCGTGCGCATACTCAGGCTCTGCTTTGACTGCGGTATGCGCCTTGGAGGTGGTTGCACCCCCTAACATCAACGGAACAGTGAAGCCTTGTCGTGTCATCTCTTTTGCTAGGTGAACCATCTCATCCAGCGATGGAGTGATCAATCCAGAGAGTCCGATAATATCTGCGCCCTCCTCTTTAGCCCGTTGCAGAATGGTCTCAGCGGGCACCATCACCCCGAGATCTATCACCTCATAATTATTACACTGTAGCACCACACCGACAATATTTTTACCAATATCGTGCACATCCCCTTTGACGGTCGCCATTAGAATTTTTCCCTGACTCTCAATCGCACACTCTGCCTTCTCTGCCTCTAGGAATGGATCTAGATAGGCAACTGATTTTTTCATCACGCGTGCAGACTTTACAACCTGCGGTAGGAACATTTTACCTGCACCAAATAGATCACCCACTACATTCATACCATCCATCAATGGCCCCTCAATTACCTCAAGCGCCTTATCAAAATGCTGTCGTGCCTCTTCGGTATCCTCATCAATAAACTCGGTAATGCCTTTCACCAGCGCATGCTCTAAGCGTCTGTTAACATTCCACCCTCGCCACTCTTTAGCCTCTTTCTCAACGCCAACTGACCCATCTCCAAAATATTTAGGGGCAATCTCAACCAAGCGCTCGCCTGCATCAGGATCACTATTGAGCACCACATCCTCTACTGCCTTGCGGAGCTCTTCTGGAATATCATCATAAACAGCGAGCTGTGCCGCATTGACAATCCCCATACCCATTCCCGCTTTAATTGCATGATATAGAAAGACCGCATGTATCGCTTCGCGCACTGGGTTATTACCACGAAATGAGAACGAGACATTAGAGACACCTCCAGAGATCAGAGCATGTGGAAGTGTTGCTCTGATAGTTTTAGTCGCCTCAATAAAATCTACACCGTAATTATTGTGCTCTTCAATTCCTGTTGCAACTGCGAATATATTGGGATCAAAAATAATATCCTCAGCAGGAAATTTTATCTCATCTACTAAAATACGATAAGCTCGGGTACAGATCTCTACCTTGCGTGCCTCGGTATCTGCCTGACCCTCCTCATCAAATGCCATTACAATAATTGCAGCACCATAACGGCGACAGAGTTTTGCATGCTCACGGAACTTATCTTCCCCCTCTTTCATTGATATAGAGTTTACTATGGGCTTACCTTGCGTACACTGCAGTCCAGCTTCAATAATATCCCACTTAGAGGAGTCGATCATTAGGGGAACTTTAGATATATCTGGCTCCGATGCAATCAGATTCAGGAAACGCACCATCGCCGCTTTACCATCCAACATTCCCTCATCCATATTGACATCGACCACCTGCGCTCCATTCTCAACCTGATTACGGCAGACATCGAGCGCCTCTTCATACTCTTCATTGAGAATAAGGCGTTTGAATTTTGCCGAGCCAGTAACATTAGCGCGTTCACCCACATTGACAAAGAGTGACTCTGCGGTAATGTTAAGTGGCTCAAGTCCAGAGAGACGGCAAGCTGGTGAATATTCTGGAAGTTGACGAGGGGATTTCCCTTCCATCATCTCAGCAATTGCTTTGATATGGTCGGGTGAGGAGCCACAGCAACCACCGATAATATTTATAAATCCTGCATCAACCCACTCTCCGACATACGCTGCCATCTCCTCTGGCGTAAGATCATACTCACCAAATTCATTGGGAAGCCCTGCATTAGGGTGCGCCGAAGTATACCATTCAGAGACTCGCGACATCTCTTCCGCATACTGGCGCAACATATCAGGACCAAGCGCACAGTTAAGTCCAATACTGAGTGGCTTGGAGTGTCGTAGACTGTTATAGAATGCTTCCGTTGTCTGCCCAGAGAGGGTGCGCCCCGAAGCATCAGTTATCGTTCCAGAGATCATTATTGGTAGATAAATATTATTATCTTCAAAATATTTATCTACGGCAAAGAGCGCCGCTTTAGCGTTAAGTGTATCAAAGATGGTCTCAACCAAAATCAGATCTGCACCGCCTTTAACCAACCCATCAATGGACTCCAGATAGTTTTCAACTAGCTCCATATAACTCACATTGCGAAATCCTGGATCATTAACCTCTGGTGAGATAGAGCAGGTGCGGCTCGTTGGACCAATCACTCCCGCTACAAAACGGGGCTTATCAGGAGTAGAGTAGTGGTCAGCCGCCTCACGGGCAATTCGTGTCGCTTCCTGGTTAATCTCATGCACCAGATCTTCCATTCCATAATCCGACATTGAGACACGAGTTGCATTAAAAGTATTGGTCTCAATTATATCCGCCCCAACTTCTAGATATGAATCATGAATACCACGAATAATAGCTGGCTGAGTCAGTGCAAGTAGATCATTATTCCCCTTTAGGTCACTCGCCCAATCAGCAAAACGCTCACCACGATAATCCTCTTCCTCCAGCTTATGGCGCTGAATCATCGTCCCAGTCGCTCCATCTAGGATCAGGATTTTTTTTGCCATTAAGGCTTGAAGCTCTTCAGTACGATCTTTTATCAGTTTGGTCACTATTTTATCCTGCTCTATTTAACTGTTTTTATAATCTAAGAATGTTTTTCTTCTATTTTTCCAACAATTGTAACAGAAATAATGATAACGGCTTTCGTGTAAAATTATCACATTATGATTATTCGTGTAGCCATTCTCTCCCTGCCTATTAGAAGAAGTTTTGACTATCTTCCGATTCAAGAGAGTCAAAAGGAGGAGAACTATCCAGCGGGGATACGAGTTAAAGTTCCATTTGGTCGCCAACAAAGAGTCGGTATTGTTATTGAGGTTTTACAGAGCTCTTCTATTCCTGAAGATAAACTTAAACCAATTCTAAATATTTTAGATAGCAAACCTCTACTTCCACCAATACTGCATAAGTTAATGCTTTACAGTGCTAACTACTACCATCACCATATTGGAGAGGTGTATGAGAGTGCACTTCCTGTACTTCTGCGCAGAGGAAAAGCAGCAACTGAAGAGATGATAAACCTCTACTGCGCTACTACAACAGGCGACAGTGACAAGAATCAACTTGAACTCAAACGAGCTCCTCGCCAAAAACTACTGTTAGATATTTTGCAACAACATCCAGATGGAATGAGTAGTGAATCCATTCGAGATGTTTTCTCTAACTGGAACTCTCCTATGGCTGGCCTTATTAAGAGAGGCTTGGTTATTAAGCGCAGTGAAGCGATAGAGTGCTCTTCTATTAAAGAGCAAAGTGAAACTTATAGTAATATACTAAAAGAGCAACCTCTAACCTTAAACAGTGAACAGCAGAGAGCTGTAGATCTCTCCCACCATCTCCCTCTCCTGCTTCAAGGAGTCACTGGAAGCGGTAAAACTGAAGTATATCTGCAGATCATTCAGAGAGTATTAGAGAGTGGTAAACAGGCACTACTTCTAGTTCCAGAGATCTCTTTAACTCCACAGACTGTGCAACGCTTTAGAGATCGCTTCAATATCTACATCGTACTGCTTCACTCAAAAGTTAGTGATAGTGAACGACTTAATGGATGGCTTCAGGCTCGAAATGGAGAAGCTGGCATTGTTATCGGAACTCGTTCTGCAATATTCACTCCGCTTAAATATCCTGGGGTAATTATCATTGATGAGGAGCATGACGGTTCATTTAAACAGCAGAGTGGATTCCGCTATTCTGCCCGTGATATTGCTGTGCTGCGCGGGAGAGAAGAGAAGATTCCAGTTATTTTAGGTAGTGCCACTCCATCCTTTGAGAGCCTGTACAATGTCACCACCAAAAAATACCTACAACTACCATTAACTATGCGTGCGGGTGGAGCTAAACCACCTCAACTTTCATTAATAGATGTGCGTTCTCGTAAGATGAGAAACATGCTCTCCTCTCCACTTCTAGAAAAAATTCATGAGCATCTATCCAATAATGGGCAGGTTCTACTATTTCTTAATAGGCGCGGCTATGCACCTGTGCTACTCTGCCACCACTGCGGATGGAGTGCGGTATGCGAACGCTGCGACATTAACTACACATACCATCAACAGAGAAAAAAACTGATCTGCCATCACTGTGGAAGTGAACGCCCCAAACCGCAACAGTGTCCAGAGTGCGGTAGTAGCGGGGTTAAAACTATTGGTGCTGGAACTGAGCAGATTGAAGAGGCACTACAGAACAACTTCAGCGAAACATCTATTGCTAGAATTGATAGAGACACCACCAGTAAAAAGGGGGCGCTAGACCGTAAACTGGAGCAAATTCACTCTGGCGATAACCAGATACTCCTCGGAACTCAAATGTTGGCTAAAGGACACCACTTCCCAAATGTAACGCTAGTTGCAATTTTAGATGCTGATGGTGGGCTTTTTGGATCTGACTTTCGCTCAAGCGAGCAGATGGGACAGTTGATTACGCAAGTATCTGGAAGAGCTGGCAGAGAGAAGCGGCACGGCGAGGTGGTTATTCAAACTCATAACCCTGATCACCCACTACTTATAACTCTACTAAAAGCTGGCTATCCAGCTTTTGCCGAAGTCGCAATGAATGAGAGAAAACTAGCACAACTCCCGCCATATTCGCGACTTGCGTTAATTCGTGCAGATGCAATTGATCCACAGATAACAATTAAGTTTTTATCTGAAGTGAGTGTGATAGCTCTTCAGCTCACAACAACAGATAATACAATAGAGATACTTGGACCAGTACCATCTCCAATGGAAAAACGAGCAGGGCGTTATCGAGCACAACTACTATTTCAATCAACTCAACGCAAAGCACTCCATACTCTATTAGAAACTTTGACGATTAAGGTTGATAAACTAAAAAGCGCGCGCAAAGTGCGTTGGTCGCTCGATGTAGATCCTATGGATATGCTATAAAATTTGCAACAGTTTCTGGTGAATACCACCAAAACCACCGTTACTCATCACCACTACTGTATCGTCTGACCTTAACCATGCGGCGGCTGTAGAGACAATTTCATCAACACTTTTATGAAGTGTTACACGATTACTGTCTAGATCTTCCTCTGCTATTGCTGCAGCGAGATCCCAAGCTAACTCTTCGCTATGCAGCAGCATAACACGATCCGCCGCTTCAAAAGATTCGAGCAGACTCTCTTTATGGATTCCCATCTGCATGGTATTAGAACGAGGTTCCATAATGGCTAAGATGCGCTGCTCTTTAACTTTGCCACGCACACCGTTTAGAGTAAGCTCAATAGCTGTGGGGTGGTGAGCAAAGTCATCGTAGATTGCAATACCATTGACCTCACCAATCAACTCCATACGGCGTTTTACATTTTTAAACTTACATAGTGCTTCAATTGCGTATTTAGTCGGCACTCCAGCGTGTCGAGTCGCTGCTATTGCAGCAAGTGCATTACTACGATTGTGCTTGCCAGTTAGCTCCCACTCTATCTTCCCGATTGATACACCATCAAGGATGACTGAAAATTTACTCCACGCTTGGTCATCTTGCTCTGCGTTCCATCTCTCTCCAATGGTCTCTACTGGAGTCCAAAGCCCTCTCGCTAACACCTCATCTATATCTTCTTCATACGCTGGATATATCACTAGACCATTAGCTGGCACGGTGCGAATAAGATGGTGAAATTGAGTCTGGATTGCAGCTAGATCAGCAAAAATATCAGCGTGGTCAAACTCTAGATTATTAAACACCAAAGTACGAGGGTGATAGTGGACAAACTTAGAGCGTTTATCGAAAAATGCTGTGTCATACTCATCAGCCTCAACTACAAAAAATGGGGCGTTACCTAACCGTGCCGATAATCCAAAATTTTGCGGAACCCCACCAATTAAGAAACCTGGGGTTAGACCTGCATACTCCAAAATCCATGCAACCATACTAGCAGTCGTCGTTTTACCATGAGTTCCAGAGAGAGCCAACACCCAACGATCTTGCAGAATATTTTCAGCGAGCCATTGAGGACCTGAAATATATGGAATACCTTGATTGAGCATATATTCAACAGCAGGATTACCACGACTTAACGCATTGCCTACTACCACCTGATCTGGAGATGGGTCAAGGTGAGATGAGTCATACCCCTCTTGGAGAGTAATGCCTGCTGCTGCAAGCTGATCGCTCATCGGCGGATATACATTTAAATCAGAGCCAGACACTGTATGCCCAGCCTCTCGTGCGAGTAGCGCAATACCACCCATAAAAGTTCCGCAGATTCCTAGAATATGTATATGCACTAGGTGAGATCCTCTTATTGTTATGACGGTTTACCGCAACACTTCTTATATTTTTTACCAGATCCACAGGGACAAGGATCATTGCGCCCAACCTTCTTTTCACTACGGCGCACTGTCTCTTGCTTTGGCATCTCACCATTCACGTAGACCCACTTACCATCTATCTTCTCAAAGTTAGCAACTTCGTGAGCTTGATGCTTACCACTTTTGTCACGATAACTAGCCTTAAACTCTACTACACCATGCGTATCACTCTCCCCCCCTGCGGAAGTTGCGACAACCTCTAACCCCAACCACTCTGAATCTTGAGACCACTTGCGTGCTGCGGCCTGATCATGATCTTCACGATGGCTTGGATGGAGTGAGTCATGAACATACTGAATCTCACTTTTAACATAAGCGCTATAGCGCGAACGCATCAATATCTCTGCGGTCGCTGGACTCTCTTTACCTGATAGGTATAGCTCACAACACTCTGCATAATTACTACCACTACCACATGGACAACTATCATTAACATCTGTACTACTCATCTGCTCTACTCCTTAATTTTTACTATTCATATTATATTGCATTTCAAAGTGCACCCTGCGTATACTCTGCTGATTATGACAAACAGATCACAATCAAATAGACTACACGAATCTCTAAATGATTTACCAAATGTAGGATTATCTCGACGCATCTTTGCGATATTATACGACAGCCTGCTACTTCTAGCACTACTGATGGTTGCAACCGCAATTGGAACTATCTTTACAGATGGAGAGGCAACCTCTCCAGGTAATCCATTTATGGCAACTTGGCTCTTCTTTGTTGCATTCTTCTACTTTGCTTGGCCTTGGCTAAATACGGGACAGACTTTAGGGATGAAGACTTGGCGTATTCTACTGCTACGCATTGATGGAAAACCTCTCACTCTTTGGCATATTCTGTTGCGCTTTCTAACCGCTATTCCATCAGTAGGATTAGGAGTGGGACTACTATGGATATTAATAAACAAGGATAGACTTGCCCTCCATGATATCTTCTCAGAAACTCGTCTAGCAGATATTAAAAACTTAAAACAGGTCTGAGCTAAGTTAAATTAAGTCGGACTTAGGCTCATCTGGCCAAGCACTAATTACCGCTTTCACTAATGTTGCCAGCGGGATTGCGAAAAATACCCCCCAAAAACCCCAAATTCCACCGAAAAATAGTACTGCAACAATTATTGCTACGGGGTGAAGGTTAACTACCTCAGAGAATAGGAGCGGCACTAAAACATTTCCATCTAGCGCCTGTATAACCCCATAAATTAACATTGCAGTACCAAACTCGCTACTCCAGCCAAATTGATAAAATGCTACAGCAGCTACCGGAAGAGTAACTACAGTAGCACCAACAAATGGGACTAATACAGATAGCCCAACCAGCACTCCCAACAACACAGCGTACTGCAAACTTAAGAAGAGGAAAGCTATATAGGTTGCAATTCCAACTGCGCTCATCTCCCAAAACTTACCGCGCACATAGTTACCAATCTGAAGATCTACTTCGCTCCAGACCTGCACAGCCAAGGAACGCTCTTTCGGAAGAAAATCTGCAATCCAACTAAACAGTTCATCTTTATCTTTTAATAAGAAAAAAACCAGCATTGGAACCAACACTAAATATATCAATATAGTAATAATTCCTGGAATATAACTTAGACTATTAGAGAGAGCATCCTTAGCAAATCCACTCATAGAGTTAGTAGCACTACTCGCAATATCGCTAACCTGCTGTGCACTTACTAAGGTAGGATAACTCTCTGGAAGCTGCTGCAAAATTTCTTTCCCCTCTTGCACCATTGCAGGTAAGGTTGAGATGAATTGAGTTATCTGTTGAGAAAGGAGCGGCAGAAGAACTACCAACATAAATATCATTCCTGCTAAAAACAGAAGATATATAAGAATAAAAGAGAAGTTCGGATTTGCTCCGCGGCGCTCTAACTGATCAATCGGTCGATCCATAAGATAAGCAAAAACTATTGCGACTAAGAGTGGACCTAATATTTTACCAAATAACAGTATCACTGCAAAAACTACGGCTATCAGGATTAGCATAATTACTAACTGAGAATTTGAAAAGTTACGCTGAAACCACTGTTTAAAAATATTATCCATCTATTATCTCTCTAATACCATCTATCTAAATTTTATTGACATACTCATGATAACGCTTACTAAACAGCTCCTCCAACTCATCAATAACCTCAACCGAATCTCGTCCTCCCATCAAATTACTACTCATCAAGTCTGCACTTTTTTTAAGTAGAGTATCAAGATCCAGCATCGAATAGCTCTTCCCCAGCCTTTTTATGGCATCTATAACTCTCTCATCTTTAGGGCGCGGTAGTGTGGTTATAGCTTCAACTTTATCTAGCGTATTGCTCTCTTCACAATTTTTAGCAGGTTGTCTACTTTGCAAAAATTCTGCATAATTGAGTAGATCTGCCCCACTCTTCTCATCTAAAGATGCAAAGACATCTATCAGCTTTTTAAGATTCTGCTGCACAGTACTCCTTTGAGAACTCTAAAAGCTCTTCCATAGCTCGTAAGCGGAATTTCTGCTTCTGATGAACAAACGAGAATGGACGAACCATACGCTTCTCAAAGGGGACTATCTTAACTGTATTCAACTTTAACTCTTTCTGGATTGATGCTTTAGATATGATTGTTATCCCAATACCAGCCTCAACTGCCCCCTTAATTGCCTCTGGGCTACCGAGCTCCATAACCACATTTAAATCTCCTGGATTTACGCCAGCCTCAGTTAAGTAGTCATGAATAACCTCTCTCGTTCCAGAGCCCTCCTCACGCCATATATATGGGTACTGCTTAATCTTATCGACTTTAATGCTTTTCTCATTTGCCAAGGGATGAGATGGAGGTACAATAAGAACCAACTCATCTTCACGACATAAATTTAGTTGAAGCTTTTTATTAGCGACTGGAGCCTCTACGATTCCAAGATCAATTATATTATTTTCAACCATCGATACCACACTATCAGTATTTCCTACTTTAAGGCGTACAATTACTGATGGATGTTTCTCATGGAATTTACCAAGCATATTTGGAACCATATATTCCGCAATGGTTGTACTCGCACCGAGAATCAATACTCCACTAACCTCACCAGTCATCTCTTTAACTGAATTATCCATCTCTTTATAGAGATCAAGAATACGCTCTACATACTCAAAAGTACGCTGTCCAACCTCAGTTAAGGTGATCCTATTATGGGTGCGATCAAAGAGACGGGTATTAAACTGCTCTTCAAGTTGACGAACTTGAAAAGTTACCGCTGGCTGAGTCATATGAAGAGCTTCCGATGCTTTAGTAAAACTAAGCATCCTTGCCACTGTATGAAAAACTTGTAATCTTCGATCCGCCATAATATTTTAATACTCTACCTTTTGTGCATTGTTAATCTTTACCTATAAACTACAATCTTAAAGATATAAGAGTATTTTATATGGCAAATATTATAACACTCAACCTACTTAGAACTGAACTCCAAACTCACTCTGATACTTATCACGGAACTCGTCCATATTAAAATTATGATTCTGAGTTCCATGACTCTCAATTTTTATAGAGCCAAGCAGTGAGGCAATTCTCCCCGTTACGCTCCACTCTAGATCATTAATAAGTCCGTAGAGAAGTCCTGCACGAAATGCATCACCGCATCCTGTTGGGTCAAGCGTATGTTCAGCCTCAACCACTGGAATCTCGATACGATGACCATCTGCATAGATATACGCTCCTTCGCCTCCACGAGTTACTATCATTGCTGAAACTCGCTCTGCAATCTCTACAACACTCAACCCTGTACGCTCTTGCATCATAGCCGACTCATAGTCATTTACTGTAATATAAGTTGCCTGCTCGATAAACTGCATTAAGTCCTCTTTACCAAACATCGGTAGTCCCTGACCAGGATCAAAGATGAATGGAATATCTGCATTAGCAAATTGAGTCGCATGCTCTATCATTCCATCTCTTCCATCTGGCGAAACTATACCTAAAGATATATCTTTAGCATTGGAGATAACATTAAGGTGCGATGAGTTCATTGCTCCAGGATGAAATGCCGTAATCTGATTATCATCAAGATCTGTCGTAATAAATGCCTGTGCAGTAAAACTCCCATCTACCTGCTGAATATAATCAGTAGTAACGCCACAACTCTCCATCCACTCTTTATAAGGTCCGAAGTCAGTACCAACTGTTGCCATTGGTAGAGCCTCTTCTCCCAGCAAATTAAGGTTGTAAGCGATATTACCAGCTGTTCCACCGAACTCCCGCCGCATATCTGGGACTAGAAAAGAGACATTTATCATATGTACCTTCTCTGGCAAGATATGGTTTTTGAACTTATCCGGGAAGACCATAATTTGGTCAAAGGCATACGAACCGCAAATCAGAGCTCTCATCTTTTTCTCCTAAAATTATCTATATATTAATCTTAATATTCTATCAAAAAATATCATACCAAAAAGTATTATGCAAAAAAAATGTTTGCACTTTACTCTACAGTAGTTGAAAATAACGCTATTAATAAATTAAAAATTGTGAGTACCTAAATATTGTCCAGCATAATCTATGAACAGCCATTAAATGAACGGATTAGAACTCTACTAAGATTAGAGTCTCTATTTCGCAATATTAAAGAGACGATTAATGAACCAACTGCTGCTAGTAGTCATGCCACACTAGATAGACTCGCTGAAATTTTAATCTTAACTGATCGCTCTGAACTAAAGAAAGATCTGATGAGAGAGATGGAGAATCATCACTTTACTTTAAGTGAATTTAAAGATCACTCTGGAGTTGACCATAATAATCTGGATGATTTCATGAAGCGCCTTAAGTTTCTCAGCAGCGAGCTAGATGCAGAGCGCGGCAAGCCTGGTAAAGATATTCGTGATATAGAGTTCATAAAGAGCTTTAGACAACGCTCCAGCATTCCTGGCGGACTATCTGACATCGACTTCCCTCAGTACCACTACTGGCTAAATTTACCTGCAGAAGAGCGTATAACTTCATTAACCGAGTGGCTATCATCTTTCGATATTGTGAGCGAGTCAACTTCACTAGTATTAGATATGATTCGCAAAAGCGCTACTCCAACCACTGCCGTTGCAAGCAAAGGATTTTATCAACATAGTCTTGACAAAGATACACCTTACCAGCTAATCAGAGTAACTCTTCCTATAGACTCCCCATACTATGTAGAGATTAGTGGTGGACGCCATCGCTTCTCTGTACGGATGATGTTACCTAACTTAGTAGATAGATCTCAACAGGCGACTGAAGATATATCTTTTCAGCTTACTACCTGTATTTTATAAAAGAGTCTCTTTATCCTGCACCCAAAATGCTGTTATAGCTGCCACCCCTTGCCCACCTAACTGTTTCGCTTGTTGAATATGTTCACTAGTAACACCACCTAGAGCATATACTGGAACCGTACAACTACTTACTAACTCAGAAAATTTATCCCACCCAAGCGGAGCTCTATCAGGATGGGTTTGAGTAGGAAGAACTGCAGAGAGAAGTGCAAACGATACCGGCACCTGTGCCGCCATCTCTAACTCCTTTCGATTATGACAAGAAGCTGAAATGATTCCAATCTCCCTCATCTCTAAACTTCCAACAACATAGTCACTTAACCTACCACCGTTTAAATGAACTCCGTCTGCTCCAACTTGAGAGACCCAAGCAGGATCTCCGTTAAGTAAAACCTTAGCTCCATAATTGTGCGCAAGAGAGACTACTCGATGCGCTCGCTGCAGATACTCCTCTCTGCTAAGCTCTGGCGCACGATACTGAAATAACTTAATTCCACTCTGCAACGCTTGCTCCAACCTCTTAAAAAAGTGCTCTTCACTCTCTGCCTTACCTGTTATCAGATAACGCTCCGGGAGTTTCTCGGCTACACTCATGTTCTATACTCCGCATTAATCTGCACATACTCATGGGATAGATCTGTAGTCCAGACTGTTTCACTAGCATCTCCTCTTCCTATATCTATACTAATTACAATCTCATCACGATCCATAACCTCCTGCCCAAGCTCTTCACTATAACTAGATGCCCTCCCCCCAGATTCAACAATAACAACATCATCCAACAATATCTTTACCAGACTAACATCCAAATTATCTACTTCAGATCTACCAATAGCAGCTAATATTCGCCCCCAATTTGGATCAGATGCAAACAGAGCCGTCTTAACTAGAGGTGAGTGAGCAACTGTAAAAGCTACATTTAATGCCTCTACAGAACTCTCTGCCCCAGTTACTTTAATAGTCACAAACTTTGTTGCCCCCTCGCCATCTCGCACCATCTTATGAGCAAGCTCTAACGCCACCTCCTCTAATGCCATCATAAACTGACGAGCTGCACTACTCTCGCCAACAATTAAATTTGGTAGAGTACTCTTTCCAGTGGCAATTACTACAAACGAGTCGTTAGTGGATGTATCCCCATCAATTGTAATTCTATTAAAAGAGTGCGCTACGACCTGTTCCACCATACTCTGCAGAAGATCTGACTCTATAGCAGCATCGGTAGCTATATATGCAAGCATTGTTGCCATATTTGGATGAATCATTCCTGAACCTTTTGCGATTCCAGTAATAGTGACGCTGTGTCCATCAATTTCCAGCTGACTACTCGCCCCTTTGGGGAGAGTGTCAGTAGTCATAATGCCGTTAGCTGCATCTTCCCATCCTGTTACTGACAGTTCTGCAACTGCATCTGGTAGCCCATTAACTATCTGCGCAACTGGCAGCGGCTCTCCAATAACTCCAGTTGAAAATGGAAGAATTTGATGTGGCTCACTATCAGTTAATTTTGCTAACGCAGCACATACGGATATAGCATCTAGATCTCCTTGCGCTCCTGTGCCAGCATTAGCATTACCAGTATTGATAACGCAATACCGGGGAGCAGATATTTTAAGATTCTGTTTACAGAGAGAGACAGGGGCTGCGCAAAAAGCGTTCTGAGTAAAGACTGCGCCAACAGTTGATCCCACTGCCGCTCCCATCACCACTAAGTCACGGCGTTGTTGGTAACGAACTCCAGCTGCAGTAGTACCGATGGTGAACCCAGCAACTGGGTGCATCTCAGGAAAAGTCAGATCTCCAACAGGCATCTTACTCTTCCTAACTTAATTTTCCGTGGCACTTCTTATATTTCTTTCCAGAGCCACACGGACATGGTTCATTACGCCCAACCTTGTCTCCTCTCACAAAAGGTTGCTCACTTTCCGCTCCTTCATCTTGTGAATTAAGTTCCTCTGCAGATGGTGCTGTATTAGCCATAGCTGCTGGAGCGTGCTTAAATTCCATACCTTCAATTTTGCGGCGCTTCTCTTCTACAGCCGCAACATCTTCTTCACTCCGCACCTCAACTCTAGTCATAGCTCCAAGAGCATCCTGCTTCATCTTATCTAATAGAGCAGAAAACATCTCAAATGACTCTCTCTTATACTCCTGCTTAGGATTCTTCTGTGCATATCCGCGAAGATGAATACCTTGACGCAGATGATCCATCGCTTGTAAGTGCTCTTTCCACTGATGATCAAGAACCTGGAGCATAACTGCTTTCTCAAAGTGACGCACAGTTTCAAAGCCTGCAAGCGACTCCTTCTCCGTATAAACACTCTCCATTTCTGCAACTACTCTCTCTCGTAGAGTCTCTTCATGTAGCGAGTCATCTTCTTTAAGCCATTGCTGAATGTCAAACTCTAATAAAAACTGCTGTTTAAGCTCCTCTTCTAAACCTGGAATATCCCACTGCTCATCCATACTCTGTGGAGGCACGAACTGATCTATTAGCTGATTAATCACATCTTCTCTAATAGCTTGAACAGTTTCAGAAATATCATCAACATCCATCAACTCATTTCGCTGCTCATAGATAACTTGGCGTTGATCATTAGCCACATCATCGTACTCCAGAAGCTGTTTACGAGTATCGAAGTTATGCCCTTCAACTTTTCGCTGTGCATTCTCTATAGCACGATTAACCCACTTATGCTCAATCGCTTCGCCATCTTCCATACCAAGTTTCTGCATCATGCCAGCTAATCTCTCAGAGGCAAAAATACGCATTAAAGAGTCCTCTAACGAGAGGTAGAAACGGCTAGACCCAGCATCTCCTTGTCGCCCAGAACGTCCTCTAAGCTGATTATCAATACGACGAGACTCATGGCGCTCTGTACCAATTATGTGAAGCCCTCCAGACTGTAATACTCTCTTATGAAGTTCTTCCCACTCGGCACGAAGCTCCTCAACTTTATCTTCTGCTGGCTCCTCACCCAACTCTTTAATCTTAGCATCAAGACTACCACCCAATACTATATCCGTCCCTCGTCCAGCCATATTAGTTGCAATAGTTACCGCTCCAGGAACTCCTGCATTCTCAATAATATGTGCTTCCCGCTCATGCTGTTTTGCATTTAAAACCTCATGCTGAACACCAGCCTCTTTCAGAAGATCAGAAACAAGCTCAGAGTTTTCGATAGATGCTGTACCAACTAGTACTGGCTGCTTGCGCTCTAAACAATCTTGTACATCTTCCACAATTGCTTTAAATTTTTCAGGTGCAGTAAGAAATACTAGGTCCGCCATATCTTTACGCACCATCTCTCTATGAGTTGGTATAACTACAACTTCTAAACCATAGATCTGTTGAAACTCGAAAGCTTCTGTATCTGCAGTTCCGGTCATACCAGCAAGGGAGTCATACATACGGAAGTAGTTTTGGAAGGTGATGGATGCCATAGTCTGATTCTCATTCTGAATCGTGACTCCCTCTTTAGCCTCTACTGCCTGATGGAGCCCCTCTCCCCAACGGCGCCCAGGCATAGTTCTTCCCGTAAACTCATCTACAATTACAATTTGTCCATCTTGAATAATGTAGTGGTCATTTTTAATAAATAGAACATGTGCACGCAGTGCAGCATATAGGTGATGCATAAGAGTTATATTCTGCGGCTCATAGAGACTTTCACCATCTTCTAAGAGTCCAGCTTCAGTCAATAACGCCTCTACCTTTTCATACCCAACCTCAGTCAAGAGAACTTGACGCTGCTTCTCATCAACGGTGTAGTCACCAGCAACATCACCGATCTCTTCATCTCCTTTAGGATCAAACTCTTCTGTACGCTTAGTTAGCTGTGCAGGAAGACTATTCATCGTATGATATAGTTCAGAGTTATCGTCAGTTGGTCCAGAGATGATAAGCGGGGTACGCGCCTCATCAATTAGAATTGAATCAACCTCATCCACCACTGCGTAGTTAGATCCTCGTTGCACCCTCTCAGGAGCAGAGAATGCCATATTGTCTCGCAGGTAGTCAAAACCAAACTCATTGTTTGTACCGTAGGTTATATCAGCAGCATAAGCAGCTTTACGCTCTTCATGCTCTAGTCCAGAGAGAATCACTCCTACACTCATTCCTAAAAAGTTATAGAGTTTACCCATCCAATTAGCATCACGACTAGCTAGATAGTCATTCACCGTAACCACATGCACGCCTTTACCAGATAGCGCATTGAGGTATACTGCAAGAGTTGCCATCAAGGTCTTACCCTCACCAGTGCGCATCTCTGAAATCTTACCTTGATGCAACACCATACCGCCGATCATCTGTTCATCGTAATGGCGCATCTTAAACACTCGTTGCGATCCTTCACGCACTACAGCAAACGCCTCTGGAAGTAATTGATCTAAGGTTTCACCATTCTCAATGCGGTTTCGGAATTCAGTACTTTTATCTCGCAACTCATCATCACTTAACTGCTGGAGTTTCTCCTCCATAGCATTGATACTACCAACCACCTTACGCAGACCACGAATTGTTCGTTCGTTACGGCTACCAAATATTTTTTTGAATACTTTTTTTATCATATCTATAATTTATTTTCTTAGTTAAATGTTTATCAGTCTAAATGTTTTGGCTTAACATTGATTCCTTAAGCTATATATTTATAATTAATATTTATAATTAACATTAATTAAGTTAGGAATGATATATGAACTGCGCTGAAACTACCAACTAAAAATAGTAAAAAAGTTACCTTAATTTAAGTAACAGAGAAGGTGGTATATTAGTTGGGCTGTTAGCAGTTATGCGGTTAGCGGTACAAAGGATATTGGAGCTTGCTCTCTCTCATTAAAACTCACATACTCCCAAGAGTTTTGTGAAGCAAAAACTTTTCTGGTTAGCTTGTTATTAAGATCATGTCCAGATTTGTAACCATGATATGCGCCTAGTAGAGGGCTTCCCAATAGATATAGATCACCAACTGCATCTAAAATTTTATGGCGTACAAACTCATCTCTAAAGCGTAAACCATCCTCATTCAGAACTCTAAACTCATCTAGACCTACAGCATTATCTAAACTTGCTCCCTGAGCTAGACCCTGCATACGCAGAGCTTCAACATCACGAATAAATCCAAATGTGCGCGCACGACTAATCTCTTTTTCATAGCGCAGTGAAGAGAATTCTATATTATGATTTTGCAAATCAGGATTAAAAGCTGGATGCTTAAAGTCTATTCCAAAAGATAAATTAAAACCATCATATGGATCCAATCTTGCCCACTTATCACCATCACGCACTTCAATGCTCTCTGTAATACGAATATAACGCTTAGCTGTACCCTGCTCTACCAAGCCTGCGCTCTTCAACATAAAAACAAAGGTGCTTGCACTACCATCCATTATAGGAACTTCCGCTGAATCTAAATCTATATAGGCGTTATCCACACCAAGACCAGCAAGAGCAGAGAGTAGATGCTCAACAGTTGAGATTGTTGCGTCGCCATTATCAGCTTTAAGGGTAGTTGAGAGTCGTGTATCACTAACTCCTTCAGCTGTTGCCTCAATCAGTGGCGTGCCAACAAGATCGGTGCGCCTAAACACAACACCAGTGTTAGCTGGTGCAGGACGCATAGTAAGATGTACCTTTTTACCAGAATGGAGACCAATTCCAGTGGAGTGTACTTTACTTTTTAGGGTTCTCTGTTGTGTCATAGCTACCTATTATATACAATTATTCTCTTGAATGCAAGCGCATAAATAAAACATTATTTCGTCATAAGTTCATTTTACATGGTGTTCTTTATAAAAATCAACTGTTTTTTTATTTTTTTTCAACCAAACTATAGTTTAACACTATAACTTTAATATTTTTCAGAAACATTCATGCCATATCTATACCCCAACTTATTTTATAAAATTTAAGGGTCACAAAGTATAGCTAACCCATCAAGCACTAAACTTTTCACTGTTGTAAACTTAATGGATTGACCTAGTGTGATAGAGTTTAATAGTTGCGCAGATCCGCCTCCCGTAACGACTACTCTTGGTAAATTCCCGCCATTCTGTTTGTGGAGCTTCAATATATTTTGCACAACTTTCCGTACACTCTCTGCTGTACCAGCAAGATCTAAACGCATAGCCTCTACGGTTGATTTTCCTATTAAACTACCCTCACCACCTCTTTCAATAAGCGGCATCTCTTTTAGGTGTGGAATTTTACATGCAAAATCATCCCAACTATCTCCCAAGGACGGCAAGATAACTCCTCCTTGATGCTCTCCGTAGCCATCAACCAAGCAAACAAGATCAATTGTGATCGCGCTTCCAGAGTCGATCAATATAAAAGGTTCCTGCAACCGACTCCAACTAGCAATCATCCCCAACCATCTATCAACACCCAACTGGGCAGGGTTATGGTAGCCATTTTTTAAGGTATCGAAACTCTCTACTGAGCGCACAAGCTCACACTCTACCCCCCAGAGCTCAAACACTATCTCTGTAATCTCAGCCTCACGCTGCTGACCAGCACTATTTGCTAATAGAACTCTATCAGGTTTACTATTTACTGACTCATCTCTGGAGAAATATTTCGCTAACAGCTTTAGATCTGAGATATCGATATAGTGGTCATTTTTAGATTTGGATTCACAATTAATCCAACGCCACTTTATTCTACTATTACCTGAATCTATTAAGAGTGAGGTCATTGTGCTAAGCGTAACGATAGATCACCGCTATAGTAACTCTTAATATCACCATTTTTCCTCTTCAACTGCAGAGCTCCCATATCATTAATACCGCATGCAATCCCTCGTATGCTCTCTCCTCCAAGATCTAACTCAACATCTGCATCACGCATCAAGTCAAATCCTTTCCACTGCTCCAGCACAGAGACAAGCCCCTCTACAGAGAATATATTAAGCATTGGTACAAGCCTGTTAATAATTGCAGCAGCAAGTGTATCACGCTCAACATTCACTCCAGCAACCTCAGACAGTGAAGCAGCTGGCTGATCAATCTTCTCATGTGTGGAAACTGACATCACCAGATTAACTCCTGCACCAATCACCGCATAAGTAGGTCCATCAGCCTCCCCTTCAACTTCAACCAATATTCCACCCAATTTTTTACCATAAAGATAGATATCATTTGGCCATTTGAGCTGCACCCCTTCAACGCCTAAGTCTATTAATGCCTCTGCAATTGCTACTCCAACTACAATCCCCAGCCCACTGAGCGCCATTGCACCCTGTTCAAATTTCCAAAATATAGATAAGTATATGCTCCCTCCGAACGGAGAGATCCACTCTTTACCGCGCCGCCCTCTTCCTGCAGTCTGCTGCTCTGCAAGCAAAACAGAACCTTGCTTGAGATCAACTCTACTCCGAAATTGGCGCATAAGTGTGCTATTAGTTGAATCACAAATCCAGCAGATCTGAATCTGTGGAACTTGCCCTCTGACCTCTCGGCTTAACTGTCTCTCTATAGATTCAGAAGTAAGCAGAGTAATTGAGTGAGCTAGACGGTACCCTTTGCGCTGCAATGATATTATCTCAACATCAAGAGCTTGGATTACTTGTATCTGCTTCCAGACCGCAGCCCGACTAATTGATAGATATTCACCAAGTTCTGTTCCTGTATGAATTGCTCCATCTGCAAGAACTCGCAGAAGCTTCTGCTGAACTGGGGTCAGAATGCAGCCATCTCTTTAGCTACCAAGTATTCTATAACTTTGAACATCTCTTGGTATGATCCAGCAATACCTGCATCAGTAATATATTTTCCATTAACAACTATTGCAGGAACACCCTTAATACCAGAACGCCTAGTCATTCGTGCAGCCTGCTTCACCTTTGAATTAACTCCAAATGATTTCCAGGCTTTACGGAACTCTTGTACTGAAACGCCATTTCCTTCAAAAAGCTGCTCAATTGCCATCTCATTCTTTATTAGATTTTTATTACCATTAACATGAATACCTTCAAACAATGCAGGATGAATATTATCTAACACCCCAAGCTGTGCTGCAGTATAGAAAACCTTAGCTCCTGGAGCCCAGCTCTCACCAAGGATTGCCGGCTGCATCTGAAAATTAACATTTTTAGGATTAGTAGACAACCAGTTCTGGATCAACGGCTCCAAACGGTAGCAGTGAGGGCATCCATACCAAAAATACTCACGAACCTCGATAGCTCCAGCCTTTTCAACTGTGCGCAGAGGTTGACTGATACGAGTGTACTCGACCCCCTCCATATAATCAGAAAACTCCTGAGCTTGTACTGTAGAGATTATCAAGCTAGCACCAAAAAACAGAGCTAGAGAAGTCGCAAACGACATTATCTTTTTAAGCATTATATTTACGCTCCTATATTTATAACTTACAGACCAGCCTGAGCCAACATATAATCAACTACTGCGCCAATCTCTGCTTCAGTTAATGATGAACCACCCTTTGCTGCCATCGCTGTACCAGCAATACCAACCATTGCACTCTTAACTAATCCATCACGATCACCAACTTTAGCCAAACGAGGTTCCCAGTCTGCTTTTACAGCAATTTGAGGAGCCTTAAGTGCTGGTGCAGCAGGTCCGTGGCAAGCAAAACAACTAGCCTGAAATAGAGCCGCGCCATCAGCAGCTACAGAACTTGCTACAGTAGCTGCTACGACAGCTTCAGCTACTGGAGCTGGAGCAGCTTTAGGAGCAGTTACAATCGCCACTCCATCTATAGATTGCAAATAAGCAGTAACTGCATCAATATCACCATCAGTTAATCTCTTTGCCACATCACGCATCATTTTTGATGGATCATTAGAACGAGCACCAGAACGGAATGCATTCAATTGCGCCACAGTATACCCATTTAACTGTCCTGTAAGTCCTGGCCATTTAGCAGGACCGTTACCTGCAGCCTTAGGACCGTGGCACGCCATACATGCTGTAAGTTTGCGCTCTGCATCACCAGCCTGAAAAAGCTTCTTACCTTTAGCTGCCAAATCTGCATCAACGGAAACCCCGTCTGGGCTAGCTATAGTTGAATAGTGCGCGCCAAGATTAGCGATATCAGAATCATTAAGAGCCATCGCCTGCCCTGTCATAAGTACATCTTTACGCGAACCAGATTTAAAATCTTGAATCTGCTTAGAAAAATAACCAGCATTCTGCCCAGCTAACGCTGGCACTGCTTTCATCTTTCCAGGATTCATAGGATCTGGAAATGCAGGATTGCCTTCACCATTAGCTCCATGACAAGCACCACAAACTGCAGCTCTTGCTTTTCCAGCAGCAGCATCACCAGCAGCATCACCAGCAGTTGCCGATATTGATACAGTTAACGCAGCAACCGCTATTACTGTATTGGCTACTGTATTTGCTATAGTATTAATATTTTTTTTCATTTCGAGATTATCCTTAAACTAATTTTTAAATCACACATAATAATAAACCTGCTAATTATATGCCTAGTTGACCTCTACCGCAATAGTTAAATAGGGTATAGTACGCAGATGAATCTTAACCAAGCAACTTTTCTCACTAGCGCCCCTAACCTTTCTCGCTGCCCAAAAGAGAGCATTGCCGAAGTCGCTTTTGCAGGGCGTTCCAATGCTGGAAAGTCTAGCGCACTAAATAAATTGACGGGCATTAATGGGCTTGCCCGCACCAGTAAAACTCCTGGACGAACTCAACTTATTAACTTTTTCTCTTTAGATGAAGAACACCATTTAGTCGATCTACCTGGCTACGGTTACGCAAAAGTCCCCACTAAAGTGCGCAAACAGTGGGAGGAGGATCTTGGTAAATATCTAGAAAAACGCGAAGCACTGCGAGGGGTGATTGTGCTAATGGACATTCGGCACCCACTCACCCCAAAAGATCTCCCGATGGTAGAGTGGAGCAACTGGACAGGGCGACCACTTCATATCTTACTAACAAAAGCAGATAAACTGAAACGAGGTGCTGCGATGAACACGCTATTAAAAGTACGCAGAGAGCTTGCGGAAAACTTCCCTTCCGTCACCATACAGATATTCTCTGCCACCAAAGGGACGGGGGTAGATGAGGCGCGTGAAGTTATTATGGGGTGGCTGGAATCAGTCGAAACAGAGGAGGCAATATAATGGCTACAAGAGGTTTAGGGCAGAAGATTTCATACTCACTTGCAATAGCGAGCTACACCTCAGCTATTGGGTTATTTGTCTACATATGGTTTTACGACCAAGATACAGGAACGGCAGACTCGATTATTGCCAGCATGATGGCTGGGATAGTTTTTCTAGTTGGCGTTGGAGTAGTACTGCATGTGATAGGTAAGGCCAATATTCCAAGCTTCAAAGTCCCTTCTGATGAAGAGATACTGGCATACGATGAGTCGAGCGAGTAGATTAAAGGGGGAAGGGAGTAGTCACCATCTTTGAAATTGCAGTTTTAACTGATGGATAGATATTTATTTCCGGACGCTAGTGACTTTGATCTTAATTATTTTTAGTGCAAAAGTAAAGACCTGACCCCTTTGGTTGTTTACCCCTCCTTTTTTGTTAATGCGCCTCATCCCAATTTTTACCCTTACCTACATCTACGATAAGTGGAACTGACAGTTCTGCTGCGCACTCCATCTGCTCGCGTACCATCTGAGTAAGCGCATCCTCTCTCCCTTTCGCCACTTCAAAGACAAGTTCATCGTGTACTTGCATCACCATTTTCGCCTCAAAATCACCCTCTTGCAGTGCACTATCAACGCTGATCATTGCTCGCTTGATGATATCTGCGGCAGTGCCCTGCATCGGGGCGTTGATGGCGGTGCGTTCAGCATATTGGCGGCGCTGTCCATTTCGTGAATTAATCTCCGGCAGGTAGAGCCTACGCCCAAACAGGGTTTCGACAAAACCATCGGTTTTTGCCTGCTCTCGAGTTTCATCCATATATCTTTTCACTCCTGGATAACGATCAAAATAGATCTCAATATAGCCCTGTGCTGCACCACGACTGATCCCTAATTGCTTAGCGAGTCCAAAAGCTGACATTCCGTAGATCAGCCCAAAGTTAATTGCTTTGGCTCTGCGACGCTGTTCACGATCAACTTCATCTAGCGCCACTCCAAACACCTCTGCGGCAGTGGCGCTATGCACATCTCTCCCTTCGATAAACGCAGCAACCAACCCCTCATCTTCTGAGAGGTGCGCCATAATACGAAGTTCAATCTGTGAGTAGTCAGCAGCAACAAGGATATTTCCCTCCTCCGCAATAAAGGCTTGACGAATTTTTCGCCCCTCTTCACTCCGGATTGGAATATTTTGTAGATTAGGATCTGAAGAAGAGAGCCGCCCCGTTACCGCGACTGCCTGATGGTAGGAGGTATGCACCCGCCCTGTGCGCGGATTAATCTGTTTGGGTAGTTTGTCAGTGTAGGTTGACTTGAGCTTACTCATACTTCTATAGGCGAGAATCAGTTGTGGCAGAGTGTACTCTTCTGCCAGCTCTTGTAGCACTGACTCCGCGGTGGATGGCTGCCCTTTGGGGGTTTTTTTGAGAACCGGCAACCCCTGCTGCTCATAGAGAATTGCTTGAATCTGTTTCGGTGAGGCAAGATTAAATGGCTCACCCACTTCGGTAAATGCCTCTTTCTCAATCTCTGCGATTTTCACTGCGAGAACTTGACTCTGCTGCTGCAACATCTGCGCATTCAACGCGACACCGTTACGCTCCATCCGACCCAATACTTCGAGCAGTGGCATCTCCACTTCACGAAATAACTTCTCTCGTTTATACACCTCTCCATCTGTGCCACTCTTCAGTTTTTGCCATAGCGTCTGATGCAGACGCAGCGTTACCTCTGCATCTTCTGCCGCATAAGGGGCTGCCTGCTGAATTGGCACCTCATCAAAACGGAGCTGTTTTTTACCTTTACCTGCGACCTCCGCATAAGAGATTGTCTTCTGCCCCAGATATTTAAGTGCCAGTGAATCCATATCGTGACGGGTTGCGCTACTGTCGATCACATAGGATTCCAACATAGTATCGTACTCAATACCGCGAAGTTCAATTCCATGATTAGCAAAGATAGTCGCATCATATTTTAGATTTTGCCCTACCTTGAGCGCCGTTGGATCTTCTAGCAGTGGACGCAGCTTCTCTAACGCCCCCTCTCGATTAAGCTGCTGCGGCGCCTCAAAATCTTGGTGCGCCAGTGGGAGATAAGCCGCCTCTCCTGCCGCTACCGCAAAAGAGATACCTACCAACTCCGCCTCCATAGGAAGTCGACTGGTGGTCTCTGTGTCAATTGCAAACAGTTCGGTATCAGTCAGCTTCTCAATCCATACATCAAGAGCCTCTTCGGTGAAAATCGTATCCACATTCAGCTCTATTTTTTCAGCCGTCTCAATATGAGTGTTTGTTGAGTGATGAGTATCGGTTATCACTTTTCCTTCAAGCCCCTCTAGCCAACGCTTAAACTCTAACTCAGCATAGAGCTGAATCAGTTTTTCTCGATCCGCCTCAACTCGCTTCAAGGCTGTAGGCTCAACTCCTATATCAACATCACATTTAATTGTGACCAGTTCATACGAGAGCGGCATCTGCTCTAAACTATCATGCAGATTCTCTCCGACCTTGCCACCAATCTCATCAGCGCGATCAAGAATATTTTCTAATGAACCAAATTTATCGAGCCACTTCACTGCGGTCTTAGGCCCTACTTTAGGCACACCTGGTACATTATCTGAGGTGTCTCCTATCAGCGCCAAGTAGTCAACAATCAATTCTGGTGGTACGCCAAACTTTTCTTTGACGCCTTCAACCCCCATCTTCGTTCGGCTCATGGTGTTAATCAGGGTAACCGCTGGGGTGACGAGCTGCGCCATATCTTTATCCCCTGTTGAGATCAGCACCGAGAGTCCAGCTGCCTCCGCCTGCTTGGTCAGCGTACCAATGACATCGTCTGCCTCAACACCTAAGTGAATAATAATCGGATAGCCTAGCGCTTCAATAATCTGATGTAGCGGCTCAATCTGACTGCGCAACTCATCTGGCATTGGCGGGCGATTTGCTTTATAAGCAGGATAGAGATCGTTACGAAAAGTTTTACCTTTCGCGTCAAAAATGACTCCCACTTGCTGAGGATTGTACTCATCCATCAGACTGGTCAGCATATTAATCACTCCATAAATTGCGCCTGTCGGCTGCCCTTTGCTATTAGTCAATGGCGGGAGCGCATGAAAGGCGCGGAATAGATAGGAGGATCCATCAACCAGAATAAGGTCTGGTGAGATTTTAGATTCATTGGCTGTTTTGGTCATTACAAATAGAACTCTTGCTAAATTTAGCGTATCATTATACTACTAAGTGCTAAGTGACAACCTCAATACAATGGAACCTCTTATGAATCTAGTATATAAAATTTTCTCAGTAATACTCTCTCTCGGCATCTTTGCTCAAGCGACTGCCAACGGAACGATGATGCCAATTCTTCCTCCAGAGATTCCTAAAAGTGCGTCACTAAAAGATGAACTCAATAGTGAGTATCATCCAACTGCTGCACAACGCAAATTCTCATACTCATTAGATAACGGAAGCAGTACTGGTTATTTAGACGTACCAATGAATGGCATCAACTCTAATATGCAGCTACCTAAGTGGAAACTATTTAGCTGGGAAACATCAATTCCAGAGTAATGTCAGTCTACACCACAATATCAGAGAGCGATCTAAAAGATTTTCTGAGCCACTACAGTGTTGGAACGTTGGTCAGCTATGAGGGCATTAAAGCTGGCATAGAGAATACCAACTACTTTGTAACCACCTCCACAGGTGAGTTTGTGCTCACAATATTTGAGCAACTAGAGTGGAATGAGCTCCCATACTTTATGGACATAATGGCATTTCTTGCTGAACACAAAGTACCAAGCGCCCACCCTGTTGCCGATAAGATCGGAGGTTATCTGCGCAAGATAGAAGATAGAGAGACTAATACTCTTAAGCCTGTCGCACTTGTAGCTCGTCTAAGCGGCTCTGGCGTAGATAATCCAACCCCGCATCAGTGTGCGGAGCTTGGCGAGGCGCTAGGGAGAATGCATTCACTAGCTCATAACTTCAAAGGAGAGCGAACAAATCCTCGAGGAATTGAGTGGTGCAGAGAAGTTACCGCGAAACTAACCGATAAATTAACTACCGCAGAGCTATCGTTTCTCAATCAAGAGTTAGCGTTTCAAGCTACAACGGAGCGGAGTGACCTTCCTCAAGGAGTTATTCACGCCGATCTATTTAGAGATAATGCACTATTTATTGATGATCATCTTACGGGAATTATAGATTTCTACTACGCTTGTAATGACGCTCTGCTATATGATATTGCAGTTACAGTAAATGATTGGTGCGTAAGTGAGAGCGGCTCTTTAGATCAAGAGCGCAGCACTAACCTTTTAGATAGCTATCAAACTAAACGCCAATTAACAGATCTTGAACGCAGAGAGTGGCGCGCTATGTTGCGAGCTGCTGCACTGCGTTTCTGGCTGTCACGACTTATAGACTTGCACTTTCCACGTCCAGGCGAAATGACACATATCAAGGATCCAGACATATTCCGTAAGATACTACTCTGGCATCGTGAAAATGAGATCAATCTTTAAGTAGATCACTACAGAGCTGTGCAGATAATAAGAGTCATTTTATATACTTTTCAGCCATAATTGTCAGTAGTAAGCACTAAAATTCAGGTATAATTCCCCCACTCTAAATCGCATCATAGTGGTGTGATTAAAGTTTTTTTAATGAATTGATATTGATAAGGAGTCAAATCACTATGCGCATTATTCTTCTAGGCGGCCCAGGAGCTGGTAAAGGTACTCAGGCAAGCCACATTAAGAACAAATACAACATTCCACAGATCTCAACAGGCGATATGCTACGTGCACACGTAAAGTCTGGGAGCGAACTAGGTGTCGCTGCGAAGAAGATTATGGATGAGGGCGGTCTCGTCTCTGACGATATCATCATGGGAATGGTTAAAGAGCGTATCCTTGAAGATGATTGTGCTAACGGCTACCTTTTCGACGGCTTCCCACGCACCATCCCTCAGGCTGACGCAATGAAAGAGGCAAACATCGCAATTGATGCTGTAGTAGAGATTGATGTTCCTGATGAAGAGATTCTAAAACGGATGTCTGGTCGCCGCGTACATCTTAACTCAGGTCGCACCTATCACATCGTATTCAACCCACCTAAAGTAGAGGGTAAAGATAATGAGACTGGTGAAGATCTAATTCAGCGTGATGATGACCAAGAGGCTACTGTTTTAGAGCGTCTTAAAATCTATCACGATCAGACAGAGCCACTCATTAACTTCTACAGCAATGAGGATTGCAACTATGTAAAAGTGAATGGAGTTGGCAGTGTTGACGAGATCAAAGATCAGATCTTTAATGGTCTAGGCTAGAAAAAGCTAGATCAGCTGTAACTATTCAGCTAAAGATAAAAAGCCGCTCATTGAGCGGCTTTTTTGATATTCAGCCTACCAATACACTACCCCAAAACCTCTGACAACTTTTTATCTTATGATTTTAGTCCGTATTAGGTTAACTAAATATTAGTGGTATTGCTTACTCAACTCATGCACCGCATCAACAAATACCCCTGCATTCTCTGGTGAGACATGCTGATGGATACCGTGTCCTAAGTTAAACACGTGCCCTGATCCTTTTCCGTATCTGCTCAAGATTGTTGCCACCTCTTCACGAATTCTTTCTGGTGTGCCGTAGAGTAGTGATGGATCCATATTGCCTTGTAGTGCCACTTTATCGCCAACTTGCGCTCTTGCATTTCCGATATCGACTGTCCAGTCGAGTCCAAGTCCGTCACAGCCTGTCTCTGCCATGGCATCTAACCAGAGACCACCGCCTTTGGTGAATAGAATTACAGGGACTTTTCGTCCATCATTTTCACGAGTCAGCCCATCTACAATCTGCTGCATGTACTGTAGCGAGAACTCTTTGTATGCATCATGTGAAAGTGCGCCACCCCAACTATCAAAGATCATCACGGTCTGCGCACCTGCTGCTATCTGTGCGTTGAGGTAGCTAGTGACTGAGCGTGCGGTAACATCTAAAATTTTATGAAGAAGTTTAGGGTCGGAGTAGAGCATCGCTTTGGTGATCGCGTAATCTTTGCTCGATTTCCCTTCAACCATATAAGTGGCAAGCGTCCATGGGCTACCCGCAAAACCGATCAGTGGCACATCTCCATTAAGCTCTCTACGGATAGTGCGCACCGCATTCATCACATATTGAAGCTCTCCCTCTGGATCAGGAACGAAGAGTTTATCGACATCTGCCGCAGTACGCACAGGTCTCTCAAAGTTAGGCCCCTCGCCCTCTGCAAAATAGAGACCTAACCCCATTGCATCAGGGACGGTCAAAATATCAGAAAAGAGAATTGCTGCATCAAGCGGAAAGCGTCTCAGCGGCTGTAGTGTTACTTCACAAGCAAGCTCTGCATTGCGACAGAGATCCATAAAACTTCCAGCTTCTGCACGCGTTGCTTTGTACTCTGGAAGGTAGCGTCCTGCTTGACGCATCATCCAGACTGGGGTTATATCGACTGGCTCATTTGCAAGCGCCCTTAGAAAACGATCATTCTTTAATTCTGACATATAAATTATATTAACTCCTCTTCATTCTGTTATTATCTCAACCATAATTAACCATTATACTTGAGACTAATAGATGAGTACAAACATAAAATCTACCCCTCGTGAAATCACCACTCCATTCCGTCCTATTCCACTAGATGTTCCAGAGGGAATGAAGCCGAATGAGTTTTTCAATAGCACTGAAAACCTTAATGATCTTGAACATAATAATGGACTACTACGAAATCCAGAAAACTTACTACTCTATCGCAAGGCACTTGGGCATAGCAATCTCTTTGATACCTCAATAATATACAACACATCAAAGACCATTCTAAATCCATTAGGAAGGCCGGTGCGTAGAACGCAAGTTTCAACAGAGGTGAAGAGTGTCTGGAATCGTATGAATGAGATCATCATCAGCTATATGTTAGAGAAGTTTCCAGACCCCGATGACGCGCTTATCTTAGCTGGAGAGGCGAGCCTAGATGCGACTTGGTCACTTACCTCACCTGGAGTACCTAGTATCAGAATGCTCCACAACCACTTTATAGCCTTTGATAAGAGAGAGCTAAGAGAGGCTAAAATATCAGACCCAGCTAATCCTAATTTAACTGACGGAGGACAGCACAGTCTATTTCAATCATATATTAGTGATGTATATCGCGATTTCTTCACTTTTTTAGATCTTAAAATTTTAAAACCAATTAATGAAACTGAAGCTAAGATTGAGGTGACAGGCTATCCGCAGGGTCTGCCAAGCTGGGAGATTACTGGCGGAGTTGCAGCACTAAAAGATATCTGTTTTTGGCGAGAGTATGATCTGATTCTAGAGGGTTTTATAGATTTCTATCGTACCTTCTTCACCCAAGTATCAACTCGTAATGCTCCAATACCAAAAGAGAGCAACTTCCCAGATCAGATTGAACGCAAACTTCTTTTTAATAACGATTTTCTTGCCGCAGCCAAAAAAGTGCGGGAGCAGTGTATTGTTGATCCCAAGTATGCTAACTCTATTCGCTGGCAGCCAGCTTTTAAACAGCTCATCTACCGTAATGATGAAGGTAAATTAATAGTAACTATAAGTCAAAACTCTATCGGAAATGCCATTACAGAACTACTTGGAGTTGTAGTAAAAAGAGATCCGAACGCTGAATCTTATGAGAATAGCGAGCCCGCTTTAATCGAACACTTACTAGAGGTGCGCCGCCGTCTAGTTGACGCTGACTTAGGTGAAGGAATTAAGACTGATTATTGGGGGAGAGAGTGATCTTGAATCATCACCACAGCTCTATATAGTTTCGCAACTCGACTAACTTTCCATGAAAGAAATGAGTCGCACCTTTTATAGGTATAAACTTAACTCTATTCTGTTTTTTACTTAAACTCTCCACCCAGCTCTCCACCTGCGCAAAGGGGACCACCTCATCTTCCTCACCCATAACTATCAATGCAGAGGAGTCGATCCTCTCTATAACTCCCATATCTGGATACATATTTACTGGTGGTGCCACTAGCAAAAGACGTTCGGCATTGAGTTTATTAGCTTGGAGCAGAGCTACTCTTGATCCGAAAGAGAATCCTCCAATCCAGAGCGGGAGCTCTGGATATCTCTGTTGCGCCCAATCAACTACAGCAATTAAATCTTGCTGCTCTCCAGCACCACTATCATGAACACCTTGACTTGCCCCAACCCCTCTAAAATTAAAACGCACAGAGATTACTCCCATATTTACTCCAGCTCTAGCTATTGTGTGAACAACTTTATTCTGCATAGTTCCATTATAGAGTGGATGAGGGTGAGCGATTACTAATAGAGCTTTTGGTTGATCGGCGCTATCTTTAGGAGGTGTCTCAACTAAAACCTCAAGATCACCTACTGCTCCAGTAATTAACAACTGTTTAGATTGCAGCACCATAGCTATTTCAGCTTAAGCCTTTCAACTTCTCTTCCATTTATTATATGCTCATCTATAATCTCATCTATATCCTCTCTATCCACATAGGTGTACCAGACATTATCTGGATAGACTACAACTGTCGGGCCTTCGCTACAGCGTCCCAGACAACTCGACTTATTGATTCTATACTGGTCTGGACCGTGCAGACCTAAATCTTGAACTCTCTGCTTTGCGTATTTGTGTAAAGCTGCGGAACCATGCCTACCGCACCCCTCACTACCATCCTCAGCTTGGTATGTGCAAAAAAATAGATGTCTCTTGTAATAACTCATAATATTTTTCCTATCAATCTCTCTTAAAAACAGGAAGCAGTATACAATATAGTAATGTATCACAATCAACTTATTGAAGCTGCTGATCGCTGTGTACTCTGTGCACTATGCAGCAACCACTGCCCAACATATAAACTCTCTCGAGAAGAGGGCGAATCTCCACGCGGACGGGTGATGCTTGCTGCCGCACTTCTTAAAGGTGAGATAAAGGTTACAAAAAAACTAGAACAAAATTTCAGTCACTGCCTCCTCTGCCGCGCTTGTGAAAGTGTCTGCCCATCAGAAGTTCCCTATAGCGAGATTATAGATGGGGTGAGAGACCGATTACCTATCCCACCATTAAGCTCTCGCCTACTTGAGTGGTTAGCACTACACCCGAAATTTATACTCCAGATAATTGCCATCGCAAACCTTTGGAAACGGCTAAAACTTCCTCTACCACTACTAGCTAAAGCTGCATTACGCCATAATATAGCCAGACAAGATCAGTATAAAACAGCAGCTATAGTTACAAAAAAAAGAGGAAAGGTGGGGTTATTCTTAGGCTGTATCGCCTCACCTTTAGACAAAAGAACCCACCAAGATGCTGAGATACTTTTAACTAAACTTGGATTTGAAGTCGTTATCCCTAAACAGCAACACTGTTGTGGTGCTATCTCTCAACACCATGGAAACTCAAATAGAGTTAAAGAGTTGAATAGTAAAAACCGTATAGCATTTAATAAAGAAAATTTAGATGCGATTATTTTCACCTCGTCAGGGTGTGGGACACAGCTTATTGAACATGGTTGGGAAGCAGCGCCCTCTATTGAAATATGTAACTTCCTACTAAACCAAAGTGAGATTCATAAAATACCCCTCAAACCACTCGCGGCAAAAATATCTCTTCATCACCCCTGCTCTCTAACCAATGTGCTCAAAGGTAGTGCCGCAGTTGAAAGTTTAATCAGACTTATTCCAGAGATAAAACTCTCCCCTCTTGGCTCTAACTCAGATTGCTGTGGAGCTGGGGGAACTCATACTTTGCGTGAGCCACAGCGGGCAGATGCGATTCGCAAACCCAAAATAGATTCACTGCTAGAGTCAAACGCATCTATCCTCCTCTCCACAAATTTTGGCTGCGCTCTACATCTGACTGAAGGGATATATAGAGCGCAACTTAAAAAAGGTGAAGATGCGGTTAATATAGAAGTAATGCATCCAGTATCATTAATAGTCCAACAGTTACAATAGATAAAAAAATTAACTATAAGAAAGTTGAATTATTATTGTACTTAAAGTAGTATCTTTCATATTATGCATACCACTAAAGATCCCATTCTTACTACTGCGATAGAATTAACTGAACAAGATGATCACTTAGCTCTGCGCCAAACTCTTATTGATGGAGTTAAGCACTCTACTGGGGTAGAGAATGTATCACTCTTTGAGATGAAAGTTAACTATGATAGTGATAAAGAGGAGAGGGAGGAAGAGGGGAAGCAAGCAATCATCTACTATCGGAATGCGATGGATCAAAATGCTCTCTTTAAAAACATCGAACAACGAAAGATGATGCATGAAGCATTAAAAAAGAGAGCCGTCCGCTCCGACACAAACCCCAACAATCGAAATAAGCGCTACGCAATACCTATTCTAGGAGGAGTTATTAGTGAAATACTCTCGGTTGAAACCAATAAAATCTCTGAAAATAGTTTTCATACTATTGATTTTTTAGTCAAGATCTATCGCAACTATATGCTCCTCTTAAACAAGTATGAGCGGGATGCCCTGACTGGACTACTCAACCGGCGCTCCTTCGAAGAGCGTCTTAATCGCTGCATTAACCAGATGCTTGAGACAACTCTCAAAGAGAAAGATGCAGCGGAAAAAGGTCAATCAATTCCTACCGAAGAGATACCGCACCTTGCAGTACTAGACATTGACCATTTCAAACTAGTCAACGATACTTACGGACATCTCTATGGAGATGATGTACTCCTACTCTTTTCTAACAAAATGAAAGAGAGTTTCTCTGCAGAGACTAGTCTCTACCGTTTTGGTGGTGAGGAGTTTGTGGTAGTTATGAATTCAAGTAAAAGTAATGCCCTAGCAGAGTTAGAGAAGTTTAGAAAAGAGATTGAAAGATTTAACTTCCCCCAGGTTGGAACTGTAACGGTCAGTATAGGGTTTACACAAATAGATGATGGCTGCACAGTATCAAGTTCAATTATTGATCGTGCAGATCAAGCTCTCTACTACGCTAAAGAGCATGGAAGAAATCGCACCTGCTCATACGATGAACTAATCAAGAGTGGAGAGCTGGTAAAGAAAACTATTGAAGAGGGAGAGACTGAGCTTTTTTGACAGCCAGAATATATCTTTGAAAACTGCCCCATATTGTGTATAATTCTGCTCGTATTTGGTCAATCAAACCTTAACCTACTTATTCAAGGAACAGTTAACTATGTCAAAACAACATCCAGTTATTGCAATTACCGGTTCATCTGGCGCTGGAACTACTACAGTAAAACGCGCTTGTGAACATATTTTTATGCGTGAACAACTTAATGCGCTAATCGTTGAAGGTGATAGTTACCACCGCTTTGATCGTGCCGATATGAAAGCACGGGTTGAGGAAGAGGAGGTTAAGGGTAATAAAACATTTAGTCACTTCGGTCCAGAAGCGAACCATTTTGAACTTCTCGCCGATAACTTTGCCTCTTATGGTAAGAGTGGAGAGTGTGATCGTCGCTACTACCTACATAGTGATGAAGAAGCTGCTGAGCACAATGCGCGCCTTAATACAGATCTAACCCCAGGACAATTTACTCCGTGGGAAAAAGTTGGAGCAGGCACTGATCTACTATTCTATGAGGGATTGCACGGTTTAGTAAATACTGATGAGGCTAAAGTTTCTCAACAAGTTGATCTTGGAATAGGTGTAGTACCAATTGTTAATCTAGAGTGGATTCAGAAGATCCATCGTGATAGCTCTGAACGCGGTTACTCTGCAGAGGTTATCGTTGACACTATCTTGCGCCGTATGCCAGATTATATTAACTACATAACTCCTCAATTCTCTGAGACTGATATCAACTTCCAACGCATCTCTACAGTTGACACTTCAAATCCATTTATAGCTAGAGACATCCCAACACCTGACGAGAGCTTTATTGTGATTCGCTTTAAAGACCCTAAAAAACATAATATAGATTTCTCACATCTCTTAGATATGTTGGAAGGATCTTTTATGTCTCGCCGTAACACTATTGTCACTCCAGGAGGCAAGATGGGACTGGCAATGGAAATTATTTTGGCACCTATTATTCATAATATGATGCAAAAATAGATATTTTTTTACCAATACTATTCGTTCCCACCACTTATTTATCTATCCAGATGGTGGGAACGAATGTTATTACTGAATCAGCGTACCAATTCCGCGATCCGAGAAGATCTCTAACATTACTGCATGCTCAACTCGACCATCGATAATATGTGAACTGGCAACACCTTCCTCTACCGCCTCTAATGCAGTACTTATCTTAGGAAGCATTCCACCGTAAATAGTTCCATCTGCAATAAGCGAAGCTACCTGCTTACTATCTAATCCAGTAAGTAACTCTCCATCTTTATCTAACAACCCTGGCGTATTAGTTAAGAGAATTAACTTTTCAGCACCTAACGCTTGAGCCATTTTACCAGCTACAAGATCTGCATTTATATTGTATGATGCTCCGTCTTCACCAACACCTATTGGTGCAATAACTGGAATAAAATCCCCACTATCCAACATCTCTACCACTGCGGTATTTATTGCTGAAACCTCTCCTACATGTCCGAGGTCAATAATTTCTGAACCGTGCTCTTCGCCTTTTTTCATCTCTAATTTATTAGCCTGAATAAGCTGCCCATCTTTACCAGTTAGTCCTACAGCATTGCCACCGTGGCTATGAATAAGGTTGACTATCTCTTTATTCACCAACCCACCGAGAACCATCTCCACCACATCCATAGTCTCGTGATCAGTTACTCGCATCCCTCCTATAAATTCACTCTCTTTACCAATTTTCTCAAGTAGTGCCCCTATCTGTGGCCCTCCTCCATGCACCACAACTGGATTTATTCCAACAAGCTTCAAGAGCACCACATCGCGAGCAAACCCTCTCTTGAGATGATCCTCAGTCATAGCATTGCCACCATATTTTATAACTACTGTCTTACCACGAAAGCGTTGAATATATGGAAGTGCTTCGGATAGTACTCGCGCAAATTCACGACTGGTCTCTTGATCTAATGCCATATTTTTATCCTCCTAAAATGGGATATCCAAATTTGAATCTACCTTTAATAGCTCTTGCTTAAATGTCTGCTGCACTCTCTTCAACACCTCTTCACTATCAGCTTCAAAACGAAGCACCAAAACAGGGGTGGTATTAGATGGACGCACTAACCCCCAACCATCAGGGTAGTCTACTCGTATCCCATCTATAGATATAATATCTCCACCTGCAAAACTTGCTTGCTCTTTTAATTTTTGCATAAACGCATAGTGCTCACCTTCGGCAAAGGAGATATTTAGCTCTGGGGTATTTACTGTATCTGGAAGTTCATTAAAGATCTCTGCACTCTCTCTTCCATCCTGAGCAACAATCTCAAGTAGACGAGCGGCTGTGTATAGCGCGTCATCAAAACCATACCAGCGCTCTTTGAAAAATATGTGACCACTCATCTCTCCAGCCAGCAGCGCCCCACTCTGTTTAAGCTTCTGCTTTATAAACGAGTGCCCAGTTTTCCACATAGTTGGCTTGCCACCAGCTTTGCGAATAACCTCAGGAAGGTTACGGGTACACTTTACATCAAAGATAACTTCTGATCCCGGGTTGCGAGAGAGAATATCTTGCGCATAGAGCATCATCTGACGATCTGCAAAGATAAGATTTCCTGCTGAATCAATAACTCCAAGACGATCTCCATCTCCGTCAAACGCTAGCCCTAGATCTGCTTTAAGATCCAAAACCATCTCTTTAAGCTCAACCACATTCTCTGGTTTACTTGGGTCTGGATGGTGGTTTGGAAAGGTTCCATCAACATCGCAATAGAGCTCTGTAACTTCACAGCCGAGCTTGCGCAGCAACTCTGGAGCTACTCCACCTGCTACGCCATTACCGCAATCTACAACTAGCTTGAGCGGTTTCTCTATCTGCATATCTGTGATAATACGCTCCATATAGTCTTGAGTGATATCTACTTTACGCAGCGACCCTTCCCCCTCTAATAGATCATTCTCCACAATACGACGACGCAGATCTACGATAGCATCGGCAGAGAGTGTCTCTCCAGCAGCCACTACTTTAAGACCGTTATACTCTGGCGGATTGTGGCTTCCCGTAACTGCCACACAGGATCCAGCATCAAGGTGTACTGCGGCAAAGTAGATCATTGGAGTTGGAGCCTGCCCTATATCTATAACCTCCATCCCTGAACTCTGGAGACCTCTCATCAAAGCATTTTGCAACATTGGTCCAGAGAGTCTTCCATCTCTACCTACAACTATAGTTTTAACTCCTCTAGCTTGACTCTCACTCCCAACTGCGCGCCCAACTTGTTCAACCACATCCTCAGTTAATGCATCAGCAACCACTCCTCGAATATCGTAGGCCCTAAAAATTGACTCTGGAATTTTGCTATCTATACTCATAATTTATTTTTTCCCTGTATGTCCAAAACCGCCTTCGCCTCGTTCAGATTCAGTGAACTCATCTACCACATTAAATCCAACCTCTACTATAGGTACAAAAACCATCTGCGCAATACGCTCACCTGGCTCTATAATAAATGGTGTTGAGCCTCTATTCCAACAAGACACAAAGATCTGCCCTTGATAATCAGAGTCTATTAACCCCACCAAGTTTCCTAAAACTATACCGTGCTTATGTCCTAAACCTGAACGAGGTAATAGAGTAGCCGCTATCCCTCTATCCTCCATATGAATAGCTATTCCAGTTGGAATAAGTTCAGTCTCTCCTGGAGTTAGCTCTATAGAACTGTCGATACATGCTCTTAAATCCATACCTGCTGAACCGGCCGTTGCATAATGAGGTAGAGGATACTCTCCACCTATTCTTTTATCTAATATTTTCAACTCTACACTTTTCATTTTTTCTCCAACTCCTCTTTCTGTTCTCTTACTCTTAATCCAATAAACTCGATTAGCTGCCGTGCAATATCAGTTTTACTACTGCGTTTTAATAACTTCTCACCACCATCCCAATATAGAGTAACCTCATTCTCATCACTTCCGAATGGTGAATCTTCCCCTCCCACCAGATTAGCTGCAACTATATCGACCCCTTTAGATCTACGCTTACCCTCTCCATTTGTAGCTAAATTTTCTGTTTCAGCAGCAAACCCTACACTATATGGAGAATTTTTACGGGCAGCAACTTCTGCTAATATATCTCTATTTTTCACCAACTCTATAGTCATGGTATCCGCAGATTTTTTAATCTTATGTTGCTTATACTTAGCTGGCCTATAGTCTGCAACTGCAGCAGTTCCAATAAATAGAGTGGCATTCTCTATAACCTCTTCAACTGCACTCATCATCTGCTCTGCGCTCTCCACTACAACACGCTTTACAAAATCGGGGGTATCAAGGGCACAATCTCCTGCAATTAGGGTAACTTTAGCCCCTGCATCTACAGCGGCTTGGGCAATAGCAAAACCCATTTTACCAGAACTGCGGTTACTTATAAAACGGACTGGATCAAGAGGTTCTCTAGTAGCGCCAGCAGTAATTACAAGTGACTCCCCTTGCAGAGCTCCTGTGCTAAATTTAGCTGAAACTTCCTCTACTATCTGGTCCGGCTCTACCATTCTACCTAAACCAACATCTCCACACGCCTGCTCACCAGAAGCAGGACCAACTATTCTAACTCCCCTCTCCGTTAGCTTAGATATATTCTGTTGGGTGGCACTATTACTCCACATCTCCATATTCATTGCGGGGGCAAAAAGCTTAGGAGCTCTAGAGGCAAGTAGAACTGCAGCCAACAGATCATCTGCTCGCCCAGCAGTATGCCGTGAGAGCAGATCTGCAGTCGCAGGAGCAACCAAAATCAGATCTGCCCACCGCGCAAGTTCGATATGCCCCATACCTGTAACTGTATCTTCACCGGTAGCAACACCTAATTCAGACTCTAAATCGATTAACTTAGTATGCACAGGATTAGCTGAAAGTGCTTGAAAAGTTAACTCACCAACAAACTGTTGTGCTGCAGCTGTCATTACCACCCTAACCTCAGCCCCCTTTTTAACCAACAGGCGTACTAGTTCTGCACTCTTATATGCAGCAATACCACCACACACTCCAAGTAGAATACGACGATTTTGTAAGGTTATATCACTCATAAGATGGCTATCTTATCACTTGATGAATTTAGGGATCAAATTTATTAAAGTTGAAGTGACACCCATAAACAGGTAACAACTATTAAGAGCCTATATATAGATCCTAAGAATATCGTAGAGAAAATACCAAACTAGGAAGATAATCTAGACAGATTGAAGCTAACCAACACAATTGGAATTTAATATAGTGGCAATTACTGACTGGCCAGCAAGTGAACGACCCAGAGAAAAGCTGATAGAGAAAGGGGCTTCAGCTCTCTCAGATGCAGAGCTGTTAGCTATTTTCCTGCGTACAGGAGTTAAGGGGAAGAGTGCTGTTGACCTTGCTCGTGATCTGCTCATTACATTTGGCGGATTACGCCAACTACTAGAGTCAACTCATATAGAGTTCTGTTCTGCTCATGGATTAGGGGATGCTAAATATGCTCAACTTCAAGCCGTATTAGAGATGTCATCACGCCATCTTAAAGCTCAACTATACAGAGAGGATGTAATGAAAAGTCCTCAACTCACTAGAAGTTATCTCAGTAGCAAACTGCGCAGTTACAATTATGAAGTTTTTGGAGCACTGTTTTTAGATAATCAACATCGCATAATTTCTTTTAAAGAGCTCTTTACTGGAACCATTGATAGCTCCAGCGTTCATCCTCGCGAAGTTGTACAGAGCGCGCTTATTCATAATGCAGCTGCTGTAATATTTGCCCACAACCATCCTTCTGGAATAGCTGAACCTAGTGCGGCTGATCGTAATATAACTTCTCGCCTTAGCGATGCTTTGGCTCTAATTGATATCCGCGTACTTGACCATATTATTGTTGGGGATAGTGATAACACAACTTCTTTCTCTGAACTTGGTCTTATCTAGTGCATGATATATTTTAAAAACATATCTCATGAATTCGGTTTTACCATAACAGAAATTTTGATAACTCTTGCTCTGCTTGCAACTCTTATGGCTCAACTCACTCCAGACCTCTCCACTATGCTTCAACAGAGTCAACTAAAAAGTGCTGCTGTTGAGTTCAGCCAAGCACTCCAACTCACTCGCAATGAAGCTATTAAACGGAATATGAAAGTTACCATCTGTAAAAGTAGTAGCGGTTCACAGTGTAAGAGCAGCGTAAATTGGGAAGACGGATGGATCATCTTTGAAAATTTAGATGGTGATAGTAGGGTTGACTCTAACGATACAATATTCGCACAACATAACGCACTACCAGTTGGGATCACTTTGCGGGGAGGTCATAACTTCAAAAATAGAGTTACCTATAAAGCCACCGGAGACTCGACCAGCTTTAGCAGCTTAATCTTTTGCAATAATAGCGAACTTGCTGGATCACAAATTATATACATCAATAGCACCGGAAGAATTCGAATCGCTGAAGATAGTGATGGCGATGGTATCCCAGAGAATAGTGATGGTGCCAATATCAGCAGTTGTGGATAGAGGAGTGAGTATATTCAGAGATAGCGATGGGTTCTCATTGATAGAGCTTCTGATAGCACTATCAATTATTGCAGTAGTAGCTGCCATGGTGATGCCATCATACAGTGAACAGTTGATACAAGTTAGACGCAGTGACGGTACGACTGCACTTACCACTTTTTCCCAGCGAGTAGAACGACATTTCCTTGAAAACGGCAGTTATAGCTCTGCAACCACAGATCTTTATAAAGCTCTGTCTGAGAGTGGTCACTATACGCTATCAATTACTACTACTGCCTCAAGTTACGCTCTAACAGCAACTCCGACCTCTAGCCACTCTGGAGACTCGTTGTGCGGAACCCTAACTCTTAATAATTTAGGGGTAAGAGGAAGTGGTGGTAGTGGTGCGGTCACTGAGTGCTGGTAATACTAACGCAACGCAACTCAATAATTAACTCAACGCAACTCTTCGGGGAGTGGAAAGAATACAGACTCTATTTCACCACTCACTTTGCCGTTCCATTCACCCCCAAACTCCATAAGTCTCTCCATCACACCTTCCACCAAATTCTCTGGCGCAGAGGCGCCGGCAGTAACTCCTACTGACTCCACCCCACTGAACCACTCACTCTTAAGCTCTTGCGCATGATCAATTAAATATGCTGCCACCCCAAGCTCCTCTGCTATCTCGCGCAACCTATTTGAGTTAGAGCTATTGGATGAACCCACAACCAACACCACCTTACAATTTTCAGCAAGGAGTTTAACTGCATTCTGTCTATTCTGAGTCGCATAACAGATGTCATCTTTCTTAACTCTCCGAAGAGCTGGGAAGCGCTCTTTAAGTGCGCTCACCACTTCCGCCGCGTCATCCATTGAGAGGGTAGTCTGGGTTGCATAAGAGATACTCTCGGTTAATTCAATTTTGAGATCACCAACTTCCTCAACATTCTCAACTAGGTAAATATCACCTCCTTTACTATCTGTAGGATATCGCCCTAGCGTCCCCTCCACTTCTGGATGACCTGCATGCCCTATCAGCACTACATCTCTACCTGCTCCACCATCCCGTGCGACCTGCTTATGCACCTTAGTTACTAACGGACAAGTTGCATCAAATACAGTTAAATTTCGTGTTGCTGCATTCTGTTCTACTTTTTCTGAAACTCCGTGTGCACTAAAAATGACTTTAGCTCCAGCGGGGACTTCATCTAACTCCTGCACAAAAATTGCGCCTAATTTGCGCAGACGCTCCACTACATAGCGATTATGTACAACTTCATGGCGCACAAAAATAGGTGCTCCAAATAGTTCTAAAGCTCTCTCTACAATTGTAATAGCACGCTCTACCCCAGCACAAAATCCTCTTGGTTGTGCTAACTCAATCTTCAATGGATATAACCTTAACTTCAAACTTTAGATCTCGTCCTGCTAAAGGGTGGTTAAAATCTACCATAACTTCACTACCCTCAACTGATACTATAGTTGCAGGAACTTCATCACCTGCTGGTGACTCAAAGTAGATCACTACCCCTGCCGCTATCTCTGCCGTATCCTCAAACTGCTGTTCAAAAGTATCCATTGGAATTGAGTGAATCTGTGTAGAGTCAACCGCACCAAAACCGTACTCTGCCGCAATAATAAAGCTCTCTTCAGCTTCTACGCTCAACCCTAATATTAGCTCTTCCAAAGCAGGAAAGAGTGCCCCATCACCAACTGTAAATATAAATGGGTCTTGCACCGTAGATGAGTCCACCTCACTATCATCAGTAAGAGCTAGACGATGAACTATAGATACTTTAGATCCAATTTTTATTATCTGATTTTCCATTAGCGTAGTATACTCCTGTTTATGGTTAATTATTATTGGCGTGGAACTGACTTAACTGGAAAAGTACTTCAGGGGTATAGTTCTGCACCTAATCTAACAAAAATTAAAGAGACTCTACGCCAACGCGGGGTAGATCGAGTTCGTCTATTTAAAATGCCGAACATTCAAGCTATAACCGCAAGATCTATCCCTGCATCTCAGATCACTCTCTTTATTCGGCAACTATCCACTCTACTCTCGTCAGGATTAAATCTTGCTCGTGCACTTGAAGGTATTATTAGTGGAATATCTAATCCACAACTTAAAAAAATGGCAGAAGAGATTCTCTTAGAACTTCAAAACGGAGATAGTTTCTCCAAAATTTTAGCACGCCGTGATAACTACTTTGATAACTTCATAATCCACCTCATTAGTTCTGGTGAAAGTAGTGGAAACCTTGCGCTGTTACTGGAGAGGGCTGCAGAGCATAGAGAAAAAAATAGATTGCTCCAGCAGAAACTATGGAAAGCACTATCATATCCATTAGGAGTGTTTGTTTTTACATTGATGATTTCACTTTTTCTATTGCTGCAGGTAGTTCCTCAATTTGAGATTCTATTCCACAATCTTGGAGGTGAACTTCCTCCGCTTACCAAAAAAATATTAGACCTTACCCATTTTCTAAAAGAGTATCTTTTTGAACTCCTAGCTATTGTCGCAGCTACCGTCGTTACAGCAGTCGCTCTATACAGAACTAATCTTAGAGTCAAAACTATTACAGACCGTATACTACTCTCTCTCCCAATATCTGGAAGTAGTATTAAAGAGGTGACTATATCAAGACTCAGCCGCACTCTATCTACACTCCAAGAGGCGGCTATTCCCCTCCACATTGGACTTGCTACTGCTGCCAAGATGACTAGCAATACCCCTCTGCAAAACGCTATTAAAAATATCCACGCTTCAGTAATAAAGGGGATATCTCTCTCTAATGCCATTGCTGATGAAACTCTTTTTCCACCAATTGCGGTGCAGATGGTTAGAGCTGGAGAGGAGAGTGGCGATCTTCCTTTAATGCTTGCTCATCTTGCCAACTACTATGAGAAGGAGGTTGAGCAGCGCATCTCTCAGCTAACAACACTTATTGAACCACTTCTAATTCTGCTTATTGGTGGAATGGTTGGAGTGCTAGCTATTGCACTCTATCAACCAATTTTTCAGATTGGACACCACATATGACAAGTTTAAATATAGAGCAACTTCCAATTAATTACCTATTTTTTATAGCTGGAATATTTGGTGCAGTTGCTGGCAGCTTCATCAGTATGCTAGTTCATCGACTCCCCAACATACTACAGCGTCAATGGAATGATGAGTGTCGCGCCTATCTTACTGAGCAAAATAAGAACAAAGATTATAGTACAGCAAGTAGTGTCGATGAACCTCCTCCTGAATCACTTGCCTTCCCCAACTCATACTGTCCTCACTGCAATAGCCCCCTACGCCTCATAGATAATATCCCAATTTTCGGTTTTTTAATAAACAGGGGCAGATGCCACAACTGCAGCAACACTATACACTGGCGCTATCTTGCTATAGAGCTACTAGGAGTATGTGTTGCAATCTTATCTATACTAACCTTTGGAGTAGATATATCTGCAGTTGCAGCGATGCTATTCGGTTGGACACTACTAGCGCTACTATTTATTGACCTAGAGCACCAACTACTCCCAGACTCACTAACTCAACTCCTTCTATGGGGTGGCTTACTCATAAACAGTAAAGCTATCTTCACCACACTCAACAGCTCTCTCTGGGGTGCCGTACTTGGTTACCTATCACTCTGGTTAATACTTCATATCTATCGAATCATAACTGGGCGCGACGGTATGGGTTACGGTGATCTAAAACTACTCGCAGCTCTCGGGGCATGGTGTGGATGGGAGATGCTCCCACAAATAATACTTATTGCATCAATAACAGGTATATTAATCAGTATTCCAGCACTGTTACGAAGTAATAAGGCTCTCACTAGCGCCATTCCATTTGGACCATTTCTCGCTATAGGTGGTTGGAGCGCACTACTCTGGGGGGAATCTATAAACAATATATTTGCTGCGATAGGAAGAGTATTCTTATGAATAGAAAACCGATTCCAAAAATTGGATTAACTGGAGGAGTTGGTTGTGGCAAAAGTAGTATCGCAGAAATATTTTCTGAGCACGGAGCAGTAATAGTTGATGCTGACATTGCAGCACGAGAAGCTGTGACCGTTGGAAGCCGAGGACTAGAGCGACTAAAAGAGATATTTGGAACGCAAATTATAAACAGCAGTGGAGAGCTTAATAGAGATAAACTCAGAGATATAATCTTCTCTAACTCAGAGCATAGAGAGGAGGTTGAGAATATCCTTCACCCTATTATTAACCAGATAATAGAAAAAAAAATAGTAGCAATAGAGTCAGCTAAACAGCAGGCTCCTTATATTTTATTAGTAATTCCTCTCTTATATGAGAAGAGAGAGAGCTACCAATTAGATCGAGTATTGGTTGTAGATCTTCCTCAAGAGATCCAGATTGAGAGAGTGATGCAACGCGACAATATAAGTATAGACAAAGTAAAAAAAATAATTAAAGCTCAAAGCAAAGCAGAGCAGAGACTATCAATGGCTGACGACATACTCACTAACATTAACTCAAATGATATGAAAAAAGAGGTAAAGAGGTTACATCAAAAGTATTTAACTTTGTAATGCACGGATACAGTTACGGTAGTACATATAGATTATGCTAATAGTATCTATTCACCTCATCGTGCGCAATTTTCCATATTCATAGTCAAAAACGGTATACTTTTTAAATTATAATATTAACTCTTGGAAATCTATGGACTTAAAACTTAAAAATAGACGGGCACTGGTACTAGCCTCATCTGATGGTCTTGGTAAAGCTGTGGCAGCGGAACTTATTGCTGAGGGGGCTAATGTAATTATTAGCTCTCGAAATATAGAGAAGCTTGAAATAACTGCAACTGAAATTGGTGTGCATAGTTTTATAAAGTGTGACCTCAGTGATGCTAGTTCGATAGAACCACTCATTGTTGAGGCAGCAGAAGCATTAGGAGGACTCGATATCTTAGTAACTAATGCTGGGGGACCTCCTGCTGGCACTTTTGCTGACCTAACAGACCAACAGTGGTACGATGCATTCCAAACACTTTTTATGTCTGTAACTCAGTCGATTAGAGCTGCCCGCCCCATTATGGCAGAACAGCAGTGGGGTCGAATTGTAATGATCACCTCAGTGGCAGGAAAAGAATCAGTTCATAATCTAACCCTCTCTAACTCACTGCGTGCGGGTTTGCACGGCTTAATGAATACCTTAAGTAAAGAGCTCGGTGCAGAGGGGATCACGGTCAATGCGGTTCTTCCAACTTATACAGAGACCGAACGCTTGAAACAGTTAAAGGTTGATCGTGCAGCACTCACAAAACAGATTCCTGCTGGACGATTAGGTCAGCCTGAAGAGCTGGCTAAACTAGTTACTTATCTCTGCTCTGATATGGCCGGTTTTATCAGTGGACAGGCAGTTGGATTTGATGGCGGTAGTATGCAATCGGTTTAGACTATATTTACATATTAGCAGCGCTACTAGTTATTTTGAGCGTTAAAATACTATCCTCTACTCTAAGATAACTACAATGTAAAACCTTAAAAATATGTGAAGTTAAGTATGTACTTTAAAGTTGAGTCCGTATTATTAAGTTATCCATTTCTGCCTTCCCAGATACTATATATTTTATCAGACCAATGCGTCTGCACCCACGCTAAGATTGAGTCAATCTCCTCATCGCTAAGCATATCTTTAAACGATGGCATCTGTCCTCCTATGGAGAGACCTCCCTCCCTAACTGTTTTTTTCAGCAAAGAGAGAGAATGGTGCCAAGTGTGACCTGAACCATTTAATGGTGGAGCTGGATATTTACCATTCTCATCTAGATCTCTCCAGTTATAGACAGACGCCGCTTCTGGCCCATGACATGTCGCACAGTGAAGCTTAAAGAGTTCTTTACCTTGCTCAACCTGCTGCTCGCTATACCAGCGCCCATTGCTCACACTATTACCATCCATCCGCTTAGATAACTGCACAACTATGAACAACAATACAAGAAGCACCCCCCATCCTAACAATGTTTTCCTATCCACTTACTAATTACTTAGATATCTATTTTTAGATTCGAATGGCATCATTAACATACCAGGAAGGCGCTCTACTTGTTTTGGATCACGAAATTCATTGAGACCAATAGTCATCTCTTCATGACTCTCTAACGGTTGTGCTATATAAGTTCCAAACATCCTATCCCACCAAGGAAGACTAAATCCAAAATTAGAGTTTATCAATGGTTCATGGACTGAGTGATGAACTCTATGCATATCTGGGGTTACGATAAGAAGTCGTAATATCCTATCAAATTTTCTTGGAATATATATGTTACCGTGGTTAAACATTGCGGTAGCATTTAGCATAATCTCGAAAATAATTACTGCTATGACAGATGGACCTAACAGCATTATAGTTGCGAACTTAATCAACATTGAGAAGATTATTTCAAGAGTATGAAAGCGAGCTCCAGTTGTCACATCATAATCTAGATCGGCATGATGTACTCGGTGGAGTCGCCAGAGAAGTGGGATAGCATGCACCATTATATGTTGCAAATAGATAATCAAATCCATTGCTATCACTGCAATAATTAGAGCAAGCGGTGCTGTAATTTGATAGTAACGTAAAACTCCCCACCCTTGCTGCTCTGCAACCACTGCAACCCCAACCGCTGCGGCTGGAAATAAAAGACGAATTACCAAACTATTTAGAAATACGATCCCTAAATTATTTAACCAACGCCCGCTCTTTGGAAGAGTAAGTTTACGCCGAGGAGATATGACCTCCCATACAGAAATGACTGTAAACACCCCGAAGAAAAAGCTTAAACGAATAGGTAGTTCATTTTCTAGAGCTACTTCAATCCAGCTCATTAACTTTTATACCAATTAAGATTTAACTCTCTGGCTGCCCGCACATCATCTAAACGGCGCACTGGAAGTGTCCATGGCGCATCTTTTAACATCTCTGGAGTATGCTCTGCCTCAGATAATATTGCCGCCATTGCATCTACAAATAGATCTAAAGTCTCTTTATCCTCTGTCTCTGTTGGCTCTATCAGAAGACACTCTGGAACTAATAGTGGAAAATAAGTTGTAGGCGCATGATGTCCGTAGTCTAAAAGGCGTTTAGCAAAGTCCATAGTTGATATATTGAAACTTTTTGCTTCATTTTTGAGTGTCACAATAAACTCATGAGTTGCACGACGATCTGGGAGTGCCAGCGTAAATCCAGCTTCTTGCAACCTCTTCATCAGATAATTAGCGTTAAGCACTGAATACTCTGCAACCCGCTCCATCCCTTTACTACCCAACATTCTTGCATAGATATAGCCTCGTAGCAGAACACCCACATTACCACTCCAAGCAGATAGACGACCAATCGTCCGAGGGCAATCATCCTCATCTAACCAACGATATTCAGACCCAAATTTCCCCACCATCGGAATTGGCAGGTATGGAGATAATCTTTTATTTGCCACAACTGGGCCTGACCCTGGTCCACCACCACCATGTGGAGTCGAAAATGTTTTATGCACATTAATATGAATTACATCAAACCCCATATCACCAGGTCTTGTCTTGCCTAAAATCGCATTTAGGTTAGCCCCATCATAATAGAGCAGCCCTCCAGCCTTGTGCATAATTGACGCAATCTCCTCAATCTGGCGTTCAAACACACCGAGAGTTGAAGGGTTGGTCAACATAATACCTGCTGTTGCGGGCCCCACTACCTCTCTAAGTGCTGCAATATCTATATCACCAGTTTTAAGATCGGTTGGAATTTCACGCACTTTGTAACCACACATCACCGCCGAAGCAGGGTTAGTACCATGCGCCGCATCTGGCACCAGTATCTCACTGCGATCGCTATCACCTCGATCATCATGATAAGCACGAATCATTGCAACTCCTGCAAACTCCCCCTGTGCGCCAGCCGCTGGAGAGAGTGATGCTGCCTCCATCCCAGTGACTTCACATAAAATCTCTTGGAAATCATAAAGTGATACTAAAACACCTTGCCCCAGTGCAACATCACTGGCCGGATGACGATTAATAAAACCAGACTGCATCGCAAGTGTATTTGAGGCTCGTGGATTGTACTTCATCGTACAGGAGCCGAGTGGGTAGAAGTTAGTATCGATAGAGAAATTTTTCTGAGAGAGCTCAGTATAGTGACGCACCGTCTGTAGCTCTGAGACCTCTGGAAGTTTAGCTTTACTCTTGCGTCTTAAGTTTAAGGGTATATCTGCCGCAAAAATTTCACTATCTGCAGCGTATGAAGTAGCAGCAACTTGCTGCGCTCTATTCTCTCGTCCAGCTTCGGAGCGTTCAAAAATTGTACTCATCACTCACCCTCCACTTCTGTTACTTCCATCACTTCTAACTCCGAAATAAGAGCCGCCTCTAATACAGTTGCAAAGCGCTCTATCTCATTATCTGTACGCAACTCTGTTGCACAGACTAGTAGTCCATTCTCAATTTCCGGATAGTGTTGTTCGAGTGAGATACCACCGACAATATCCTGCCACACCAAGGTTGCCAGCACTTCGTCTACTGGTCTTGGCAGGGTGATGACCGCTTCATGAAATAGTGGGGAGCTAAAATATTGCTCAACCCCATCAATCTGAGTCAGCCGTTCAACTAGCTTAGAGGTGTTACGATGCGAAGCAAGCGCCATTTGAGATAGCCCTTTATTGCCAAGCAGACTCATAAAAATTGTAGCAGCCGTCACCATCAACCCTTGGTTGGTGCAGATATTTGAGGTCGCCTTAGAGCGTCTAATATGTTGTTCACGCGCCTGCAGAGTGAGCGAATATCCAATTTCACCCTCTTGATCTAAGGTCTGACCAATCAGCCGTCCAGGAAGTTGACGTACAATTTTCTGAGTACAACAGAGGAATCCAAAATATGGACCACCTGATGATAGAGGAATTCCAAGCGGCTGCCCCTCTCCACAGACAATATCAGCACCTTGCTCACCCCACTCTCCTGGAACACTAAGTTGCGTTACCGCAATCGGGTTAACGCAACCAATGACTAACATACCATATTTATGTGCCCAATCAGTCAGCGTATGTACATCTTCTAGCGTACCAAAATATCCTGGAAGAGGAATGACCAGAGCAGTGTAATCATCATCTTTATCATCACCCCCCTTGCCAATATGTAGCGAATCCGGATCAATGGTGCCGCTCTCAACATTATAGTCTAGCGATACCAACTCAATTCCTTGATGCTTAACCAGCGTTTCAACCACTCTTCGGTAGATTGGATTGACCGTGGAAGGCATTAAAATTCGTTTTGTTTTAGAACGACGATTCACTCGTACTGCCATCAACACCGCTTCAGCCAATGCGGAGGCGCCATCATAGAGTGACGCATTAGAAACATCCATCGCCATTAAGCTTGAGATCATCGACTGGTACTCATAGAGCAGCTGCAGCGTTCCTTGACTTGCCTCTGCCTGATATGGAGTGTAGGCGGTATAGAACTCACCTCGCGTAGTGATCTCCCAAACTGCAGCAGGAATATGGTGCTGATAAGCCCCACCACCCGCAAAACAGAGCACTCCATCATCTTCAGACGCACGCTCACGCATAAGCTGTGCGACTTCCATTTCGCTTAAACTGGGGCGTGCAATCTCACTAATAACATTTGAGTCAACCCGTAATGATTCAGGGATCTCTTCAAATAGTGCATCTATATTTTGCACACCAATAGTGTGTAGCATCTCCTCCTGTTCGGAAGAGGTATGGGGGATAAATGGCATACCAGCTATTCTGCATCAACAACCGCTTGGTACTGTGTCGCATCAAGCAGATTATCTATATCGGAAGCATTATCAATTTTAATTTTTAAGATCCATGCTTCATAAGGAGTCTCATTTACTTGTTCAGGTGCATCACCCAAATTCTCGTTGACCTCAACCACCTCTCCTCCAATCGGGGCAAACAGATCAGATGCCGCTTTAACCGACTCAACCACACCGCACTCTCCATCCTCACTAATATGTTCACCTACCTCAGGTAGCTCAATAAATACAATATCTCCAAGCAGTGCCTGAGCGTGGTCGGTAATTCCGATGGTGGCGATATCGTCTGACAGTTGAATCCACTCATGACTATTACTGTATTTTAAGGTTGCAGGTATTTCGCTCATAATTTCTCTCTCTTAAATCTATCTTAAATATCTAACGACTAATGTTTAATCTCTAAAAAACAGAATCAATTATACCATCCAAACTGTCTATTTTTCAGATTGGCTGACCATTGCGTACAAAGAGTGGACGCTGAATTATTACCGGCACCATTTTACCTCTCATTTCAACTTCACAATTCTCTGTCACATCTGCTCGAATCCTTGCTAGAGCGATGGTGCGATTAAGCGTTGGAGAGAAACCCCCGCTCGTAATTTCACCGACCTGCTCTCCTCCAAAAAATAGTTTTTGATGGTCACGCATCACGCCACGCCCATCAAGTAGAACTCCAACTAATTTTCTATTAACTCCTCTCTCCTTCTGCTCATCGAGAAGTTCCCGTCCAATAAATCTTCTCTCAGCAGGATCTAATCCTACACTCCATGAGAGTGCTGACTCTAACGGGGTGGTTACTGCATCGAGGTCTGAACCATAAAGCATCATCCCTGCCTCTAAACGGAGGGTATCTCGTGCCCCTAAGCCACAAGGTTTCACCCCTGCTATCAACATCTCCTCCCAAAATAAAGTCGCTTTATCTTCTACCATCATCACCTCAAAACCATCCTCACCAGTATAGCCAGTTCTCCCAATAAACCAGCCATCGTACTCTGTAGCAAAGAAGCGTTCGAGCGACTTAATATCCTTACCAACCTCTGCACCCAGTTTATCCGCGCCCCACGCAATCACTAACTCTCTCGCTTCTGGACCCTGCACTGCAACCATTGCAACCTTACTCTGCTCAGTCAAAGTTGCATCAAACCCCTCTAGTACGCTATTCATCCAGGATAAATCATTTTCGCGGGTCGCTGCATTAGTAACAATACGATAGCGATCTCCTCCCATCCAGTAGACAATCAGATCATCAATTACTCCACCCTCTTCATTTAACATACAGGAGTAGAGCGCCTTTCCGATCAGAGCATTACTGTTATTAATTCGTGCAATATCATTCGCCAACAGTTTAGAGAGATAGTCTGCAGCCCCAGTCCCGATCAGATCGCTTACCACCATATGAGAGACATCGAACATCCCTGCGTGATTACGAATAGTGTGATGCTCTTCAACTTGCGATCCATAGTGAAGTGGCATCTCCCAGCCACCGAAGTCGACCATCTTAGCCCCTGCCTGCAGGTGTGCTGCATTAATAGGAGTTTTTAGTAATTTAGTCACAAATAAAGTTACCCGTACCTTTCATTACGCTGAGAGCAATACGCGGGCAGCGGCAACTGCCTTACCCTTCTCTATAGGAGCTGACATTCCAGAGAGTACTGCATCCAATGCGCCAAGACAGAAGAGAATATTCTTGCTATTACTTGCATATCCCATCAATCCGATACGCCATACTTTCCCTGCAAGATCACCTAGCCCTGCACCAATCTCAAGATTATACTCAGAAAGCAAAATACTACGCACCTCCGCATCATCTACTCCTTCTGGAATAGTCACCGAGTTTAACTGTGGTAGCCGTTCTGACTCAGGCACGATAAAGTTAAGTCCCATCGCCTCCAGTCCTGCACGCAGTGCCAGATGGTTATCTTGATGACGCTTCCAGCTATTCTCAATCCCCTCCTCCTCTAATAATACTAACGCCTCATGCATCGCGTAGAGTGAGTTGATAGGTGCAGTATGGTGATAAGCTCGTTTACCGTCACCCTCCCAATAACCCATCACCAGATTTAGATCAAGAAACCAGCTTTGCACTGGAGTTTTGCGATTACGAACTTTATCTAGTGCAGCCTCATTAAAACTCACAGGAGATAGTCCAGGGGTACAAGATAGACACTTCTGACTTCCCGAGTAGACTGCATCAATTCCCCACTTATCAACCTCTAATCGAGATCCACCCAGTGAAGTGACTGCATCCACAATCGTAAGACAATTGTGTGCGTGAGCTATTTTACAGAGTGCTTCCGCATCGGACTGTGCGCCAGTTGAAGTCTCCGCATGCACAAAAGCGACAATCTTCGCATCAGGATTTGCCTGTAGCGTCTCTTCCAACTTTTCCGGATCAACTGCACGCCCCCAAGGGTCTTGCTGCATCACTGCTACGCCACCTATGCGCTCAACATTCTCTTTCATGCGTCCGCCAAACACACCGTTTTGACAGACAATCACCTTATCACCAGGCTCAACCAAGTTGACGAAGCAACTCTCCATTCCAGCAGATCCTGGAGCAGATACTGGCATAGTTAAACTATTTTCAGTACGAAACGCATAACGCAACAGCTCTTTCATCTCATCCATCATGCCAACAAAGGCAGGATCAAGATGTCCGATCGTTGGGCGCGACATCGCTTCCAAGATTCTAGGGTTAACATCAGATGGGCCAGGTCCCATCAAAGTACGCTGGGGGGGGTGGAATGATTTTTTCATGCGGCGTATTTTAGAGTACCGCACTATTTAAGTCAACTATTTTTTGAGATTTCTTAAAAGGTCAGCTTTACTGTTAAATTTTTGCAACGCAGTATTAGAGACTAAAATATCCTTAAATTTATTCTGCGTTTAATTTTTCTAGACACTACTGTATCATCATCACCCATGAATTCTGAACAGCCAACTCTTCTACTAGATGCGTTGCGTACACTACTACCTACAGAGTCACTTCTCACTGAGCCCGAAGCTTTAAAGCCTTACGAGTGTGATGGCTTGACCGCACTGCGTGAGCAACCGTTAGCGGTTGCTATTCCTGCAAATATTAAAGAATTAAAACAGATTGTTAAGCTATGCCATACTCATCAAGTTCCTATTGTCACTCGTGGGGCTGGAACTGGATTAGCGGGTGGTGCACGCCCCTCTCCTGATGCATTACTGGTGGCTCTTACTAAACTTAATCGTATCATCAATATTTATCCCGAGAGTAGAACGATGACTTTAGAACCAGGGGTTACTAACTTAGCAATCTCAAAGGCAGTCGAACATCTTGACCTCTACTACGCCCCCGATCCATCTTCTCAAATTGCATGCACCATTGGGGGAAATATTGCTGAAAACTCTGGCGGTGTCCGCTGTATTAAGTATGGGCTAACTATTAATAATGTACTACAGATTAAGTTGATGCAGAGCAATGGTGAGATCATCACGCTTGGTGGTCGCAGTTTAGATAGCCCTGGTTACGATCTACTCGCACTAGCCATTGGTTCAGAGGGGATGTTAGGAATAGTGATAGAGATCACTGTCCGCCTATTAGAACAGCCACAACAGAAACGGTTACTGCTTGCCGCTTTTGAGAGTGTCGAACTAGCAGGAGATGCGGTCAGTGATATTATTACCGCGGGGATCCTCCCTTCAGGATTAGAGATGATGGATCATAAAACCATTATTGCAGCAGAATCTTTCGCGCATGCGGGATACCCGACTGATGCTGAAGCAATTCTACTGTGCGAACTAGATAGTAGAAGTAAAGCTGATATTGATCAACTCGTTGAAAAAAGTCGATCAGTATTACAACAGAGTGGTGCCATAAAAATTATAGTTGCCGAAGATGAAGCGCAACAGATCAAGATGTGGGCAGGTAGAAAAGGGGCCTTCCCTGCTATTGGGCGCATCTCTCCCGACTACTATGTGATGGATGGAACAATTCCTCGCCGCCATCTTGGAGCAGTTCTCAAACAGATCAAACTACTCTCTGAAAAATACTCACTCCCTGTAGCAAATGTGTTTCATGCTGGGGATGGCAATCTCCATCCGCTGATTCTCTATGACGCATCTCATCCAGGAGAGATGGAGAAAGTGGAAGAATTTGGAACTGAGATATTGAAACTTTGTATCGAGGTTGGCGGAACTATTACAGGTGAACATGGTGTCGGTGCAGAAAAACTAGATGCGATGTGCTCTCAATTTAGTAGTGATGAGCTCCACTATTTTCATCAAGTAAAAGAGGCGTTTGACCCTGCACTACTCCTCAATCCAGGAAAGAGCATTCCAACACTCCATCGCTGTGCGGAGTTGGGAGCAATGCATGTCCACCACGGAAAACTTCCACACCCTGAGCTAGAGCGATTTTAGCGATGAGCGATTCAAAAGAGATAATGGATAACGACAGTAGCGAACAGATTGTAGATACGGTTCAAAACGCCTACCAAAAGAGAACTCCTCTGCAGATTATAGGAGGAGGAAGTCACCCTTACAGCACACCACTTGATGCATGCACACCACTCCACCTTTCAGAACATAGCGGAGTGATAGAGTACTATCCTGCCGAGATGACTATTACTCTTCGTGCAGGCAGCTCTCTCTCACACTTAAAACGGATACTTGCTGCAGAGCGGCAGATGCTTGCTTTCGAACCTCCTATCTTTGGAGAGAACAGCACCATCGGAGGTGCTATTGCAGCCGCAAGCGCTGGGGCTGCGCGCCCTTGGCAGGGAGGAGTTCGTGACCACCTACTCGGAGTGAAAATCATTACTGGAGAGGGCAAAGTATTACAATTTGGCGGTAGGGTCGTGAAGAATGTAGCTGGATACGATCTATTCCGTCCTATGGCAGGGGCTTATGGAACACTTGGCGTATTGTTGGAGGTGACACTAAAAGTACTACCGATGACTGAGACTATTGAAACTTGGCAGCAGCCATCTTCATTAGTAGAAGCAAACTCTCTTATGAATAAACTAAGAGATAGCTCTCTTCCTATTAATGGTCTCTGCTGGTATGCAGAGCAGTTATCACTCCGTCTCTCTGCTTCTGAAACAGAGCTTGCTGCTTGTCGTCCTCTTATCAAGGAGATTGCACCTGCACTACAACTTCGAGCAGTAGATAAGTTTTGGGAACATATAAACAATAGAAAGATAGCTCTCTTTAATGATGCCCAGCGGCTCATTAGATTATCTCTGCCTGCCGAAACAGCTCATCTCAATATTTCTGGGGTTGAAGATTCAGCGTGGCTACTTGATTGGGGAGGTGCGCAACGCTGGATTAGCGCCATAGAAAATACCCCCTCAGATAAGCAGCTCTCCTCTATAGTTAGTGAGATAGGAGGATGGCATGAAATAGATGGTGTCTCAGAGATTCCACAGGCACTACTTCCGCTGCATAAAAAACTAAAATCGATACTCGATCCCGCTAATATTCTTAACCCTAAAAAGTTGTCACCTCAACTGTAGCCACTATTTTATCTAATGCAGACTAAACTCGATTCTAACCTGTTACGACAGAATCTCTCTGATGCGACTATTAATGCGGCTGACTCCATTCTACGCAACTGCGTCCATTGTGGTTTCTGTTTAGCTACTTGCCCCACCTATCAACTACTAGGAAGTGAACTAGACTCACCTCGTGGTCGTATCTACCAGATTAAACATCTGATGGAGGGTGCGACCGCTACAGCAATCACTCAACAACATCTAGATCGCTGTCTTGGTTGCAGAAATTGTGAGACCACTTGCCCTTCAGGGGTGCAGTACACAAAACTTTTAGAGAGTGGAAAGAGGTTGATAGAGAGTAGCGTGCGTCGCTCTTGGAAGCAGCAAATACTGCGCTCTCTGCTTAGAGCAATTATCCCCTACCGCAGACGTAATGCACTCCCCATTAAAATTGGACAGTGGTTAAGAGTTCCCCTTGCTGCACAGAGTTATGCTGAGTTACCTACTGACTACAACTCATCCCCAGTTATCGACCCTGCAAAACCAACCGTTATTCTATTTCGTGGTTGCGTACAGGATGGACTTGCACCTTCCACTAACCAAGCACTTAAACAGCTTCTGATTCAATTAGGTTTTGATATAAAACAGCCAAAAAAGGAGGGGTGCTGTGGCGCATTGACCCACCATGATCAAGGAATAAAGAAAGCAGCTCCATTTATTCAACAAAATCTAGAACAGTGGCGGCCATGGCTTCAAGATAAAACCAGTCGTATTGTGGTTGCGGCCAGCGGCTGTGGATTGATGGTGAAAGAGTATCACGAGTTGATGCAGGAGGATCCGAACTACCTCTCCCTTGCAGAACAGGCCAGTCGTGCTGTCGCTGATCCTGCAGAGTTGCTACTCCCATATCTTGATCAGCTAAAAGCAAAAGAGGGATCCCCTAAAAGGATCACTTACCATCCTCCCTGTACACAACAACATGGACTCAAAACAGATGGCGCAGTTGAGATAATTTTAAGAGCAGTAGGTTTTGAGCTCCTCCCTATTACTGATAGACATCTATGTTGTGGTGCAGCAGGAAGTTACGCAATTTTTCAGCCAAAGATAGCCAATCAGCTTCGAGATAATAAACTACAGCAGTTAGAAAAGGGAGAGCCTGAACGCATCGTCACAGCCAATATCGGTTGCCAGCACCACCTACAACAAGGAAGTGAGCTACCAGTTGTGCATTGGGTCGAACTGATCTCTATAGGCTCCTCATCAACGCCTCAATATCTGCCACACTTTTAGGAGCTGCTTCGGTCAATACCTTACACCCTGTTTCGGTCACTAGCAGATCGTCCTCAATGCGAATACCGATCCCTTGCCAACGCTTAGCAACACCTTTCATCCCTTTTGGAATATATAGACCTGGTTCAATAGTCAAGACCATTCCCGACTCTAACTTTCGCCAACTCAACTTCTTAGCTGTACTACTATCAGCCACCTTGTACTCTCCGACATCATGCACATCCATTCCCAGCCAGTGCCCAGTCTGATGCATATAGAACTTCTCATACTTTTTATCGCTGATATTTTTCTGGAGATCACCTTTTAACAACTTCAGATCTATCAACCCTCTGGTAATAACTCTAACCGCTGCGCGGTGTGCTGCATCACATCGAACACCTGGTTTGATCTGCTTAATCGCTGCCTGCTGCGCCTTGAGCACCAACTCGTAAAGTTGACGCTGTGGTTCGCTAAACTTTCCATTGACTGGAAAAGTTCTTGTCACATCGGCAGCATACCCTTCATACTCTGCCCCCGCATCGATCAATACTAAATCTCCGCCTTTCAAAGTATCACTATTGTTAATATAGTGAAGCGTACAGGCGTTGTTACCGCCAGCCACGATTGAGTCATACGCAACGGTACGCACACCATCACCAGAGAAGCTATGCAGAATCTCTCCCTCTAAAACAGACTCCGTTATGCCCGCTCTACAGCTAACCATTGCACGCTTGTGTCCTGCTACCGTAATATCTGCCGCCTTTTGCATGGCTCGGATCTCTGTAGATGATTTTCGTAGACGCAGTTCATGCAGCAGTGGATTTAAACTGTTCACTGTTTTAGGATAGATAACTCCAGCACGACTACGCTGACGAAACTGTTTTAACTGCTGCAGGAGTGTGGTTTCAACTTCCCCCTCTTCCCCAAGATTGTAATAGAGTGTCTCTACCCCTATAAGCAGTTCAGAAAGCTGATCCTTCCACGCTGTGATTGACCAACTTCTGCTCGCCCCTAATTCTGTACGCGCCCGCTCAGTTCCCACTCGCTCCCCAACCCACTGCTCTTGCTTAAAATCTCTCTCTTGGCAGAAGATAATATACTCATTTTTATTACCCTTTACTGCTCCCCCTTTTCTGAGTAGGAGTATCGCATCAGATTCAGCAAAACCGCTCAGATAGTAGAAATCACTGGCTGGATGATATGGATACTCAACATCTCTATTGCGCAGCTGATGAGTAGCTGCAAAAATAATAGCAAGCGAGTTTGGTTCCATCTTAGCCAGCAGCTGACGGCGGCGTTTAGCAAATTCTGTTTTTTTTATTAACAGACCCACTTAGTGCATAGTCTCTGGCGAAGAGTCTGAATATGAACCTTTTGGCAAGATCATCTCATCAACACGCTGTTGCTGCCCCTCTTCATAAAGCAACATTGTACCAACCCGCAGATGCTCCACGATCTGCATAAAGTCAGACTCATCCTCCTCCGTCTCTTCATCGTGCTCAAAACCTGCTTGAGAAATCTCCAGCAAGTCACGAATAAATTCTCGCTGCATCTGCTTTTCCGCTAGGCTATCTCCCGCAACTGCCACCCCATAACCATACAAGAATCCTTCACACCACGCTGCTAGCCCCTCTGTGCGAATATCTAAAGACTCATTATCATCTGGAAGTAGTAGATCAAAGTGGAGCTGATCATTATCTAGTTGACGCACGGACTCTCCCATAACTACAGCTATGGTTTTAACATCATCTCGTGCCTGTAGATTTGCCTCGTCTCGCTCACCTACCAACTCTCTCAACCAGCTTGCTCCATCCTCCTCAGATCCAAGCATCATACGACCACAAAATGCTCCATGCAACTCTGCACCATCCATCGTTAAGGATAGGCGCTGCACTGCCTCGTCTAAATCATTATATGAGATATTATCATTCATGGCATTAACGCCACAATATCTAGCCCCATCGTCTCATCAAACCCAAACATAATATTCATATTTTGCACCGCCTGCCCTGCAGCACCTTTCACTAGATTATCAATCACAGAGAGCACCACGATATGATCTGAATCTGCAGGCTGATATAGCGCTATTCTACAAACATTGCTGCCTCGTACAGTGCGCGTCTCTGGATGAGATCCAGCTGGCAGGATATCTACAAACGGCTCATCTCTGAACCTCTGCTCATATAGATCTTGTAGATCAGCTATATCACCTTTCGCACGCATATAGAGAGTTGCATGAATTCCTCTAATCATTGGAAGTAGATGAGGGACAAAAGTTAACCCCACCTCACCCTCATCTTCCACATTAGCAATACGCGCCAAACCCTGCTTTATCTCAGGCCAGTGCCTATGCCCAGCAACCGCATACGCTTTAAAACTTTCAGATGATTCTGCTTGCAAGGTCGCAACATTAGCGCCTCTTCCAGCACCGCTTACCCCAGATTTACAGTCAGCGACAATACCTTGCAACTCCACCAACCCCTGCTCTACAAGTGGAAGAAAACCAAGCTGAACTGCTGTTGGGTAACAGCCAGGATTAGCAATAACTTGCGCCTTCCTAATCTGTTCACGGTTAATCTCTGGCAGACCGTATACAGCATCAGCCAGCAACTCTTCACACGCATGTGGCATACCGTACCACTTCTCCCACACAGCGGGATCACTAAGCCTAAAGTCTGCTGCAAGATCAATCATCCTCACCCCAGCATCCACAAGCTCGCGCGCCATATTCATAGCGATGCCATTAGGAGTGGCGGAGAATACGAGATCGCACTGCTTTAATGTATCGGTATTCGGCTCAGAAAAGTTAAGCTCAACATGCCCCCGAAGATTAGGATAGAGATCTGCCACCGCACTACCCGCTTCAGAGCGAGAAGTGATCACTGTCAGCTCCACCTCTGGATGTTTTGCCAACAACCGTAACAGCTCCACACCTGTGTAGCCTGTTCCCCCTACAATACCTACTTTAACCATTTTCAATCTCCCGCAAGAGCTAATTCAGACAATACCCTAATTATAACTATAAAAAAACCCCGCTCAGTCTATTCTAAACGGGGTTTTTATACAACGATTCTAATACAACAAAAATTTGGTGCCGCCACGAGGATTCGAACTCCGGACCTACGCATTACAAGTGCGTTGCTCTACCAACTGAGCTATAGCGGCAATGTGGCGTATTGTACTGACTGTTTGTGAGATGTGCAATCATTTTTTATGAAAATTTTCCAATAACTCTTCCTTAGTCAACACCTCCTCGCCGCAAAACGTAAAAGATACACCTCAGAGTTCAATACAAAAGTTACCTTGACAAACGCCGCTTGGCAGCGCTGCAGAGTTTTGAAAATAATTAGGGTCAGATGAAACATTTAAATAACCACCATAAATGTATATACAAATAATACTTGACTAAGATAGTAAAAGTATATACAATAAGTTGCATGGAAATCGAATATGATCTCAATAAAAGCAACAAAAATATTAAAGAAAGAGGGCTTTCTTTTGAGCTTACTAAACAGTTTGAATTTTATGATGCTGTTTATAAAATTGATTTTCGTCAAGTTAAAAAAGAACTTAGAATTAATGCCACTGGATATATAGGGAAAAGGTTGTTCTTTATAACCTTTACTCTTAGAGCTAGTTTTATCCGTATTATTAGTTTTAGAAAAGCCAACAAAAGAGAGGTTGCCAAATATGCCAAAGCTTAAACCTGATACTATCTTTCCTACTGATGAAGAAGATGCAATTATTACTCAACAAGCTATAGAAGATGGCACAAATTTTACTGATGATGAGTTAATGCAGTTTCGTCCGGCATCTGAGATCCCAGAATTAAAAGATTTTGTAAAGAAAATGGGGAGACCTAAATCAGATAACCCTAAAAAAGCCATTAGCATTAGATTATCTAATGACACATTAGATTTTTTTAAAGCGACTGGCAAAGGATGGCAATCTCGCATAGATGAGGTGCTTACTAAGTATGCTACTTCACATTGATTTAAGATTAAAAATTGACCAAGAATTAGAAACCAAATATCATCAGCAAATATCAGAAATAATTAGGGTCAGAGTGTAATTTATTTATTCTGATTATTGGGTAAGCACAGTATCAATATTGAATTGACAGCAATCTAGTTATAAGCAGGGAAGTGGAACAGCATAGCTGACTTAACTAGCGTAGAGTGCAAAAGTAAAGACCTGACCCTTTGGTGGTGCATTTAATAGAGGTACCGATTGACTATAGTGAGAATGATGCAATTCTTAACCATGAGATTAAGGTTGAGAGTCAGAAGATATAAAACAGACTGGCAAACCGTCCACATCATTAATACAATAGATATACATCACAACCAAGATTATTCAGGATGCGAGGAATCATAAAACAATAGACACTGACTGACACCATGAATCTAGACCTGACCCTGAATCTTGACCCTGAATCTTTTTTCTCAATACGCACTATGTTTTTAAGATTCTAACAACCAACTATTATTATTTAGCTGGATGTTGAAATAATTAGGGAGAATATTAACAAGGAGCTGGGTATGGGGCTTTCATTAAAGAAAAATATTAAATAAATTACACACTGCCCCTAATTATTAATAAATCACACTCCACCTCCAATTAGGGCTAGTTAAATTATATCAGAAACGATACGGATTAACCGCTCCCTTACTTCTTTAACAACTTGTTTTTGAGAAACATTCCGACCACCAGCGTAGACTGAAACTTTAGTGCTTCCAACCTCTTTGAAGCGCTTAAATCCATCATCTTCCTCCTCTTGAAGTTTAGGGCTTGAACTAAAGTTGATTGTTTTAACAGTCCTGCCACTCTTGCTGTCCATGATGCCGATAGTGACCTTAGCGATCATAATATAGGTGTCATCCGTTACATAGCTACCAGCAATTGCTCCAAGTGTTGCTCCTGCTAATAGACCAATACCTTCCGCTGCCATCGCATCTGAATGACGACCAGCAACCGCACCAGCTCCAGCACCTAATAGTCCAAATATACTCGACATATTCTCCTGAATGTGGCCACTGTACTCAACAGTCACATCAACCTTAAGGCCAAACCCCGAATTTTTGTAAGCTTCATAACCTTTACTCTCAAATGCTCTTCGTAGCCCATCTTCAAAGTTTCTAATGTTGTACTGTATATCTCCAGATACATTGCGTGCTGAAACCTTAACTATCTTGTTAGGAAACTGTTCCGAATCGATAAAGAAGCTCTTTCCAATCACTGACCCATACTGGATACCTGTCACAGGATCTTTAATCATACCCATTCGTGGAGCATTCATACAGCCTGTGAGCCCAAAAAAAGAGAGAGCTACCATAGTAGCTATAATTTTTACATATAAATGTTTCATTAAAAGTCCTCATCCAGAAATTTTTCAACTTCAGAGTGGTGAATAGCAAATCCTAACCCCTCTGTGCCCACATCAACTAGCTTGTTATCGTTCACGCCAATTACAAAATCACCAAGAAAAAGAGGGCCGCCTGAATTTCCTGGATTGATTGCTGTATCAGTCTGAACAAAAAGAACCTCTTTCCCTCCGGTATCAAATATGCTCTCTTGTTTTCGAACCGCACTGATTACACCTCTAGTAACAGTGAACTCCAGACCTTTTGGGTGCCCGATAGCTTCCGTGGTGCTTCCCAGATCTAATCGGTTCCCTTTGTAAAATTGAATAGGTTTCCCTTTTTCCTGAACCTTCACTAAAGCAAGATCGAGACGTACATCTGACTTCACAACTTTTCCAAAGGTTTCATGCCCATTGTAGAGCTTCATTTCTACATACTTAATTCCATCAATTACATGGTAATTAGTAAGCACTAGATCTGGAGAAACATAAAAGCCTGAACCGATGGATCCAGCTGGGTTATAGATCACTACAACATGGTCAAAACGATGGTCATTCAGAGGGCGGGCGTCATAAGTGCGCTCTTTATATGCCGTCAATGCCTCATTCTTGTCATACATGATTGCTATTCTGAACTCCTCTTCATTCTTCAGAGTAATCTCTTTGCCAGCATTATCAACATAGTGTTGTAAAAGTTGCGAGATCTTGATGCTAATCTCTCCTTCTTCATATTTGGAAACACTCTCTTCGGAATCATACCTCTTTAATAGTTCTGCTTTATTGATGTCCTCATCTCTCACATTATAAGCAAGGTTGAACTTTCTTGATTCTGAAATATCGAATGTGTCTTTAAAATATGTTTTGGTCTTATTGTTGATTACATAGTAGTTGGCGGTCAGAGTACGGCTAACATCCATTTTCGAATGGCTGTACTTGTAAGATTTATGGATTGGATTTTCTAGCATTTGTGGAGTATTCAGTAGCTCTTGCTGTACTTGTCTAAGTGATGATTTGTGCATGCTTGCTGCAATAGCATTACCGATGCTACAAGCGAGAGGGCTTGAACCATAACAAGGCTGATTCAGTGTTGTTTGGATCTGCATTTGAATGCCTTGCATTTCCATCTGTTTAGCAGTGTAGGCTACATTGTGCACAGATTTGGTGCCAGCGAGGAATTTTGAACCTTCCTGCTCCCGCTTCTTAACTCTTCGATTCACGGAAGAAAGAGCAACATCGAATACAATAGTATAATCAGAATCAACCGTATCAGTAAAAATATCTTCCACTTCAGATTTACTGATATTGAAAGGTATATCCATCTCAATAGATGCTGGGAATTCTACTTGACCTCCCTTCAGCAAGGTCTTACTTGTAACCTCAATAAAAGAAACATTCAGCTCATCTATCGAGTCAGGAGTAATACCAAGCTCAGCAGCTTTCATCGCAGCCTCCATTACCACTACTAATTCATGCTTAGATGAATCATTATATTTTTGTATAAACTTTGATATATAGAGATCTCCTAATACCTTTCGCTTACTTGCTGTAAGATCGCTAGCATAGTGCTCAACAAAAGATTCCACATCTTCTATTGTACTATTAGCTATGTAGTCATTGATCTCATTTGAGGCAGAAGAGAGTACTTTTATTGATTCCACATTAACTGGGTATAGTTCAAAGAAATCACCTACTCCCCCAATCAAATAAACACCGAAAGCATTGCTAGCACTGGCTCTGGTTTTCTCAGTAACTATTTTAATTTCAGAATCAAGCAATCTTACATCGTCCGAGTAATACTCATCAATCTCAACAATGGCATTACCATTGTATTCAGTAATGAGATCCTGTGCATTTTCAATCGACGTTCTCAAGCCCAACCACCGAGATTGTGGTACAGGATAGACAGTAAACCGGGAAAGTCTATTGCGTGCTTCTGTTATTTTTGATAAATAACGCTCTTGATTTAGATAACTCGCCACCCTGCTTAATTGTGACACATATTGATTAAGTCTGTTTTTTCCTGTAAAAGAAGAGCCTAAGAAAAAATCATAATGAGCATTAAACAACTTAAGTGCTGCATTCAGGTTGCCCGCCTCAACTAACTCTTTGAGATGATCTCCCTGATCATAAAAGATACTATACTTAATATCCTCAACTAACAGACCTGTTGTTTCTGATGACTCCACTAACTCATTATCACTCTTGTATATAGTTTCTGACACGCCTTCATTAACTTTAGGTGGAGAAACCTTACAACCAAAAATAGATATAATTGCTGCAAAGACAACAGCTCTACTAACAACTTTTTTCATAAATTAACCTTTAATAATTTCTAACTTTCCCCCTGTGTCAGGATACCTGAATAACTATTCCGCTATATTGACAAAGCCAGACTCCTTAACCTCAAATAGTAATCTTAGATTATAAGATAAAAGAAGCATTATTCTCTTTCTTACACCTCTAACTAATTACGAATTATAGCGGATACAATAACACCAAGTGTAGCTTTAAGTCAACCATATATATATTTTTTAGGTCTTACATTTTAACCCCGCTAACGCTTAACTCTCTCGTGTTTTATGTAGAGATTGAAGAGCTACTGCCACAAAAATAATCAGTGCTGCTACTAGTTGATAGGAGCTGATTAAATATTTTTCACCAACTAACACCTGTATACCGTAAGCAATTGCGCAGTGCTTTATCTACATGAAGTGAAGTCAAGTAAATTAAGGTTGTGAGCGAAGAAAGGGGTCAGGTCAGATAAGTGGTCTTATATAGGCTATACTCTGATCATGACTCTACCATGTCACTTCCAGAGGGGAGTACAGCTACCAACAGATTGCAGTTTTCTATGGACTCCATTTCACC
>Ga0257126_1000063_pt1 | contig 85139 bp, 73 predicted proteins | sample SI060_120mmetaG_FD_190151 | JGI IMG/M metagenome (GOLD analysis project Ga0257126, IMG submission 190151) | Marine microbial communities from Saanich Inlet, British Columbia, Canada - SI060_120m | ecosystem: Environmental > Aquatic > Marine > Inlet | place: Canada: British Columbia | collected... | reverse complement strand
GCCTCTGGAATCTAAAATTTCCCGTGCGTGAATATCTACGATCTTCGTCATGCCCTGCTAATCCTCTAAATTACTAACGTGTCTATCCTTGCGCCGCCCACTGGCGCGCTAGGACTTTGTCACCTGATCTTCTAATCTCGGTTGACCTTTCACCACCGCATCAATTGCCATTAACTGGGCCAAAAGATCACCCACCATATGTAAGGGCCAAGAATTTGGTCCATCTGACATTGCCTCCGCGGGGTTTGGGTGGCACTCCATAAACAGCCCTGAAATACCCGCTGCTACAGCAGCTCTGGCTAACACCGGCACCATTTCTCTCTGGCCGCCTGAGACTGAACCCTGCCCGCCGGGCATCTGCACTGAATGGGTTGCGTCATAAACAACCGGGCAACCCGTTTGCCGCATCAGCGCAAGAGAGCGCATATCTGACACTAGGTTGTTGTAACCAAAGCTGGCACCACGCTCGCAAACCATGATTTGCTTATTGCCGGTAGATTTCGCTTTGTTTGCCACTTGCAACATATCTAGTGGTGCCAAAAACTGGCCTTTCTTAATATTCACCGGTTTGCCTTGAGCGCAGACATTAAGAATAAAATTGGTCTGGCGGCATAAAAATGCTGGGGTTTGCATGACATCTACCACGCTAGCAACTTCGTCCAGCGGGGTATCTTCGTGCACGTCAGTTAACACCGGCATGGAGAGTTCAGTTTTGACCCGCTCAAGAATTCGCAAGCCCTCTTCAATACCCGGCCCTCTGTAGCTGTCCATAGAAGAGCGGTTAGCCTTATCGAAGGAACTCTTAAAAATCAGCGCAACGCCAACCTTCTCGCCAAGCGCCTTAAGTGTGGTGGCCGTTTCCATAATCAGCTTTTCGGACTCAATGACACAGGGCCCAGCAATAACAAACAAAGGCTTATCACCGCCCACTTCAAAATTTTCTAGTTGCATAAATATTCAATCCAAAATGAATGTAGTAGCCATTTGAGCAGGCAGAAGTTGCTCTTGATTGCCTGAGTTATTTTAACGTGCCTTCCGAGAAAGCGAGTCCGGCAGAAATAAAACCAGAGAACAGCGGGTGCCCGGTTCTTGGCGAAGAGGTAAATTCAGGGTGGAACTGGCAGGCCAAAAACCAAGGGTGATCTGCCAACTCTAACATTTCGACTAACTCACCATCTTCTGAACGACCGCCGACAATCATGCCGCTTTCAATCAACCGATCAACATACCGATTGTTGACCTCATATCGGTGCCTATGGCGTTCACGCACCACACCCTCGCCATACACTTGCGCAGCCAAAGTACCCTCTTTAAGAATACAAACTTGCTCGCCTAAACGCATTGTGCCGCCCATATCACTGGCAGTATCGCGCATCTCTACTTGACCGTCTCTATCTGTCCATTCGGTAATGAGTGCTATGACAGGATCTGCCGCACCTTGCTTAACTTCTGTGGTGTGCGCATCCGGCATCCCCCCACAATTGCGCGCAATGTCTATCACCGCTGCGTGCAGGCCATAGCAAATGCCTAGGTACGGTACGCTGTTTTCTCGAGCGTAACCCGCAGCCAAAATTTTGCCTTCAAAGCCTCGGCCACCAAAACCGCCGGGGACCAAAATTGCTGAAACATCCTGAAGCAGTCCAGTACCTTCGGCTTCTAGGCGTTCGGCATCAATAAACTGGATATCGACTTCGGTGAGGGTTTGAATACCGGCATGTTTAATTGCCTCAATCAGCGACTTATACGCATCCAGCAGTTCAAGATATTTACCGACAAAGGCAATGCGTACTTTATGTTTTGGATTCAATTGGGCGTCGACTACGTCCTGCCAATCGCTCAAATCAGCAGGCGGGCAATCTAGCTCTAACTGCTCAGTAACATAGGTGTCTAAACCTTGGTTGTGCAACTCCAACGGGCCGCGATAAATGGTGTCCACGTCGACCATAGAAATGACTGCGCGCTCTTCCACGCTGGTGAACAGTGCAATCTTGTCGCGTTGGGATTTTGGAATATCCATTTCGGATCGGCAGACCAAAATGTCGGGCTGCAAGCCAATGGAGCGCATTTCCTTAACCGAGTGCTGGGTGGGTTTAGTCTTAATTTCACCGGCTTTACTCAAGTAAGGTACGTAAGTGAGGTGAATGAATAGCGCGCGGTTACGCCCTACTTCCATGCGCAACTGGCGAATGGCTTCTAGAAACGGCTGGGACTCGATGTCGCCAACTGTACCGCCTACTTCGACAATCAGAATATCTACACCCTCAGCAGCAAGCCGAGTGCGACGCTTAATTTCATCGGTGATATGGGGGATAACTTGAACAGTGCCGCCCAAGTAGTCGCCGCGGCGTTCTTTGCGAATCACCTCAGCGTAAACACTGCCGGTGGTGAAGTTATTGTTGCGCGTCATGCGAACTTTAGAGAAGCGTTCGTAGTTGCCCAGGTCCAGGTCTGTTTCAGCACCATCCCGCGTCACAAACACCTCACCATGCTGCACAGGACTCATAGTACCCGGGTCAACATTAATGTAAGGGTCCATTTTTAGGACGTTGATTTTGAGGCTACGCGCCTCCAACTGAGCAGCAAGTGAAGAGGTTAAAATGCCCTTCCCTAAGGAAGACACTACACCGCCGGTAACAAAAATATATCGCGTCATTGAACTCCATCTAATCTGCCCTATTACATGATTTGCAACCGGAAATCGATTCACATGAAGCTAGGCAAGATGGAAGCGAAAGTTAACAGAGGGCCGGGTTAACCTCAATCAGATTGATACTTTATTGCGACTATTTTGGACTAACTCGGACATTTTAAAAAAATCTACGCAAATGCGCCTAGTTAATGGAAGAGTTGTGCAAAATGCCTCGACACCAGACCCTGGAATGTGCATCTCCAGATACCTTTTCAGCCTGCACTCTACTTGCAATACCCGGCACTGCTAAAAGCTCTCCGTTACGCAAAATTAAGGGGTAGTCGTCTCTGCGCCAAGGTGGAATATTGCCTTGCTGGAAGAGTGTTTTAAGGGAGGCCGAGCCAAAACTTCGGCTGAGGGACACATTGTCGTCTAGCCCACCGCGACAAACAATTTCAACAGGGCCGCAATAAGCGAACGCATCCCCCGCGTTTGAGTCGCAGGGAACCAACTCTAAACGCCCAAAGCCACCGGAGACGCTCTCACCCAATAGCAATGTCGCGCCAGCAAATGCGACCGCTTGGTGCCGCTTTATGTAATACAGGCCACCTCGCCAACTGCGCAGTAGCCCGCTTTCATCCAGCGCCAATTCAGACTGCTCCGCGCTTTGTGCCTGCCTCAGCCATTCTGACAATGCTCGGTCACTCAACTCAAAATGCCCCCGCACCGCAAGGTAAGTGCGCAGCCAAAGCTGCTGACTGCTCAAGTCATCCGGCAACTTACTCAGCGGCACCTCATCAGTAAACTCTTCTACCAAGTGCTGCAGCAATGATTGCTGTGCGTTGCTCTGCGCTGTCACTCTGAGTAGAGCTTGCGTCATACCTGGCCAGCGCTTTTGCAGCATGGGAACAACTTGATGTCGCAGAAAATTACGATCAAATCCAATGTCGCCATTAGAGGGATCTTCAATCCACGTTAAGTTGTTCGCTTGAGCGTAGGCGACTAAATCGGTTCTTGAAAGGTTCAAAAGCGGACGCAAAAACTGGCCCCGACCCAAGGCACCTTGCTGACGCATTGAGATGAGTCCACGGCCCTGAAACAAGCGCAAAAATGCAGTTTCTACTTGATCTTGGGCATGGTGCCCCAGCAACAGAAGGTCACCTGCGCGCATATTAAGGGTGAAAAATTCATAGCGTGCCTCCCGGGCTGCGGCTTCCAAATTACCTTGTTTAGCTAGCACTAAATCGGCACACACAAACTCAACACCCAGACTTTTACATTGCGCCTTGCAATGCTTTGCCCAGCCTGCGGACTCACTAGAGATTTGATGATTGCCATGCAGTGCTATGACAGACGCGCCGGTGGGCAGAATACCCACCAACGCATGCAGCAGCGCTGTGGAATCTACCCCACCGCTTAAGGCCACCAGATAGCGCTGAGGTACAGGCTGCGCCGCTAGCACTTGCGCCAGTTCGGCTTCAAGAACAACGCTGACAGTCATCCTTGATAACGATTTGAATTAGCCAAAATTGCGCCCTTGGGAATAATTTAGACTGACTTTCTCGTCACCAAAATTTTCTTCCAGATCAAACAACAATTGCTGACTGACTTTAACCTGCCACTCTGGGCCTAGACTGATTTTGCCCTGCGCCTCTTGGGCCTTGTACAAAATGGCAATAGGACACGTTGCACCCGGCACCTGGTAAGGCTGCAAGATCTCTTTCAACTTTTGGTTAAAGTTGTCCGGTAATTGCGAGGCGGTAAAATCTAGCGCCAACCCGCAACTAAATTTTTGTCGAGCCTCATCCATTGTGAGTATTTGGCTGGCGCGTAGCGAGATCCCGCCATTGCGCTCGTCATTTTGAACTTCACCCTCAATCACCAACAGTTCGTCTTTCGCTACCTTGTGTGAATAATTTTGAAAGGCATCTGAAAACAGTGATACTTCAAGCCGAGCACTTCGATCATCTAACACCAGAAAGGCCATAGACGAACCGCGTTTATTTTTCATCACCCGATTACTGATGACCATACCAGCCACCCACTGAGTATTTTTGCTGACCCTCAGTTCTTTGATTTTGCTGCGACAAAAATGCCCAAGCTCTTTTTCATAGCTCTCAATGGGGTGCCCGGTTAGAAACAGGCCTAACGTATCTTTCTCGCCCTTCAAGCGTTCTAAAGTAGTCAGTGGCTTAACCGCACTTTGCACTTCACAGTCCTGCGCAGGTGCCTGACTCTCAATGCCGCCAAAAAGGTCTGTGATACCCACAGCTTGGTCCCGCGCCACCTGCTCAGCCCCTTGAACGGCCTGAGGCAACGTTGCCAGCAATCTTGCTCTGGTTTGATTTAAGGTCTCGTCAGTAAGCGCAAATTCGTCCATTGCCCCAGAGCTGATCAGAGCGAGAAGCACGCGCTTGTTGGCTTTTTTGCTGTCCACCCGACGACAAAAATCTGCCAGATCTAGGAATGGACCCTGAGCGCGCGCCTCAACGATGGCGGATACCGGCCCTTCACCCACACCGCGCACAGCGCCCAAGCCATAAATCACGGCATCGCCTTTTACCGAAAAACGAAATTCACTGATATTTACCCCTGGCGGCAACAGAGACATTTTCATGCGTCTGACTTCATCAACTAAAATCACTACACGATCAATACTCTGCATATCTGCAGATAAGTTGGCTGCCATGAAATGCGCGGGATAACACGACTTCAACCACGCCGTTTGGAAACTAACAATGGCATAGGTCGCCGAGTGCGACTTGTTAAACGCATAACCGGCAAACTTTTCCATTAAGTCGAAAATTTCATTTGCCAGCTCTGCAGAAACATCATTTTCTGCGGTGCCAACAAGAAATTGTTCGCGCACCTTAGCCATTTCAGAAGCTTTCTTTTTACCCATTGCACGGCGCAGAAGGTCAGCTTGGCCAAGGGAGAAGCCAGCCAATACCTGGGCAATTTGCATCACCTGTTCTTGGTACAGGACTACCCCGTAGGTTGATTCAAGTACAGGCTCCAAACTGGGGTGGGGAAAGGTAACTGGCTCTCTGCCGTGCTTACGATTGATGTAGTCATCTACCGCACCTGACTCCAATGGCCCGGGGCGAAACAGGGCCACTAGAGCAATAATATCGTCGATGTTCTCTGGCAACAGGCGGCGGATCAAATCCTTCATTCCCCGTGATTCCAACTGGAATATACCGGTGGTATCGCCCCGCCGAAGCTGCTCAAAGGTGCCGCGATCATCCAGCGGAATGCTTTCAATCTCGACGGGTTCCTCGCCTAACGTCTGACGATATTTGTTAACGGATTTAACCGCCCAATCAATAATCGTCAGCGTCTTCAGACCCAAGAAGTCGAATTTAACCAGCCCTGCCCGCTCGACATCATCTTTGTCGAACTGAGAAACCAGTCCCGTGCCCGATTCTTCAGTATATAGGGGCACAAAATCTGTCAGCGCTGAGGGCGCAATCACTACACCACCCGCATGGCGTCCAACATTTCGAACGATGCCTTCCAGTTTGAAAGCCATGTCCATAATTTCGCTGGCCTCTTCAGTGCTCTCAACAAACTCCTTCATTTCAGCACTTTCTGCCATGGCCTTGGTCAAGGTCATGCCCACCTCAAAAGGAATAAGTTTTGATAACTTATCCGCCAAGCCATAAGGCTTACCCTGAACTCGAGCGACATCTCGCACCACCGCTTTTGCGGCCATGGTGCCAAAGGTAATAATTTGGCTGACCGACTCAACACCATACATATCACTTACGTGTTGAATGACCTTATCCCGGCCCTCCATGCAGAAATCCACATCGAAATCTGGCATAGAGACACGCTCCGGGTTGAGAAATCGCTCAAACAGCAGGTCGTATTCAAGCGGATCTAGGTCGGTAATATCCAGCACATAAGCAACCAACGAACCTGCACCTGAACCGCGCCCGGGGCCAACCGGAATGCCATTACTCTTGGCCCACGCGATAAACTCCATAACGATCAAAAAATAACCAGCGAAACCCATTTGGTTAATCACACCCAACTCAAAGGCTAAGCGGTCGCTATAATCTTGCACACTGAAGCCGTTCAACGGCCCCGTTTTGGCCAGTCGACGGTCTAACCCTTCTTGGGAAACTTGTTGAATATAATCTTCTGGGCCGAGGCCATTAGGTATGGGGTAATCTGGCAAATAGTAGGTGCCTAAGGGCACTTCTACATTGCAACGCTTAGCGATCTCTATCGTGTTTTGTAGCGCTGAGGGAATATCAGCAAAGAGCGCCCTCATTTCTGCATCGCTGCGCAGATATTGCTGCTCGCTGTGCTGGCGCTTTCTGCGCGGATCATCCAACGCGCGACCTTGGTGAATACAAACCCTGGTTTCGTGGGCTTCAAAATCTTCTGCTGCGGTAAAGCAAACATCATTGGAGGCAACAACGCCTATTTCGAGCTGGGATGCTATGGCCAACGTACGCCTTAACATTTCTTCCTCGTTCTCTCGCCCGGTGCGGGTAATTTCAAGGAAATAGTCTTCAGCAAACTCGTTCTGCCAAACCCGCGCTCTACTCAACGCGGGGCCTTGATCGTCATTGGCTAACTCACCCCAAAGGTGCCCGCCGACGCCGCCAGCTAGGATAATCAGTCCTTCCTTGCGCGCGAAAATATCCTCTTCAGAGATAACGCCGCGCTGCTCAGCGGAGGTGTAACCGGCGGAGATCAGCGCAATTAGGTTGGTATATCCGGCCATATTTCTGGCTAAGGCAACTATGCGTCCGCTCACACCGGTCTGAGCACAACTGACCACGATCTCCGCACCCAGAATTGGTTTAACCCCTTGGCTTAAACAGGTTTCATAAAATTTAACCAGCGCAAAGAGATTATTACAGTCGGTCAGCGCCAGCGCAGGCATGCCTCTTGCCGCTGTGGTATTCACCACATCTTTAACTTTCAGCATGCCTTCGGACAGTGAAAATTCGCTGTGGACGTGCAGGTGAACAAAATTTGCCGCTTGGGTCATGAGCAAGCCACCTGCTCTAGGGCCCTGCGCACCGGCGCAAAGCTTCTTCTGTGTTCAGGACAGGGCCCTAGTTCATTCAATGCGCTCATATGTTTCTTCGTTGGATAGCCTTTATGTTGTTCAAACCCATAGCCTGGATAGGTGAGCGCAAGCTGCACAAGCTCCTCGTCCCTTTCCACTTTGGCTAAAATTGAAGCTGCACTGATTTGCCCGACAATACGATCACCTTTGATAATAGCCTCAGCGGCCATTGGTAGGTCAGGTACTTTATTGCCGTCTACCAAAACCTTGTCTGGCACTATGCTTAAACCCGATATCGCACGGCACATGGCCAAATGGCTGGCTTGCAGAACATTGAGTTCATCAACCTCAGCAACACTCGCACGCCCAATGCACCAGCTTAAGGCATGCTGCCGAATTAGAATGGCCAACTCCTGCCTAGATTTTTCCGTTGTTGCCTTGGAGTCGCGCAGTCCTTGTATTGGCGACTCAGGGTCTAAAATGACGGCACAAGCCACCACAGGGCCAGCTAAAGGCCCCAGTCCTACCTCATCGACGCCAGCAATAATGCCGTCTCGATGATCATAAATTTTGCTCATCTGCCCTTTGACCACAGAAAATCTATCCCTCAATAATCGAACTGCTTTTACACCAAAGCATTGGTTTAGAGTTTACCCTTCTCCTGCAGCAGATCTACTATTCCTTGGGCCGCTGTATTACTCGCACCTAATCCCAGCTCCCCTTCCTCAAGGGTTTTGCGCATATTCGCAAAGGGCTGAAAATATTCACCGTTGCTACGGGAATTTTCCAACTCTCCCAACAACGCCTGAGCCAAACTTTCGGGCTGCGCTTGGTCTTGCAACAACTCGGGCACCAGTTCTTTATTCGATAGGATATTTGGCATGGCCACATAGGGTGTTTTAACCAGCAGGCGTGCGATCCAATGCGACCAGTAGCCTAAGCGATAACTGACAACCATAGGTCGCTTCAGCAACATGGCTTCCAAAGTGCTTGTACCGGACTTAACTAACGCGGCATCACAGGCAAGTAGCGCTAGCCTAGCCTGACCTTGGTGGATGTGAATATCTAATTGCGGCGCGCATTCAATACCCTTACGAACTTGTGCTTCGCGGGCTGGGTTAATACACGGGATAACCACTTTCACTGACTTATTCTGCTCGGCAAAACGGGCCTGAATAATTTCCGCCGCTTGCAGAAAAGGCTCAAGCATTAATTCTATTTCGCTGCCTCTACTGCCCGGCAGCATGGCTAGAACGACATCAGACTGGGCAACACCAAGCTGCTTCCGCGCCCACTGCTGTTTGTCCGCCTTGGTGTCCGCTTCAGTAATTTCATGGGCGAGGGGATGACCGACAAAAATCGCCCGCACGGGCAAATCGGCATAAAAAACTGGCTCAAACGGGAACAGGCAAAAAATCACGTCAGCAGAACGCGCGACTCGCTTGGTGCGGCCACGACGCCAAGCGTAGACCGAAGGGCTGACATAATGCGCGGTGGGTATGCCGCTGTCTTTGAGTCGGCCTTCGAGTAGGAAGTTGAACACATTAAAATCGATGCCAATAAAAGCATCTATGTTTTCTTGCTGAAAGGTGCTCGCAAGCCGGCGGTAGAGTTTCCACAATTGCGGCAAGCGTAAAATGGGTTCTTTGAAGCCGTTCACCGAAAGTTCATCAATGGACGCCAGGGGCTCTAAGCCTTGGGCAATCATCGCCGGACCGCCTACGCCAAGAAAGCGTATGCCGCCTGACATTGCTGGATGGGACTTGAGCGCCGCCATCAATCCTGCCGCGAGGTTATCTCCTGATGCTTCGCCGGCGACCAAACCGATAGTTAAGGTCATAAAGTGGCCCTTATTAAACCTTTGTATAGCGCCAACGCGTGCGCTTTTTTCCTCACACTGTCTCTTTACATTGTCTTTTTGAAAGAAGGCGCAAGAAACAAAAATGACCTAGCATTAAACTTATAAATCAGTAGTTTATAGCGCAAACCTAATAAATTAAATTACATTTAAAATTTAACTTGTAGCCTCTTCCTTTACCAACAGTAGGCAATTAAAAGGCAAATAAAAGACCAACAAAAAGCGCAGATCACCCCACCGGCAATGAGCGCTTTGCCAGTGTTTTGCTAGCCCCTACCGCGGATAATACCTTTGTCAGAAGCCTCTAGAGATTTCACAAAAACATCAACCTCTGGATGTAATTTGCGTGCATCGGCTAGCTCTGCAATGGCTTCCTGAAGCTTTTTGCCGCTCCGATAAACTACCCTATGGGCGGCTTTTACTGCCTGAATCGCCTCATCGGAAAAGCCCCGACGTTTAATGCCTTCGAGATTTAGCCCTATCGCATTAGCTGGATTACCTGCAACAGTCATGAAGGCAGGCACGTCTTTAGTGACCAGACTCATGCCCGCTATGTGTGTGTATGCACCGATTTGACGAAACTGCGGAATGCCCGCATAACCACCAAAATTGGCGTAGTCGCCTACCACGACATGCCCGGCAAGCGAGGCGTTATTCGCCATAATAACGTTATCGCCTACAATACAGTCGTGGCCAATGTGAACGTAGGCCATCAACAAGCAATTCGCACCAACGACGGTTTTACTGATTCCACCAGCGGCCATACCTCGGTGGATGGTGACGCCTTCCCTGATTACAGTGTTGGCACCAATAGTCAGCTCAGAGGGCTCTCCTGCGTAGGCCAGAGCCGGGGTGTCTTCGCCTACTGTGGCGAACTGGTAAATTTTCACGCCTGCACCAATGTGACACGGCCCTTTAACCACCACACTAGAGGCAATCTGGACGTTATCACCCAAAACCACATCGGGGCCGATGATGGTCCAAGGACCAATGCTGACGTTTTCTCCGACAACTACAGAGCTGTCTACTATGGCGCGTTCGTCTATCACAGCTTTTGCTCAACAATGGAAAGAATGGCGGAACAGGCCAACTGGCCATCGACAAAGGCTGAGCAGTCAAATTTCATCATCATTTTGCGTTCAGCAACAATTGAACTGTGTATTTCTAAACGATCACCGGGAATCACCTGACGGCGAAATCTGGCTTTCTCTACGCCACCAAATAAATAATTGGTGCCATCCGCGGGTCTGCTGCCGCGGCTTTCAAAGGCTAAGACGCCAGAAATCTGCGCCATAGATTCCAAAATGAGTACACCGGGCATAATCGGCTGACCAGGAAAGTGTCCGTTGAACATCTCTTCGTTCACGGTAACATTTTTAAAGCCCTTGATTGACTCGCCCTTCGTCAGCTCCGTGACCCTATCCAAGAGCAAAAACGGATACCTATGAGGTAGGTAGTCGAACAACTCGGTAATCGTTTTAACTTCACTCATCAGCTTTCTCATTTTCTAATTTTTTCACTCGAGCAAAGAGTTGCGCGAGGTTATTAAACCGTAATGCATTACGCAGCCATTGCTTGTGTTCACTAGCAACTATGGCCCCGGAATAAATTCCAGGCTTGTCTATGGACTGGCTTATGGTCGTTTTGACGCTGACCACTACACCATCACATAGCGTTATTGGGCTACTGCCCGCGATACCACAACCACCTGCAAGTACACAATGTTTGCCAATCGTTGTGCTGCCAGCCATGCCAGCCCCGCCACAAATGATCGTATGATCACCGATACGACAGTTATGGCCTATCTGCACCTGATTATCAATTTTCACACCGTTGCCGATAACCGTGTCTTCTATCGCCCCGCAATCAATGGCAGTTGTGGCGCCAATAGACACGTCATGACCAATCTGTACACCGCCAATTTGGGCAATGGTTTCGTACTGACCTTTAGCATTGGGCGTAAAACCAAACCCATCAGCCCCCAAAACGACACCACTGTGAACAATGCAGCGCTCCCCTATGACCACTTTTCGATAAATGCTCACATTACTCATGATTCGGCCATCATCGCCTATACTGCTATTGCTGCCGATGGTGCTGTTAGCGTGGATTTGAACATTGGCGCCGATTTTACAATGCGCGCCAATCACAACGTTGGGACCAATACTGACATTGTCTGCAAGCTCAGCTGAAGGGTCTATTACTGCGCTGGGGTGAATCCCTGAGGCAATAGCTGCGTCGATTTCAAACAGTTGAGATGCCCTGGCAAAGGCCAGATAGGGCTGGTCTACCACTAGGCAGATGGCGGGACATTCGGCAACATATTCAGCGCTGAGGATAACCGCTGATGCATCAGTAGATGCCAGTTGGGCGCGGTAACTCGGGCTAGAAAGGTGGCTTAAATCCCCTGCTTGCGCCGTTCCTAGACTGCCCAAACTGGAGATGACGCGCTCATCATAGCTTTCAGTGCTCATACCAAAAGGGCCGACAATGTCGGCCCCTATGCGCTTCGCGATTTCAACAAGAGTAATCTTCATTTGAGCAAGCCTCTCTAACAGGTATAGAGAAAGCCCTTAGTTAATCACCGAGTTACTTGCTTTGCTCGTTGAGCTTTTCAGTCACTCTTTTGGTGATGTCATGCTTGGGGTTCGCGTATTGCAAAGCGTTAGGCTGAACAATTAGGTCGATCTGATCAACCTGGATCAAATCTTTAAGCACCTTGTCATACTGTGGCGCTAAGGTTTGCAAAATTTCCTGACGCTTATCTTGAGCTACCTTCTGAAGCTTTTGCGAACCAAACTGAAGGTCAGCTTGCATGCTCTCGAGCTCTTTCACAGCTTTGCGCTTATCAGAGTCGCTCATTACTTCGCCATCTTTTTGCAATTTCGTTTGCAGCGCTTGCAATGCTTCAGCGTCTGTACGCAACTGGTCAGAATCTGGCTGCATTTCTTTGTTTGCTGCCTCAATTAAAACTTTGCCTTCATCACTTTCAAGAATTGCTCTGACCGGATCTAAAACCACGATTTTCATTTCCGCATAAACGGATGGTGCCGCCATCATTGCTGTCGCCAGTACGGCCATTGCTAATTTGTTAAACATGGTTCCCTCCTAAGGAATAAATTTGTTAATTGTCTGAATATTGTTGATTGTCGACCATTCGCGTGCGCATTCTAACCTAGAAAGTACGTCCAAGTTCAAACTGAAAACTCTCTTCTTGGTCAAAATCTTGAGTTTGGAAAGGCTTGGCGATACTGAAGGTCAGAGGGCCGAAACCGCTCAACCAGCTCATGCCAAAGCCAACCGAGTAACGCAAATCATCGGGATCAAAGCCAAAGCACTGGCCACTAACACCACTGACTTGTGCTGGATCGAATGATGGGCAGTTAGTATTAAAGACATTACCGGCATCGACGAAGAACGCAGGCCTAAACTGACGATTATCTTCAACAAAGGGCAATGGGAAGATCAGCTCAGCAGAAAACTCCACCAACAAGTTGCCACCAAAGGGTTGGCCGAACTCACCACTGTCACCGTTGTTACGGAAAAATACCGGATTGCCATTGGCATCAAGTGGGTTAGTACTGCGAGGTCCCAATGTAGAATTTTCAAACCCGCGAATTGAACCAAAACCACCGGCATAAAAGTGTTCATAAAACGGTAACCCTGAAGTATCCCCGTATGCCCCACCAAAGCCCAATTCGGTGCGCAGCTTAAGTGTCCAAGTACGTGTCACAGGGAAATAGCGTTCGCCGGAATAGGTGAACTTATAAAATTCAAGGTCACTGCCTGGCGCGGTGGCTTCTAGGGCTAAGGACTGGGAAGAGCCTCTGTCCGCAAACACGCCTCTGTTCAGTGTTGAGCGCGTCCAAGATAGATTTCCTTTAAGCAACAATGCCTTTTCACCGTTGTCATCAATAAATCTGGAGATTTCCTGAGCAGCGGCAAACCCTGCAGTAATTTTTGTGTGTTCAGCTGAAAGGCCAAAATTGATGCGCTGAGTTTCACCGATAGGGAAACCAAAGTTCACCCCGAAGCCTGCGGAGTCTGTGCTGTAACGCGCAATATTACGCTCGTCGTAATCTAAGCGGCGAAAAAATACGTTAAACCCACGACTAATACCGTCGAGTGTGAAATACGGGTCAAAGTAGCCTACGTTCACTGACTTTTGAAATTGAGACAGGCTGACACCGAGATTGAAGCTGTTACCACTGCCCTGCAGGTTAGATTGCTGGTAGTTGCCGCCAACAATTAGACCAAAGCCTTGAGAGTAAGCCAGCGTGCCAGAGATTGATCCAGATGGCTGTTCTTCAACTGAGAAGTTCACATCAATCTGATCATCACTGCCTGCCACCTGGGGTGTTTCTACTTCAACGCCCTTGAAGAACCCCAGACGCTCTAAACGTACTTTGGTAAGGTCGATTTGCGCGCTTGAAGCCCAACCACTTTCCATCTGTCTAGATTCCCGGCGCAGCACCTCGTCTTGCGTAACCTGATTACCATTAAAGGTAATGCGCCTAACGTAAGCGCGCTTCCCGGCGTCAACAAAGAACTCAACATCAGCAGTGCCGTCATCATTCAACTTGGGCACACCACTGGCTGTAGCAAAAGTAAAACCGCCATTACCCAGCGCTGTTGTGAGACGCTCTTCAGTGGCAGTAATCAGCGCCTGGGAAAATTTTTGGCCCTTTTGAACAATAATCAGGTTCTCTAGATCTTCTGGTTTGACATCCCCAAGTTCGCCCACCAAATTTACCTCATTAACGGTGTAGGTCTCACCTTCGCTAATGGCGATAGATATGTAGACCTGCTGACGATCTGGCGTAATGCTCACCTGAGTAGACTCAATATCAAAATCTGCGTAACCCTGGTCCTTATAAAAGGCCTCTAAAGTCTCGAGGTCTCCTGACAATTTTTCCCGGGAATATTTGTCATCATTTTTGTAAAACGAGGTAAGGCTAGGATGCTTAAGTTCAATGATGTCTAGCAATTGGCTTTGCTGGAAAACCTCAGCACCAACAATGTTTAAGTGCCGTATGCCAGAACTCTTGCCCTCTTCGATATCAATTTTGATGTTGACTCGATTACGCGGCAGTTCTTCAATTTCAGTTTCAATCGCAGCGCCGTAGCGACCTTGGGAAACATATTGGCGCTCTAGCTCTAACCCCATGCGCTCAAGAGTCACTTGTTTAAATATTTCACCCTCTTCCAACCCTTGGTCAGCCAGACCTTCGAGCAATGCCTCACTTTCAATGGCTTTATTACCCTCTAGCTCAATAGATTCGATTGCTGGACGCTCGACAACGGTCACAATCAAAACTCTGCCATCTTTTGCGAGTTGAATATCTTTAAAGAAACCAGAGCTAAATAGCGTGCGCATTAAATTTCGCACGGCCAATGAATCAACGGAGTCACCTACACTCAGAGGAATCAGGTTAAATACGGTACCCGAAGAAACACGCTGTAATCCTTGCAGACGAATATCGCTGACAATAAATGAACCATCAGCGTTCTGAGTTTGCAGCGGGCCTTGCGCAGCCCCCACTAAAGAGGGTGCCATTACAAACGCAAAACTCAGGGTCACCAGTGACAGCAACCGGCTCTGAAATTTATTGATTTTCATCATATCCTCTTCAATGGAAGTCATCTCCGATGACCTTAAAAAATTCTTTCGATTGCGTGCATCTTACATGGCTTGACGCAGTTTAGATCAACCTAGACAGATCATTAAATGTTACAAAGATAAACATCAGCGCCACAAGAAAAAGGCCCCCTTGCAACGCTGCAGATTGAAAGCCGTCGGAAACAGGCTTACCCCTAACAATTTCAGCCAAAATAAAGACCACGTGGCCCCCATCTAACATGGGTACAGGCAATAAATTCAGCACCGCCAGCGAAATACTCATCAGTGCCATAATGCCAAAAAACGTACGCCAGCCTGATTTGGCAGATTGCCCGGCTATCTTTGCTATCCCTACAGGGCCAACCAAAGTATTTGCAGATACAGCACCAGTAAACATTTTTGTGATCATCGAAAATGTCATAGATGTCTTACCAACGGTCTCATCGACCCCCATCTGTAAAGCTTCGACAAGTGGGTATTCTATCTCGATCAACACCGGACCCACACCTAAAAACCCTTGCTCGGTCTCGCTCGCGGCAGAATTTTCTGCACCTTCTTGCGGGTTGGCGATCACTTCAACAGTTCTACCATCTGGTGTAGCGCGTAACTCGTACGGGGTACCTGAACGGATAAGGGAAAGGACAAGTGGTGTATTGGGCGCGCGCTCTATTGCCTGCACCCAATCTGACCAATAAGTCACTGACTCACCATCCACAGCCACAATCCAGTCACCCGACTCTAACCCTGCACGCTCAGCGCGCGAGCCCTCTACGACGCGCCCTATCACAGGCAAAATACTTGGCATAAGTCCTAAAGAGCCAAAAATATCAGGGTCGTCCTCGCCTTTTAACCAATCAGAAAGGGGGACTACAACCTCACGTTCAATACCGCTTTCTAGCTCAACCACTGACAGCTTGAGATCACCAGAATCGCCTAGTCTCTCTGTCAGCGCCAAAGCAATATCTTGCCAACCCGTTACCGCTACTTCATCTACGCTCAACACCTGTACCGGACTTTGCATACCATTGCGTTGCAGCAAAGAGCCTTCGTCAGGGGCAGTAGACATTGGCGCGTACTGCACGCTGCCGGCAAAAAATAGCAGCCAATAGATTAGGATGGCGAGCAAGAAGTTTGCAAAAGGCCCAGCCAAGGCGATAGCGATGCGCCAATAAGGCGTCAACTGGGTGTAACCCATTGCGCCCTCTAGCTCTGGGCTAGACTTGGGATCAGTTAATGGGTCGCGCTCGTCATACATGCTGACGAAACCGCCCAATGGAATCATCGCTAAAGTAAACTCTGTGCCCTTTGAGTCAACCCAGCTGAAAAGCGGTTTACCAAAACCAATTGAAAAACGCAGCACGTGCACACCGGACATTCGTGCAACAACAAAATGTCCGTACTCATGGAACGCAACTAACACGCCCAGGAGCAATGCAAACGCTAGCGGATAAAGCAAAAATTCCATCAAATAATGACCCAAGTAAGTATAGGTAAAACGGCTATTACCGAATCTATACGATCCAATACGCCGCCATGTCCAGGAAGAATGGTGCCAGAATCTTTTACGCCGGAAGTTCTTTTCAACAAACTCTCAAACAAATCACCAAAAACAGAAATGCAGACCAGTGCTATGGTTAGCAATAATGCACTGAGGAGCGAATAAGACTGCCAGAACATCAGGGCAGAAGCGCAAATCAGTGTCGCGATAACACACCCGCCAATGGCCCCTTCCCAAGTTTTGCCGGGACTAAGCTGAGCGGCCAAGCGGTTTTTACCGAATGCCTTGCCAACAAAATAAGCGCCCACATCGGTAGCTGTAGTTAGGACAAACAACCAGACAAGCCATAAGGCACCTTGGTCATGGGCACGCAACATGCTCAAGCTGACCCACGCGCCAAGCATAATAACCAACCCTAGAGCGCCCACAAACCATTGATTTTTGAATAAAAATTCACCTGTGGGGTACAGCAAAATACTGGCAATGGCGCACATCCAGAGCATTGAGACCAGACCAATAAAGTCGGCAAAGTACGCTTTTAATAAGTACAGACCAGCTGCCATAAGTAGGAATAGCCCGGTATAAAGAAGCTTCGCCCTCAACGTTTCTAACCCGGCGAACCCAGCCCACTCGAACACGCCGAAGCCGGCGGCAGCCAAAAAGAATAGAGAAAATGCCCAAAGCGGCAGCAAAAAGATCGCCGCCAAAGCGACAAATGCTATCGCCAAAGCGGTAATGATTCGGTTCTTTAGCATGGCTCTTCGCGTCCGCCAAACCTGCGTTGACGAACCGCGAACTCATCGATGGCTATTTTTAATTGCTTGGCGTCAAACTCAGGCCAGAACAAATCTGTGAAATACATTTCGGTATAGGCCAAATCCCAGAGTAGGAAATTACTTACTCTATGATCGCCACCGGTGCGAATCAATAAATCTGGCTCTGAGACCTCACTCAAAGACAAATGCGCACCCAGCATCTCCTCGCTAATCGCGTCAGCGGTTAACTCGCCGCGCTCAACTTTTTCGGCTATTGCCTTCGCCGCCATGGTGATGTCCCAGCGACCACCGAAATTCACTGCCACTGACATATTCAGCTCAGTGTTGTCTTTAGTTAGGTCCTCGCATTGGGCCATCATCGCGCAAATATCAGGCGCGAAGCGGCTGCGGTCGCCGATTATACGCAGCCGAACACCCTTAGCATGGAGATCGTTGATATCGTTTTTCATGACGTAACGCATAAGGTCCATCAAGACGCTGACTTCGCCGCTTGGGCGGTGCCAATTCTCAGTGCTGAATGCGAATACGGTTAAATTGGTAACGCCGTGCTCGACGCATGCTTCGGCGATGGGGCGCAGGAGTTTTGCACCGGCTCGATGCCCTGCTGCGCCTGGAAGGAATCGCTTTTTTGCCCAGCGATTGTTGCCATCCATGATGATGGCAATATGATCAGGCGTACTACTGTGCCCAACCTCTGGGATGGCACCGCCCGCACCCAGTTTCTCGTCTGGGTCTGGAGTAGAAGATTTAGTATTAGAACTCATGGGCCAGTACCTATTACTGTTGCTCTAAATTTCCATCAACTCAGATTCTTTTTCAGACAGCGCCTTATCTATTTCGGCTACACGAGCATCGGTATAAGTCTGCACGCGCTCTTCACCCTTGCGCCCTTCGTCTTCGGCAGCCTCTTTCTCTTTGACCAATTCGCGAATATCAGCAATGGCGTCGCGACGAATATTTCTCACTGAAATACGACCATTTTCAGCTTCTGCTTTGGCTTGTTTAGCTAAATCTCGGCGATTCTCTTCGGTTAACGGTGGCAGCGGAACTCGAATGACTTCACCGTTATTCACCGGTGTAATACCTACATCACTGCGTAATATTGCCTTTTCAATCTCAACCACTAAAGGGCGCTCCCAAGGCGCCAACAACAATGTGCGAGCATCCTCTACGGATACGGACGCCACTTGGTTTAGCGGCGTTTTAACGCCGTAATAATCAACGAAGATACCGTCTAGTAAAGCTGGGTTAGCTCGCCCTGTGCGAATGCGGCCAAAAGTGTTGCGCAGCGCATCTATGGATTTGCCCATGCGCTCGTTGGCGTCTTCAAGAATTTCATCGATCACAATTAACCCTCAACTATTATTTATTCTGAGCGACTATATCAGTCGCTATCTTAGGCAATATTTTGGCGGATGTTTCGACAAAACCCAATCTGCCCGATTCTGAGTGCTGCTATTAAAGGCGTTCGCAGAACTACTTTTTTGAACTAGTTTATTGAACTACTTTATTGAACTACTTTGGTGCCAATACTTTGACCGGCAGTTAGCGCGAGTAGCGCGCCTTTCACCGAAGCATCAAATACCACCAAAGGCATATTATTTTCTTTGCATAAAACAATCGCCGTTAAATCCATAACCCCTAATTGTTTTTCCAGTACTTGGTCAAAACTAATGGTGTCGAACTTTGTCGCGGTGGCATCTTTCTTTGGATCGCCACTATAAATACCGTCAACATTTGTCGCTTTTAGCACTGTATCCACCTGTAACTCTACCCCGCGCAGACAAGCGGCAGTATCAGTGGTGAAATAAGGGTTACCGGTGCCACCGGTGACTATCACAACATGCCCTTCACGCATTTTGGCCAACGCCAGATCGCGATCATAGCCTTGCACCACACCAGCAATTGCTGAGGCACAAAAAACACTACAGGGAACATTGTTTCGGCGTAAGAAATCGCCAAGCGCCAGGCCATTCATAATGGTTGCAAGCATACCCATACGGTCGCCTACCACCCTATCCATGCCTGCCTCGGAGAGCTTTGCACCGCGGAAGAGATTGCCTCCACCAAGGACCACTGCAACACCAATACCTTGATCTACTATTGATCGAATCTCATTGGCATAGTGCTCAAGCACAGTGGGGTCGATACCCGACCCTGAGGCCCCACCAAGGGCTTCACCACTGAGCTTAAGCAGCAGATTTTGCAAAACTACTTACTGTCGGCGAGCTGCGCTGCCACTTCTGCGGCGAAATCTAGCTCTTCAACTTCAATACCTTCACCTACTTCAAAGCGCAGAAAACCCTGCACTTCAACGCCCGCTTGCTTAACAAGGGCGCTCACTTTCACATTGCCATCTTTAACGAAAGGCTGGTCAAGCAGACTCACTTCTGCGAGATACTTCTTAACTCGACCTTCTACCATTTTGACAATGATTTCTTCTGGCTTGCCGCTGTCTTGTGCTTGAGAAAGATAGATTTCTCTTTCTTTATCGAGGATATCGGCAGAGACGTCTGCGCTATTAATAACCATCGGGTTGATAGCGACCACGTGCATGGCCAAATCACGGCCAAGGTCTGCGGCACTTGCAGAGAGTTCAATCAGCGCACCGCGACGTTGATCGCCGTGGATATAGTGGCTAAGGCCACCTGTCGCTGAATGCATTACTTGTCCACGACGGATAGTGATGTTTTCACCAATTTCCTGAACAAGTGTTTCTCTTTCATCGTTTAGCGCGGCGGCTAAGTTCTCAAGACTGCCGTCAGCTGAAGCATATAACTCTTCGGCTACCTTGTTTACAAAGGCAATGAACTTTTCGTTTTTTGCGGCAAAGTCCGTTTCGATATTGATTTCAACCAACGCGGCTTTAGTGCCGTCGTCCGCAACTTTAACGCCCAAAAGGCCGTTAGCTGTTGTTCTGCCTGATTTCTTGGCAGCCTTTAAGGAACTTTTCTTACGCAGTTCCTCAATTGCTTTTTCCATGTCGCCATCGACTTCGGCCAAGGCTTTTTTGCAATCCATCATGCCGAGCCCAGTACGCTCTCTGAGTTCTTTCACCATTGCTGCTGAAACGGCCATCACTTACTCCTTGCTTGCATCAACTTCGCTGCTAGCCGCAGCTTCTTTAGCTGCCTCAGCAGCTTTTAACTCGTCTTCGGCAGCGAAAGCTTCATTCACGCTTGCCGCTACTGCTTCAGAAATTTCAGCGACAGGTGCTGAAGCTTCATCCACTTCAACAAATTCGTTCAAATCTACAGCAGCTGAAGAATTAGACTGGCCTTCTGCTACAGCGTCAGCCATTGCGCTAACGTATAAACGAATGGCTCTGATCGCATCGTCATTGCCGGGAATAACATAATCAACGCCAGCTGGATCACTGTTTGTGTCCACTACGCCCACTACTGGAATGCCAAGCTTATTGGCTTCAGTAATGGCAATTTTTTCGTGCTGAACGTCTATGACGAAAATCACATCTGGCAGACCGCCCATGTTCTTGATGCCGCCAAGGCTGCTTTGCAGCTTGTTCATCATGCGCGTACGTTGCAGTGCTTCTTTCTTGGACAGCAAATCAAACGTGCCGTCAGCAGCCTGAACTTCTAAATCTTGCAGTCGCTTAATGGACTGACGAATAGTTTTATAGTTGGTCAACATGCCACCCAACCAACGTTGGTCGACATAGGGCATGCCTACACGGCTAGCTTGCTCCGCAATTACCTTTGCAGCGGCGCGCTTGGTACCCACAAATAGAATTTTTTTGCCTTTTGATGCGAGGTTACGCACTTCGATGAGTGCTTCGTTAAAGGCAGGAACTGTTTTTTCAAGGTTGACGATGTGAATCTTGTTACGAGCGCCAAAAATATAGGGCGCCATTTTAGGATTCCAGAATCTGGTTTGGTGGCCAAAATGCACACCAGCAGCCAGCATGTCACGCATACTTACAGTCATTTTTTTATCTCCGGGTTGGTTTGTTTGTCCAAATTCCCATGTTCCAACCTCTGAGCAAGCTCAAAAGCACCCGGGAACATGTGTCGAATCAGACAAATTTTTTAATCGGCTACAGTTCAGCTATACTGCATCCTGCGCCGTAAATCATCGCGACATCACCTATATGGCTCGCCGCGGCGCGATTTATACCACAAACATCTTCCTTAAAGAAACGAGTTTTCGCATGGTTGCAAAAGTAGAGACCGAAATAGACATATTGGGCATGCGCGAGGCAGGAAAATGCGCCGCATCTGTATTAGAAATGATTGGAGAGCATGTTCAACCCGGGGTCACTACCGACCACCTAAATCAGATTTGTCATGACTTTATTGTCAACGAATTAGACTGCATACCCGCACCGCTCAATTATGGCGGCGGCGGCGGCCAAATGCCCTTCCCCAAATCCATTTGCACCTCAGTAAATCACGTGGTTTGTCACGGCATTCCCTCGCCGGCTAAGAAGCTGAAGAACGGTGATGCACTGAATATAGATATCACAGTGATTAAAAATGGCTATCACGGAGACACCAGCAAGATGTTTTTTGCAGGTGAAGCCAGCATTCTGGCCAAACGCTTGTCCAAAATCACTCAAGAATGTATGTACAAAGGCATTGAACTGGTTAAGCCCGGCGCACGCTTGGGAGATATTGGCTACGCAATACAAAGTCACGCAGAAGCGAATAGATTCAGTGTTGTGAGGGAGTTTTGTGGCCACGGTATTGCCAAGGTATTTCACGATGAACCCCAAGTACTGCATTACGGCCGTCCGGGCACAGGTGTTGTCCTTGAAGAAGGCATGAGTTTCACCATTGAACCCATGATTAATGCGGGCAAACGCAATATCAAAATACTGCCGGACCAATGGACCGCTGTGACCAAAGACCACAAGTTATCCGCTCAATGGGAGCACACTTTGATGGTCACTAAAGATGGCTTTGAAATTTTCACATTAAGACAAGAAGAGCAGTAACCAATCTATGTCACTACCGTCTCAAGTTACTCAGCGGCGCGAAAAATTAGAATCTGAAAAGGCCAAACTAGCTGAGCGCTATTGGAACAACGACGCCGTTGAGACCTTAGTCAGTGACCTTGCTGACGTCATGGACCAGCTAATTCTTGACGCTTGGCACGAGCAAATTACACAAAGCAAAGACATTGCCCTGTTTGCGGTGGGCGGCTATGGGCGTAGGGAACTTCACCCCGGTTCGGATATTGACCTATTGGTAGTCGCTAAAGATCCAAAGAGCCATGGCCGGGCAATAGAACTATTTCTACAAAATGTATTTGATCTCAACATAGAGGTCGGACACAGCGTCCGCGACATCACCGCTTGTGTAAATGAGTGTAAGGCGGATATCACCGTCGCTACAGCCATGTTCGAACGCAGACTGCTAGGCGGCGATGCAAACCTAGAGGCATCTATCGCCCAAGCACTCACCAAGAAAAAAGTCTGGCCAGCAGAGAAATTCTTTGCAGCCAAATACCAAGAGCAAATTGAACGGCACAAACAATTTGACGACGTCGACTACAACCTAGAACCCAACATAAAAGCCTCGCCCGGCGGCATGCGCGACATCCACACTGCGCTTTGGATTTGTAACCGCAACTTCGGCACCACTGACATTAGTCGGTTGGTAGAAATGAACGTGCTCACCGCAGAAGAGGGTAAATGGCTTATTGAAGGGCGAAGATTCCTTTGGTGGGTGCGCTTTGGCCTGCATCTAATTGCGGGCCGCAAGGAAGATCAACTACATTTCTCCAGACAAAGAGAACTCGCCCAACGGCTTGGATTTGTCGACACCGACAGCCAAATGGGCGTGGAAGTATTTATGTACCACTTCTACCGCCACATACTCGCCCTCACCGAAGTCAATGGCATTCTCCTCAAGCATTTTCAAGAAACCGTTGAAAGCGCAAAGCGCGAAAAAATCACCCAAATTAACGAACGCTTTAGGTTGGTTAATCACCGTATCGAAGCCGTGCACGACAATGTTTTTAAAGATTCTCCCTCTGCGCTTCTGGAAATGTTTGTATTAATGGCTCAGCGCGAGGAAGACATTCAAGTTAGAGTTTCGACAATACGCTTGATGCGCGAATCTCTGGCCCTTATTGATGACGACTTCAGAAAGAATCCAGATAACACCCGCCTGTTTTTGAATTTACTCAAAGCACCCTATACCGTAGTAACGCAATTGATTCGTATGCGTAAGTACGGGGTTTTGGGACGTTACCTTCCTGAGTTCAAGCAGATCATTGGACAAATGCAACACGACCTATTCCACATTTATACGGTGGATGCTCACACAATGATGGTCGTTCGCAATATGCGCAAATTTCGCTATGAGTGGGCTAAGGAAACCTTTCCTATTGCGCACTACTGCTCCAACACAATCCCTAAGCTAGAACTGCTTTACATAGCCGGCTTGTTTCATGATATTGGCAAAGGCCGTGGCGGCGACCACTCAACCCTTGGCTCTATTGATGCAAGGAAATTTTGCCAGCTTCATGGCTTAAACCAAGCAGATACAGATTTAGTTTGTTGGTTGGTAGAGCGGCACTTATACATGTCCTCTGTCTCGCAAAACCAAGATATTTACGACCCGGAAGTAATTCAGGCTTTTGCTCAAGATGTGAAATCTGAAATGCGCCTGAACTACCTCTACGCTCTCACTGTGGCAGATATTAACGCGACAAATCCGAACCTTTGGAACAGTTGGCGCGCAAGCCTTATGCGCCACTTGTATAGCGAAACCAGAAAGACCCTAAGACATGGCAGCGGCGATGCAATGGATCGCGATGAGACCATTGCCGCCTATCAAGAAAGCGCATTGGACCGGCTACAAAATACTTTCAGCGAAGAGCGTGTCAGAACTTTATGGCAGAACCTCGGCGATGATTTTTTCTTACGCCACGGCACTGATGAAATCAGCGACATTTCGCGAGCGCTACTGGAGCACGATCACCAGCAAGGCCCATTCGTAAGTATGTCCCCAGCGGACCTAACCTATCTGGGTGAAGGCGCTACGCAAATCTATATTTGGGCCGAAGACAAACCTAAAACATTCGCTGCAACAGTAGTTTGCCTGACCCAGTGGGATTTATCTGTTGTGGACGCGCACATCAACAAAGCGGTAAATGGTCGTATATTCAATACCTTTACCATTCTCACTGCAGATGGTGCCCCGGTAGAGCAGGACAAGAAACTGCGAAGTGAGATTGTTGAAAAAGTGAAAGCGACCCTTGTCGCGCCTTCTCCAAGAACCGACGGTGCAACCCGACGAGTGCCTCGCCAACTCCGGGAACTGCCTTGGCCGACGGAAGTTGCGATGGAAACAGATGACGAAGGCCTAACCACTACGGTGAATATTTTGGCCGCTGACCGGCCTGGGTTATTGGCGAATATCTCACTACTGCTTATCGACCTAGAGTTGGAGTTGTCCTCGGCTCGAATTACTACGCTGGGTGAGCGTGTAGAGGACGTTTTCGTTGTCACCGACGCTGACGGCCAGGCAATAACTGATAAAGCCCAATTGTATAATCTTGAAAACGCGTTGCGGCAGAAATTAGATGCCTCTATGGGTTTAGGAGGTTCAGGGAGTTTGGGCGAGAACACACTTTCCAGTGTCAACGGGGCGAGGGTCTAATTACTTACGACTCACAACCATCTAATAGCGGCTAACTATTGCTGGCTAACTATTGCTGGCTAACTATTGCTGGCTAACTATCAGCCGCTAACTGAAAACAGCTGACTAAAAACATCAGACTAAAGACCTCGTTGATCGTGTATTCGTTGGGCATTCCAGCTATCGTATGGCTTCCTTAATAGTTGTATGAATATTGTGTCTTTCAACACCCACTTAGATTTGCTTCAGCCCTACCCCTTTGAACGTCTGCGCGCCCTGCACAACGGCATTAGCCATACTGGCGAGTTGACACATATATCTTTGTCAATTGGCGAACCCAAGCACAATCCACCAAAATTTGTTATCGATGAACTGTCAAACCCCCAGTCATTGGCCAAGCACCTTGCCACCTATCCAGCAACAAAGGGCAGCGAAGTGCTGCGAACCTCCATTTCTGAATGGTTGGCGCGCAGATTTTCCGTAACAGTTGACCCAGACACCAGCATTTTGCCAGTCAACGGCACAAGAGAAGCTTTGTTCTCGGTAGCTCAAGCACTACTCAGCGGCAAAACCGACACGCTGGTGGCTATGCCCAACCCCTTTTACCAAATTTATGAAGGTGCGGCCCTATTAGCGGGTGCTGAACCCCTGTACATTCCAAACTTGGTCGAGCTCAATTACGAAGCGGACTTTAGCTCAGTGAGCGCAGAGCAATGGCGCAAAACAGAACTGGTTTATATCTGCTCTCCCGGCAACCCTACCGGCCAAATCATGCAGCGGGATCAAATGCAGTCACTCATTGAACTGGCACAGGAATATGATTTCAATATCGTTTCAGACGAGTGCTATGCCGAACTTTATTACGATGACGACAAGCTCCCAGAGAGTATTCTGGCAGCCGCCGTCGCCATGGGACTGCCAAATTTTGACCGATGCTTAGCCTTTCATAGTCTTTCCAAACGATCTAATTTGCCCGGGTTACGCAGCGGTTTTGTGGCAGGCGACCCCAATTTGATGGCCAAGTACTTGAGCTATCGTACTTACCACGGGTGTGCACTAGGCGCTCACCATCAAGCAGCCAGCGCTTTGGCATGGCAGGACGAAGCCCACGTTGTAGAAAACAGACAAATGTATAGGGACAAGTTTGCGGCAGTGAGCGAAATTCTTAGCCCTCACTACAATTTAACCCAGCCTGAAGGCGGCTTTTACCACTGGCTACCAACGCCAATCTGTGATCAAGAATTCAGTCAACGCTTACTGGCAGAACAACACATCACCGTTATGCCGGGATCTTTTTTGGGCAGAGATACGCACCTTGGTAATCCGGGACACGACCACGTAAGAATCGCCTGGGTTGCGCCCTTCGACGAATGTATTGAAGCAGCTAACCGCCTCGCCCAGTTTGCGCAAAATTTATAGGGTAATTTCGCTCGGTTAAGCGGTCTCTTGGCGTCAGCTGTAGTAATATCAGGAAAATTTTTTCTGAGATTGATATGACTGATATTTTTGCGTTTGCAGTTGGCATCACAAGCACCAATGGCTCGGGCACCGTACTAGACTGTTTTTTTCCGAACCCCATACTTACCCCACAAGCGGGCGTGCTCAGCGCAATAAGCAACCTGCCTCAAGGCACCAGTGCCCTGACCCTAGAGCAAGCGCAATCGCTGAACTCGGCATCAGGCGTCGAGATTGCGCCTGCGTCATTACTCGATATGGATCAGCCCCTGATCAGTGTAAGACTCGATTCCGATGCGCCAAGCAACAGTATTGAAGAGGTATACCTCAAACTGCACCTGCTCTCCCACAGACTATGCCTGCCTAATACCCTTAACCTTGACGGTATTTTTGGCCATCTACCTAACTTAGCGTGGACTTCAGCTGGCCCTATTGAGGTCAATGAATTGCCCGGCGCGCTGATGAACGCCCGTGCGCAAGGACTTAACCTAGAAGTCTTCTCCGTGGATAAATTTCCAAAGATGGTCAACTACGTGGTACCCACTGGCGTACGTATAGCTGATGCAAGCCGCATTCGCCTTGGCGCCTATTTAGGCGAAGGCACAACCGTCATGCACGAGGGGTTTGTTAACTTCAACGCAGCAGCCATCGGCCCTAACATGATTGAAGGCAGAATCTCTCAGGGCGTCATTGTCGGCGCAGGCACAGACCTCGGCGGCAGCGCCAGCACCATGGGCACACTTTCTGGCGGCGGTAATATCATTGTCAGCATTGGCGAAAACTGCCTCATTGGCGCAAATGCAGGCACCGGAATTCCACTAGGCGACCGTTGCACTATTGAAGCAGGCTTGTATATCACTGGCGGCACACCCATTGCTGTTTTCGACGAAACAGGCCAGCAAGTGAGACTGGTCAAAGGTCGAGAATTGGCTGGCAACTCCGACATGCTGTTCATTCGCAACAGCCAAAACGGTCAAGTGATCTGTCGTACAAATCGTCAGGCCATTGAGCTTAACGACGCTTTGCACGCACACAACTAAGGTCATTGAAATTGGAAAATCCAGTATTTGAGCTTGCGAAAGAACTCATTAGCCGCGTTTCGGTTACCCCTGAAGATGCGGGATGCCAGGAGCTTATTGCCGCGCGACTTAACCAGCTGGGTTTCCAAACGCGCCAAATAAATGCCGAAGGCGTGCACAACTTGTGGGCTTGGCGTGGCACCGGTTCGCCTCACTTAATGTTTGCAGGGCATACTGATGTAGTGCCTCCCGGCCCCTTGGAGCAATGGCAAACCCCGCCCTTTGAGCCAACGGTTAAAAATGGCCAACTCTATGGTCGCGGCGCGGCAGATATGAAATCTAGCCTTGCGGCAATGATCGTCGCTGTAGAGGATGCAACTGCCCACGCTGAGCACAACAACGGAACATTGAGTTTCTTGATCACCAGTGATGAGGAAGGTGTAGCAACTTATGGTACTCGTTATGCGATTGATGTATTGGCAAAAGAGGGCATACGGCCCGACTACTGTGTGGTCGGCGAACCCAGCTCCAGCGAACAATTAGGTGACGTGGTGCGCTCTGGACGTCGCGGCTCGCTGAATGCAAAACTCAAAGTCATTGGCACCCAAGGCCACGTGGCCTACCCCCAGGATGCAAACAATCCAATCCACAATGTCTTAACCGCGCTTTCTGCCATGACAACCAAGGAATGGGATTTGGGTAACGACTTCTACCCTCCCACTAGCTTTCAAATTTCCAATATCAACGGTGGAACCGGTGCCACCAATGTGATTCCCGGCGAGTTAGAAATAGATTTCAACTTTCGTTTCAATACAGAGCAAACTGCCACTGGATTGAGCGCAAGCGTTGAAGAAATCTTGCACAGCTATGGCGTGACCTATGAAATTAAGTGGCAGTTGTCCGGGGAGCCTTTCTTGACCCTACCCGGCGCGCTTACTGAGGCGGTCACCCAAGCAATCAAAGCTGAGACCGGACTAACCACCGAGCTTTCCACATCGGGTGGCACCTCTGACGGGCGCTTTATCTCTCCTTGGGACAAGCCAGGCAGCGGGCAAGTTGAAGTGGTTGAACTGGGACCACTCAATGCAACCATCCATAAAATTGATGAATGCGTAGCTGTAGATGACCTGGTGCCCTTGGCAAGAATTTATCAACAGATAATCAAAACCCTACTCAACTAGTAGGTGCCCTCACCCATGAAACGTAACGTAATCATTGGCGCGCTGGTCGTGATGGTTATGCTCATCATGCTAGCCCCAGCTAACCTGTTGCGCATGGTATTCGCACAGGTCCCAGGCGTGGCCCTGGTGAAGCCCCAAGGAACCGTTTGGCAAGGCAGCGGTGTAATAATCGCTCACCCCGGCCTCTCAGCTAACGTGACTTGGCAGGTAAAATGGCAACTTGGCGAATCGCTAATACCAACCATTCATTGGCAGCTAAACAACAGCGAACTCTCGCTACAGGGCAAACTGACAACGGGGCGCAGTGTCCAGCGAGTGAACATTGAGGGTCGCTTTAGCGGTCTGGCCCTAGAACCGGTGCTTGCCCGATACGACATATCTCTTCCCGGGACCTTCCAAGTTAGCCCCACGGAGTTATTGATTACCACTTCTGGCCCAACTACTGAATTTGAATTAGACAACGACAGCCAACTTGACTGGAGTGGCGGCAACATTCGTTACGTGCTGTCGAATGGTCTTGAGCAAGCCTATGTGCCCGCCTTAACCGCCACCCTGAAATCTGCTCAAGGATCGTTACCCACGGTGTTTATTGAACTCGCCGAAAATAGTACCGGCCCCCTGCTCACCTTGACCCCAAATCGTGAAGGATATGTAAACATAGAAATTACCCGAGGGTTCATTGAATTGATGGGCCGCACTTGGACCGGGCCCGCGAAATACAACGATGTAGTGCTTGAGGTGAAGCGTAAGGTATTTTAGCTAAAGGTGTGTACTTGAGCTGATCACACGGCGCTAGGGGGCTGAGTCAACTGCGCTTCAACTTACCGGGAAAGCACTCATTAGGCCTTACATTTAGCCTTACATTTAACCGTACATTTGACCTTACGTTAGGCTCTAGATTTAGCCTCATAAGAAGCTGTGACTAGGACTCGATAGTAAACGAATAAATCAGGTAACATGCGGCACAGGAACGAAGTAAACACGCCATTTTACGAGCGCTCTAAACAGACTACTCCTATGACTACATATGCAACTAACTAACCTAATCGAAAAGCTGGCAACCCCACTCCAATGGCTGCTTGTATTTGGCATAGCTTGGACCGTTGCTAATAGCGTTTTAGGGTTGTTGCAGTCACCCTCTGAAGCCGCCGACACGTCTGTAGCTGTCTCAGACACTTCCGCCCAAAACCAGATGAAAAACACTGACCGCGAAGATAAATCTAAGCGCATTGAAGCACTCATTAACCGCCATGTTTTTGGCTTAGTCCCGCAGACTAACAATGCGCAAACACAGCGCGTTGAAACAGCCAAAGCCACACGCCTGCCGTTAACGTTAGAAGCAGTATTTGTAGCCGACCAAAATGCCAGTTCTGGGGCCATCGTTGCGCGCAGCGGCAAGAAAGGTTTGCTCTACAAAGTAGGCGATATTCTGCCCGGCAATGCTCGGCTCATCGAGGTTCAACAAGGACAAATTATTTTGCAAAGAGTTGGCAACCGAGAAGCTTTGGCTTTTGGTAAGAGTAAATTCAACCCGAAGGCTGGTGTTCGCGAGACAAAGCCCGTTACAACGACAAAGCCAAAACGCAATATTGCCAGCATTGAGGACATCCAAGGCCTCATAGCTGAAAATGTTGAAAGCGCTCTATCGGATTTTGGCTTAGAGGCTAATGAAGGACGGGGTTATAAAATAGGCAATCTGTCGAGCAACCCCTACTTGCAGCAAGCCGGCTTACGTCCCGGTGATATTGTCCTGTCGGTAAACGGGCAACCCCTGGGCAACATCCAAAAAGACCAACTAGAATTCGACAACATAATGGCTCAAGGCTCTGCCAGTATTGAACTAGAACGCAATGGCGAGCAAATGACCATTACAGCTCGCCTACCTAACTAAATTTAATCTGAATCAGTAAATTTATGAAACTAATATCCTATATTCGCAACACGCTTGTTATTTGCGCCACGTTAGTCAGCCTTAACGCTTTCGCGGCGGACACTGAAGAGGACGAACGCACATGGCAAATGGCTACCAAAAACGCTGACATTCAGGAATTTGTGGCCCAAGTTGCCAAGATCACCGGCAAGACATTTATTGTTGACCCGAAGCTAAAGGGTCAGGTCAATGTCATCTCTGAAACCCCCCTAGGCAAACAGGGCGTTTACGAGTTGTTCTTAAGCGTACTTAGATTGCAAAACTATACAGCCGTACCGTCAGGCAATGTCATTCGCATACAGCAAAGTGCCACAGGCAAACAAACACCAGGCGCGCTCGGTGGACTTGGCGCCGCTGCACCAGAAGAGCTAGTGACACAAATTATAGCGGTACAAAATGTTAAGTCTGAAGACTTGCTGAAAATACTGCGCCCCCTCATCCCCCAGTACGGTCATATTGGCAGCGTGAGCGAACCCAATGTCGTGATCATTTCTGATCACGCGGACAACATACGCCGGCTCAAAAAAATCATCAGCGATATAGACGTTGCCGAAACCAATGAAATTGTTATGTTCCCGTTAAAAGAAGCATGGGTAGGTGACATTGTAGAAATTCTCGAAAAGGTTGCGCCAAAGCAAGTTGGCGCTAACGCGGTAGGTCCACAAAAAGTACAGCTCATTGCTAACGAGCGGAACAACTCGTTGGTACTTAAAGGGCAGAGCCGTCCTATCGCCGACCTCTTGGAAATTATTCAACAACTAGATCAGCCGGCAACCACTAAAGATGCTACTCAAGTGATTCTCCTCAACCATGCTGATGCCGAAAACGTCAGTAAGATTTTGCAAAGCATTCTGGGCAGCCTTGGTTCCAGCCAATCAGGTGGCAACGGATCCGATAAGATAAACGTTCAAGCAGATTTATCTCTGAACGCACTGGTCGTAAAAGCCGACCCAGGCGCAATGGGTGAGATTTTAAATATTGTGGCGCGCTTAGACTCACCTCGAGCACAAGTTCTTATAGAAGCTGCGATTGTTGAAGTAACCTTAAATAAAGACACCTCATTTGGCGCTGAGGTGGCCGCTGGCGATCAGCGCGGACAAAGTGTGCCGTTATTGAGCACAAGCCTTAACGGCAGCATTCAGTCGCTCCTAGGCGGGGTAATCGATACAAACAATCCAGGCTCAGTGAGTGTAGTTCAAGGCCTGGCAACACTAAACGGACCCTCATTAGCGGCTGCAAAAATAGACCTAGACGGCGTTTCTTTCGGGGCGGTGATTACTGCGCTGTCTAGCAACTCCGACGCCAACCTACTTTCTACACCAAGCATTATTACGCTAGACAACAACGAAGCAAAAATTTTAGTGGGTCGTGAAGTGCCCTTTCGCACGGGTTCGTTCACTACTACAGGCAACGGTTCTAGCAACCCATTCACCACGGTAAACCGTCAAGATGTCGGTGTAGAATTACTCGTAACGCCCCATGTATTCGACGGCAACGAAGTTCGCTTGGATGTAGTACAAAACATTTCTAATGTTCTACCCACCGCGGTTGGCGGCAGCACCTTCGCCGATGTAGTCACCTCCAAACGAACCATAGAAACTACTGTACTCGCTGGCGACGGTGAGACCATTGTTCTGGGCGGCTTAATTCAAGATGACGTGACTGAGACTAATAGAAAAGTACCGGTGTTAGGCAGCATTCCACTTCTAGGCAATCTTTTTAAGTCCAAAACAACAGCACGCGTAAAAACTAATCTTTTGGTCTTTATCCGCCCCACCATTATTTCCAACAGCGAGCAAGCTACCACGCTGACCAACGACAAGTATTCTGGCATTTGGGAGCTGACTTCCGACGAAAAGAAATTAAGTCCCAACGAGGCTAACGAGGCCAGCGCCGAGGCACTACGGCTCATCTTCCAAGGTAAGCAAGACAAATAGCACGGAAAAATTCGAGGAATCATCTGCGTAAATGAGTAACAGTTTACTGCGTACTTATTACCGCCTACTTAGGCGGGTCATTCGACTTGTTGCTAAACCCGATTTAAGCGGTGTGGAACACCTTGACCCACATTTGGAGGAAACCGGCAGCGCGACCACCAACACGACTAAGCAGGCCGCCTCTAGCAAAAGAGAGATCATTTATGTTTTAGACAAAAGGTCTATTACAGATCTTTTAGTGCTAGAACACGCCCTTGCACAATCGCCCACCTCACCGCAGCCCTCACCTCTTGCCCCTCTAACAATTGCAGATTGGTCTCTTAACGGCAGGGCTTTTGCGCTAAACAGGGCCTGGGGAGGCAAAGTAACTATGCAGCGCTACTCGCGCAGACTATTACAATTAGTAGGCTCTGAAGACGCTATTCAAAAGCAAATTGCCCTTGTGCCTGTGTCCATATTTTGGGGCCGATCTTTAGCCCCAAGAGGCAGCTGGATTGAGTCACTCACTTCAGATCAAAGACCAGCTACCGGAGGCATCAAACGCTTCTTCGCCCTGCTCTTTAACCGAGGCGACATTCATCTGTGCATTGGCAAACCCATACCGTTAGAGGAAATAGCCAAACACGATAAAGGCCAAAACTACGCCATTCGCCGCTCTGCACGGCTACTTCGTGTGCGCTTTAAACGACAACATGAAGCCACCCTAGGGCCCGATTTTTCCCACAGGCGGACGTTACTAGAGAGCATCGCAAACTCACCACGTATAACTGAATACATAAACGAAACGGTAGGCGCTGACGCCAGCCCAAAAAAACAGGTTGAGAAGCGCAAAGCAAAGCTGCAGGCATTGGCCTATCGCCACGCAAAAACCATTGCTTCAGACATGTCCTATTCTACGATACGGCTGTTCTTGGTTTTTCTAGGCTGGTTTTGGCGGCGCATATATACCGGGGTCAACGTACGTGGACTGAATCCGTTGAAAGACGCTACAGATACGCACACATTGGTCTACGTGCCCTCCCACCGTAGTCATATAGATTACTTAGTGCTCAGCTATACCCTTTATCGCGCCGGCATAATGATTCCGCATATCGCTGCAGGGGATAACCTGAACATGCCAATGCTGGGCGGATTTCTACGACGCGGTGGCGCATTTTTTATGCGTCGAAGTTTTAAAGACGACCCACTTTACGGCGCGGTGTTCGACGAGTATTTATATCAGGTCTACAACAGCGGACATTGCGTAGAATTTTTCCCTGAAGGCGGGCGCAGCCGCACAGGGCGATTGCTACCGGCCAAATATGGTCTATTGAAGCTCTCTCTCGCTCACCAATTGCAAGGCCTGAAAAAGCCATTGGCATTCGTACCCGTCTATTTTGGCTATGAAAAAGTCATCGAAGGCGGCAGTTATATGGACGAACTACGAGGCGCAAACAAAAAGGCCGAGAGCGTACTAGATCTTATTAACGGGCTGAAAGTCATCAGACAAAATTTTGGTCAGTTGCAAGTAAACTTTGGCGAACCCATTAAGTTAGATGATTGGCTCGTGAAAAAGGAAGCTCAGACCACTCTAGCGTCAGACGAACAAAATACGAATAATGCGCCAAACTCAGAAACCAATGTCAACCTCAATACCGATACCGCTATCGATATAAACGACCAAGATGATCAACTCATAAAGGCGCTGGGCGCAGAGATTATGGGCAATATCAACGCTCAAGCTACGGTGAACTCCGTTAACCTAGTCGCCTTGGCCAGCCTCAGCATTGACCAAGAGATAATGGAAGAGAAACAAATCGCCGGGCAAAGCGACTGCTATATGCAAATTTTGCAAACCCTCTACGGCCCTCAGATATTTACTAACCCTGAGATGACTGGTCAATCCTCCATAGAAAAAGTGGCGGCGTTAGGGCTAATCACAAGAACCACGGAAAACTTTGGCGCAGTTTTGCATTACGCACCCTTTACCGCCCTATTGATGACTTGGTATCGAAACAACGTACTTCACTTGATGGCATTACCCAGTCTAATGGCTAGCCTTTTAGTCCATCGCCAACAACAAACTTCGGTGATGGCACTACAAGAACAAGTCACGGTGATTTTTCCGTTTATTGCTCATGAATTGAGCATCACAAGCCCTTCCCCGATAGAACTTGCTGTTGCCGCGCTAGCCGCGCTCAATGACCAAGGCATGATCAAAGTTCAAGATGAGCAAATTACGCTACCTGACAAGCGTTCCGAGCAATACATGCAGCTAGAGATACTGGCTAACCTAATGAGCGAAACGCTGGGGCGTATGTACCTTGTGCTAGATTTTGCCAAGCATGGCAGCAAAGATCGACAGGCGCTGAGCTTAGCCAGCGAGCACTCAGCAGAAAAGATATCTCTTTTGTTGGGTATCAACGGACCGGAGTTCTTCGATCAAAAACTGATTGGTAACTTTCTTGATCAACTTATTGAACAGAACTTATTGCATGACTCTAAAGAGGCAACTTTGCAGCCTCAGGGCACCTTCATACAGCTACACGGCGCCCTATCATCTGCTATTGATACTAAGTTGAAGTTCGCTATTGACGCTGAGTAGTCGGTCGTAAATACAGTCACGCGCCACACCAATACACCTCAGCCACATCGAGACTAGCTTGGGTTGCCTTGGACTAGATTCGGCCATCTTAAGTTAGCTTGCTAGGTATACATCAAAGCGCACTGTTTTACCCTTAATCTGAAAATTCACACCCTCTACAACTGGATCTTTCAAGCGCCGCTTCACCACTACACGATTATGAGCACAGCTCAGCGCAAGTCTAATAAGTTCAGTCAGATCGGATGCGTCCTGTGCATCTTGTGTTAGATAACGTAAATGCTGCAACGCCTGATTGGGCAATGCGTTTTTCTTGCGCTCGGGAAACATTGGATCAAGATAGACAACATCCCAACTCTCATCGCCACTAAGCGCCTCTTTACAGTCCATGAACATCACTTGGGTATTATCAAAACTACGGGCGAAATCTTGCAGCAGTATCCATATCAGGGGCTCACGCTCGACTAACGTTACAGGACAACCCAACATGGACAGGGTCAAGCCATCGGTGCCAAATCCCGCACAGGCATCCAACACGCTAAGATCACCTTGATTTAGGCCACACGCGCGGGCCAACTCACCCTTCCTTGCACCCACACTGCGCCTATGTAAATTCTGCTCGGCAAGACGAAACGGTCGCTTATTACCAGGGCTACATAACGCCAAACCTTGATAGTCCAAATAGAGACTAGGCGCATCTACTTGCGCGGGTGCATCCACCTCATGCAGATCACACCAAAGCTCAAAAGCCAATGCCTGCTCACGCTGATCCGGTGTGTACATCAATACAATAGGGACTTCCGGGCGTTCAGGTGTTGTGCTCATCAATGTTGTATTTCCCATCAAGAATTATTGCCCGTAGGTGTGAACAAGTGATTTTGTCAGGATGTTTTCCGCCACGGCGAATCGCCATCCACATAAATCGGCAACGCGTACTCAGCGTCCTGGGCGGTACCCTCGATAAATTGCTGACGCACCTGATCAAGCATTACTCTGGCATCGGGTATGGGTGTTCCAACACGGTAAGACTCCAAAGCCTTGGGCATCCAACTTGGCATTGCGCCAATGATCTTAAGGGTATGTTCGCCTTGGGCGGTAATGTCTGCTGCCAGTGCTTCAACCCAATCCGCGGGTTCAAGGAGCAGCTGATCGGCAATGACCACACTTAGTTCTGCGCCATTTTGCTGGTACAGCGATACATAATAAGCATCTGCCCGGCTTGGGATAAGCGCCAGCCAATTCGTTGACTTGCCACTGTGGCCATAACCGGCCAAGGTCTTGTCTTCAATAGCACTGCGTACAAGTACTTCTGAACCTTTCATGGCCACGACCTTGCTCTGGCTCGCCATAGCGATGCCTTGGGCGACTGAGGCCGCTATGCGCACGCCGGTAAATGATCCGGGCCCTGCCCCAAAGCCAATAACCTGAATGTCTTGCTTGCTCAGACCCGCACTTTCAAACAGCTCGCTGAGCATGGGTAATATATGCTCATTGTGACTGCGTTCCAGTTTGCGCTGCTGGGAAAAAATGTCCTCGCCTACGGCTAAGGCCAAGCTACAATGGGCGGTCGAAGTTTCTATACATAAGGTATTTGTCATTGTCACAGCATAGCCAACCGTTGGATTTGGAGGAAGCATTAGCTTCTTTGAAAGCGCAATTGTTACCAATAACCGAGGTAGAGCACTGTGCTTTGCAACACTGTCGCGGTCGAGTGCTGGCCAAGCCTGTGACCGCGAAACTCAGTTTGCCGCCCTTTCGCGCCTCGGCAATGGACGGATACGCCATCCAAGCTGGGAAGCATGATCAATTACTGACTGTGATCGGCGAAAGCTTGGCTGGGCACCCTTTCCAAGGCGATATCGGCCCTGAAGAGTGTGTACGCATTTTTACCGGCGCATTGGTGCCCGCCAATGCCGGTCAGATAATTTTGCAGGAAGAGGTTGCTGAGCGTGAAGGCAACCAAGTGCGTTTTAACGCCCATACGCCTTCTGAATCTTACATCCGCCCTATCGGCAACGACCTGAAATTAGGTAGCCAAATAGCCGATCAAGGCGATGTCCTGAATCCTTTTTTGATGGGTAGCCTTTCAAGCGCTGGGGTCAGCTCGGTAGAAGTTTTTCGTAGGCCCGTTATTGGCGTATTTTCTAGCGGCGATGAACTCAGAGATCCCGGCGTGGGGGTTAAGGATCTACTAGAGGGGCAAATTTACGACTCTAATCGCCTCACAGTTATGCAGCTATTGGCAACTATGCCGGTAGAGGTGCGCGATTTGGGTAGGCTAGCCGATGAGGCTAATATTGTGAGCGAGGCGCTGACAAACAGCGCACAGGTTTGTGATGCCATGATCACCAGTGGCGGCGTCTCAGTGGGCGATGCGGATTATATTAGCGAGACCATCGAAAAATTGGGGACACTGGCGTTTTGGCGCCTTAATCTTAAGCCGGGCAAGCCTATGGCCTTTGGCAAGATTGAAAACTGCTGGATCTTCGGCCTACCGGGTAACCCGGTCTCGACCATCGTTACCGCCCTTTTATTGGTTCGCCCTGCGCTCGCGACCCTTGCCGGCACGGTATCTGAGCCACCCTTGCGCATTAAGGCCAAGTTAACTACCTCTCTGCAACATCAACCCGGGCGGACAGAATATCAGCGCGGTATCTTTACCCAGCTATCGGGTGAATTTGTGGTGGGTCATACGGGAGACCAAGGATCAAATCGACTGAGCACGTTTCATAATGCGAACTGCTTAATAGAAGTTGATAAAACCGTGGGGGATCTTCAATCAGGGGATTGGGTGAATATAGTGCCCCTGACTTCTCTGATCAATTGACCGCTCCAATGAATTGACCGGCCTATAAACCCCCTGCTGAACCGCGCGCTCAGCGGAGGTCTACTTAGGTAGAAAAGCCTATTTGCCCGAAGCCAGACCTTTGGATATGGCACTCTGAATAGCAGCAACATCGCCTTGTCCGTTCACTTCAATATAGGCTATTGAAGGCTGGCCCTTATAATGGGCGATCAGCGGCTGTGTTTGCTCGTAGTAAACGGCTAGACGGTCACGCACAGTTTCCTCCGTGTCATCTTCTCTTTGCACCAATGGGTCACCAGATTCGTCATCCACATCAGCCACTTTGGGTGGGTTATAAATCACATGATAAACCCGCCCAGAGCCGGGGTGCACTCGGCGACCGGTAATGCGCTTAATCAGCTCTCCGTCGTCCACTTGAATCTCTACCACGGCATCAATGGGCACACCTGCGGCTTCCATTGCGGCTGCTTGAGGAATGGTTCGAGGGAATCCATCAAAGAGGAAGCCATCTGCGCAATCGGCTTCTAAAATACGCTCTTTAACCAGCGCGATAATAATTTCGTCTGAAACCAAGCCGCCTGAATCCATTACAGCCTTAACCCGATTACCCAGCTCACTACCGGAACTCACTGCAGCGCGTAACATATCTCCAGTGGAAATCTGGGGAATGTTCAGCTGTTCTTTTATGAACTGCGCTTGGGTGCCTTTGCCGGCGCCGGGTGGTCCCAATAAAATTATCTTCATTCTCTCTGTCTCCAAACAGCGTCTGCGTTTAACAATTTGAGCGCGACACTTTACCTGATTTTTCGATGCAAAAAAGCCGTTGTTAACAGCTCATTCTAAAAGTTGCTTCCTAGTGGGTATCCCTCACCAGAGGTTTGCGAACCACTGATTGCACCCCATTTAAATAGTCGATCCTGCTGATCAACTGAAAGTATTGACGCCAATCCTGCAATTCTACTTCTAGGGAAATTTGCGCGTCCGTTATGGATTCCATCACTTCGCCGGATGCCGCCAAAATTTGCAGATCCATGGCGGCCACAAGCTGGGTGATATCACTGAGCAGCCCGTGCCTATTTGCGGCGGTAACACTGACCCCCATACGTTGAGGGAAAGTAGAGACGAGACCATTAGGTACATTGGCGGCAATTTTCGCTTTTTCCACGCTGCTTTGATCTTCTAGGAACTCAGCCATAAGCGCTATGTGGCTTTGCTCGCCGCTGCTCACAGCGCGCAGCATGGCGTCCACGTCCAGATAATTGGTGCCCTCACGAAGGACCTCAAATTGTGCATCTGAAAAAGCATCAAGACCAATACTGGCCGCCAAAGTTTGAATCAGTTGCAACCCAACTTCGGGTTCTAAATTTGCCGCCTTGGAACGATATTGCGTGACAATTTTCGCCTTTGCCCTGTGTGTGCGGACAAACCCAAGGGTAGGTTCCAGCCACTCTCTATACGGGCCGAGATTTCCATCATTGCTGTCACCGCGCATAACTCGAACCTGCTGACCGGTCTTGAGTTCAGTGTATAAGGGCACTTCCATGCCATTCACAATGCCCCCAACGCAGCCATGACCAAGATCCGTGTGAACGCGATAAGCAAAATCCAATACGGTCGCACCTGCGGTTAAATCTAGAACGTGGCCTTTTGGCGTGGAAACAAAAATGCGCTCCTCGCTGATTCGTTGTCTGAGTAGAGAGACTAAATCTTCTGTATCACCCAGGTCTTCGTGCCATTCCAGTACCTGTCGCAGCCAATCCATTTTTGCGGAGAAACTTTCATCTTCAGAAGCTGATTCTTTGTCACCCACCTTATAGGCCCAATGCGCGCAAACCCCAAGTTCAGCATCTTCGTGCATCTTTCTTGTGCGCACCTGTACTTCAAGCACCAAACCATCGTCTGCTGCTATCGCGGTATGAATACTTTGATAACCATTCTCTTTCGGCGCAGCAATATAGTCGTCAAACTCTGTAGGAATATGTTGCCAGTGCGTATGAATAATGCCTAAAACGGCATAACAATCGGCCAATGAATCGACAATTATTCTGACCGCGCGAACGTCATAAACCTGTTCAATGGGAATATTCTTCTTTTGCATCTTGCGCCAGATGCTGAATATATTTTTCGCCCTGCCCCGAACCTCTGCTTCTACTCCGTGCCCAACCAACAATTCGCTAAACTGCGTTGCCAGAGCTTGAATTTGATTTTCTCGCTCTTGGCGTTTATTGCTGAGCTGCTTCGCAATGCCGAGATATATGTCCTCGCGCAAATAACGTAATGACAAATCTTCCAACTCCCACTTTAGCTGCCACATACCCAAGCGATCTGCGAGTGGGGCAAAAATGGCAGCGGCTTCTTCTGCAATGCGGGTTCTTCTGGTGGGCTCATACGCCTTTGCATGGCGCAATACCAATACACGTTCGGCCAGTTTAATCACAGCCACGCGAACGTCGTTAACTAACGAGATGAGCATTTTCCGAACATTATCCACTTGGCTACGGCGCTCGTTCTCCATCATTTTAGGTGCGGAAATTTGCAGTAAGCTGCTGGTGGCCATTGCACCTACATTCAGCGTCAACTCGCACACTTCATCGCCAACTCTAAATCTGAGTTCGGTGTTATCAACAAGAGATTTTCGCCAAGCGTGATAACAAATAGCGGCCAGCACTGAAGCCTGATCTAGGCGCAACTGAGCCACCATCTCAGCAAGCTCTAACCCCTGCAGCAATGACGAATCCGCGATTTCACTCAGCCATAAACATGTTTGAAGTATTTCATCGCGTTCTAGGTGCGGGCGCTCTGCAACTAATAAATTTGTCCATGCGGCAAGATCCACGTTGCCGTCGGCAAGCTCCGGTAGATTTTTTCTGACACTAACCATTGGCTACTCCAACAGATGCCACACGCGTTGAAGGGCGCTGCGTAGTGGATAATTTATTCATCGCTTTAACAAACACTTCACTCACCCCGCACAAAATGGCCGATAGTTTCCACGTGTGCGGTATTTGGAAACATATCGTAAATACCCACTTCGCGGAGCACAAAACCGCTATCCCGAAGGCGCTTAGCGTCGTCTGCAAAAGTCACTGGATTGCAAGAAACATAAACAATCTGCTCTAACTCAGGCGCACTCACCCAAGATTCTAAATTAGGTCCGGCACCACTGCGGGGCGGATCCAAAATGAGTGCTTGCGGAAACTGACCAAAATGCCGCAGCGTTGCCAACATACTGGCGTCCACCTCAGCCGTGGCGGTGTCAGAATAAAGGTCTTCGTCTGCAAAATGACAATGGTCTGCAAGGCCATTACGCTGGGCATTATGCTGGCCCATGATCACAGCCTCTTGGCTGCCTTCAATACCTACAACTCGCGCACCAGCGCGGGCAAGGGGCAGCGTAAAGTTGCCAATACCGCAAAACATATCTGCAACAACTTGGTTGGCAATATCGCCTAGATAGCCCAGTGCCGTGCGCACCAGCTCTCTATTCATAAGGGCATTCACTTGCGTAAATTGGTGAGGATAAAATTGTAGACTCAGCCCGTACTCTTGAATTTTATAGTCTAGGGGCATAACTTGATCGTTGTCATTAAGGCGCGCCAAAGTGTCGTACCCTTTACTTTGGAGTAAAACTTGCACCGGATGATGGGTTTCGAAATACTGCCAAAGCGCTCGATCATTTTCCGTCAATGGCTGTAGGTGGCGAACCAAAATAGCAATACTGTTGTCACCCTGAGCGACTTCCAGTTGAGGCACCGTGTGCGGCTCACTCATCTCGGCAATGGTCTTTTTCAAATCTGGCAACAGCGCTGACAGTTCTTTAGTAAGGGTCAGGCAATGATCAATGCGCGCAACACGGTTGCTGAAGGATTCGCGAAACCCAACCAGCACATTTTCCCCAACAACCCGCACACCCATGCGTGCTTTGCGCCGATAGCCACTGCGCACCAAAGCACTGGGCGCGCGCCACTGGCCAGGCTCTACCTCTACACGCGCTAGCTGTTCAGCCAAATGATTTTGCTTGTGTAATAGCTGCGCTTCAGCGCTCATGTGATGCATAGCACACCCGCCACAGCGAGGAAAATATTCGCAGGCAGAGGGTACGCGGTCTTTGTTCGGCTGTACCTGAGATTCAGCCACCTCTATTAAGCGACCGTCTGCAAACTTTTTACCACCGCGACGCTTCAAAATACGGGCGATCACTCGTTCGCCGGGCAGCGCATTACGGATCCAAATTGGACGTTCGTTTAACGTAGCACCGCCTAGGCCATCTTCAGACAGGCTCACTACATCTAATTCAACTTCGGTTGGGCTCTTGGCCATCTACTACTATCCTACTATTGGGGTGCATCATTCGACTGGTCAGCGGACGATCACCCAGTATTGGAGCCAACGCATCGCGCAGCAATTTTTTCGCCGCGCGACGTACGGCAAGATCCTTAAAGTTTCTGGCGGCAATAGCCAAGATTTCTTGGCCCCAGAGCAATTGGCCAAGGTCTCTGGGCAAACTATGCTCTCCCGCATACGCTCCCGGCACCAAAACAAAACCCTCGTTAGGCCGATAGCTATACAAGCGCAACGGCTCTATGGCCTCTTCTATATTGGTTGAACCCGCCGCAACCCGGCGAAAATCTAGGCCAAAGCCGAGGTGATCCAGCAGGTCCATTTCAAAATTGCGTAAACTGGGTTCTAACTCATCACCCTCTTCCAAGGCCTCTAACACTTTCAACGCCGCGGTAAAAATAAGCGGCTCGCTTTGGCGTTCTGGCACTAACCTACTGAGCAATTCCAGCACATAGAAACCGGCGTAAAGGGCATCGCCTTTTAAAGCAATAAAGTGGCCTAAATCAAAATCTCTCACCGTGACCAAACCGTCGCGAGGAATGTAGGAAACAGTGCCAAAGGAAAATGCTTGTAGCGCAACCCGTTTTGGATTGTCGCGCTTCAGCCCCTTCATCACGCCTACTACGCGCCCTTGGCCACGGGTAAGAAACTGCACAATAGAACTGCTTTCCCTGTAGGGCCTTACATGTAGCACTACCGCCGGCTCTTGAGAGAGGTTAGAAGCAGCCATAGCGCAACACTAACGACTGATTGGACGAACTAGGGCTACCTGGATCACTAGTCGTAACCCAAATGCTTCATCTGCCCGACGTTGTTGGTCCAGCCTTTACGCACTTTCACCCAAAGGTGGAGCATCACTTTATGGTCGAGCAAATGTTCAATGTCTTTACGTGCCTCCTGGCCGATCAATTTCATGCGCGCGCCCGCTTTGCCAATCACAATGCGTTTTTGACCATCGCGCTCGACATAAATATCTGCATGGATTTCGGTAATTTTTTCGTTCTGCTTAAAGCTCTCAATGACAACCGTTGCGCTATGGGGTATTTCATCACCCAATTGCCGCATGAGTTTTTCTCGCACGATTTCTGCCACTAAAAAACGCTCTGGTTGGTCGGTCACTTCATCGTCTGCAAAAAAGTGCTTACCCATAGGCAGACGTTGGAATACGTGCTGTCTAAAACTGTCTACGCCGTCCTGCTTTAAGGCACTGATCGGTACTATTTCGTCAAACAGGTCCATTGCGTGGAGCGCCTGCATTTGCGGCAACAGCGCGGTTTTATCTTTAACTAAATCGACCTTTGAAATCACTGCGAACTTTGGCACATCGTGCTGCGCTAATAGCTTTAACACATGGCGATCGCCGTCTTGAATTTTTCCAGCCTCGATGAGCACCACCAGCAGGTCGACGTCAGACAAAGCGGATGTTGCATTGCTCACCATATACCGATTCAGCTCGCGCTCGGTTTGCTGATGAATGCCGGGGGTGTCTACATAAATTGCCTGGTTAGCATCTACCGTATCTACACCAATTAGGTTACGCCTAGTGGTCTGAGGTTTACGTGACGTGATACTGATCTTCTGCCCAAGGACATGATTCAACAGCGTCGACTTGCCCACGTTAGGCCGGCCTATTAGCGCTACATAACCACATTTTTGTTGTTGTTCAGACAAAAATTGTCCCCTAGTTTGAACTTTTATTAGTATCGTTTGATTGATCAGTATCAGGCTCAACACCGCCCGAACTTTGCATTTTTTCCGCGATTAACGCTAACACGTCATTTGCAGCGGCCTTTTCCGCCGCTCGCCTAGAAGAGGCCTGCGACGTACACTGCAAATTCATAGTAGGCACATCACAGCGCACAGTGAACAGACGTTGATGATCTGCGCCGCAGATATCCACCACTTCATACGTAGGTAAATCTAACCCCTGAGCTTGCAGATATTCTTGCAGGCGAGTCTTTGGGTCTTTCAAAACCTCGGCCTCCAAGCCCTGCATTAAGTCGGTGAACAAAAGATCCACCAAGTCCGAACAAGGTTGAATGCCGCCATCTTCATGTATCGCGCCCATTACGGCTTCTAACGCGTCAGCAAGAATTGATGCACGGTCTCGCCCCCCGGTTTTCAGCTCGCCGGAACCCAGACGTAAATAGGCTGAGAGGCCTAGGTTTCTGGCCACTTCCGCCAGCATTTTGCCGCGCACCAGTTTAGCGCGCATCAATGAAAGCGCATCTTCCTGAACCTGCGGATAGAGTCCAAAGAGCCGACTGCCTATCAAATAACCTAGGACCGCATCCCCAACAAATTCTAAACGCTCGTTGTTGGTTTTAGAAAAACTCTTATGGGTAAGGGCCAATTTTAGCAGTTCAATGTGCGTAAACGTGTAGCCCAGCTTCGACTGCAACGCTGCCAAGTCATCACTAGCGCGGGGTATGAGTTCAGGCATTTGCCGCACTCCGTTTGGACAAAATTGCGCAAATTATTTTCTTCCATTGCGGTAAAAACAACATTTCGTTATTCGTCATCTGCTGTTGCAAACCAGCGATTACGCGCAAAAGTGGGCCAATTTAATCCGGGCGGCTTGTGCGCCCAAATAGCGACCGCCTTGCCTACAATGTTCTCTTCGCGCGCCATACCCCAAGTGCGGGAATCTGCGGAATGGTCTCGATTATCGCCCATCATGAGGTACTCGCCGGGGCCAACTGTCCATTGCTGCGGTCTAGCAAACGCGCGCGTTTTATGAATTCTGTGCTTTATGCCACCGATCTCTTCAACAAATTCCGACGCACCAATACCCAGCCGACGATCTTCAAAACCACGAACAAATTCATAGGGTAATGGACGACCGTTAATGGTCAGTTTCTTATTGGCATAGCGAACTTGGTCACCGGGAATGCCTATGACACGCTTGATGAAATATCGCGGATCGTGAGGCGGAACAAAGACCATAACCTCGCCTCGTTGAGGGTCGCCTATAGAAACCACTTTTGTGCCAAAAACCGGCAGGCGCAAGCCATAGGCGTATTTATTCACCAGAATGAAGTCCCCTACCTCCAAGGTTGGCACCATAGATTCTGACGGAATTTGATAGGGCTCAGCGATGAAGCCACGCAAAATTAGAACCAGCAACAACACAGGGAAAAACGAGCGCGCATATTCAACAAGCAACGGCTCGTTTTCTTCGGGGTCTGCGTCTGGGTGAGCGGCAATACGAGCGGCTTTAAAAAACAACGTATCAGTGAGCCAAATAAGGCCGCAGACAACGACCGCCCAAAACAGATAAAAAGGTAGATCAATATCCATGATAAGCACCCTCTTCGCGGATCACTAAAAGCCCCTGCTCACTTGCGGCGTTACACATACTACTAACGCTCAACCTTGAGCGCGGCTAAAAACGCCTCTTGAGGTATTTCTACGGAACCCAGCTGCTTCATCCGCTTTTTGCCCTCTTTCTGCTTCTCTAACAGCTTTTTCTTTCGCGTAATGTCGCCGCCATAACATTTGGCGGTCACATTTTTGCGTAAAGCTTTAACCGTTTGACGCGCAACAATTTGCCCACCAATTGCAGCTTGTAGCGCAACATCAAACATTTGCCGAGGAATAAGCTCTTTCATTTTTTCCGCTAACCCACGGCCACGGCCTTGGGCTTGGTCGCGATGCACGATGCTCGCCAATGCATCTACCTTGTCGCCGTTAATCAGGATCTCTAGCTTGACCAGGTTAGCCTCTTCAAAGCGAATAAAATTATAGTCCAGTGAAGCAAAGCCGCGACTTACAGATTTCAGCCGATCAAAGAAATCCATAACCACTTCGTTGAGTGGCATCTCCCATTCCATAGACACTTGGCCTTGGGAAAAGTTCATATTTTTCTGCACGCCCCTGCGTTCAACACACAAAGTCATTACATTGCCCACATATTCTTGGGGCAAAAGTATGTTCACCTCTGCAATGGGTTCACGCATTTGCTTGAAGTTGGTGGGTAGCCTTGATGGGTTATCAATCTGCTTAACGCTGCCGTCGTTAAGCTCCACCTCATAGACCACCGTTGGCGCTGAGGTAATAAGATCTAAATTGTACTCACGCTCTAAACGCTCTTGAACAATTTCCATATGTAGCATACCAAGGAAGCCACAACGGAAACCAAAACCTAGCGCATCCGACGACTCAGGTTCGTAAAATAGCGACGCATCGTTTAAGACTAATTTTTCTAGCGCGTCTCGAAATGCCTCAAAATCCTCGCCATTGACCGGAAATAGGCCCGCGTAGACTTGGGGTTTAACTTTGGCAAAACCGGGTAACTGAGGCACGTCTGGAGATTTCGCAGAAACCAACGTGTCGCCTACTGGCGCACCGGTAATTTCTTTAATCCCCGCGACTACATATCCCACCTCTCCCGCATGCAAAGATTTACCGGGATTGCGTTTCGGCGTAAAGCGACCAATTTGGTCAACGCTGTGGGTTTTCTTGGTGGATTTGACATAAATCTTGTCGCCCTTGTTGAGTGTGCCTTGAACAACGCGCACCAAAGACACAATGCCCAGATAGTTATCAAACCAAGAATCAATGATCAGTGCCTGTAGCTCAGCGTTTTCATCGCCTTCTGGTGGCGGCACTTTATCTACCAAGAAATCTAGTAACTCATCTACACCGACACCCGTTTTTGCACTGACCTCAATTATATCTGATACATCTAGACCAATAATTTCTTCAATTTCTGAGGCCACACGTTCTGGCTCGGCTTGGGGTAAATCAATTTTATTGAGGACAGGAAGTACTTCTAGGCCCTGCTCAATGGCGGTGTAACAGTTGGCAACCGACTGTGCTTCAACACCTTGGGCGGCATCTACCACCAGCAATGCGCCTTCACAAGCCGCCAAAGACCTTGAGACCTCGTAGCTGAAGTCCACATGGCCCGGCGTATCAATGAAATTCAGCTGATAGACCTCGCCGTTGGAGTGGGTATATTGCAAATTCACGCACTGGGCTTTGATGGTTATGCCCCGCTCACGTTCCAGGTCCATAGAATCTAATACCTGATTTTCCATCTCTCGAGCACTCAAACCACCACAGCGTTGGATGAACCTGTCCGCCAATGTGGACTTGCCGTGGTCGATATGGGCAATAATTGAAAAATTCCGGATACGCTGAATATTTGGCACTAGGATCTGACTGTTATTAGGGGCATGCAGTTTAGCCTATCGGCGAGTGCCGATGAAGCGAACCTTTGAGTATTGGGGCCTTTTAGGCCACTAATATGATGATTTTCTCGTTAACCACGGGTTTTAGCTTCTGGCGCTCAAAAGCAAGAGAATAACCACTGCAAATGGACCCGTTAATGCCCCTAAAAAGATCCAAAATGGCGCATTACGTCGCTTCTTTTTCGCCAAGTAATGGCAGATGCCGGCGCTTACAAGTGTCAATAAAATCAGCGCAATGACCATGAGGCTCCTTAACTTGGCACAATACTTTGAGAAAGGTTTAGAGTAAGCCCTAGAGAAGGGTTTAGAAAAGGGCTTATAGCGCGATCTGCCATGCCAGAGAGGCTATTCGCCTGGCTGTTAGGGCCCTCCGAAAGACGGCCCACTTTTGTAACAGCTTTGCCTCCACTCTGCCCCAATGGTGTCAAACCACCAAGGCAGCACCGACTGCCCTCGCGATTGTCCAACTGACGCATACGGGCGTCTATGAACGAATGAATACCCTCAACTTGAAAGACCCTACTTGTCCGTTGGCACCTTCAACGCAAGGTATAGGGAACGCTGCTGCCGCTGAACTTTAACGGGGACAACTTGCCCAGGTTTAATGGAGGCCACAACCGCCTTAAAGTCCTCTACACCGTCAATCTTCTGGCCGCGCATTCTCAGAATAACGTCGCCTACGGCGAACCCCGCCGACTCAGCAATATCTGCCACCGCAAACACCTCAACCCCGGCGTCTATGCCCAGTTCTCGAGTTACTTGGGGAGAAATAGCCCCTACCGTTAACCCAAACGCATCTTCTTGGGTACTAGAGCCACGACCCTGCCTCTGCATTTGTGGGTTCTCAGGCAACTCGCCAATGGTTACGGCAAGTTTAACTTTCTTACCGTCGCGCATAACAACGACCTTAGACGCCTCGCCCACTGGGGCACGGCCAACAAATTGTGGCAATTCGCTGGCGCGGGCAATTTCATCGCCATTAAATTCGAGAATAATGTCTTCGTCTTCCAAACCACCTTTCTCTGCCGGGCTGTCCTTTAACACTCGGGTGACCAATGCGCCTTTGGGGCGATCTAGCCCAAAGCCTTCTGCTAAATCTTTGGTTAACTCAAGAATCTCAACGCCCAGCCACCCACGGGAGACCCGACCTTTGTCTTTGAGTTGCTCAACCACATCCATGGCTATGTCGATTGGAATTGCGAAGCTGACGCCCATAAAGCCACCCGAGTTAGAGTAGATTTGCGAATTGATGCCCACTACCTCACCCTCTAGATTAAACAGTGGTCCGCCAGAATTACCGGGATTTATGGCCACATCAGTCTGAATAAAGGGCACGTAATTACCGGTGCGAGGATTGGACAGGCTGCGACCCTTGGCGCTGACAATGCCTGCCGTTACGGAGTAATCAAAGCCAAAAGGGGAACCAATGGCCAACACCCACTGGCCTACTTCAACGTCGTCAAAGTTACCCATTTTGAGTATTGGGAAGTCGTCTTTTGATTCGATCTTGAGCAGGGCGAGGTCCGAGCGGGGATCTGCTCCCACTAATGTTGCTTCATATTCACGTCGGTCACTGGTGCGCACAATGATCTCGTCCGCATCCTCAACCACATGGTTATTCGTCAACACATAACCGTCTGCAGCAATAATAAACCCACTACCCAACGATCTATTGGGATTCTTGGGTGACCCGCCTCTTGGATTATTAGGACCATTGGGGCCGCCTGGTGGGCCGAAAAACTTATAAAACTCCTCGAGACGATCATTGCCACCGGGACGGCCCGGGCTACTAGGCCTACGCTTGGGTTCGCTGGTGGTACTGATATTGACCACTGCAGCTTCGTTATTTTTCACCAGTGAGGTGAAGTCAGGCAGCTGGGCAGCTGACACGCTAGAGACCAAGGTACCTAGCGCCAAACAGATCAAGGCTACCCCTGCTTTAACAGCTTTGAGCTTTGAATGTTTTGGGCCTAGAGGCGAAATCGTACTGTTCTGCATTTTGGAATTTTCCTCAAAATTAGTCAGAAACTGATCTGGGCATCCATAGTCTTGGCAGCCTAGGGAAATTAGCGACTACAACGAATTTTCTGAAGACGCGCGCTCGCTAGTGGAAATAGTGGGTATGGCTATTGCTTCTTTCAAGGCCTGTATGAGTGAACGGCTTTTCTTGCGGGCTAAACGCCCTCCCAAGACCATTCCCATACTCGCAGCCAACACGACAATTGGGATGCTGGCCATCGTGAAACGCCCTAAAGACATCTCCGAGGTAGTCGCTAACTGCACCGCATAGCTGTCCATAAACCAAACTGCTGTCACAAGAAGAAGTAAAGGCAACCCGAATAGATAGAGCGCCACCGCGTTCAAATGGGCCGATGGCCAAGCAAAGTCTATAATCTGCAGCCCAGCAGGCGGAGTGGCAGCGGAAGTGCAGCCACTGGGGCACTTTGCACAAGGATTTTCAGAGGCGTAAAGCCGAATCGAGCCTTGCTGTTTATCCACTAACACTCGCTTTTTGATCATGCATGGATTAACCCAAAATCAACCCGAAGTAGCAAGGGCTTAGACTCGCTTCCGCCTCAAAGGTAAGCTTGAGTCGAACAAATATCTGCCCCAACGGCCTAAATTCACCGCCCTCAGGCCCCTTCGCACTGGCTACTAGCTACTAGCTACCGCCGAGTTTGATTACCCACAAGAGCAAAAGCGACTCCGTCACCTTAAACTCTACCCATGCGGATATTCTAATGCCGTGGAGAGCGCTATACTCCCGCATCAATTCAACGCGTTAGAGAACATGTCGCAAAGATTCAATACTGACATACTGGTCATCGGCGGCGGTGCCGCAGGCCTGACTACAGCGTTACTCCTGGCCGAACACGCAAGAGTCACGGTGCTGTGTAAGGGCGATATCGCCAGCGGCTCTTCTCATTGGGCACAAGGCGGCGTTGCGTCAGTGACCGATCCTGAAGACAGCTTTGACGCACACGTGCGGGACACATTGGACGCTGGTGCAGGACTGTGTGATGCGAATATTGTCCGCGATGTAGTGCAAGGCGCACCCAGAGCGATTAACCAATTAGCCGAGTGGGGCGTGGATTTTGACGTTGAAAACAACGCGCTGCATTTAACCCGTGAAGGTGGTCACTCGCACCGACGCATCCTGCATGTCGCTGATGCCACGGGCAAAGCCATCACCCAAACACTCACCGACCGCGCCCTTGACCACCCCAACATCCAACTTTTCAATGATCGAGTGGCCATAGACCTCATTAATTTGTCCAAATTAGGCCGCAACCCCAGTCGCTGTGCCGGGGCCTACGTGCTTAACCTTGGCAGTGGGCGTGTTGAAGTCTTCCAATCTCGCTTTGTCATTCTTGCCACCGGCGGCGCCAGTAAAGTCTACCTCTATACCAGTAATCCGGACGGCTCTACCGGCGATGGCATTGCCATGGCTTGGCGCGCTGGCTGTCGAGTTGCCAATATGGAATTCAACCAATTCCACCCTACTTGCCTTTACCACCCTCACGCCGGATCTTTCTTGGTCTCCGAAGCGGTACGTGGCGAAGGCGGCGTGCTGCGACTGCCCAACGGCGAACGGTTCATGCACAAATTTGATGAACGCGCAGAACTGGCACCTAGAGACATCGTCGCTCGCGCCATTGACCATGAAATGAAGCGTATTGGCGCTGACTGCGTATATCTGGACATTAGCCACCGCTCTCATGAATTTATTCAGCACCACTTCCCGAACATTGCAAAAAAGTGCTCTGAGCTAGGCATAGATATTTCTAAAGAGCCCATTCCCGTGGTGCCTGCGGCCCATTACACCTGCGGTGGCGTGGTAGTCGACGAACATGGCCGCACAGACTTGGCTAACCTCTACGCAATAGGCGAAGTCAGTTGCACTGGCTTGCATGGGGCAAATCGTCTGGCGAGTAACTCTCTGCTTGAATGCTTGGTTTATGGTCAAAACGCGGCTGAGAAGATTATTTCCCAGCTTGACCGGCCTCAAACAGTGCCTTACATCCCACGCTGGGACGAATCTCAAGTCACAGACTCGGATGAGTCCATCATCATTGCGCACAACTGGGAAGAGTTGCGACGGTTCATGTGGGACTACGTGGGCATTGTTAGAACAGACAAACGCTTACAGCGAGCCCAGCGGCGTATTGAATTATTGAAACAAGAAATCCACGAGTACTATGCGAACTATAGAGTAACCAACGACCTTATTGAGTTGCGCAACTTATTGCACGTAGCAGATCTGATCGTACGCTCAGCGCTCAAACGCAAAGAAAGCCGAGGCCTGAACTATAACTTAGACCACCCCGAGCAAACTGTGAATACAACAGACACCATCTTGTTTCCCGGCAGCACCGACCAACTAGATATGATTAAAACTTCTGTTTAGTCACCCCAGTTAGCCCCACACCATTTCTACTCTCAAGCGCTCTGTGGAGCGCTCTGTCTGACCACCCTCTCCAGCACTATGACAAAGCACTATGACCAAGCACTATGACCAAGCACCCGATTCGGCAACATTCTGCGAGCAACTGGTTATTCGCGCATTGCGCGCCAAATACAACAGAGATTGCTACAAGGTTGGGTAGCGCATAATTAAACGGTTAATCTGGCTTAGCCGTTTAGCTAGCCTATACATTTAGTTTGCCTAAACAGTTAGCTTGCCTAAACAGTTAGCTTTAACCATGAGCCACCTTCACCAACCGCTTCAATGCGGCGAAGGTGCCGGCGTCCACCTCATCCGCAAACACCCACTGAGGCGGCAACTTGCTAAAGCACAAACACAAAGCCCAACTAAGCTGCCAGCTTTGCACCTGCGCGGCTTCATCTAACGTGATTTGTTGTAGAGAATGCGTTGGGTTGTCGAACCAACCGGGCAAGTGCACGTGCAAACTTTGGCCAAGCAAGGCCTGTACAACAAAGCGATGACAGGCCATTGCAAACAGTCCCAATCCGGCGAGGCCAAGAAGCTTTACACCGGCATAAAGAAATAGGCCGCAACCAAGCAAATTACATGCTCGGCGCATGCCACCTGAACGAATCAATAAACAGATTTGTTTCTGGGGCGAGCGTCCAACAGCCGCGCACCCAGCAGTTTGAACTAGAGTGTTGACTTGCAGGCGATGATTTTCTCTACAAGCGCGCGCACCATTGGGTCTTCGGGTACTTCTCGACCTTGTAACCAATCAAAGATCTCCCAATCTTCTAGATCCAACATCGCTTCATAAGTTTTTTGCTCTTCGCTGCTTAAATCCTGAAAATGGTCGCGAATGAACGGCACCAGTTTTGCTTCGATTTCAAGCATGCCGCGGCGACTACGCCAGTAAATTTGTTTAAGATCTGTTGCACTCATAACTACGATGCCTAGGTTATTGCTTTTATAGCTCGCCTTAAGGCAGTCTAAAACCATACGGTTTGTAAGAAAGGGACTACTCTGTGGAGAACTGGCTGGAAGCGAGAATGATCACCCTCAAGGGCTTTGCCGTCAAAGAGTTTTTACAAGGCTATTTGACTTGCGACAGCGCTAGGATCAATAAAACACAGCCAACACCTATGGCGCTGTGCACACTTAAAGGCCGAGTTTTAGCCAACGGTTGGGCATTAGAACTAACCGAAGGCGTTGGCCTAGTTGTACACAACACCCTCGCCGAAGACGTTATGAATTTCCTCAAGCCCTACGCTATGTTTGCTAAATGTACATTTCACTCAGCAGACACCCCGGTAAATATTGAGGCCTGCGAGGACGAGCAAAGACACCTCTTACCCGGATGGGCGATTGCTAACGAACAAGCCTCAGCGCTTGACCAAGGAGACATTTCGCCGACACTTGGCGCACTTATGGCGGAGCAAGGTATGGTTTTCATCAGCAAAACCTTAAGCCAGAAATTTTTACCGCAAATGCTGGATCTGCACTTACACGGGGCTGTAGATTTCGATAAGGGCTGTTATCTGGGGCAAGAAATTGTCGCGAGAGCCCAGTTTAGAGGTGCTGTTAAAAAGCAATTGGCTCAATTTCAATGGCAAGGCAGCGCACCAGTTGTGGGTGATACTTGGCTCAGCCCAGAAGGCGTTAAGGGCGATGTCATTTACGTGAGCGCTCCTAGCCCATCACCAGCACAGCACTCTGCGCAAGAAACTGAACAGAAAGAGCATGCACCCACTTCGGGCTACGGCCTGTGGGTTACCCGCAAGACTGAGGACGCCCCAGACTAACCTGATCGTACCGCTTTTTCGTTTGCACGCCGAGAACTCAAAAGCGGCCTAATCAGCCAAGGTCATGCAGTGGGTTATTTGGCCAAAGACCGACAAAATTCTCGTCGAAGTGCGCATCAATATATTCTTTAGACAAATCATCGACACTGTTCACAGTCCACTTTGGCGCACCATCTTTATCAATGAGCAGCGCGCGAACGCCCTCTGCAAAATCTGGCCATTGCAGGCAACGAGTGGCCACAGCCAACTCCATACGAAAGCTCTCTGCCAAGGTCATCGTTTTCACCCTGCGCATTTGTTCGAAAATAATTCCAGCGGTTACCGGACAACCCTTCTGCAAATTGCCGATACCGCGATCAATCCAGGCTGACTTCCCCTGCATGGCGACAATACTGGTCACGCAATCACTCAGGCTACCAACTTCTACCAACGCCCCGTCAAACGCAGACAATTCAGGCTCTGGACGTTGGCCCTGGTAGCTGCAGCTGACCAGATATTCATCAAGCAACGCCCTATTGCCAGCGTCATCTTCGCTCCACGCCATAGTCGCCAATCCATCAACAAACATTTGCCGTTGCTCATGATCAATCATGTGGGTGCCAATATTCAGCGCTAACGCATCCGTTGCATTCACCTGACTCCCAGTTAAGCCAAGGAACAATGCAATTGGTTGGGGTAGATTTTTCAGCACCCAACTGCCACCCGCATCGGGAAACAGACCAATGGTGATTTCTGGAAAAGCGAGCTTACTGCGCTGAGTTAACACGCGATAACCAGAGGCAGCGAAGAGACCATAGCCGCCGCCCATGACTATGCCGTGGCCTAAAGTGATAACCGGCTTGTTGAACGTGTGTAACACATAATCAAGGCGATATTCTTCAGCAAAAAATTCAAAAGGATAGAGATCAACTAACTCACCTGCCTGACGATTAGCAACTGCCGCCCGATACAGCGCCTGTATATCGCCACCTGCGCAGAAGGCTTTTTCGCCTTCTCCTGTTATTAAAACGCCAGCGATGTCCTCTCGAGCAGACCAGTGTGAAACAGCGGCAGTGAGCACTCTGACCGCATCCAAGGTCAGTGCATTCAAACTAGCGACCATGTTTAGGTGGGCATGGCCAATACTCATGGCGCCTGAAGTTTTGAGCTCACTTATACTGACTTGAGCCGTTGTTGAGCTAGGGATGATTTCTGAAATTACAGTCATTGGTAGTTCACTTATTCGTTGTTTGCAGACTCGCCGGACAACTGGGCTTGTGACCAATCGATAATTGACAAACCTTGAGCGGCTAATATTTTGTTAGTTTGAGAAAAATGTTTACAGCCAAAAAAGCCGCGGTGAGCGGATAAAGGAGAAGGATGCGGCGCCAAGAGCAAGTGATGGCGCTGAGCATCTACGAGTTTGCCCTTCTTTTGCGCGTAAGCGCCCCAAAGTAAAAATACCAACCCCTGGCGCTGTTCAGCTAACCTACTGACAAGCACGTCCGTGAACTGCTCCCACCCTTTACCTTGGTGCGAGGCCGCCTGAGCCTGCTCAACTGTGAGCACACTGTTAAGCAACAATACGCCTTGATCCGCCCATGCGGAAAGATCGCCACAATTTGCCTGCAACGGCTCAGGTAGACCAATGTCGGTTTCGATTTCTTTGAGCATGTTGCGTAATGATGGAGGTATAGGTATGCCGTTAGGCACAGAAAAACTCAGCCCATGGGCCTGATTGGGGCCGTGATAAGGGTCTTGACCTATTATGACCACGCGGACTTTATCCACGGGCACCGCGTCTAAGGCAGCGAATATCCGCTCGCCTGGCGGATATATCCGTTTGCCTAGGCGCTTTTCTTCCAGTAAAAAATCACGCAGCGCTTGCATGTAGGGGCGCTCAAACTGATCTTTGAGCAGCGCTTGCCAAGAAGCTTCCAAGTTAACGCGTTGATTCATTATAACCCCCCTGTCACTGACTAAGCTCGCTCCTTGAGCGCCGTTCCCTGAGCCAGCCTACTGGTGACGCATCAGTGGAAACAACAATACATCGCGAATTGAAGGCGCATTGGTCAGCAACATCACTAAGCGATCAATGCCAACGCCCTCTCCCGCCGTTGGCGGCAAACCATACTCTAGGGCAGTTATGTAATCTTGATCGAAATGCATCGCTTCATCGTCGCCCTGAGATTTAAGATCTGCCTGAGCTCTGAACCTAGTGGCTTGATCCACTGGATCATTCAACTCTGAGAACCCGTTAGCGTATTCACGACCGCCGATAAAAAGTTCAAAACGGTCGGTAATATCCGGGTTTTTGTCATTGCGACGCGCGAGCGGCGACACTTCGGCTGGATACTCAGTGATATAGGTGGGCTGTTCAAGGCGACCTTCTACTTGTGCTTCGAAGACTTCCATTTGCAGCCTTCCCAAGCCCCAATGATCCTCCGCGGTGCTACCTTTTGCTTTTAGCACACCACGCAAGTGGTCTACATCGGCCACAGATGCCTCGGGCACGCTACCAAACCGAGCGAGGGACTCCGCCATGCTGATACGCAGTGGCGCGTTTGCAAAATCTAGATCAATGCCTTGATAGTTAAATGCAGTGGAACCCAAAGCATCACGCGCAAGGCTCGCTAACAAATCATCTGTGAGGGTCATCAAATCTTCGTAGTCGGCGTAGGCTTGATAAAACTCTAGCATCGTAAATTCTGGGTTGTGCCTCGTAGACAGCCCTTCATTGCGGAAGTTTCTGTTGATTTCAAATACGCGCTCAAAGCCGCCCACGACAAGCCTCTTTAGATAAAGCTCTGGTGCAACACGTAAATACAGAGGCATGTCTAACGCATTATGATGGGTAGTAAATGGGCGCGCTGTCGCACCACCGGGAATACTGTGCATCATGGGCGTTTCTACTTCTAAGTAGTCTAGCTTGGTGAAGTACTCGCGAATTTTTTGCATCACTAACGAACGCGTGCGGAATACGCCACGACTGTCTTCATTAACAATGAGATCTAGGTACCGTTGGCGATAACGAATTTCTTGGTCGGTGACACCATGGAACTTTTCGGGCAGCGGTAATTGGGTCTTGTTCAGTAGAACAATTTCCTTCGCTTGCACGGTAAGCTCACCTTTATTGGTGCGCATGAGCACGCCGCGAATACCCACGATATCGCCCATTTCCCAATACTTATTGAACGCCTCGTAAACCTCTTCGCTCAGTTCATTTTTGGTCAAGTAGCATTGCATTTGACCCGAGCTGTCTTGAATGGTCAAAAAGCTGGCTTTGCCCATAACCCGGCGCAGCATAATACGACCCGCTATGGCTGTTTCTATCGCCTCCTCTACCAACTGAGGCTTATCAAAATCTTTAGCTTGCTGGTGTAAGTCTGCGGCTAAATCTTGGCGACGAAAGTCATTGGGATAAATACCGGTATCCGCGCGCCAGCCTTCCATTTTGGCTTTGCGGTTGGCAAGAATATCTCGTTCTTCGCTCATTTTTTCTACTCACTTTGATAACCCTAATGGGCTACTGGTTTTGTAATTTTGTAACTCGGCGCTCGAGTTTTGTTGTCCGTCTCTACTTTTGATCTACTAGTTGCCTACAGGTACGCGACAAATGCCTTCGCCTTAATTGAATGGCATTAATTGATTGCTCTAAAGGCCGGCCTTAAGGCTGGCCTCAATAAACCCATCCAAGTCGCCGTCTAATACTGCATTTGGATCTGTTCGCTCAATATTGGTACGCAAATCTTTCACTCGAGATTGGTCCAGTACATAAGACCTTATCTGGCTACCCCAGCCAATGTCGGCTTTGGAATCTTCAATCAACTGCTGCTCCGAGCGGCGCGTTTGCAACTCTAACTCGTAGAGTTTAGCCCGCAGCTGCTTATAAGCATTGTCTTTGTTTTGATGCTGCGAGCGCTCGCTCTGGCATTGTACGACTGTATTGGTAGGCAAGTGGGTCAAACGTACAGCAGAATCAGTACGGTTAACGTGCTGCCCACCTGCGCCACTGGCGCGATAGGTGTCTACCCGAACATCTGCTGGATTTATATCAATTTCAATGTCGTCGTCGATTTCTGCTGAGACAAAGACCGATGCAAAAGAGGTGTGTCGGCGGCTACCAGAGTCAAAGGGTGATTTTCTAACTAAACGGTGAACGCCGGTTTCTGTGCGTAGCCAACCATAGCCATAAGCGCCACTGACAAAAATTGTAGCACTCTTGATACCCGCAATATCGCCCGGCGATAGTTCTGTTACTGACACGGCAAAGCCGCGCTTTTCAGCCCAACGCAGATACATACGCAACAACATATCTGCCCAATCTTGGGCTTCTGTGCCGCCTGAGCCTGCTTGAATTTCTAGATACGTGTTGGCGCTGTCCATTTCACCTTGGAACATACGGTGAAACTCTAACGTCGCTAGACTGTCCTCTAACCCTGAGAGTTCGTTAGAGACATCGTTAAGCGCGTCTTCATCATTTTCATCGCTGGCCATTTCAGCCAGCTCGTGGAGTTCAGACAAGGATGTCCCCAAAGAACTGAGCAAGCTTACAATCTGCTCTAGGTCGGCCCGCTCGCGGCCTAACTGCTGGGCGCGCTCGGGGTTGTTCCACACATCGCCGTCGGCTAGCTCTAGCTCAACTTCCTGTAAACGTTCCTGCTTCTCAGCAAAGTCAAAGATACCCCCGAAGTGCGGCGTCGCGCTCTTGCAAATCTTTGATGTGTTCTCGTACGGATGTGATTTCAGGCATATTTAGAGTGACTTACCGGCAATTTTTGGAGCAAAGCAAAAGCGCTTTAAACGGCAACCATTTAAAGTAAATTTTGGCGACGTAATTCTAAGGCAAAGCCTCTATGTACTCCACCATCAGCTGCAATGTTCGCGAACCGGCATAGTCGTTGACTGCCAATTTGTAAACCATGAGCACGTTGGCTGGGCTACCACTTAGCATGGGCTGAGAAAACGCGATGCAATCAATCACTCGCTCGCGGTGTTTGACCACAAGCTTCAAATGGGTGTCTCCCACTACACGCTGGCTAATCAGTGCGAATTCGCCAGAAAAAAGCGGTTCAGCAAAACCGCTGCCCCAAGGTCCCGCACCGGCTAAAAGCTCAACGGTCTGTAAATTGAGGTCGTCACCCGTCAGAGAACCATCGGTAAGCAGGCTGGCGCTGAGCATGTCTTCGGTGACCACCTGAGCTACCGCTTTGTCAAAAACCTTATGAAAACGCGGTAGATGAACTCTTTTAATACTCAGACCCGCGGCCATGGCGTGGCCACCAAACTTGATCAGTAAGCCGGGATAACGCGTGGCAATGCTTTCTAACACGTCGCGGATATTTACCCCATCAATGCTTCGCGCAGAGCCTTTTAGCTCATCTGGCGATGCGCCACCGGCATCTGCAAAAACTATGGCGGGACGATGAAATTTCTCCCTCAACCTGCCGGCAACAATGCCCACCACGCCCTGGTGAAAACTCTCGTGATAAACCGACAACCCGGTTGCCTGCTCGCCAACCTTAAACTGCGAAACAATAAGTTCCGCATCGGCCACCATATCCTGCTGCAGGTGTCGCCGAGTTTGGTTCAAAACGTCTAGGCTGCCTGCCAGTTGTTTAGCTTCAGCTTCATCTTGGGTCATCAAACACCGGATACCCACACTCATATCTTCCAAGCGCCCTGCGGCGTTAAGGCGCGGGCCTATGGCAAAGCCAAGGTCTTGGGCGGAGATGCTCGTCAAATCGCGCTTACCCACCTGGGCCAATGCTTTTATGCCGGGACGCGTGAGACCGCGCTGCATGCGCAGCAAACCGTTGTGCACTAGAACCCTGTTATTGCGGTCTAGGGGCACGACGTCCGCGACTGTGCCCAATGCCACCAAATCTAGGTACTGGGCTAAATTCGGCTCCTCGCGCTGGGTCTGCTTGAACCAATCCCGGGCGCGTAACTCCTGTCTTAACCAACTCAACACGTAGTAAGCCACCCCCACTCCGGCCATGGATTTGCTCGGAAAACCAGAATCATTGAGGTTGGGGTTCACCAAAGCCAGAGCATCGGGCAGCTGCTCGCCAGGCAAGTGGTGGTCTGTAATGATCACATCTATGTTTGCAGCATTAGCCTCAGCGACGCCAGCAATACTGGCCACGCCGTTATCCACTGTCATGATTAGGTCAGGGTGTTTGGTCTGCGCCAATTGCACAATTTCAGGGGACAAGCCATAACCAAAATCAAAACGGTTAGGTACTAAAAAGTCCACGTGCTCGGCGCCAAAGGACTTCAGCGCTAACATACACAGAGCGACTGATGTGGCGCCGTCTGCGTCGAAATCGCCAACGATGAGTATTTTTTCTTGCTTTTGCACCGCGTCAGCAAGGCGCATAGCGGCCTTACCAATATCTGGTAGTCGCTCAGGTGACAGCAGCGTACTCAGCTTACGATCCATTTCTGCAACGTTGCTGATACCACGCGCGGCATAGATTCTGTCCAGCAACGGATGCTCTACACCAACCCCCGCCGGGGGCACTTTTCTGACCAAAATCTGCATAGTGGCCTCGGGCTTAATGAGTGGGCGCAACTCGTATACGGGTAATCTCGCCCACTACAGTGTCTAGTGCCGAGAGTTCTTTTAGCGCGGCATTGACCACCGACTCAACCACCCTATTTGTCATGATCACGATGGAAACTGAAGCATCGCTTGCAGGTTGTTCTTTTTGAATCACCGCCTCAATACTGATGCTATGGGCTGATAAAGCACTTGCAACCTGAGCAAAAACGCCGGGACGATCAACTGTGGGGATACGTAGGTAGCAGGCACTGGCGATATCATCCATGGCAACACGACTTATTGCCGGTGCGGGGCCTGCTTTAGGTTTGTCTTGATTTTGGTTTTGACGCTGAGCTGCTGCGCCGGACTGACCCGCGATAGCTGAGCCAAGTGAGAGGACATCGGCCAAAACCGCTGAGGCAGTCGCCGCCCCCCCAGCACCCGGGCCACTAAAGAGTGTTTCACCCGCGCCGTCGCTGACCACCTGAACCGCATTCATAACACCATTAACACTGGCTAACAGAGCCGACTCAGGCACCAGTGCAGGATGGACACGTGTTTCTAAGCCAGCGTCAGAATGCACAGCAATGCCTAGGTGCTTAATTTTAAAACCGAGTTCTTTCGCATATTGAATGTCTTCGGCTGCTATTTGTGTAATACCTTCGACGTAAAGGGCCGAAAAATCATATGAGGTACCAAAACCTAGGGCCGCCAAAATGGTCAATTTATGAGCCGCATCAGTACCCTGTATATCAAAAGCAGGGTCCGCCTCGGCGTAACCTAACGCCTGGGCTTGAGCCAACACCTCTTCGAATGCGAGCCCTTCCTCTTCCATAACGGTGAGCATGTAGTTACAGGTGCCGTTAATAATGCCGTAGATGGCGTCTATTCGATTAGCCGCCAGGCCTTGACGCAACGACTGAATAATTGGAATAGCGCCAGCGACAGCGGCCTCAAAACGCAGAGGCACATTGCCCCCTGCCAACAGTTGATTACCATGTGCGGCAATTACAGCTTTATTGGCGGTCACTACCGGCTTGCCTGCAGCAAGCGCACTTTCAATCAGGTCTTTGGCTAACCCTTCACCGCCAATCAATTCCAAAATCACGTCTACTTCAGGGTCAGCAACGAGGTCATGAACATTCGTGCTAAATACCGCGCCAAGTAAATCCACACCTGGCTTAGCGCTGCGACTAGCAATACGCTGCACAACAAGCTCAACGCCCGTGCGACTGGTCATAAGGCTGCCATTGGATCTAACAAGGTGCAGTACGCCCTGAGCCACGGTACCAAGTCCTGCAATACCTATTCGAAGTTTGTTCACTAATTTTTTCCGGAGTTTGTAATCAGATCTGCGATCGCGCACTGCGCTGGCAGACGTTTATTGTTGTAAATTTTCGCGACTATTTCACTATAACCGAGCAACTACAGTTCTACCCCTGCAGTGCTCTCAAGTGCTGTTCAAGTACTACTGCTGTAGCCGTGCCAGCAAGTCTGGGGCTGGTACATAACCGGGCAGCAAACGCCCGTCAGATGTAACAATAGCCGGCGTACCGCTCACGCCGATCATTCGCCCTAACTGAAACTGCTCCACCACTGGATCAGCACATGTGTCAGCGTCCACTTCCAAACCTAATTTGGCCTTGGTTAACGCCCGCTTACGGTCCGCAGAGCACCATACATTGGACATTTTTTTATGGGTCTCGCCATCTAGGCCCGTGCGCGGGTAGGCCAAATAGCGCACTTCAATGCCCAGCTCAGAATAATCTGCGATCTCGGCGTGCAACTTTCTACAATAACCGCAATCTACGTCAGTAAAAATATGGATGTAATCTAAGGTCTTGCCCTTAGCTGGGAAAATGACCATATCTTTGCTTGCAACTTGGGCCATTAACTCAACGCGCTCGCTACTGCGGCGCTGCTCAGAAAGGCTGACCAACTCCTCGCCCATTGCGAACAATTCGCCTGCGAAAAGGTGCTTGCCGTCTTGGGTAGCAAACAGCGTTGTGCCACCGGGCAGGTCAATACCAAACATACCCTCTACACTAATGGGATAAACCGCGATGATGGGTATGTCAGGGCGTAGTTCTAGTAAACGGGCAACCGCTACTTCGCTGCCCTTGGGCAGATCAAATGCGGGATCTGATTGTTCGGCTGCAACAAAACTAGACTGCACCAGCAGCGCACCAAAAAACAATGCTGACAACGCCCGCACAGGAATTTTGCGCCCAGTTGGTCTATTGAGTGTTCTTAAAAACATGGCAACTTCACTCCTCTATAAATTGAGCTAAAACAGCACGGCCCTAGCGTGGGCCAATTGATATGACTGAGGTCAAATGTCATTCATCTGCCTCAAGATCACCCTCGTGGGTGATGTTCTTGCACCAACTCTTTGAGTCTTTGCTGCGCAACATGGGTATAAATTTGCGTGGTGGAGAGGTCACTATGACCTAACATCATCTGCACTGCCCGCAAGTCTGCGCCATTATCCACAAGATGTGTGGCAAATGCATGGCGTAATGTATGAGGCGAGATGTTTTTCTGGATACCTGCCTGCAGGGCATACTTTTTAATGGCATGCCAAAACGTTTGCCGTGTCATCACCCGCCCTAATCGACTTGGAAACAGCACACTGCCCCCTGCTGGCAGCAGGCTTAAACGTGCATCGCGCAAATATCGACTGAGCCAATCTAGGGCATTTTCACCAGTAGGCACCAGACGCTCCTTATTGCCCTTACCTATCACTCTGACGACACCTTGGCGCTGATTCACGTTAGCCAGTTCCAGGGTCACGAGCTCAGTAATACGCAAACCACTGGCATATAACACCTCTAGCATTGTCCGATCTCGCAAACCAAGAGCATTGGTCACGTCCGGAGCGGCTAACAGCGCCTCCACTTGGGCCGGAGACAAAGAGCTGGGCAGTGATCGGCCCAGTTTGGGGTGTTCTAACTTTTGCGTTGGGTCATCTACAAGGCGCTGATTGAAAATCATATAGCGGTAAAAACCGCGCAGTGTACTCAACCAGCGTGCCGAGCTTTTGTCGCTGACACCGGCACTTTTGCGCTGCACCATAAACTCAATAAGCGCATCGTTATCTGCTTGTAACAATGCCATTTGGCCCTGACTGCGTTTTTCTAACCACTGGGCTGTCATCTGCAAATCCCGGCGGTAAGCCATAAGCGTATTTTCACTTAAGCCACGCTCTAGCCACAGCGTGTCTAAATACCCGCTGATATCCGTTTGGTTTTTTTCCGACCCCTGTTTTGACAAGAGCAATCCTTATAAAGGCAGTGGACTATAGAATAGTTCAAACTGGGCGCAAGCGCCTTTAAACGAGCCAAAGGGTAGCGGAATTTGCGTTAACGGTACATCAAAGGAAACGCCAGCAGAGGTCATTTAGCAGAGACAATTTAGCCTAGCCAAACCAGCAGCAAAAAAAACCGAAATTACGCTATGAGGGATTGGGGAACTGGGAAAATGGGGAAACTGGAAAAATGGAAAAATGGAAAAGTATGGAGAACTAATGGGTGGTCGCGGGCACAGTGCGCAGGAGGCGCTCAGTGTCATGAAGGTCTGGCTTTGCGTTATTCAGCCTTGCCAGCATCTTTTCCACTAGGTTTTTCACCCTATTTTCTAACTATTCTTAAAGCTATTCTTCTACCTGTTCTTACGCCGTTTCTTACGCCTTTTCTTACGCCGTTTCTTACCATGGGAGGCGGAGGCAGGCAGGCAAAAACCCCAAATGAGTTCCTAGCTAGTAAGCCAGCTACCACTGGGGCTTCGCAGTAAGGCCTTTACTTAGCCTTAACTTTTTCTTTAATACGTGCAGAACGACCAGACAGCTCTCGCAAGTAGTAGAGTTTCGCTTGGCGAACATCACCACGGCGCTTCACTTCAATGCCTTTGATCAACGGGCTGTGTGTTTGGAAAGTTCTTTCCACACCCACGCCGTGAGAGATCTTACGTACGACAAATGCAGAGTTTAGTCCGCGCTTTTTAATACCGATTACAACGCCTTCATAGGCTTGCAAGCGCTCACGAGTACCCTCTTTAACCAGCACCTGAACACTGACTGTGTCACCTGGGCTAAATTCAGGAATCTCATTCATCTGACTGTTTTCGATTTCTTCAATTATCTTATTTCTGCGCACTTTATCTACTCCACTGCTTTGGCCGCATTGCAGCCAGCAAAACATTCTTCCAGTAACTTTCGATCTTCTTGACTGAACACTCGCCCGGTAAGCAAGTCTGGCCTTCGATCCAAAGTTCGTTTAAGCGCCTCACGGCGTCTATACCGAGACATTTGTTTGTGGTTTCCACTTAGGAGTTCTGCGGGCACCACATCCAAACCCAACTTCTCGGGGCGCGTATAGTGAGGGTAATCGAGCGTTCCATCAAGGTGTGATTCATCAATAACTGACATTTGATTGCCTAAAGTGCCCGGTAAGTGCCTAGCGATAGCATCTGTGGCCACCATTGCCGCTAATTCACCCCCGCTGAGCACATAATCGCCAATTGACCACTCTTCATCAACATGCCCGCGAATGAACCGTTCATCAATACCTTCATAGCGACCACAGATCAAAATGAGTCCCTCTAACTGCCCGCAATCAATGCCTTTAGCCTGACTAAAAACCTCGCCTTGAGGACTCATAAGCACCACCAAAGCGTTTTCAGGGGCATCTTTTTTTGCTGCCTCTAACGCTTTGAGCAACGGCTCTACCATCATCACCATGCCCGGGCCGCCACCATAAGGTCGATCATCGACAGTACGATGCTTATCAGTGGAAAAATCTCGTGGGTTGTAACGATTTAAGGAAATGATGCCGTTATCGACCGCACGGCCAAAAACGCCATTACTCGACACAGCGTCGAACATTTCAGGAAAGAGTGTAATGACGCCAAGCCACATGGGGTTCGCCTTAGGACCAATCCAAATGCCACTCAACGCTGATGCGTTTGGCAGTTAGATCGACATTTTGTAAATAAGGCTCATGGAACGGAATGAGGTGGTTGCCTTCTTCGCTTTTGACAATGAGCACATCGTGGGCGCCAGTTTCAATGAGGTGATCTACCCTACCCAAACACACGCCATCTAAGTTATAGACCTCGCAGCCCACCAAATCGTGCCAAAAATATTCAGCGTCAGCGGAGTCATCTGTGTTTTCAGATGCGCTGAGTGCGTCACGAGGGACGCCTATAAAGCTGCCACTGTAAGCGTGGGCGTCTTCGGGGTTTAGAATATGCTCGAGGCGAACGATGTGACCATTCTTATGGGGTTGGCATGCTGGCTTAGCTAACGCTTGCCATGGGCCGTCAGGTGACCTTTGCAGATACCAAGGGGCATATTGAAGAATATTTTCTGGAGGGTCGGTGAAGGACTGGAGTATTTGCCAGCCCTTAACACCGAAAGAGCGCCCTAACCTACCCACCACAATAATGTCTAAACTCATGTGTTGGCTACCAGGTTATGGCTTTTAGTGGAGGCACAGGTGCCTCCAAACACTACTCTGCAGCCGCTACAGCTTCTGCTGGCGTCTGCTTGCGCGCTTGACCAATCAACTGAGCTACACGGTCACTAGGCTTAGCACCTACGCCGATCCAGTAATCTACGCGATCTAAATCAATGCGCAAAACTTCTGCTTGGCCTTTTGCGAGTGGGTTATAAAAACCAACGCGTTCGACGAAACGTCCATCTCTAGATGAAGATCTATCTGCTACCGTTACGTGGTAGAAAGGGCTTTTCTTAGCGCCGTGACGGGCTAATCGTATCGTTACCATAGTTATCTCTTGTGTGAAAAAGGTCGCTTGCGAAAGGCGCGATATTCTATAGCATCCGCCGCCCCTTGCAAGGGTCTTGTTTCTTTCTTGTTAATTTTTATGGGCGCTATTGCACCCGTCGTGTTGTCATAAAGTTTAGCGGCGACGCATACCTGGCGGCATGCCACCGGGCATCTGCATTCCGGGCATACCTTGCATGCCGCGCATCATTTTTTGCATGCCACCTTTGCGTGAGACTTTTTTCATCATCTTCTGCATTTGCTTGTGCTGTTTGAGCAATCTGTTTACATCAGCGATCTGCGTGCCACTACCCGCGGCGATACGCTGTTTACGCGAACCGTTGATGACATCTGGAAAGCGTTTTTCTTTTGGCGTCATAGAGTCAATGATGACGCCCATGCGCTTAAACTGATTATCGTTAATTTGGGATTGCGCGGCAGCCGGCAGTTGCGACATACCAGGCATTTTGTCCAGCATGCTGCTGATGCCACCCATATTCGCCATTTGATCTAATTGATCACGAAAGTCTTCTAGATCGAACTTCTGGCCCTGCTGCATTTTTTTCGCGAAACGCTGGGCTTTGTCTTTATCTACCTTGCGTTCTGCTTCCTCAATCAGCGTGAGGACATCGCCCATACCTAATATTCGAGACGCTAGGCGGTCAGGGTAAAAGGCTTCTAAGGCATCGGTTTTCTCACCCACACCCATAAACTTAATCGGCTTGCCGGTAATGGCGCGTACGCTTAGCGCTGCCCCGCCTCTGGCATCGCCATCGGTCTTGGCCAATACAACACCGGTTAACGGCAGTGCATCATTAAACGCTTTGGCCGTGTTCGCAGCATCTTGACCCGTCATAGCGTCTACTACAAACAGAGTCTCTATCGGCTTAATGGCCGCATGCAATGCGCGAATTTCATTCATCATGGCGTCATCTACCGCCAAACGTCCGGCGGTATCCACCAACAACACATCAGCCAGCTGAGCTTTTGCTTCAACAATGGCGCGATTAACAATGTCTAAAGGCTTTTCTTGGTTTGTTGAGGTTATGAATTGTGCGCCAACCTCGCCTGCCAGAGTTTCAAGCTGGGCGATCGCTGCAGGCCGATAGACGTCGGCACTGACCACGGCCACTTTTTTCTTTTCGCGCTCTTGTAAAAAACGCGCCAATTTTGCCACTGTGGTGGTTTTACCCGCACCCTGCAGTCCGGCCATCAAAATAACCGCTGGCGGTGTGGTGGCCAGATTCAGTGCGGTATTCGCCTCGCCCATAACCTGGACCAGCTCGGCATGGACTAACTTAATAAAGGCTTCGCCAGGGTTTAGCGCTGTGGCAACGGTTAAACCAATCGCCTTGATCTTAACTTGCTCGATAAAATCTTTAACAACGGGTAATGCTACGTCGGCTTCCAAAAGCGCCATGCGTACATCACGGAGGGCGCCAGAAATATTATCTTCGGTAAGGCGAGCCTTGCCCGTAATCTGCTTAAGACTTTGGGAAAGGCGATCAGAAAGGCTCTCAAACATGACTTTGCTATAGGTCCAATAAAACGTGGAGAATATTATAGCGCGATGTGCCGGCGATGGCGTTAACAACATGCACTGTTTGGGCAGGTATTTATTAGGGGTGCCGCGAAAACTGGCGCAAAAACCGTCTAGGGCGGTTTTGAAAGTTATTTCCTGCATTGCGCCGCGCTCACTACGAGAATCTCTCGAATACGACCTTTCTAAGCGGGCCTTTCCAAGCAGACCGCCCTACCCGGATTTCTCTAAAAAGACGAAAGCACTCTTAGCCCTTCACCACAGCAAAGGGTTATGCCAAACTTCCCCTCCAATTAGCCACCGTAAAGCATTATTAACATCGCGACTGAAACCGTGATCACTCAGGTTTGCAAATGTACAATCTGACCTTATTCGCATCCCTAACCGCGGTCTTTCTTTACGCTATGGGATTCGTCACCCTCTGGCGCTCTGCAAAATCCAACACCGATTCGGACCAAGTAGACTTGGCAGAACCCATGGACTCCCCAACCACCGTAGTCTCGGCATCCTCCAATACCACAGTACTGCCTTGGGTCACTTTGGCAGCCTTGGCGTGTCACGGCTTTGCCTGCGTCAATGCACTGATTGGGGAAGACGGCCTCTCGCTGAGCCTTATCGGTGTCAGCAATTTGGTCGCTGTCGTCATGGTGCTAGTGGTCGCCGTGAGCAGTACCAAGCTACCGGTAAACAATATTTTCCTTTTGCTCTTCCCCATCAGCATTTTTAACCTGCTGTGCCTTAACCTCATAGGCCCGGGAAATATCGCGCCCCTTGAGCTGAGCACCGCTCAAGTTGCTCACATATTGATCTCCATATCTGCTTACACCGCGCTGATGACCGCTGCGCTGCAGTCAATATTATTGGCGCTGCAAGAAAGCCGCCTCAAGCAACCAAGCAAAGGTTTTTATGGGCTGCTGCCCGCGCTAGAGACCATGGAACACTTACTGCTGTCTATGCTGTGGATTGGTCTCGCGCTATTAAGTTTGTCGATTGTTACTGGACTGATTTTTCTTGAAGACATGCTCAACCAGCGCCTCACCCACCACACTATTTTGACCAGTCTTTCGTGGTTGGTGTATGCAGGCTTTCTAGTCGGCCATCACATATTCGGCTGGCGCGGCGTTACCGCTGTGCGCTGGAATTTGGCCGCATTCACCCTACTCGTACTCGGCTACTTCGGTAGTAAATTTGTTTTGGAATACCTTCTATAACTATGGATATGAATAACGTCCCTATTGGTTACTTATTTTTAAGTATCGGTATTTTGATCATGCTTTCGGCCTACTTTTCAGGCACCGAAACCGCCATGATGGCGCTGAATAAATATCGACTTAAGCATTTGGTTAAAAGTAAGCATCGCGGCGCGAGAAAAGCCAGCCGCATGCTAGACCGCCAAGACCGCCTACTTGGCGTGATTCTAGTCGGCAACAACCTCGTCAATTTCTCCGCGGCAACCGTGGCAACAATTATTGGCTTCAACCTATTTGGTGATACAGGTGTTTTGTTAGCGCCCTGGGTTTTAACCCTCGTTTTTCTGATCTTTGCAGAAGTAGCGCCCAAGACTCTGGCTGCAGAAAAACCAGAAAGCTGGGCATTTAAAGCTGTCTATATATTGGAACCTTTGCAGCGCTTATTCCACCCCGCTGTCGTTTTTGTTAATGCTTTCAGCAACGCCTTGGTGCGCCCTTTTCTCAACAAAGCAGACGACCAAGACGACCAATTAACCAAGGACGAGTTAAAAACTGTGGTCAGCGAAGGCGGCCAATCAGTGGGTGAGCGACAAACCATGTTAGGCCGCATACTTGACCTTGAGTCTGTCACCGTTAACGACATTATGGTGCCACGTAGTGAAATTGTTGCAATTGATATTGACGACGATATTGGGGAAATACTCACCATTGCGGCGGCCAGCCAACATACTTTGTTGCCGATCTATAAAGACAATTTCGGCAATATCCTCGGCATTTTGCACTTGCGAAGGCTAGCGCGTTTGGTTCAGGTAGAAGAGTTCACTAAAGCTGACCTTTTGCAGCTAGCCAGGGAACCCTACTTCGTTCCAGAAGCAACCCCATTGCATACTCAGCTTCTAAATTTTCAAAAAGAAAAACAAAGGTTTGCGTTGGTTGTGGATGAATACGGAGATATTCAAGGCATTGTCACCTTAGAAGATATACTTGAAGAAATTGTTGGGGAATTCACCAGCGACTTCGCCGCACACAACCCCGAGATATCTCCACAGGACGACGGCAGCTATCTAATTGACGGAATGGCGGTATTACGCGACATAAACCGAGCACTGCGTTGGGATTTACCGATAGACGGCCCCAAGACACTCAACGGTTTTGTTTTAGAACACTTAGAAACTTTGCCGGAAGCAAATTTGTGCTTACAAGTAAATGAGTACCAAATTGAAACCGTGCAGATCAAAGACAATATGATCAAGGCGTTGAAAATTCGTCAAATGCCGGTAGAACAAACCTAATCCGTGAACTACTCGTGTTTATGGTTAAGCAGATACCCAGCAGCACAAATCTGAAGCAAAAAAACGGAGCCATAAAGACTCCGTCTGATACTTAGCTTGCGGCCAAACCTTGGACTAGCCTAGTCCTTGGACCAACGTCTATTTATTGCGGAAATTATTGCATTCAAGCCAGCAGTAACGGTATTGCGACTAAGGCCTATGCCATAACTTCGACCCTGACCGTCTGGATCTTCCACTGCTAGCACACAAATTGCCTGGGCATCGCTACCGCCTTCAACGGCTGTTTCTTGGTAGCCGACAACAACCAATGGTTCGTTCAGCGTTTCCACCATCGCGTTTACAAACGCTTCGATGGGCCCTGAACCTTGTCCATCAATAGTGACAATACTGTCAGAAACTTCAATTCGAGCGACACAGCGTTGATCATCATCCCGACCCGGCAACAAGTCATAGTCAATCAACTTATACGGAGCTTGGTCCACCACGTAAGTAGAGAGTAGCGACTCATAAATTTCGTCTGGCTTAATCTCACGATCAAGATTTTCGGTCATGCCTTGAACAACACCACTGAACTCAACCAGCAATTCTCTGGACAGTGTAACGCCGTACACTTCCTCTAACAGAAACCCCACGCCACCCTTGCCAGATTGGCTGTTAACGCGAACCGTTTCTTTGTAAGAACTGCCCACATCCTCTGGGTCGATTGGCAAATAAGGCACTTCCCAACTGCTACGGTCAACCTTAGAGATACCTTTTTTAATAGCGTCTTGGTGGGAACCGGAGAACGCAGTGAATACCAAGTCGCCGGCATAGGGGTGTCTTTCAGGTACAGCCAACTTATTTACGGCTTCTGCCGTTTCGCGAATTTTTGGCATTGCACGAAAATCTAGAGTTGGGTCTACCCCTTGGCTGAACATATTCATTGCCATGGTAATCAGGTCACAGTTACCCGTGCGTTCACCATTACCAAACAAAGTACCTTCCACCCGCTCAGCACCCGCCATAAGGCCAAGTTCAGTGGCTGCAATACCAGTGCCTCTGTCATTGTGGGTATGCAAACTGATGACCGCACTGTCGCGACGTGGGAAGTTACGACAAAACCACTCAATCTGATCCGCGTAGATATTAGGTGTCGCCATTTCCACCGTACTTGGCAGATTAATGATCATGGGTTCTTCAGGTGTTGCGCCCCAAGTATCGGCTACTGCCGTGCAAATGTCGGAGGCAAAATCTAATTCAGTACCGGTAAAACTTTCTGGGGAATATTCGAATATCACATTCGAGTCAAAATCCTTCAACCCTTCCCGAACCATCTCAGTACCCTGCACAGCAAGGTCTATGATGCCCTGACGATCCATGCCGAAGACAACTCGCCTCTGTAACTCTGATGTGGAGTTATAAAGGTGGAAAATGACACTCGGCGCACCCTCAAGCGCCTCAACGGACTTCTTAATTAATTCTTCACGCGCCTGACAAAGGATTTGGATACTCACTCCTTCAGGAATTCTGTCCTCGTCAATAATCCGGCGAATAAAGTCAAAGTCTGGTTGTGAAGCTGCGGGAAAGCCCACTTCTATTTCCGCGAAGCCGATTTCTAAGAGCATGTCCCAAAGGCGCAACTTTTCATCTACGTTCATTGGATCTATCAGAGCTTGATTACCGTCTCTGAGATCCACACTGCACCAACGGGGTGCTTGCTGAATGATTTTGCTCGGCCATTGACGATCAGGTAAATCGATCGGCTTAAAAGCTGAGTATTTGCTAAATGGCATAACGCCTACGGCGCGTCCGCTTTGAGGTTGATGACTCATGATTTTGTCCTAAGAACTCGTTCCATTTTCTTTCGACTTTTACACTTTTGCCGACCATAAGCTCGGGCAAGTAACTCTTACGCTGTAAAAGCCTCAGTATATTACCCAACAACGGCCTCGCTGTCGGATTTGATGAGATTTTTTTTGGGTGGGACTTTAGCCCTGGGGTTTAGAATTTTTGCCGAGTAACCGGCAGCAGTTCCAAAACATTTAGGAGGAGGCTAGAAAGAAGGTTGCCGAGCAGCAAATTGCAGGCAGCGACAAAGGACACAGAAGCGCGGGGGCTTTTTGCGTTAGACATTTTTTTAATTGTGTCTAGCAAGTGATTTGTCATTTAAGGACTATAAATCGAATCACAAATTTTGCAAGCCTCTAGCCGCCCCCGTTCACCAACTTCGTCCCACAAAGGCTTGACCCTACAGGCAACGCTATAAAAGCATCTAACGGGCGGCTAATGCACAGCTAAAGAACGATCTCCACAGCACTAGCCACCGCAAAAGCCTTTTCTCGCGCCTGGTCAGTGCTCTCACCCAGCGCCAAACCAACCCCCATGCGCCGCTCGCCCTCTACCTCAGGCTTACCAAACAATCGCAGTTGAGTATCCTCTTGCGACAACGCTTGATGCAGATTGCCAAAAGACACCTCGCTTGAACTGCCCTCAACAATAATAACTGCCGAGGCCGCTGGCCCATGGTTCTTAATGGCTGGAATAGGCAGGCCTAATATGGCTCGGGCATGCAGCGCAAACTCACTCAAATCCTGACTAATGAGCGTGACTAAACCGGTATCGTGGGGCCTGGGACTGACTTCAGAAAAATATACCAAGTCATCTTTGACAAAGAATTCAACACCAAACAGCCCCAAGCCGCCTAAAGCACCTGTGACTTTCTGTGCAATTTGTTGACTCTCAAGTAACGCTTTAGAACTCATGGGCTGTGGTTGCCACGACTCTTTGTAGTCCCCGCCCTCTTGGCGGTGGCCAATTGGCTGACAAAAACTGGTGCCATCTCTGTGCCGAACGGTGAGTAGGGTTATCTCGTAATCGAAATCAACGAACCCTTCAATAATGACCTTACCGCCCGTGCCCCGGGCGCCTTCCTTGGCATAGGTCCAGGCACTTTGAACATCGTCTTGACCGCGTAAAGTACTTTGCCCCTTGCCAGAACTGGACATGACAGGCTTAACCACACAGGGGAAACCAATCTCTTCAACCGCCTGAAGATAATCGGCCTCGCTGTCGGCAAACTTATACGGAGAAGTCCTAACGCCCAACTCTTCGGCGGCAAGGCAACGAATGCCCTCCCGGTCCATAGTCAACTTAGTCGCCTTGGCTGTTGGAATAACATTTAGCCCTTGGGCTTCAAGTTCGACCAACGTGGCGGTAGCAATGGCTTCTATCTCAGGCACCACCAAATCTGGTTTTTCTAACTCAATAACGCCGCGCAAAGCATCGCCATCGAGCATATCAATGACATGACTTCGGTGCGCCACCTGCATAGCCGGCGCATTGGCATAGCGGTCAACTGCAATGACTTCTACACCATATCGCTGTAGCTCAATCACTACTTCCTTACCCAGCTCACCGCTGCCCAGCATCATGATCTTAGTCGCTGAAGAGGATAACGGCGTGCCTATGGAGATTGCTTCAGAATGTTCAGTCATTAGGCTTCTCTGCTCGGTACCGCTTGAGGCTGGACTTTTAGCGTCTCGCGAAAGCGACGCGCGTTTTCTACGTAATGGGCCGCGCCCATTCGAATGCCAGCGGCTTGTTCATCGGTCAAGGTTTTCACAACTTTGCCCGGAGAGCCCATAACCATGGAGTTATCGGGAATTTCTTTGCCCTCGGTTATCAACGCGTTGGCGCCAATAATGCAGTTTTTGCCAATCTTCGCGCCGTTTAACACAACCGCATTGATACCGATTAGCGAACCCTCGCCAATGTCACAGCCATGCAACATGACTTTATGGCCAATAGTTACATGAGCGCCAATATTCAGTGGATACCCTGGGTCTGTATGCAGCACAGAACCGTCCTGAATATTCGCGCCCTCGCCAACAGTGATGAGGTCGTTATCCCCGCGCAAAACCGCGTTAAACCAAACACTGGCGTCTTGCTTAAGCAACACATTACCCAGCACCACAGCATTATCAGCTACCCAATAGTCACCCTCTGCGCGCACCTCAAGATCACCTAATTGATACAACACCCTTGAACCCCTAATTTAAAAACAACGCTCATGTTAATGAAGGTGACGCCAATACTCCATTTGAAGTGGATGTTTTATCCCGGCGTTCTTGCGTGCGTGCAGATCAATAACCTTGCCAAAGAATTAAGAAATGTTTTCACCATTACCTGCCGGAATAAGCCGAGCATGGGTATACTGCTTTGATGAAATTTTGCAGCCTATGCGGCGAAGCCGCTGAACAAATAATCCCCGAAGGCGATACGCGCCCTCGCTCAGTTTGCACCGTGTGCAAAACCATCCACTACGTAAACCCGCGGGTTATCGCAGGCACCCTGCCGATCTGGAAAGATCAGGTACTTTTGTGTAAGCGCGCCATTGAACCCAGGAAAGGTTACTGGACCCTGCCCGCAGGGTTTCTTGAAAACGGTGAGACCGTAGAAGTAGGCGCGGCTCGCGAGACCTTGGAAGAGGCTAATGCGAGGCTAGAAAACTCGCAGCTATATACGATATTCAGTTTGCCGCACATCTCTCAGGTGTATATGTTTTTTCGCGCTGACTTAGCAGATTTAGAGTTCAGTAGTGGTACTGAATCGTTAGAAGTCGCGTTATTCAGCGAGGCGGACATCCCCTGGGATGAACTGGCTTTTCCGGTGATCAATAAGACCTTGGAATACTATTTCACAGATCGCCAGAACGATACGTACCCGACCCACTACGAAGACATTTTGTTTCGGCGGCGTAGCTGATAAGCAGGTTCATACTCCTAGCCCAAACATCAGCCAAAACTCTGGTAAGGAAAGACTCTTTTTAAGAAAGCGTCTTAAGCGCGTTCCTAAACAGGCGCATCCAAGGGCCATCTTCGCCCCAAGCGGCGTCACGGTGAACGTTTTGCACCGACCTAAATACGCGCTCTGGGTGCGGCATCATAATCAGTACACGGCCATCTGCAGCCGTTAGCCCAGCTAGGCCCTCAATAGCACCGTTAGGGTTATCTGGATATAAGCTGGCTACTTGGTGACGCGAATCTACATATTGCATAGCTAACTGATTATTACTTTGCAATGCCGCCAAGTGTTCACCGTGAGCAAACTCTGCCCGCCCTTCCCCGTGAGCCACAGCCACGGGCATTACACTGCCCTGCATGCCATTGAGCCAAGGCGTTTGCACGTCATTAATTTTCACCATTACCGTGCGGCCTTCAAATTGCTCACTACGGTTGCGCACAAAGCGCGGCCAGTTTTCTGCACCGGGAATAAGTTCCTGCATTTGCGCCATCATCTGACAACCATTGCAAACGCCTAGGGTAAGTTTGTCGCTGGTGAAGAAGTTGGCGAACTGTTCTCTGACCTGAGGGCTGAACAACGCACTCTTAGCCCAGCCACCGCCGCCGCCTAGAACGTCGCCATAAGAGAAACCGCCACAAGTCACTAAAGTTTGGAATTCGTCTAAAGAAAAGCGTCCACTGATCAGGTCTGACATGTGCACGTCAACGCTGTCGAAGCCTGCGCGATCAAAGGCTGCTGCCATTTCAATCTGGCCATTGACACCCTGCTCGCGCAGGACCGCAATTTTAGGGCGTGCACCTGTTAGCACAGTGGGTATTTCGCTGGGGTCAAAGGTCAGCTTGGCGTTGAGGCCAGGATCGTCAGTTCGATTTGCGACTATGCTAGAAAACTCTTCCTCCGCGCAGGCGGCGCTGTCGCGCATGCTTTGCATTTTATAACTGGTCTTCGCCCAAGTTTGTTGCAGTTCGCTTCGAGAATAATCAGCAACCACTTCATCGCCGTGAGAGATAACAACTCTGTCATCTTGGCGAATCTTCGCTATGGGCAAGCAGCGCCCGGGCGCACTGGCTTCTAACATTGCATAGGTGGCGTTGGAAACTTGTACAACAAACCCTGCCTCTTCATTAAACAAGGTTTCTAGCAACGCTTCATTGGCGTCAATATTAATCTCTAAGCCTAGGCGTCCAGCAAAAGACATTTCCAACAAACTGGCTAAGAGCCCACCGTCGGAGCGGTCATGTAAGCTGAGGAAATCGCCCCGCCGCTTACCTTGAATAATCAATTCTAGGAGCGCTCTAAAGCTGCCAACATCATCAATATTGGGCGTCACGTCTCCCATCTGAGAGTAAACCTGGGCTAAGCAACTGCCGCCCAAACGTTGTTTAGGCCCTAGATCTAACAACACAAGCACACTGCTCTCATCGTCTACCAGCTCTGGGGTCACAGTGTTATTCACGTCAACTACCGGCGCGAAAGCAGAAACAATGAGCGTAACAGGCGAAACAACAGCTTTGTCTTTGCCGTCCTGCTTCCACCTTGTTTGCATGGACAGAGAATCTTTACCCACGGGAATGGCAATCCCTAAGGCCGGACACATTTCTTCACCAACAACAGTCACTGCGTCAAACAGCGCTTGCTCTTCTTCATTAGAACCGGCTGCCGCCATCCAGTTAGCCGACAACACAACGCGTTCAAGGCTTTCAATATCGGCGCTGACAATATTTGTCAGCGATTCAGCTACCGCCATGCGCGCAGCAGCCTTCGGGTCAATCAACGCAAGGGGGCTGCGTTCGCCCATGGCAAACGCTTCACCCTGATTGGTATTAAATCCGCTAAGGGTGACCGCGGCATCTGCAACGGGCACCTGCCAAGGACCGATCATCGGCTGAGTAGCAACAAGACCGGTAATGCTACGATCGCCAATGGTGATCAAAAACTGCTTGCTGGCCACTGCGGGGAATTGCAACACGCGATTAACCGCTTCTTGGAGCGTAACCTGACTGAGGTCTAGTGGTGTTAGCGCCAGTTGTTGGCGTGAAAAACTGCGGCTCATTTTAGGCGCTTTGCCAAGCAAAACGCTGAGCGGCAAGTCCACCGGCGCATTCTCAAAATGCGCATCCTCAACCAGCAAATCGCCACCAGAAACTGATTCACCAACAACCGCATAAGGGCAACGTTCGCGCTGGCAAATTTCTTCGAACTGGGCCAACTGTGATGCTTCAATACCCAGCACATAGCGCTCTTGGGCTTCGTTGCACCAAATTTCTAAAGGCGACATACCAAGATCGGAGTTAAGTACATTGCGCAGCTGAATACGACCACCTGTATTGGCGTCGTCAATGAGCTCGGGCAAGGCATTGGAGAGGCCACCAGCGCCTACATCGTGAATCAATAAGATGGGGTTTTCCCCACCTAAGGCGCAACAACCGTCAATCACTTCTTGGCAGCGACGTTCCATTTCTGGATTGCCCCGCTGTACTGAAGCAAAATCTAAATCCGAGGAACTGCTGCCCGAAGCCATACTTGACGCCGCGCTTCCACCCAGCCCGATCAACATGGCCGGACCACCCAAAACCACTAACGCTGTACCGTCGGGAAACGACTCAGCATGCACGTGCTCTTCGCGTACGGTACCTACGCCGCCGGCGATCATCACTGGCTTATGATAACCCCTGACAACATCTGAGCCAGTTTGCGAGGCGTATTCAAAAGTTCTGAAGTAGCCGTTAATAGCCGGGCGACCAAACTCGTTGTTGAAGCTCGCCGCGCCTACTGGGCCCTCTAACATAATGTCCAAGGCGGAAACCATATGCTCTGGCTTGCCAGTGGTAAGCTCCCAAGGCTGCGGCATATCTGGAATATTTAAGTGCGAGGTAGTAAATCCAGAAAGACCCGCTTTTGGTTTTGAGCCGCGACCTACCGCGCCCTCATCACGGATCTCACCACCAGAACCTGTTGCGGCACCGGAGAACGGTGCAATACCTGTTGGGTGATTGTGAGTTTCCACTTTCATCAGAATATGAGCAGCTTCGCTCTTATAACCGTATTGCTTGCTTTTAGGGTCTACCCAAAGTCGTTGTACTTGAGGACCTTCAATCACTGCTGCGTTATCACTGTAGGCACTTAATATACCGCGCCCATTGATTTGCTTATATGTATTACGGATTTTTCCAAACAGCGAGACTTCCTGCTGCTGGCCATCTACCTGCCAGTCGGCGTTAAAAATTTTGTGTCTGCAATGCTCAGAGTTTGCCTGAGCAAACATCATCAATTCGACGTCGGACGGATCCCTCTGTAAATCCGTGTAGGCTTTTTCCAAATATTCAATCTCGTCATCGGACAAAGCCAGACCAAGGCGCACATTAGCTTTACGAAGCGCGTCCACACCCTGGCTGCTTAACAGGATTTCCGCCAAGGGTTTGGGTTCGGCGGTAGCAAACAGTTGCGCAAAATCTTCAGCCAACAAATAGTCTTGGGTCATGCGGTCAAAAAGCACCGACTTGTCTAGTACACTGAGATCGTAGTCGTCACGTACAAACCAGCGCACTCCCCGCTCCACTCTCTGCACGTCGGTCAAACCGGACAACCAAAATATGTCAGTAGCCTTACTGGACCATGGCGAAATAGTGCCAAGGCGAGGCACAACTGTACCTGCGAACTTGCCGCTGGCTTCAGGCAACTCTTGAGTGGGGCCGTAGGTCAGAAGTTCCTGAGCTTGAAGCAACTGCTGCGCACTCAGTTCAGCAGTGGTATGAATTAAATGCACAAACTCGGCATAGACCACATGGGGGGCTGTTTGCTGGATTTTTTGCAAGGCAAAAATGCTCAGTGCGGCAGTACCCTGTACCACAGCAATCGTACTGTTTGCGCCAATTATATTAGCTGATTGCAAATTGCCGTCCGTATTTTCCATCAAGGGTTCCACCTAGTCGTATTTCTTTGAGTATGTCTTTGAGCATTTCTTTACCGCGTCACTGTGGAACAAGATCCCTCGAACCTTAAACGTTTAACAATGGTCGCCTCTTTTTCCCAACACAGTTGTGCGTCCGCGCGTAACCTTTTAACTTTTTCCAGTTTCCTATTAGCTCTTTCCTATTAAAGGGCTCCTAATTTTTGTTGCGACGAGCATCAAAAAATTTGCGCATACGCAGCCTGCATTCGTCTTCGAGTACACCATAGCTGACTTCAATACGATGATTTAGCCAAGCTGAATCGCCTAGCGAATGACTAATCACGGCCCCTGCTTTGGGTTCCAAGGCCCCAATCACCACGCGCTGAATTCTAGAGTGAATCAATGCCCCAAAACACATGGTGCAAGGCTCTATGGTGACATAAAGCGTAGAACCCGGCAGGCGATAGTTGGCACTTTGTAGGGCAGCATCACGTAGGGCTATTATTTCAGCATGGGCAGAAGGGTCGTGACTTAAGCGCGGTTGATTGAACCCTTGACCGATAAGCGCTTGGCCTTTGACCAAAACTGCACCTACAGGCACCTCGCCAACCGCCGCAGCTTCATCCGCCAAAACGATGGCTTTGCGCATCCAAGCTTCGTCGCTGTTATCCAATGATTTTGTGCAGGTGATTTAGAAGGCGCTATATTAACAGTGCCAGCCCCGAAACAAACCATTAGAACGAATCTTTAGCCATTTTTTGGCTGAAGATGGTTAGGAGGCAGGCAGAAGTTGAGCACAAACTGCGCAGAAGCTAAAAAGGCAGCTAATTACCCGTAACCGAATAAGAACGTTCAACACCTTTAGTCACTGCACCCCAAGGGCTCGCCTGAACCCGGGCTTGGTGAGCAGCGAAGGCTTCGGCGGTTTGAAATTCTTCGTAAACATCAAAAATAGTCGGCGTACCCGCGCGTTGGCGCACCTCAAAAACCAAACAACCGGGTTCTGCTAACGTTAACGTGATGTGCTCTGGCAGCAGCTCCAAAACCCCCTCGACCTCTCCCTCAGGCACAATAATAAAACCACTTAGAACTACTTTTTCTGCCAAGTCTTTCTCCTAATTACGAACCCAACCTGTTTCGCGCCAGTTTGATCTACCTCTCTCCAACAGCGAGGACAGCCAACAACACTTGCTAATACTCAACGCCCTAACTTTTCATTTTAAACACCCCAGCCAACTTAACGGTCACCAGTTTGAGCAGATTCGTGCAGCGGATATTTTGATAGGTTTTGTCAGAAAAAAGCCTTGAATAAAGCCCGTACTTTTTCTGGCGCAAGAGGAAGTATAAATATCGGAGCGAGCCTCGTTGCTTTAACCGCTCGGGCTTATAGGCGAAAGCTGGCTGTAATGCCGCGGTAAGACCCGCTTCACTCCATTGCAAAACCGGCCCCTCTACTTGCCCTGATTTGATGCCCAAAAAGTATAAATCGCGGCTGAACTTATTGTAGTTGAAACGAGAGTTCGAAAACATTTTGCCCACATCAAAACAGTCAAAATCAGCGGCTGTGAGGTTACGATAGTAATCCCATTCTAAAGACTGAGTGCCTGGAGAGTTTTCTGGCGAGGTGCGGGTGGTACCGTGCTCTCTACGACCTCGGGAGGCGCAAGTCATAATTAACAGCCCCCCAGGCTTTAGCATGCGGTGCATGTTTTCAAATGTTTCCTGCCAAAAGGGATTGTGCTCAAAAACTTCGCAAGATAACACCGCATCGAAAGTGGCATCGGGATAATCCACTGACTGCCCGTCTGCGACCACATCAACACCAGGCCGTGCCACTAGGTCGACACCAACATAGTGCTCGGTGTCAAAAAGGCTTCGAATTGAACCATTTACATCGTAGGAACCGATTTCTAGCACCGCTAAATTCTTCTGAACGCCAAGCCCAAAATAACCCACGGCCAAATACAAAAATTTTTGTTGTTGGAAATGTGACACACACCCTCCTGATATTCCTCTCACACATATTGGGTAACGCCGAGGCCTTACCAAGTAAAACCGAATTGATTAGGAAGGGAGCAGTGCTTACAAGCCGTTACGGATAGAGGGTATTTGAAGAGGATGAATGGTCACTAATGAATGTTGAGCGCGTCCAAGTGAGGCCGCCTTTAGGTCTTGTAAATAGGCATTTTGCGTCCAACAATGACTACCAAGAAAACGGCCCCAGCAAAAACTGCGTTGAGCAATGTGAGCGACTCCCCCAGTAGAAAATAGGCCCCTATGAGCGTGGCGAAGGGCTGCAACAATTGCACCTGCCCCACTCGGGCGACACCGCCCACTGCAAGACCCCGATACCAAAAAAAGAAGCCGACATACATAGAAAACAAGGCCACGTAGAAAAATGCACCTAGGGCTTCGTGGGAAACACCATCGAAGGGCGTGTCAAAAAACAAATAGGTGGCGACCAGGTTAATTGGCAATGTCAGCGCTAAAGCCCAACTGATTACATTGATCGCGCCCAACTCTGCGGATAACTTACCCCCTTCCGCGTAACCTATAGCGGCGAAGATGATGGCCACTAACAGCCAAAAGTCGCCCAACATTAAACCCGTTACGCCGTCTAGATAGGCATAGCCCAAAACCAGCAGCGAACCAGACAATGCCGCCAGCCAATAACTTGTGGAGGGTCTTTCTTTGAAGCGCAAGGCGCCAAAAATTGCAGTAACTAGAGGCAACACGCCCAATACGATGCCGCCGTGGGCAGACGGCAATGTAGTCATCGCAATGGATGTAAAGATGGGGAATCCGTAAACAATGCCAATGGCGATAACTAAGAGTTTGTAGAGTTGAGTTTTGGTCGGCCTTTGCGCCTTAGAAAAATATAACCAACCCAACGCACACAGACCAGCAAGCAGCGCCCGACCAAATGCCACAAACAGCGGATTCAGCTCTAGTACCGCGATACGGGTAAAAGGCAGCGTTAAGCTAAATATCAGCACGCCAACAGCACCAATCAGCATGCCTTTCGTTTCATTACCCATAACCAATACTTCCTAATGGCAAGCCGACACGGGGATCACTGAATAAGTGTCCTTGCGCGCTTTCGCCCCATTACTGTCGCCCTTGCTACGGGGCATTAGCATATTCTGCTGAGGATGACTTCATTACCCGAGACTGCATTAACATTGAAACAACGCGCCGATTATCCCTGTTAAACGCCTGGCTCTCATACCAAACATACTCGGTTTGCGGGCTCTGGCCGACACACAACACCTTGCTCTCAAGCCGATAAGCTTGATTCAGCAAAAACGGCCCATGGTCAAAACCAATTTCGATGGCGCCAAACAAACCTACTGAATCGCCTATATACGGGGTTAGGCCTTGCATAGGGTAAGCCCACAAATACTCAATCACTGTACATGGTGCTGAAACCGGCTCGCCCCATGGCGATGCCTGACGATACCAATCTAACGGATCGCTGATCACATGGGTGTCAAAACGGTGAAACTGCTTGGCTGGATCTGTTGTCACTTCATAAGTCCCTAGAGACATGCCGGGCTGTAGGCGATGTAAGATACGCAGCTCACTTGGGTCGCAGGGACGATAGTCCTTGCGGCGCAACTCAGACTGCGAATGATCCCCCACCGAGGCTGTGCCGGTCGCCACCAGCAAACCGTCTTCACGCTCCATCCATACACGTACAGAATCTTCTCCAGACTTACGTTGTTGAGCAAAAACCTGCACCTTCTCCAAATCTATTGTGGCATTTTTAAAGCTCAGAGAGAGGTTGCCGCGCTCAAACCATGCATTGCCAAAAATTTTCAGCAAGACAGGCGGAAATTGATTCATGTGCACATCACCCGCAACGGTGCCGCCGCGAAAACCCAGCTCAGCTGCGGTCTCATCATCATGAATACTGCCCGCGCCACCATCAGCAGACCAGTTTCTTGCCGCCCATAGCGGCCCGGTAATTACTTCTGTCACTTTTATCTCCCGAATCTAGGCGCGCTCCAAAAATCAGTCGGGCAACCCCAGAACACGCTTAGCAATAATGTTGAGCTGAATCTCGTTCGACCCTCCGGCGATGGAAATTGACTTAGCTTCTAACCACAGACGGCACATTGAAATCTCTTCGTCATCAAAGGATGCGCCCGCCCAGCCAAGTCCTTGAGTGCCACGAATACGCAACTGCAGTTCCAATTGTTCTTTAACGTAGTTGGCCTCCACGTATTTAAAGATAGAGGTCGCTGCACCTGGCGCACTGGAGGCAGTTTCTTCCATGGCGCGTTGTTGGGTAAGGAAAAAGGATTTCTTAAGAATCTCATTTTCGATCAAATCTTTGCGCAAGCCCGGTTCAATGGTGGTCTGATCCGCAGCATATTTACGCGCAAGATCACTCAATGTCAGCGCCGGCTTGATACGCTCCATCGGCCCTATCTTGTCGGCACTGGCCAGCGCTGCCAGCCCAGAGCGTTCGTGCTGTAGCAACCTTTTACCTACGGTCCAACCCTGATTGAGCTTGCCAACTAAGTTGTCTTTTGGCACGCGCACGTCATCCAAAAAGGTCTGACAGAAGGGCGACTTACCGTTGAGCAATTCAATGGGTTTTGTGGTCACACCAGGGCTGTCCATAGAAAACAACACAAAACTAATGCCCTCATGCTTGGGTGCCTCTTTATTGGTGCGTACAAGGCAAAACATCCAATCCGCATAATGGGCACCCGAGGTCCAAATTTTTGCCCCGTTCACGGAAAAATAGTCGCCTTTGTCTTCAGCAAAAGTTTGCAAGCTGGCCAAGTCTGATCCTGCACCGGGTTCGCTATAACCTTGGCACCAAGCGAGTTCACCCCGCGCAATTGCCGGCAGGTGCTGGCGCTTTTGTTCATCGCTGCCGTATTCGAGCAACGTTGGGCCGATCATCGACACACCCATACCGCCCAATGGAGGCCTAGCGTTTATACGTTGCAGCTCGTCTATCAGTACCACGAACGCTTCTTTACTCAGATCCGCGCCACCGTACTCCACCGGCCATGTCGGCACAGTCCAGCCTTTCTCAGCCATCGCAGCTAACCATAGATGCGCGTCAGGGTTAGTACTGTGGCGTTTATTACCGCCATTAACTTCCTCGCCTTCGACCATGCGCACGCGCATAGAGGCAGGACAGTTGATGTCTAACCACTCGCGAGTATCTGCGCGAAAAGCCTGCAAATTACGTAATTCCAATTCATCCACCCTCAAACAGCTATTCCTGTGCGAGCACCATAACAAATACCCAAAGGATATTGGAATCGAGCACGCACGTGCGAGGAGTATGAACCCCCTTAACCACGCCGATACAGTGCCGATACAGTGCCGATACTGCGCAAACTATGGTGCATAGCGCCCACATAGCGCACACTTGCACCATGGCAATACATTGGTTCCCAGGTCACATGCACAAAGCGATTCGCGAGATGAATAAAATCTTAGCGGAAGTTGACCTTGTCATTGAATTACTGGATGCGCGCTTACCTTCTAGCAGCCAGAATCCTGTGATTGAAAAGCTTCGACAGAACAAGCCCAGTATTAAAATTTTGAGCAAATCTGACCTAGCTGATGCAGCAACTACTTCGCTCTGGCAGGCACACTTTGAGCAAGATGCCTCGATCAAAACTCTGACAACAACCCTTGATCAACAAGACAAAGCGCAAAAGATCATTCGCTTGTGCCAAACGCTCGTGCCCTCTAAGGCGAAAGCTAACCTGCATATGCTGGTGATGATCGCTGGCATTCCAAACGTGGGCAAATCTACCTTGGTCAATGCAGTTTCGGGGCGCAAAGCCGCAAAAACAGGGAACGAACCTGCTATTACAAAAGGTCAACAACGCATCAAATTGACGGAAGGCATTATTCTGCTGGATACCCCAGGGATACTGTGGCCAAAGATTGAAAACGAAAACAGCGGTTATCGGTTGGCGGCTTCTGGCGCCATTAAAGACACTGCGATGGGTATAGAAGAGGTTGCCTTTTACTTGGCAGAATATTTGATTAAACATTACCCAGCGGCATTGAAAGAACGCTATGACCTACCCTCAATACCAGATGCGGAATTTGAATTCATGGAAATGATGGGCGCTCGACGAGGGTGTATCAGCGCAGGTGGACGAATTGATTTAGAGAAAGCCTCGGCGATCTTAGTGAATGAATTTCGCGCGGGTATGCTAGGCCCAATCACACTAGAGACCCCTGACATGATCCTCAAAGAGGACGTGATTATTGAGCAGCAAAAGCAATTCAAAGCGGCGCGAGACGAAGAGAGAAAGCGCAAATTTCGCTCTGGCCGCAGAGATAACCAAACCTTCTAATTTAGACCACACGTTGCGGCCGGCTGGATAGCGCAGACAGACTGATCTCGTTATCTTTATCTTTGTCTCTCCCTCTACCCTCTCTACACTGCCCTCGTTA
>Ga0257126_1000062_pt1 | contig 85181 bp, 69 predicted proteins | sample SI060_120mmetaG_FD_190151 | JGI IMG/M metagenome (GOLD analysis project Ga0257126, IMG submission 190151) | Marine microbial communities from Saanich Inlet, British Columbia, Canada - SI060_120m | ecosystem: Environmental > Aquatic > Marine > Inlet | place: Canada: British Columbia | collected... | reverse complement strand
AGCCCTCTTCGAAGTTGACAACTATCACGGCTACGTCCAGATTCAAAGTGAGGCGGCATTGCGCGCGATGGCGACAAAGTACCCTTATGACATCATAGAGGACAAAGATATCGGAGGAGTTGCTCTTTCAAGCCATCAAGAAGTCATCGCTCAAGAGTTGCAACTTTCAGTTGAAGCCCGGTTGAAGAGAGCGGGAATTGAGGTTCTTGAAGCCCGTATCAGCCACTTAGCATATTCGCAGGAAATCGCCCAAGCAATGCTCCGCCGACAACAAGCAAGCGCTGTGGTTGCTGCCCGAAGTGAAATTGTCAAAGGTGCTGTTGGAATGGTCGAATTAGCTCTTGAACAACTCAGTGCTAAAGGTATTATTGATCTAGATGAAGACAAGAAAGCGACCATGGTCAGCAATCTTTTGGTTGTCCTTTGTTCTGAAACCGATACAACACCAGTCATTAACACCGGAACGCTGTATCAGTGATGTGAGAACTTGATAACCACAGGAGTGATCAGCCGCCTCGTCTTACCAATCGTAATTTCGGTGTTGTTGTTTGCTTACGCTGGCTATTGTTGGGTGACGCAAAAAGTCCATGTAAGAGGCAAAGGCTGGAAAACAAAGGATGAAGCGCCGAAAACGTTCTATTTCACTGTTATAATCCTTGTACTCATAGGACTAGGCCAATTAGTGAGTACTGCTTTTTTCCATCTGAAATATGAGTGGTGAATGTTGATGGGTGAAACGAACGAGGACATTCGAGATGGGGTGGGGTCCGCCAAAAAAAAACCGAAACAGGAGAAGAAGAAAATTCTTCTTCGCCTCGACCCTGCATTGCATGAACAGTTGCGATTGTGGGCTGAACGTGACTTCCGTTCACTTAACGCACACATTGAATTCCTACTGAGAAAGGCTATACACAAAGAGAAGGATTGAGTGACATGCAAGAGGAACGGGGATTCTTTTCGAAATGGTTTGGTTTCAGTGGCTGGAGAATAATGTCGGCGAAAACCCGTATCTTTACCCAAATCATCTACAGAGTAGCGTTCCTATTCGGCCTAGCTTTGCTCATTATCGGCTACGGATATGTGACAGGCTCAGAACCCGGTGGATTGCCTCTAACAGCAATGATTGTTGCTTGGTACCTTCTTTTCCAAGTCGTGATTAATTTCATCTTTGTCGAAGGCTCAAGATAACAGTCATTCCGATGACCGAGGGCCTGTCATTTCTTCAGGACGAACCCATGCGTCGAATTCTTCATTGGTCAAATACCCAAGTTCCATTGCAGATTCACGGAGAGTCGTACCATTCTCGTGAGCCTTCTTTGCAATTTTAGCGGCCTTGTCATAGCCAATATGGTTGTTCAGTGCCGTAACCAACATCAACGAGTTCTCCAAATGGGCAGCGATGTTTTCCTTCACTGGTTCAAGGCCGTCAACACACTTTGTTCGGAAGGCAGTACATGAATCGGTGAGCAGGCGTATAGAGTGAAGTAGATTATGGATCATCATTGGTTTGAAAACATTGAGTTCGAAGTTACCTTGGCTACCGCCGATGGTAATTGCCGTGTTGTTCCCCATGACTTGACAGCAAACCATCGTCATGGCCTCGGCTTGAGTAGGATTGACTTTGCCCGGCATGATCGAAGAGCCGGGCTCATTAGCAGGAAGAGAAAGTTCGCCAATACCGCAACGTGGACCAGAGCCAAGCCAACGAATGTCATTCGCAATTTTCATCAAAGAAACTGCAAGGGTATTGAGTGCACCAGATGCCGCAACTACAGCGTCGTGGGCTGCAAGTTGGGCAAACTTGTTTTCTGCTGTGCAGAAGGTAAGCCCTGTGATATTGGCAATTTCATCCGCCACCATTTGTGCGAACAGTGGATGTGTGTTGAGTCCAGTTCCAACAGCTGTACCGCCCAAAGCCAATTCAAACAAATCATCCAATGCAAAATCGATACGGCGCAGGTCTGCGTCGAGTTGAGCGACCCAACCCGATGCTTCTTGACCGAGAGTAAGGGGGACTGCGTCCATTAAGTGCGTTCGGCCAATTTTGACGATGTCTTTCCAATCATCTGCTTTCGATGCTAATGCATCTCGTAGAGCACGAACACTCGGTAGGAGATTGTGGGTAATCGCTTCTGCAGCCGCGATGTGCATGGCTGTTGGGAATGTGTCGTTCGAAGATTGTGCTCGATTGACATGGTCGTTAGGATGGACGGGTGTTTTTGAACCTAGAACGCCACCTGCCAATTCAATGGCCCGATTAGCGATGACCTCATTGGTATTCATGTTCGACTGTGTCCCGCTTCCAGTTTGCCAAACGCGCAATGGAAAGTGTTCATCCAGGCAGTTGTCGAGAACTTCCTGTGAAGCCGCAATAATCAGGTCGCCTACTTCAGGGTCAAGTTGTTTGAGAGCAACGTTGGTTTTTGCTGCAGCCTGCTTCAAAATTCCGAACGCTCGGATGACTCCGCTCGGCATTGTGTCTTCCCCAATGTCAAAATTGATCAGAGAACGGGCAGTCTGGCAGCCGTAGTATTTGTCGGCTGGAACTTCGAGTTCGCCCATTGTGTCGGCTTCAATCCGGACATCGGTCATGAACAGCCCTTGAGGCTGAACTTCTTCACAGTTCGCACAGATACCTCGATGAGTCGAGGATTTGCAGTAAGCTCAATTCAATATGAGCTGTTGCTCCTTGCCTTCTAACCATGGTGAAGGTGCCTAAGAAAAGGCATTGAACTCTAGAAACCAAAGCGAAAGCCGAAGTTGGAATCACTGGAGGCGCACGCGAATGATTTGTTGGGGTGTACGAGGGCGGTCGCCGGGCAATTTGTCGCATCCTTCAATGGCTTGTACAACATCCATGCCTTCGATGACTTCACCGAAAACAGCGTGGTTGCCATCGAGCCATGGAGTTGGGACGGTGGTCAGGAAGAACTGGGAGCCACCGGTGTTGCGGCCTGCGTTTGCCATCGAGAATATTCCTGGCTTGTCGTGCTTGAGGCGCAGAGCTGAGGGTTCACAAGGAATCTTCCAGCCAGGCCCGCCGGTTCCGGCGTTACGAGCCATAGGGTCGGCAGAGTGTGGGCAGCCGCCTTGAATCATGAAGTTCTCAATGACTCGGTGGAAGTGGAGGCCGTCGTAGTGTCCACTCTCAACCAGACGAACGAAGTTCGCTACTGTATCTGGTGCTTGTTCATTGTACAACTGAATTGTAATGTTCCCGGCGCTTGTCTCCATGAGTGCTTGCATGATGGCTCCACAGAGCGGGGGGTCAAGAGCATTCGCATCAATCAACTCTCTCTCACGAGAGATACACGGCTCAATTCTTCAACCAAGGACGGAAGTGTTGGTCTGCATACGCTCGAGCGTATTCTGCAGGATAACCAGAAGCGATCAGTTGTTGCTCGTATGCAAGTTGTTCTGGAGTAATGGTTGAATCTGCCTGAAGAGAAACTGCACCAGTGTTTGCAAACGCTGCTTGCTGTTGTTCAAACATTTTGTCTTCATTTGGAGTGTTACGTCCACGGGTAAACGCAAGTGCTGCAAGAGCCAATACCAAGAGAACTGCACCGGCCAAACCAAACGTTAGCGCGTTCATACCGAACATGGCAGAATCGGATTGAGTCTTGTCTGTATCAGCTGTGCCATCATCAGTTCCGCTGTTGTTGGTCGTATCATCATCGATTGTCTGATTTGTGTTCGTCGTTGTATTGTCAACCGGGTCAACCGGGTCTACCTGTCCATCCGTGTTGTTGTTCTGGACAAGTTCACATCCATCAGGGCCTACGGTTGCTCCAGCCGGTGTTGAGAGGCAAGCATCGGTTGAGTCGTCAACTCCGTCGTTGTCGGCATCGATTCCTGTAGGCTCCGGAGGGCAGCCTGGGCCGCCAACGCCGTTCGCCACGCCCGCAACTTCTGGGCACGCATCACCGTCAATTCCACTCGTGTTGTCGCCGTATGAGTCTCCATCAGAATCCAATGCCTGGCTGGCGTCAAACGGCCACAAGTCGTTCAAATTAGATACTCCGTCGCCGTCCAAGTCAGCACAACCCACTCGATCGATGGTCGAATCGCCGTATGTCGTTGGGCAGTCATCAACGATTCCATCGCCTGTGTCTGTCGTATTGAAGCCATCACGGTCAATATCGTTCGCCCATAGTTCTTGTTCATTCTGAATAAAGAAAGGTTCGCCAGTAAACTGATTGTTCGTTTCATCGGATTCCATCAATACATCATCGACGTCGATTGTCAAGCGGCAAGAATAGTTGCCGCTGGCTTGTTCATCCATGGTTGTGTAATAAACAAGTTTTGAACCAAATGTGGTATTGTAAACCCCACTCACAACAATCGTATCTGTCGCCATACGGTCGATTTGCGTGCCACTTTCATCAAGCAAATCAAGGTGTACAATGATGGAAGTCGATTCAGCATCTCCGCGAAGACTTACTAATTCCCATGTTATCTGTACTTCAGAACCTGAGGTGTGGTCCGTTGGACATACGAGGGTGGTTACTGCAATGTCTGCTGGAGCCGAATCGAGGGTTGTAATCGTAAGGTTGTAGAATGCCGCACTACCACCAGAACGGATGGTGAGGATAAAGTCGGTTGTCTTTCCTTCGTAATCGCTGTTGTACGAATTGAACAAAATGCCGTAGGACATATTATCGATTTCAGCGATCGTATTTCCATTTGCATCCTCTAAAGTTGCGGTCATTGCTGTCGATGTGTCGGCATCGAATTCAATTTCGAAGTTCTTTCCGTCGTTGACTGTGAAAGCGTATACGTCGATTTCATCGACACCGCTGAAGCAGCCTTGTCCAGATTGCGCTGGGTTTTGTCCAATGTTAATACCAGCGCCTGTAGGAGCGTCTTGGCCAAGTCCGATATCATCGGGTTGACCGCAGTTGAAATTGTTCGGATCAACGCCTTCAGTCTCTATAATGAGCGTGTAAACGCCAAGACTAATCCAGCTGCGAACTTCAATGTAGAATGTTCCGCCTGCTCCAGCAAAAGTCGAGGAGTCTGATGTCGTGACGAGTTCATCGTTCGACGCACTGAGTAGGCTACTGTCAAAGACTGTGCCTTGGCTGCTGCGTAGGTAAAGGTCTGCATCTTGGTCGGCAGAATTGACAAGTGTGACTGTAACATTGAGGCCAGGTGAGACTTCAATTTCGTACCAATCTTCATCATCCACATCCTTGTGAATGCATCCGATAATCGTCATCGAAACATCAGTCCCTAGAGCCGCTGCAGTCGCTACATCCTCTCCAGCATCGCCGCCTAAGGATGCGTCATTTTGAGTTGGACAGGATGTCTCTTTGGTATCGATGAGAATTTCTTCTGGGGTTAAGACCATGTTGTCGTCTTCGATTTTCTCATCAATCTGTTCGTCGGAATCAACCATGACGATGATTGAATAATTGCCGCCAGTGGTGCTTGTTGGAACGGTCACCGAAAGCTGATACATATCTGAGACATTTACATCAAGAGAAGGGAGAGTCAAGTTACCCAACTCTACATCGTGGTCCGCAAGGCCAATATCAACTGAAAGCCAAGCCGTGAGTAAGGAGGCCGGAGATGGAATTGTTCCGGAATTGAGGACTTCCACATCAATGTCAATGGTATCACCTGCACTTGCTTGGAGAGGTGATGAAGAATTTGCAATAACGAGATTGGCTTTCGGCGTAGAATAGTTTGTCCAAACTTCCAAAGTCCAGTTGACTCCAGTTCCTGAACGAGATAAATTCACAAAATAGGTTCCGCCAATGCCGTCAAAGTCTCCTCCCGAAGAAGTGACGATTGCATCACCGCCGAAAAACGCAGTCGAAGAGTCGACTTCTGCTGAGTTGCTGTCGGTCAAGTCAAGAGAGACGACGACGGATTCCGCTAGACTTAGAGTCACATCAATCGTGTGGTTTGCTGGGACATCAAAAGAAAATACATCGTTTGCTTCAACACCGTCGATGCAACCGGTATATGTGGCGGTCACGTTGGTCCCCAGTGGTGCAGTAACGTTGGCCTCCTCTGATGGTGCATCACCGCCGAGTCCAGCATCGTCTTTGCCGTTCGGGTGGAGGTCGTCGCATGAATCCCCAACCAACATCACTCCAGAAGACCAAATGAAATTGTTTGATTCATTCTGCTCGGTGAGGTTGTCGTATCCATCAGCAAACAAAAGCCAGTAGTAGGTGCCGTTTGAAAGACTAGACGGGAGAAGAACTTGTGCCGTTGTGGTGCGGCTGGTGTTCTCTGTAAGCGCTGCTTCCGGTTCGGAAGCATCGATCAGCGTATCTCCGAAATCATACGTTTGGTCAGTTGACAAAACGAATTGGACCTCAAAAGCATCGGATGTCTTGTTGTAAATGTTTTCAACCACGTATTCGACATTGACGGAATTACCCGGCTCACCGGACGTTGGTTCGACAACGGAGGTAATGGTGAGGTCTGGCCGTGGAGGTGTGTTGTTTGTCCATGTTCGCAAAGAGTATTGTCCATCTCCACTGTACACAAACACCTCAACATAAAATGTACTCGCTACGCCGGAAAGAGATGTCGATTGAGTTGTGACCTTTTCGAGGGATGTAGTGGATTCAGAACCATCTATGTAGGTCCCGGATGAGTCGATAAGATAGAGGTCGAAATCCGCACCGGCTGGCACGACCAGTTCAATGTCAACATCCTTGGCAGCGGAAGTCGTAATCTCGTACCAATCTTCGGTGTCGGTAGAGTCTGCGCAGCCTTGATTGCCGCTTTGGCCACTGTTCGGGTTCGTTCCAAGACTGCGAGAAGTTACCGAGTTGTTTCCAGCATCACCAGGAGTGCCGGCATCGGTCTGCGTTACGCAGGCTGCACGGCCACTGGTTCCGCGCTTGGAAGTGAAATCTTTGTACAAAAGTTCCATCAAAGGCAAGTCTCGAGAATCTGTAAGGAAGTCCTCTTGAGTGGCTGAGGTGTTCGTCTCGAAGTCGTCTTCCTGCGCGGAGACAAGGGGCATCATTGTCGAGAATACGAACAATGCGACAAGAGAAAAGGCCATTCGGCGGTCGTTCTGCATGTATTTGGCTTCGCGTGCTCCGTTATGAAACCTCGGCTTTGAAGCCGATGGCGACTCGCAGTAATATTGCAAGAGTTTCAAGCAAATGCGCGCTCGATTTCAATTGCGAGATTGTCGAAACGTCCTTGCAGTTCGTCCATTGCGCCGTTGAAAGCTTGTTCAGGAGTAAGGCTTCCATCGGTTTCGTAAGAGAAGATGTATGCGCCTTCAACTGGTTCGAGAGTAATGGCATCGTCAAAGTCAACATCACGGTTTGTTCCGGGGCCAACTTGGTGGAGGGCTTTTTCGAGGTCCATGAGATGATTGATATCGGTCATGGTCTTGTCCTTCCCGAAGAGTTTTGCGTCGATTGGCTTACCGTCGGTAGTTGTCAAACCAAGGTCAAACAGAACATTCGCCTTCTTTGGCTTGTTGAGTTTAGCAATATTGTGTTGTCGGAAACCGACTGCAGCAACCGGTGACCACTTTGCATGCTCTCGGCCGCGACCGAGGGTGGCAAAGGCGTACAATTCCAGGAATTGGCCTTTTGAAAGAATGGTGAGAGGGATTCTCTTGTGTTCTTCTCGGATATCGAACATCTGGTCAGAAATGTTTGTCAGATCGCCAGCATACACAGTGCGGTTCTTCTCATCAGAATCTTCAGATGGTCCATCCTTTCGGATGTGGTAAAGAACTTGACAAGTCAAGCAACCCTTGGATTCCTCTGCAAGGTCCTTGCAGTTTGGACAGTCTTCAGGGAAAGTGATTCCTTCGTCCGGATGTGTAGGGATCGGGATCATTGCCAATCGGTGGGCGATTGTCTCATCTGGGAGAACGTTAACGGATTCGAAAACTTCTCCTTTGTTGTCTTGGTTTACACCTTGAGTGAAATTAACCTTGTCGATTGCAAGTTTTGGTACATCCGCAATAAGTGCACGGCGAACTGCGTTCACTTGTGCAGCGTCAGTATTGCTCAAGAGAATTCGAATTTCATTGCCACGTGGCCATCCATCAACGATTTGTACATCCATTTTTTCCACCTCAAAAATCAAACACGGCGGCCACGGCGGCCACCCTTCTTCTTGGTACCGTCGTGAGCGATTGGCGTCACGTCTTCGATACGAGTGATTGTCATTCCAGCACGGGTAAGTGCTCGGATTGCTGCTTGGGCACCTGGGCCTGTGTTGTTTGAAAGGTTACCACCTGGTGCTCGGTACTTGATGATGAGTTGAGTGAACTCCTTGTCTTTGAGTTCGTCAGCCATCTTTTCTGCAGCACGGGTCGCAGCGAATTGTCCGCCGCTGTCCTTGGAAGACTTGACAACTTGACCGCCTGAGCAGGTCGTAATGGTTTCAGCACCGGTCAAATCGGTTGCTGTCATCAAGATGTTGTTGTAAGAACTGAAGATGTTTACGATTGCACGTCGTGTCATCACTCGTCACCTCCGACGTTGTCTGCGGATGGTGCTTCAGCAGCAGCATCCTTGACTTCAGTAGCAAACTCTGTGGTTGCTTCTGGATCAACTTCTTCGTCTTCAACACCGTATTCAGCGGAAGATGCGCGTCCGTCAATTGCCTTTCGAATTGGGTGTTCGGAGTTGTTTGCCCATGGGCAAGAAGGATGCCATGTGAGTGATTCTTCTTCGTCACGGGAAATTTGGTACGATGGAATCGTAACCTTCTGGTCACCAATAACGATTTTACCGTGGGTGACGAATTGACGAGCTTGCTTCATTGAAATGGCAAGTCCCTTGTAGTATACTTGAGCTTGCAATCGGCGGTTGAGGATGTCTTCAGTACTTAGAGAAAGAATATCGTCAAGGCTTGCGTCAGAGGAAATGAGGCCCTTGTTGTGAAGTGAGCGAAGAAGGTCTTCCATCTCTTTCTTGCCGTGAGCCTCACTGGTATCAACCATACCGATCAAACGCATTGCTTGGCGTCGATGGCGTCGTAGTTGGGACTTAGCCTTCCAAATTTCACGCATGTTCTTCAATCCGTGATTGGCTTGAATAGCGTGTTCTTCTTCGATACGTGCAGCCTTCCACGGGTGAGAAGGTGTGTCAAATTTAGGTCGTGCAAACTTTGGTTCTCCCATTCATCATCCCTCCAATCACTTCTTTCGGCTCACACCAAGTGTGAGTCCGCCACGGCCGTTCGAACGACCGCGTTGTCCACGTACTTTGTTTCCGCTAGCGTGGCGAACACCACGGTAACACTTCATTGTACGAAGTCGGTTAATATCGTCTTCAAGAGTAAGTGAGACTTGTTGTCCTGTAAGGTGAAGTTCATCTCCAGTTTCGAGGTCTCTTTGGCGGTTAAGCATCCAGAGTGGGACCGTTTCTGCGTATCCTTCGATAGCAACACGGAGGGTCTCCTGTTCTTCCGCCGAGAGGTGGCCGGCGAGTGAAGCAGGGTCGAATCCTGTGTTCTTGCAGATTTGAATTGCGGTTCTTGGGCCGACGCCACGAACTGCCGTTAAGGCAGTTGCAAGGGTCTTCTGCCCGTCCATATCCGTATCAGCCATTCGCAGGATATACGAAAAATCGTCTCCCAAATCTCCTTCCTTAGGTCGTGCCATTGTGTTTCACCTCTCCTCAACACGCAGTGTCAAGCAAGTTCCCGACCAACCTCCCCTATATCAAGACCGCGATGCTTCTTCGCGATACTGAGGAGCGGAAACATCTGGACAGAGGAGCGAAAAAAACCCCTTGAAAGGCGTGCGAAAAGGCGATGATTATTCTATGATACAAACCAAGAGCATTTCATCGCCGGGCTGTTGGGCTAAGAAGGCCTCTCTTCTGCCGTGTCGGCGAGAGAGTTGGCGGTCAATCGCCCCCTGGACCTTCGGTTGGACCTCTGGTGACAGAGGAACGCGAATCGTCATTTTACCGATATCATGTTCCAAAAAGAGTTCGACCAGCTGATCGACGGTATCGATTCCAAGTTCCAACCGAGCAAGCGCAACAACCCTGCCGGTTGCTTGAACGAGCATTCGGTTCATCGGGTCGTCAAGCCGTAACTGGTGAGCATGATGGATTTGAGGACGGCGACCTTCCACAACCCCCCAAGTGAATGTTTCCGATTTAGAGACGGTCGAAAGCCACGCTTCAGCAAGACCGCTTTCGACCAAAGCAGCGTCCAAAATACTGACGCGTTCGCCTCGACGAGGTGGTTGACGTGTTGACTTAGGCAATCCGTCGCCAGCACTGAGATGACGCCCCCCTGAGATTACATGGGCCTCTTCGGTGATTGAAGGTGGAATCCGTACAAAGCGTCGGGCAACTCCCTTGGTTGCTGCGTCTCCAAGCCACAAAGCAAGTCTGTCTACCCTTCCTCTTCCTCGCGAGGTCCAAACCCATGTCCGAGGAATGCCTTTCCAAACCGCATCAACCAACGCTTCGACTTCAAGTCGTTGCTCATGGGTGAGTCGGGGGGATAAGTCGAGCAACATCGCCGGCCCGTTCACGCCCTCGGACAGATATGGCGCCCACCCTTTGAACACTTCATCGAGCCTTGGGGCCATTTCGTCAAGACCGTGCGTTCTGCTGTTTCGAGGGCGTGCTGGGTCGAGATGTAACATGGCGATTTTAGGAAAAGCGTCGAGGGAAAAATGGTCTGCCAGAGCAGCACAAGTAACCGCCCCGTCACGCCCATCTCCCGCAAAAATCCGAGTTTGGAGCATCCGCTCAGCACCCTCTTCATTCCGATGGATTGCTATCGATTGAAGATTGACGGCGCTGGCTCGTGCTCGCAGTGGGTCCAACTCAACACCGATCCCAGGTCGTTGCAAGATCGCCATGTGCGCACCCAGTTGTATCCCACTGCCGCAAGCACAGTCGAGAATGTATCCCTCGGAAAGATGGATTTCAGTGAGTAATTTTGAGCGGGCAAGAGCTACTTGCCAAGGTGTTGCAAGAGGTTTGCCTTCACTGGCGTGGTAAAATACCAACTTTCGAGCCGCAGTTGAGTCGGGTGCGAATTCAGTGAGGCCCTCGGCATCGGTCGTGGCTGGGTTGAAAATTTCGACCATATTTCCGCCTCATTGCCCGGCAACATCGGTTCGAGTCATTATACTCTCAAAGTGAATGCCTGCTTGGGCAAATGCTTCCTTAGCACCTTCTTCTCGATCTACGATGCTGATGACCGCAGTCACCTTGCAAGCCGTATCGTTCTGAATTCGTTCTACCGCCTTGATAGCAGAACCACCGGTCGTTGTAACGTCTTCGACAATGACAATTTCGCCGCCGCCATCAAGCGAAGAGCCTTCGATGCCTGGTGGATTGTTGGTCTTTCGACCCCCTCTGCCCTTCGCCTCTTTCCTGACCATAAAACCGAGGCGGGGTGAGGTTGCGGAGGAGGTTGCCACCGCAATGGCCGTAAGAGGGACTGCTCCAAGTTCAAGCCCACCGACAAAATCGGCACCCATGGCATCCATTCGTAGATTGAACAACTCACCGAGTAAGTGGGTTGATTCGGGGTGCATCATGACGGGTTTTGTGTCGAAAAACCACCGTGACTGCCGTCCGCTTGCGAGCGTAAACGCATCATCTGAACCCCCGTCGATGAAAGCCAGTTCACGCACCAATTCAACAAGGCGGGGCCAACTTGGGTGTTCACGGACACTCGGATGGACGGACATTGCTCAGTGCTCTTGTCCCGCATCAATGAACTTTGTCGCCGATAGCGCTCCATGCAAATGAAGCGAGGCACTGATAAACGGTCGCCTCTAAGACAAGAAGGAGTCACATGCCTACATCGAGTGGTACGAGTCAAAAAAGGGGACATAACCCCCTTATTGGCTTAGATATCGAGCGATTGGAAGCAGAAATGGAACGCTATCACAATTGGCTTGATGAGCATGCTGATGAAGCTTATATCGTTGCAGAACAAGCGCGGAAACTCGGCTATGACCACAAAGAGTTCGTTGAAATTCCAAGAGCTGCTGACTTGGCTGGTCGAACTGAAAAGTTGTTAATCGAATATCTCGAAGGGTATGAAGTCGCTGACGACATCAGAAAACTTTTGGCCGAGCACGACCGTGAAACGACATCGATTATGATGGCTCAAAGTGTGGCGCGAGGTTTTCGAGAACAGGGATACGACCTCATTACAGCAATCGATGTTGGACTTCGAGTCGGCCTAGCAGTCTTGACTGAAGCCGTTCTCGTAGCGCCATTAGAAGGAATCAGCGAAGTCCGGCTGTTGAACAATGTCGACGGTTCTCAATTCGTATCAGTTCACTTCGCAGGACCAATTCGTGCCGCAGGTGGAACTGCTCAAGCACTCGCTGTTTTGATTGCTGACATGATTCGTCGCGAATTGAATATAGGTCACTATCAACCGACTGACCCCGAAGTTGAGCGGGTAAAGGAAGAATTTGGACTGTACCGTGGAAACCTGCAATATCGTCCATCGCCAGCGGAAATTGAAGAAATTGTCCGAGCGTGTCCAATCATGATCAACGGCGAATCCACAGAACGAATCGAATGCGCTGGTTATGGGCGCGTACGTAACATCGATGAAGCAAGAATTCGGGGCGGAGTACTGCTTGTCATCGGAGAAGGTATGTGTTTGAAAGCACCGAAAATCCAGAAGCATACAGAACGATTGAAAGTCCCGGGGTGGGACTTTATTTCGAAGTTTGCATCAAAAGGAAAATCGGATGAAAATAAAGGCGGTGGGCTACAATTTAAATCTCGGAAAGTTCCGACAATCTCGAAGTTTATGCGCGATATTATTGCCGGTAGACCTGTGTTTGGAGCCCCTTTACAACCGGGAGGTTTTCGACTAAGATACGGTCGAGCACGCCCCTCTGGATTGGCTGCAGCCTCAACAAATACGGCATCGATGCTTGCCATGGATGATTTCATTACGATTGGCACACAGATGAAAATTGAACGTCCCGGGAAAGCATGCGCCATCACTCCTTCTGACGATACGGATGGGCCTTGGGTTGTACTCAACGATGGAAGGTTCTTGCGTCTGGATGATGCCAAGAGCTATACTGCAATCAGCTCGAAAGTCAGCTCGGTTTGGGACAACGGAGAACTGGTTATTGGCTATGGTGAATTTATGGAGAACAACAAGAAGTTGGTCCCTGCAGGCTATACCAACGATTGGTGGGCCAGTGACTTGGTTGAGGAGTTGAACTCCTCAGATGCACTCGATGAGTTCTCAAAACTCACCGCTATACCTCGTTCTCAATTTCCAAAAGGCGTACCGGGCATTCATCCTGAAGATGCCGAAGACCCTGATGCTCAGTTTCATGTACGGCGAAAGTGGCATGTTTTCTTGGCCGCTTGCTCCCTAAATTGGAGTCAGGTGAAAAACGTTTCAAAGCGTTTCAAAACCGCCATACCGAACCCACACAATCCTTGGTTTCTCGACCTCCCTATCGAATGGATGCCTGTGGTGTTGGACCTCATAGAAGGCGCTGAAATCGAGGTTTTTGGCACATCGACTACAGAGACAAAACCTCCCGAGGAGAACCTGACTGCGTATCCAGCCAATGAAGACAGGCAACTGCGAATCCGAAACGGTGTCCAAAATTGGTCTGCTAAATCAATGGAAATTCTTCGCCCTGAATCGTTTGAAAATATGAATGATTACGAAATACCAGGGCCTAAATGTGCCCCTGTCGAACCTATCTTTACGAAAGAGGCCCCAGAAATTTGGGCGCACATACAACACGGAATGGCAAAGGCAATGGCGATGGTTCTCGGTTTACGTCACCATCACGACGGTGACGATTTGGTCATTACCGCAGGCTGGCCTGCAATGCTGGAAGCGTTTGGGTTCAGCGATGAAGGTTCTAAGCCGCTACGAATTGTTGATGCCAAATCTCGATTTGAACAACGTATCGAACAACTTCGTGAATGCCACAAAACGCTTACTGAAGAGCGCAAGAGGTTATCCGAGTTGGGTCAAGCAAGAGCAACGGTCCGAATTGCTGCGGAAACCGACGCCAGGCAGCGTGGACTTGGTATTGCGGAAACTGATGAAGTCGGACAAAAAGCAGCCGCTAAAGTCGAAGATCCTGGGCCTGCCGATCCGAAAAAGTATCTCGCTGCGCAGATACACGAAGACGACCATGCTGTTGACGGTATCATGCTGCAAATTCGAAAGATTTCCGATCTGCGCTGGGTCCACGCCGCACCGGTTCGTGTCGGATGTCGTATGGGCCGCCCCGAGAAAGCGGCTCCACGCATCATGAATCCAATGACGCACGCTCTTTTCCCAATCGATTTGAACGGAGGCAATCAGCGACTTTTAGCCAATGCTGCAGAAAAGCAAAGCATCCGCGTCCAAATGGGCCGTAGAATCTGCAAAAAATGTGGAAAGGAGTCGCCATTCATTCTTTGTCACCACAGGCTCGTAGACAAGGACGGTATGGAACGTGTTGGAGAGACATGTGGCGGACGAACGGCAATGCGTGAGAACGAAAACACGAAGCGTCGACGTAGAGGTGAAATTCAAACGGTCCGCTTAGACACAATGATCGAAGACGCTCGAATTCGATTGGGTATTGACAGGATTCCTCGACAAGTCAAGTGCATGAAGAAAATGGCAAGTCGAGACCAAACTCCTGAAGCCATCGAAAAAGGCTTACTTCGCGCCAAATACCAACTCCCTGTATTCCGTGATGGCACAGTCCGTTTCGATATGAGTGATGTCCCAGTGACCCATTTTACTCCGCGTGAAATCGATGTTTCGTGGCAAACCCTCCACTCGCTTGGCTATACCCATGATTGCGAAGGTGAACCTCTCACCGGTGATGAACAGATGTTGGAAATTTTCCCTCAAGATTTCATCGTAAGCAAAAACGCTGGAGAATTCTTTGTACGAACCGCCCAATTCATCGATGAGTTACTCGTACGTTATTACGGCCTTGAACCGTACTACAACGTCAACACCCCTGACGATTTGGTAGGTCACCTCATCTGCGCACTTGCACCCCACACGTCCGGTGGCGTACTGAGCAGAATCATCGGTTGGGCTGATTGTTCCGGCGGATATGCCCATCCGTTGTTCCATGCCGCTAAAAGACGAAACTGCGACGGGGATGAAGACGCCATCATGTTGCTCATGGACGGTCTCTTGAACTTCAGCAGAGAGATTTTGCCTGCCAACCGTGGTGGGCTGATGGACGCCCCGCTGGTTCTCACGACTCGTCTCAATCCTACAGAAGTGGACAAAGAAGCATTGAACGTTGACTCGGGATGGTTTTACAGCAGGGATTTCTATGAAAATACGCTCGATCAACCGCATCCAAAAGAATGCGCTGAACGGATGGACTTTGTTGAAAGAAGATTGGGTTCTGTTGCGGCAGTCCGAGGGTATGGTTACACCCACGATTGTTATGCATTAGACCAAGGTCCTGCACTTTCTGCCTACAAAACCCTCGATACCATGATTGACAAAATGAACGGTCAGCTTGATCTCGGGCATCGATTGCGAGGAGTCGATGTGAGGACAGTTGCCTCAAGTGTTGTTCGCTCTCACTTCCTACCTGACCTACGTGGAAACCTCAACGCCTATGCCCGTCAGAAAATACGTTGCCTAAAATGCGCCCATTCATATCGCCGAATGCCTGTAGCAGGTGCATGTATCCAGCCAAAAAAGGAGATTGGTCGCGGGTTATCCAGCGTTGGCGTGGCGAAAGCAGAGGGGGGATTGTGTGGTGGCAATCTCGCCCTTACCGTATCTGAAGGGGCTGTAAGGAAATACATCAAAGTTACAAAGCACGTTATGGCAAAATACGGCGTCGACACCTACACCAAACAGAATGTGGAATGGTTGGCTGACAGTGCGGACTCGTTGTTCAACAATGACCGAGCAAAGCAACTCTCTCTCGCTGATTTCCTGTGAATCCTCGCGCCATTGGACACAACGCGACCGGAATTGTCTTTTTATGAAATGAGGGTCTCAATACCGTTGAGGGGAATCCGATGGATGAAGCGACGCTGGTGTTGTATGTTATTCTCTACGTGCTTCTACCGTTGTGGGGGCTTGCCAGCATGCTTGATTGGTGGTGCCATAAAAAAACATCAATCGAATCAACATCGGGCCTCCACGAAGCAAATATTCACTGCTTAATGGGATTCCAAATAGCCATCCCATTGGTGCTTTCACTGGTCTTTGAAGTAAATGTTCTTGTCCTGCTGCTGTGCCTTGCCGCACTTATTGCTCACGAATTTATTGCCCATTACGATGTACACTACACGACTGATAAGCGTGAAATCAGTATTTGGGAAGTTCATGCACACAACTATTTGTCAACTTTGCCGTTCTTTTTATTCCTCATGATTATTGTTCGAAAGTGGGAGGTTTTTATCGATCTCGTCACGCTTGAATGGTCTGGAGGATTTGGTCTTGAATGGAGAAAGGAACCGCTCGGTGCTACGGGCAACTATGCCGCAATATACATCTTCACAATGTCCTTCCTCGTTGTATTACCGTATTTCCAAGAATGGTGGCGTTGCTGGTCGTATCAACGTTCACACAATCAGGAGGTTGTCGAATGAGCGTATACATTACCAGTACAGGAAGATTTTTGCCAGGACCCGCCATATCCGTTGAAGACGTCGAAAAAGTTCTTGGCGCAGTTCATGGGAAACCTTCATCGTTGCGTGTTCAGATCCAAAAAGCCAACAAAATTCAAACACGCCATTACGCTATTGATGAGAACCAGCAAACGACGCATAGTAACACAGAAATGGCGGCAAAGGCTGCTGAACAATGCCTTGATAGGGCTTTCGTGGGAAGGGAAAAGGTCGGTATGCTTGCTGTCGCTTCAACCCAGGGAGACTTGCCTGCACCGGGCATGGCGAGTATGGTGCAAGCCGAGCTCGATTTACCTGAGATTGAGATTTTGACTACGCATGGAATCTGTTCCTCCTCCATCATGGCACTCAAGGCTGCTTGGAACAGTATGCGGCTTGAAGAGCACGATGCCGCCTTAGTGTTGTCAAGCGAACTTGCCAGCCGCTTGCTCAAGAAACAACGGTATGAAGCAGCCACAACTTCGACTTTTGCTGCAAAACGCATTGACTTCAGCACCGAATTTCTGCGCTGGATGCTGTCTGATGGAGCAGGCGCATTGCTGCTGCAAAACAAGCCAGCTCCAAAGGGTCTCAGTCTGAGAATTGATTGGATTCGAGGTTTTTCTCACGCACATGCCTTACCTACCTGCATGAGTGTTGGCTCGGCTGGAAGGCCGGAAGACACTCGTACTTGGCAAGATTATGACACCTATGCAGAAGCCGAACAAGATGGAGCGCTCCTTCTGCGTCAAGATGTACGTTTGCTCGATAACCTGATGCGGATGGGGGTTGATGGATACTTGCGACTCGTCGAGGAAGGCGTGAGTAAACCAAGCGATGTTGACCATTTCCTTTGCCACTATTCCAGTCACCATTTCCGAAATAAAATTCTTGAAATGTTGAACACGGCCGGAGTTGGAATTCCTGAAGAAAAATGGTGGACAAATCTCTACACTCGTGGGAATACTGGCTGTGCTTCACTGTTCATCATGTTGGATGAGTTTTTACGAACCGAAGAATTGACTGTAAGTGAAGGGGACAGAGTGCTTTGCTTTGTTCCAGAGAGTGGGCGCTTCAATACAACATACCTGCATTTCACAGTGGTGAGCCAATGAACAATGGAGAAATCTCAATCGAGGGCGGCTCAAACACGCATGCTGAAGAAAGCGTTCCGAAAGCTATTGTCTTGAATGAACATGCACAAGTGTGCCTCCAACATTTGCTCCGAGTTTGGCTTGGATTCGAACGTGATCTATCCAAGGTTCCGCTTCTCCGTCGAATTGACCTTGGCACCTACACCGCTGAAGATCATCAGGTCTTCCTGCGTAATATTCGTCAGCAAGTCATCGAAGGTTCCCGCTGGATTACGAGAACAGCAAGCAGTTTTGACCGAGATCATGCAGAAATACGCTCAACCATCATCAGCCACGCTGTCGACGAGCATCGGGATTACGAAATGCTTGAGAAAGATTACGTCGCATCCGGAGGAGAACTCAATGATATTCTCTCGATGGAGAGAAACATCGGTTCTGAAGCCTTACATGGATTCCTCATGCATCAATCCTCTCAGCCAAATCCAATCGATTTGCTCGGTGCAATGTGGATTATTGAGGGGTTGGGTGAAAAAATGGCAACTTCCTGGTCGGAACGCATTCAGGAATTAACCGGGCTTGGTGAAGACTCAACACGCTTTATGGCCTATCACGGTCATAATGACAGTGAACACATGGAACGGTTCTACGCTACGCTAGACAGTGTCTGTGTAAGTGATGTTGCCGTCAAACGCATTGTGAAAACGGCCAAAGTGGTTGCACGCCTCTATCGATTACAACTGGAGGAAATGGAACATGACCTCAAGTGAAGTGCCCCTTTCTCGTAAAGAAAGAAAAGCTCAACGTAGGCTTGAAAAAGCGCTGAAGAAAAATCATGGCCGCATGCCTGCATCTCTCAGTGATGCATTGAGTGGGGATGACAGTCTACCACTCGATTCTGCAGCCAAAGAATTCTGGCTCAAAGATTTGCAAAACCCATTGCGTGTGGTCGTACTTCCAACATTGAAAATTCTTCTAAGCGCTACACTTCATATCACATACTATCTCAAACGGCTCTCACCCATACAATGGAGAGCACACCGCTTCTTACAGTGGCAAATCTGCTTTTTCATGAAGCACTTCGTACGGCCTGAAGCGAATATTTTGATTCTAAGGCACTTTCAAACCGAAAGCAATCTCCTGAACTTTGTCATTGATAATTCAGGGAAAGAAGGGGTTGACTCCGTAAACATCTATCCGAAAGAAATTCAAGACCTTATGGTCCAAACTTTCGTCCACCACGACCAGGGTATCCTCATGACCATGCGGGACCTTGGGAAAATGGAGGGTGGTAACTGGCCGATTGCTGAAAGCGATTTATCTTGGAAAAACTGGAATCCAATTCGAATCGATTATTCCCCTGCAAAGAAAAAATGGACGCAATTCCTTGACTTTGAAACTGCACATGAACTGTTCAAAACAACATTCTGTTTTTGGCTCACGGCGAGAGAATACGAAGCGGCAATTAACTCGTTCCAGTTTGACCATTCTGTTGGCCTAAGGATAGATGAAATTATTGGCGCTGCAAACTTTGCTGACCTCGCATACAACCGATTCCCAATGATTTTGGTCGGCCCTACCGGTCTATCGTACCGATTCTTAATGCATGGGTTCTTTGTCGAACATGCACACGCACATCTTGAACGAATGCGTGCAGGAATTGGTCTTGAGAATTGATTAAGCCGGATTCCAAAAATCACTTGCGGTGATGAATGGAAACTGCGCCACAGACCTTGCACCAAACTTTGGTTCCGTCCTTACGTGGTGTTGCTCCAGCAACATCAATTTTTACGCCGCAAACGCAGGTAACGGTGTTCTCCATGATTCACCGGACAAGGTTCGTCTTGATGAACTCAACGCTTAGGCAGGTAGATTCAACCACACTTCAAAACACATGAAACTCTTCGTCGTCGAGAATCCTTTGACTTCATTAAATGTGAATTTTTCAATGACCCCACCAAGAGATGAAATCGAGTCATGAATCTCAATTTCTTTCTCCGGAATCACTGACCTCTCAACGATTGCCCAGCCTCGAAGAATTGTTGTTTGATCGGTCTTCAAGAGAGAAAGTAAGGCCGGAATATGCTCGATACTGTGATGGGGGAGGTTGACCAACAACAAGTCAACTGTTCCAACATTCTTCACCTCTAATGGCCATGCTTTGGCATCGCAGCATGCCACCTCCATTGGGAAAAGGGGTGTGGAAGGGTTGCCTTTGGAATCTTTCCGACGGCGTACGAGGTGTTCGATATTCAATTCAAGCAAAGCATAAGCATCAGGATTCAAATCTCCGACTAAACAACCTGAAACAAGGTCAATTTCACTGAGCAATGCACCCATGCTCGGGCCTACACCCGCATACGGGTCACAAACGACCAACGGTTGCCCGAGATGGGAGCGGAGTTGTTTTGCTGTGGCAAGTGTCTCAACTCTTTCGTTCGACAACCGTGATGAGAAATATACGGCAGAAGGGTCGACCCAAAGCAAGTATCCGTTCTCTTTAATCCGAGTTCTTGTTGATACGGTTCCGTCTCGGCTTGCAAGGGGTTGGAGTTCTCGCACTCTGTATTCACCTTTGACGCCTAAATCGGCGCAGACAAGACGAATATTGGGGAGTTGAGTCAGCATAGCATCTGCAATCATCTCGCCGTATTCTTGAACTTCATCTTCAATCTTCACAATCAAAATATCCCCCTGCACCTCATATGAACGGGGAAGCGCTTCGCTGTATTTTGCTGCGAGTTCAGAATCAAAATGGTCGAGCCAATGGCTTGGGGCTTTGGGTTGAATCACTAGTTCCAGATGTGGGTTACCGCTCCATACCGGATCGGATTCGTTCGGTGCTGTGTCTGCAAGGGGGATGGCGTTTCGGCCATCTTCCAATCGAGTGACGCCGGCTTGGTTGCTGTTCCAATGATTGGCCCTGCACAATTCCAACCAGTGTTGGGTTTGCGCGCTCGGCACACTCAAATGACGCATGGCACTCGCTCTATCCAAGCGAGTCGGGGGTTTGAGTATGGCGGAAGATACTGATGTTTTACCAAACCTTCCCGAAACTGGTCTTTTGTTGATTGGCATGGGGCCTGGTACAGTCGCTGGAATGACGCTAGAAGCGATTCAGGCAGCGAAGCAAGCGACGCATCGAAGGTATGAAGCATACACTGCGCTATGGCCCGAATCCGAACTTGATTTACTGGAACAACGCATTGGGAGCATCCAGAGAGTCATGCGTCCAGAAGTTGAACAGCCGGATGAGTTGTTTACTCTGGCAAAGAACTCTCTTGTTGCCTTGCTTGTCGTTGGCGACCCACTTCAAGCGACAACGCACGTCGACCTTCAGTTACAAGCCATTGAGCACGATATTGAATGCCGTGTATTCCATGGAGTGTCGATTACGACGATTGTCACCGGCGCAGTTGGCTTATCGAATTACAGATTTGGACGACAAACGACGTTAACATACCCATACGGGGGATGGATTGCGACTTCTCCGTTAGAAATGATTGCTGTAAACAAAGCCCGTGGCCTTCACTCCTTAGTGCTCTTTGATCTTGACCCAACAGGCCAAGGCACTGGTGAACAACGACCGATGAAACCTCGAGATGCAAAGCACTCATTCCAATCGATGTGGAATAAACTCGATGAGCATTTGAATCAATTTGAAAAAGAATCGGATACGATACTCATTGCCGTCCAAGAAGCGATGTTCAAAGCTCTTCTCAACGAAAATATGGATGATTTACCAGTGGTGCTGTGCTCCGATATGGGGACTCAAGACCAAGAAATTGTATTCACAACGGTTGGAGGTCTTGAACACCTTGAGGGGGGGCGCTTGAATTGCCTGCTTGTACCCGCATGGATGAGTGAAGTTGAAGAGAAAGCCCTTCTTCGTTGGAAACAGGAGTAAGTGAAATCATGAACAGCGAAATTCTCCTTTTGGCTTCATTCCTACTGTTTATGTTGTTTTTTGCAGGCGTAGGGCTTGCATCGATGTTCGTTAAAGAAGACACAACTGACGATTATCTCGTCGCAGGAAGAGGGATGCATCCGGCTTTGGCTGCGCTTTCTGCAGTCAGTACATGGAACTCCGGATACATGTTCATTGGATTTATAGGATTTATATTCGTTAACGGCTATTCGGCAATCTGGATTGCTCTTGTCTCAACAGTCGGCCAACTTGTCGCCTGGATTTGGCTTTACAAGTACATCCAAAAAGAAGGTGAACAACGAGGGATACGTTCGCTCTCTTCGCTGGTATCCAGCACAACCGGTTCTCCTGAAGCAAAGGTTGCCGCTGTTCTTTCAGTTGTTTTCTTGTCGATTTATGCGGCGGCACAACTCACTGCCGGCGGAGTTGCACTCGAAGTTATGCTCGATTGGGCTCCAACAATCGGTATTCTCATCGGTTTCGTCCTCGTGGTCGCTTACTGCTACGCTGGCGGAATTCGTGCCTCAATATGGACCGATGCGGCCCAGTCTTGCGTTATGATCGTAGGTTCAACGATTCTCTGTCTCGTAGCAATTGGAGAATCTGGAGGGTTCTCTGGCCTGCATAATCAATTGGAAGGTATCGATCCTGCTATGGTGAGTCTCTTCCCAACTGGACTAAAATTCGGCGCTACGCTTTGGATCACTGCGTTCTTCCTCGGTGGCCTTGGAGTCGCTGGACAACCTCAAGTGGTCTCACGCGTAATGACCTTGAAAGACGATAACGACCGTAAGCAAGCGATGATTTGGTTCTTCGTTTGGCAAACTCCGTTCATTGCGCTCATGTTCCTCATCGGATTAGCTTGTCGAGTTCTGTTGCCTGAACTTGGAGTCGATGGAGCTGAAACTGGATTGCCAAAACTCGCTATGGAGCAACTGAATCCTTTCCTTGGTGGTTTGATTCTCGCATCCATTTTTGCGGCGACAATGTCGACCGCTGACAGCCAAGTTCTCGCCTGTACTGCCGCCATCACAGATGATGTAAGACCCGAATGGAGTCAAGACCACAAGACGACAAAGAGAGTAACCCTAGCGGTCGCTGTCTTTGCAACACTCATCTCCTTGGTCGGGCAGCAGATGCCCGGGTTCGGAGATTCCGTGTTCCAACTTGTCGTTCTCGCTGTCTATGGTCTTGGAGGAATATTTGTTCCTCTTCTCTTGGTGCGTATGACAGGTTATGAACCCGATTCACAGCACACCATCGCCATGATGATTGCCGCATTGTCGGGGGTTATTATTTGGACAATTCTCGGCTACGGCGACGATGTTTTCCCCTCCGTTCCTGCAATGAGTGCGGCATTTGCGACTCACTTCCTCTTGTGCGCGTTCCGAGGTAGTTCAGCAGACAATCCATTTGGCCGTTATGCAGTTCCTGCTCAAAAACCGATGGGGATTGGACTGATCGTTTTAGTTCTCCTCGCTGCAAGCGTCGAAACATCCTATCAGGTGTTGAAGCCAGAGGCTTCAGAATCCCTATCGACAACTCCAGGTTCATACGAGGTGGTAGCGGAATTCGAATACCTTGAACTTGACGACGGCGGAGAATACATCGAAGACGGTGGCACATTCGCTCTCGACTTATCAACGGATTCACTGAGTGACGATTCAAAGAATATCGTTGGCGCCCGGATGATAATGACCTATTCCGAAGATGAAGCCATTCCCAACTCCATTGCATGTACGGCGCAGAATACAAATGCAGAAGCGGACACAATTACTGGTGTTCTTTCACACATTGGTTTCAACGGCTCAGCAAGCGGACAAAACCAAGATTCTGGTCCTACATCTCATGAAACGCTGGTTGAATGGTACGATGCATCGTTGATTGGAAACGTCACCGGCGTATCAATGGCAGATATTGAAGCTGGGCTCAACGCAAACGGGGCTGGTCTTGGCGCCTACTCGGTCGAAATTTCAGTCGATGTCAGTACGGGTGGAGGGGTTGGGTGCACGCATACCGACAACGGCGAAAACGTCGACTATGTCATCGAACTCATTGCTCTTGAATACACTGTAATTGAGATTAAAGAGTGAATCGCTGACCTTGTTGGGCGACCTTCCAACCAAGTGATGTGACCTGTTTCATCTGTTCTCCTTCTGCATCGTACAACGGATTAGTATGATTAAGATGGGTGAAATACACTTCGGGGTCGCCATCTTCACGGTTTCCAAGCATGTTCAGCGTTTGAAGGACTGGTGGGTGGGGAACTTTGGACTGGTCCCGTCCTCCGAGTTCGTCTTTCGACCAGAACGTTCCATCGAGCAGTGCAATGTCAATCTGCATTTGAGTAAGCCATTCACGTATCGATGAGACAGAATGGACTGCGAGCGTTTCCTCCCATGTATCGTGGTCAGGTAGGAACAACAGTGACTTGTTTGGGCCACGAACAATGAAAGCATGCATGTCTGACAATTCATCACGGTGTGGAATTTGAACAGCCTCAATGACGAGGTTTCCAGCATTGAACAATTGCTCGTCATGATTGAATGTTTGAACATCAAAAACGCCTTGCTGAACCATGAGATTCCACTGCGGCGTTTGATTGACAAGTTGGTGCATCGCATCAGAGACATGCAGTTGGATTCCCTGCGCTGCAAGGGTTTCACGACCAAACAATCCAAGGCCGTCGATGTGACCAAAATGAGCGTGCGTCAACAACAAATGGTGGACATTCGTTTGACTCCACAAGGTGAATTGATCGCCTAAGTGACGGGTTGCTTCGATGAGGATGTTTGTGCCATCGTCACTACGAAGACCCAGTGAAACCGGATAGTGCTGTTCAGTCACATTGGCGCAGCATGGCCTCAAACAGCCAGGCTGGGGGTGGCCGCCGTCTTGAGCGACCCCGAGCACCGTTACTTCGACCATGGTTGCCCCAAAGCGACAGCTATCATCAATCCTTCAGTTCATTCACTGTACGTAGACATCTGCCTTTGCCTTGGCTTGTGGAGGAGCGTAGGGTGCGACTCGGTAAGCCATACCACGACGTTCCATGACATCCTTGAGAGCAGCAAACAAATGCTCCTTAGCAATCTTGTCCTTATCCTTACTCAAAGCAAGGATGAGGCTGTCCTGAACCACTGCTCGAATCCAAGCACCGGTCAAACCTTCAGTCATCTTAGCCAACTTCTCTTTGACCTCAAGAGTGACATTGCGAGAGAGGTCAAGCTTCTTGAGCAAATGGTGGAAGATATGGAAACGTTGGTCTTTACCTGGCAAACCAACCTCAATGATGCGGTCAAAACGACCTGGACGGTCGGCAATGGCTGGGTCTATCTTGTTGGAGTGGTTGGTGGTTGCAAGTGTAATGACACCGTGATTCGGGACGATACCGTCCATAGACTGCAAGAACTCACCCAGCAAAGGATGGTCAGAAGCACGACGGTCAAGGGCGCCAGCAGTATCAATGTCCTCGATGATGAGGAGGGTTGGTGAGAGTTTACGAGCCATTTCAAAACATGACTTGATGTCGTTTCGGCCGGTAATCATTTCAGCTGAAATCAGCACACAGGTGATGTCTGAATGTGCTGCAAGCCATTTTGCAATCATGGTCTTTCCAGTGCCTGGCGGCCCTGCGAGAATGACGCCTCGTGAATTAGGAACGCCGGATGCCCTCAATTTTGGCATGGCTTTCTGGAAACTGATGATGTCTCGCCAAAGAGCTTCTTTCACGTCTTCATCCCAAGCAATCAAATCATCAATCTGCTTATCACGAGCGATAAAATTGTATTGCAGGTCAAAGAAAGCCCCTTTGAGGACTCCGGTCTGATAAAAATCGGCTTCAACATCACTGATGAGTTCCTCAGCGCTCTTGCCATGAACCTCGACCGGTTGCAAGGTGCTGGTGTAAACAGAGATGCGCTGGTCACCATCGTGGTCAACACTGGAAACAGTAACTAAATGGTGTCCAGTTTGTGTTTTGGATTTGTAAAAACGGGTGCCTGCGGCTAGGAAGCGTTGGCGTTGCCCGTCCTGCAATTCAATGCTTTCGTGGATTGCTGCCCTCATCTTCCCCTGGTCAATCATGAACTCTTCAACGACCTCAAACTCTTCAGCGAGGTATATATCAAAATGTAATTTCATCAAAACACCGAGTTTACCCCTCCAGTACCGAGAATCGCGCTTGTGCTTAGTACCGATGAAATTGTTCATCATCTGGTCACCAAGAGGCAGTGGAGATTCCTTGGCACGAGTTGCAGCAACGGCCTTTTTCGCATCCTCAAGTTGCTTCATATCAACAGTAATTGGGCCCATTGGAGTTTGTATATTGACAATCATGGTGGCAGGGTCAACATCTGAAATGCCCTGTTCTGCCTCTTGCTCGTAATGTTGTTCCATTGTGTATTCCTCTTCGTATTCAAAATCGTCAGCCATAGTTTTCCCTCAAGGCGATAGAGCCCCCCACTGTGTGGCCAATGGGTGTTCTTCTGTCGCACAATGCTAACAATTCCAGAGTATATGAAGGCGCGAAGGAGTCAAACGAGAGGTGCTCGTGGACTGTCTTGAGGGGAATCTATGGCCGGTCCGTCGAAAGTAGAATTCCCCGGCCAAAAAAAGCAGCGTGTAAGGATGCGTGGCACAAAACATGCCAACGAAGCAACTGCAAATAAACTCAAGAGAGAGCTGGCAAGTTTGCTTGAAAACCCTCGAGCACACCTGCCCGTGATGACGTGGAAAGGTAAGCTCAGTTGGGGGAGAACCGACCCCGTAACGAAGACCATGAAGGAATTGGAGAACATCATCCGCAAGAAAGACAACGTCGCTTGGCTCGGTAAGCGCATGATGTCGAAACGGGGCGATCCTGTTGCCAAGGCGTTCGCTGGCTCACTTCACGCTGCACATGACGAAGATATTACGATGGTCGGAAACTTCACATCGGGTTCATTTGGCTCAGCTTCATTCATACGCAGAGGCGATGGAAAGCAAGGCTACCTTGCTGGCCTACAGAATTACTCCAACCTTACCCTACGTATGCTTCCTTGGGAAGACCATGCCAAGAGGGGTATGTATTTCTTCACTTGGAAAGGTGGATTTGTATGTACGGGGCCCGAGCCAACCCCGCCTAACGAATGGCTTGACGATGTTCTAGGCCGCTCAAGATTTACATTCACCAAAGTTGAAGATTTATCTCAGCCCGTTTGGGTTACTGAAGGCATAGATGCTCAATCGGTTCTCGATTTCAAGCCGAGTGGAGAAGGTTATCTTCGTTTCACGCTCAAGCACGGGCCAGTGCTTGCTATCGGTTTTGATGTGCTCTCGAAAACCACCAAGAAAGAATCATCGTTCATTCACCACCTGGCCCTTTCAATGCTGCCGCCGTTCCTACCCTCTATCCTCACCATAGATGCAAACTGGGCACCAGCAGGATGGGGCGAAGATACCCCGCTTCCCGATGCTGCTGGTGAAGGCATGGACAAGATTATCGACGCATGGCAGGGGCTAACAATGAATGAAGGAGTTATTTCTTTAGCCCTAAAAAGAGCGGTTCTTGATTCCATAGATTCCGGTTTAGTCGTCGGCGATTCATGGGTTGCAGGTGACAACCTAGAAGACATCGAAAGCGCCCTTCAAGCACACTCAGGTTCAAACGATGAACGTCACCTTACCGCCCACATGTTGTTCGCCTCAATGAAAGAAGGTTCAACCGATGGTGAAGGGCTTCGAATAACTGCAAAGGGCGATGTTTCAGAAAGAAAAGCAGCAGCGCTCGAGGTTATGACTGGTACGAGTTGTGGCAATATTCTCGGCGCTCTATGGGAGAAATGGGGAATGGATGGATTGGCAGGGCTAGGAATCTCTGGAATCGAAGCCGAAGAAATTTGGAAAAAGCAACTCAAGAAACCAAAACCATTCGGAACGTTCCTCAAAGGATTAGATTCTGCGCGAGAAACTGCGCAAAAAGTATCGCGGTTCCCAACTCTGGACAGCGGTGTTACTGGAGCAACTGGCGCCGTTCACGATCTCATTTTACAAGGCTTACTCGAAGGCGCTGGTAAGGCTGAACGCACCGCAACACAACGCCATGATTCAATTGATTCTGCAGCTGCTGCGTGGGCGTGGTTGCTTGCGGCAAACCGTTCAACCGGGCAAGAATGGCATTTTGAAATAAATGCGAGAGACCGAGGTGGAGCATGGTTAGGTGCAACAAAACAACTTTTGGACGTTGGGACGAGATTATTCAATTGTGAACAAGATGATGTGGACGGATTTCAAAGCGAATGGCTTGAAGCGTTCGCAGCCCTGAAAACAGTTACCGGTGAAGCGAATTAATCAATGCGGCATTGCAACCCATATGGCTACACCAACAAGCGATATTCCCAATGCTATGTTGAGGCGCTTACCGTTCTCTGGAGAAGTAAGCAATGTGCTCAAAATGGAGCCGAACATAGACCATGTGAGGACTGCAGGATAGCCCGCTCCAGCGTTGATTGCTACCAGTAAAGCCTTGCTCATGAATCCAGTACCAAACAATGTCCCCCACGTCGCCATAAGGACAAGAAAATGGACCCATGCTTTACCATTCACAAGTTGGAGCATTGCTCCAGTGTAGAACCCGAGACGTTCGGTTTCCAACGCCTCCCCTGCCGGTTTAACAGGGCTGCGAGCGAGTGTTATTCCGAGGTATGCAATGTATGCGGCGCCGACGTATGTTAGCGCTTCAAAAATAGCAATGTTGGACTCGATTGTTACCGTGGCATATCCCACTGCAATCCCGAGAGTTGACCAGCCGACCAGCATCCCAAGCGTGAGCGGTATAGTGGCTCGGAAGCCGTGCTGTGAGCCGTGAGCGGCACATAACATGTTATTCGGCCCAGGGGTAAAGCACATTGGCACAATAAAAACAAGCAATGCTACGAAAGCTGTTTCATCCATTGCAATACCGCCGTAAATCGCTTCAAAGGGTCGAAAGAGCGGTAGTGATATCGTTCCAGAGGTCTTCGAGATCTTCGATACCGATGCTCATACGAACGAAGCCTGGCACGAGTCCTGCAGCGTGACGTACCTCTTCAGGTATCATCATGTGACTGGAATTGAAAGGACATTCGATGAGTGATTCAACGCCACCAAGGCTCGTAGCCTCATAGATGATGTCAAGTCCACGCATGAACTTCAATGCAGCAGCATCTCCGCCTTTAACGACGAAGGCAACCATTCCCGAGCCACGAGGCATAACGCGCTGAGCGACTTCATAATCATCATGAGATTCAAGACCCGGATAGTTCACTTTCTCAATCAAAGGATGTGCTTCAAGGCGCTTGGAAATTTCCATAGCGTTCGCACTCAGCAGTGGCATACGAACATGGAGGGTTCGCATTCCTCGCTCAAGCAAGTAACAATTGTGTGGATCTGGACTTCCGCCAAAATGGATTTTACGAGCAAAAATTTGCGAGATGTGATCTTTACCGCCGACAACAGCGCCACCGATGATATCTGAATGCCCACCAAGATATTTCGTAGTTGAATGGATGACTAAATCTACGCCCATCGAGAGTGGTTGGCACGCCCAAGGGGATGCGAAAGTATTGTCAATTATGCACATGATATTGTGTCGCTGTGCAATATCGACCATCGCCGGGATATCACACACTTTGAGAACTGGATTTGTAAGAGTTTCAATATAGATAATTTTGGTGTTCGGTTGAATTGCAGCCTCGTAGGACGCAGGATCACGCATGTCTGCCATCGTGACTTCGATACCAAAACGAGGGAGTTCTTCGGTTAAGAGGCCGTATGTACCACCGTAAACATCCGGAGATGCAACAATGTGGTCGCCAGCGGAAAGAAATGCAAGTAGCGTTGTTGAAATCGCTGCCATGCCTGAAGCAAAAACTTCTGCGTCTTCGCCATCTTCTAAGGCGATTAGCTTCTGTGCTACTGCATCAGAATTAACGCTGGAAAGGCGGCCATAAAGAAGAGTGTGTTGTGCGCCTGCTGCCCATCCAGCATAGCGTTCATCCGTTAATTTGTATGTAGATGATTGAAAAATTGGAGTGTTAACTGCATCACCAATGTGGTTCGTTCCGCTGTGAACTGCCTTACTTCCGAATCCACTAAGATTGTCTTTTTTGCCGGCCGCCATAGTACCCCTCAAAGTTTGCGAAGTGTTGACTGCCATTTACTCTTCCTCATGGGCAGCCGTGAAAAGTTCAACAATGATATTGCCCATGAACAATGCTCCACCACCGACAAGAATCCATCCAGTCCATTGGTCTAAACCCAAACTTAGGCCGTAAATTGTAGCCCAAACCGGCTCAAGCGCGTAAATGATGGCTGCTTGAATTGGATTCAAGTATCGCTGATAGAGGTTGAGTAAAAGGAGGCAAAAGAATGAGCCGCCAACCCCTAAACATAGGACTTGCAAAAAGACCCCATCTTGGAAAATCAAACCCCATTGTTCAGCGGTCCTACCGCCTCCAAAAGCGAACAGAAGGAGGACTGATCCTGCAGCAATAACGACGAATGATGTGAGCGTGACTCCTATTGGGTCAATTTGTTGAGTGACCTTTTGCGTGTAAATAATATGGAGAGCGAAAAACACGGCACATACAACGGTGAGAATTTCGCCGACCCCCCATGTAAGATGGGGTGGTCCTTGGATGAACCCGGCTCCAAAAGTGGTCAGGAGAACTCCAAAAAGGAGGATCTTGGTTGGTTTCGACTTTGAGAACAGTATTGTAATGAGGGCCGTAAAAACGACGTAGAGAGATGTCAAGAAAGCTGATACTGAAGGAGAAATATCGTCGAGACCAATCATTTGTGTCACAAAACCAACCAGCATTATGCTGCCAAGGAGTAGACCTCCTTTCCATTGTTCAGATTCACGCAAAGCGGCTCTTGCTTTGGAGAAGGACAAAAACATGACAATTGCAGCGATGATGAACCGTGCTGCAACCAAAAGTGCAATGATCTGAAAACGACCTTGTGATTGTATTTCAGGCTCAAGTGTGTTGAGGGCTTGTTTCATCCAAATGAATGTGGCCCCCCACACAGAAGTCACGACGAGGAGTGCCAACAATGCCTTTCTACGCTCAGACGGAGGCAGGGCTTTGGCATCGAACGCTGTTGGCGCAATCGAAACCTGTTCCCCCATATCTAATGGCAGAAGTTCCGCCGAATGAGTATAACGGTAGAGATGGATGGTTTACAACCGCTTGAACGCTAAGACTCAAGGGGTGAATGCGGTGTGTGAACACCATGACGGCGAAAGGTGTGCAAGATGTGCGCTCGTGGGAGCAACCAATTGAGACTGGACAGATGCCAGAAAGTGGCGATGTATTCGATGCAATTGTCGTCGGCGGCGGACCTGGTGGTTCGTCTGCAGCCGGATATCTTGCTAAATCCGGCGCTAAAGTTCTGCTCATCGAGAAAGAAGTCTGGCCACGAGACAAGATTTGTGGAGATGCTGTTGGAGGAAAATCCCTCTCTCACGTTCAAGAACTTGGAGTGAAGGCAGATTTAGAGTCGACACCTCACTTTCGCGTAACAGGAATTATGTTCTCCTCCCCAAAAGGAAATTCGGTTCGAGTCCCCTTGCCTGAAGAAGACGTGCAGCGTTTAGAAGCAGGGTATGCATTGCCTCGAGCCCAGTTCGATTCGCTCTTATTCAACCGCTGCCAAAAGCTCGTTCGAGATGCTGGTGGTTCGGTTATCCAAGGTGGAGAAGTTCGCTCCGTCTTGTTCGATAATGGAAATGGCGGCGAAGATCCTGGCGAAGGCAGTGGAGATGCACGGCATGCCTCGGGACTTGTTGTCCGTATAGGTGGCCGAGGAGGCGAAGAACGAACGTTCCACTCTCGTGAGCTGGTCGGTGCCGGTGGGTACAGATGCCCTGTCGCACGCTCTGTAGTCGAATCGTCGTACGGTGAAGAAATGGTTGACAGAGACCACTACTGTGGTGGATACCGTGAATATTGGAGAAACGTCAAGGGTTGCGGAGAAAGTTCTGGAGATATTGAAATCCACTTTGTTGATACCGTAATTCCTGGTTATTTCTGGCTGTTCCCCGTTTCAGAAAATGTAGTCAACGTCGGAATCGGCATGGTGATGGGGTTGATGGATAAGCAGAAGAAGAAACTCAAAGCTCTTCAAGCAGATGTTATTGCTAACCATCCCATGTTCAAAGACCGATTTGCAGACGCTGAAATGGTACCTGGTTCTGCAAAAGGGTGGCAATTACCGTTTGGCTCTCCGCGCAAGAAGGCGGACCGTCAGCCTCGCCGTTCCAGTATGAACGGAATTCGATTGGTCGGAGATGCTGCATCCTTAGTTGACCCGTTCTCGGGAGAAGGGGTCGGGAACGCACTGGTCACAGGAGAAATGGCTGCTCGCCATATCCAAGAAAAATTACCGTTTATGGAATATCAAGATGAAGTTTGGAAGGTACTCGGCCCAGAATTGAAGAATTCTTTCCGAATGCAAAAATTAAGTCGCCGTTCATGGCTACTCAACTGGTTTGTTGGTAAGGCGGAAAAGAAGCCCGCTCTTCAAGAAATGATGACGGAAATGATTGCAAGTAAAGAGGCGCAAGAAAACCTTCATTCTCCTTGGTTCATGATGAAAACATTGCTCTTCTAGGTGATTAAATGGATGCGCAACTCAAAGAAATTGACGCTGTATTTCTTGACTTAGACGGAACGATTTATTTGGGCGGTGAACTCATTGAAGGGGCACTTGACTTCCTCGCTCGCTGCGATGAAAAGGGTGTGAAGCGATACTTTCTTTCCAATAATTCAAGCCGTTCAGTTAAGCAATATGTGAGAAAATTACAGGCGTTTGGAATACCTGCAGAAGAAGAGGATGTGCTGCTTTCAACGCACGACTTACTGTCATGGCTTAGCGCCAACAACATCACCAAAACATGGTTGATTGGAACCGAAGGCATGAGGGAAATGCTCGAAGAAAAAGGAATTGAAACGGAAAGCGAAGAGCCGCAATACGTTGTTCTCGGCTACGATACTGAAATTTCCTATAACAAAATATCTCAAGCCAGCATATTCATGCACGCTGGCGTACCGTTGGTTGCAAGCCATCCAGACATGGTATGTCCATCTCCTGACGGGGGATTGCCTGACGTTGGTGCCTACTTAGCAATGCTCAAAGTAACGACCGGTGTTGACCCAGAACACATCTCAGGAAAGCCGAACGCTGGCATGATTCTACATAAAATCGAAGCCCTGGGCCTCGACCCGGCTCGATGTGCCATGGTTGGCGATCGGCTGTATACTGACCTCGCTATGGCGACCCGAGCAGGTTGTGTAGGCGTCTTGGTTCTATCTGGAGAAGCGACCATGGACGATGTCAACGAGCTTGAGGAAGGGGCTGAACAGCAGCCAACTGTTATCGTCAAGAGCGTAGACGAACTGTTACGGTGATGTGATTTATGTCGTTTAAAGTCCGATGGAATTGGTGGCGTTCTCGCCGCTTGAAGCATCCACCGGATGACATACACCGTGCAGGTGAATTGGCAGAAATGCGATTGTGTAAACTCTCAAGAGCAGCCGGGCGAGATAACGGATGGAAAATCTACGAATCTGTACGGATTCCGGACCCCGATGGTGGCCGTCGAGAAATTGACATGGTTGTTATCGGAGGGAATACAATGCTGGTGGTCGAACAAAAGCACTGGGCCGGCTCATTTGTCATCACTGATGAGCATCATTTTGTTCAGAACAGAAACAACGGTACGCAGCACAACCACGACGGAGTAGCAGACCGAATCGCTCGTAAAGCAAGAATTCTCACCGCCCTTCACGACAAACGGCTGGAACCCCCTGCAGCATCGCATACCGAAGATCCGTTGGATGTTGATGTCATCGTTGCAATGACGCACCAACGGCTCGACTGGCCTGAAATCCCGGACGATTTAGCAGCAAAAATGGTCGATGAAGCGGGTTTCATCAAGATTTTGGAAACGACCGCACCGGGAGATATGAATCCAGACTTGGTCGAGACGCTCGAGGGATTCAACACTTGGGATGAAGTCCACTTGCATGGCGGCCTCATGCTCAAGGGAGATGTGTATGCGTTGGGCCTGAGTGAGCAATTGCGCTCATGGTTTGCAACCCGTAAAGAGAAAGTAGAAGCGACTGCGACGCATCAGCGGTCGTTATTTTCTCTCTTTTCAAACAACCCGAGTGAAGTTACACTGAAGACAGGTGGCAAGAACATCGTCGCAAAAATCCCCTATGATTTGAAACTCGAAATGCATGTTGTGGGGGAGAAATCTCCACGCAAAGTGGATTGGGCAAACATAACTCACATCAATGTATCAAAACCACCCGCTTCATGGGCGAAGAACATCTGACTTCGTCACGAGGTTTGATGAGGGTTGCTTTATCGGCAAAGAACATGGCGGAAGCATGGATTGAGGCGATAGGGCTTCTGGCCGGAGTCATTGGAATCATCGCGTGGATTCCACAAATTATCCAAGTTTGGGTACACAAACGGCACGATGGGATTTCATTGGCTACCTTTGCCGTTGTTTCCTTCGCACTCGGACTATGGCTGCTCTACGGCATATTGGTGGACTCGTTTGCCATGATTGCTGCAAACATCATGACGCTTACTGTTATTGGCGCCGTCATTATCGGCGTCTACCGAGTTCGCAAAAGCGAAGCCGAGTCTCAGTTGTAAGATGCTTTCGTGGTCGAAATTATCACTGCACCAATCTTGTATGGGTCACCGTTCGATGCTGGTCGGCGATCTTCAAGGCGTCCCACCCAGCCGTCTTCGGGGACGGTTACTGGGATTCGGATTGATGCCCCGCGGTCTGAAACGCCGAATGAGAATTGATCAATCGATTGAGTCTCATGAAGGCCTGTAAGACGTTGGTCGTTGTATTCACCATAGACGTCCATGTGCTTCTTGATGTTCTTGCCAAATTCTTCACAAATCTTGGTGAAGAGTTCTTCGCCACCCTCATCACGCATTTTTCCATCAGAGAAGTTCGCGTGCATGCCGGAGCCGTTCCAGTCGCCCTTGACCGGTTTTGGATGATATTCAATGTAACATCCATAGCTTTCAGTAAGGCGGTCGAGAAGGTATCGTGCAACCCAAAGTTCATCACCAGCTTTCTTAGCGCCCTTGGCGAATATTTGGAATTCCCATTGACCACATGCTACTTCTTGGTTGATTCCTTCAAAGTTTATTCCAGCATCAAGGCAGAGATCAGCGTGTTCTTCGACTAAAGAACGTCCGTGAGTATTCCTACCACCAACTGAACAGTAGTACATTCCTTGAGGCCCTGGGAATCCACCAACTGGGAATCCAAGAGGAAGTTGGGTTTCTGTATCCATGATGAAATATTCTTGTTCAAATCCGAACCAGAAATCTTCATCGTCGTCTTCAATAGTAGCTCTGCCGTTGCTCGAGTGGGGTGTGCCATCAGCATTCATAACTTCGCACATGACCAAAAAACCGTTGAATCGCTGTGGGTCTGGATAGATAGCAACTGGTTTGAGAAGGCAGTCCGAGGAATTTCCCTCTGCTTGTTTGGTTGACGAGCCGTCAAAGTTCCACATTGGGCACTCTTCGAGTGTTCCTGTGAAATCTTTCTTCACGAGCGTCTTACTTCGCATGTTTTGAGTTGGGAAATATCCGTCGAGCCAAATGTACTCTAGTTTTGCTTTATCCATCATGGGTATCACCCCGTTGCCTGCCGAGACGGTATATCAAACATACGCTCAATGTTTTCCGTTTTTTATTTGTCAAATGATATTCTATGCTTCAATATTTCACTCAAATGCACACTAAAATACATATAGAGCGCGTCGAGGTTTATTCATCTGTTCGCCGGTTTTATGGTTCTGTAGACATTTGAACAAGACGATGGTTCTTCCAAATTTAGAGGGTTTTGACTCCGCCGACCGGTGAACTCATGTCCTCGGGCAATCAGGGCAGGATAATGGAAATCCCAACGGGAGGTTATCTGCGTCAGTGGCGTAAGTCATTGGGCCTTACACAATCTATGTTGGCTGAACGCTCTGGACTCACGCAATCTGTAATAGCGAAAGTTGAGAATGAAGTCGTTGATCCAAGGGTTTCCACTTTACGAAAAATGGTTCGTGCGCTCAAAAGGGAAGAAAGCCCAGGTAAGGCGCACACTGTTGGAGACATTATGGTCAGCGAGATTACAACACTGGCTCAAACCGACACGGTCCAGTCCTCCATCGACAAGATGGTTACTGGCGGCATTAGCCATCTACCCGTATTGAATGCTGACGGTTCAGTCATAGGTTTGGTATCTGAATCGAGTCTGTTGAAAGAAAACGTATCGAAAAACGCTCTGGTCGAGGAAGTGATGAGAGTTGATTTTACATTGATTGATGCTGAGGTTTCCATTGGCGAAGCTCGGAGGTTGTTGGATGGTTCTGAACTCTTGTTAGTGAGTCAACGAGGTGAACTGGTCGGACTTGTCAGCAGAATCGATATGATTCGTGCACTAAGAAGAGATAGTTCTCAGGGCTAATTGTTGGCAGCATCTTCACCTTGAGGGGTGATGAGGACATTGCTTCCATCTCGCATGATGTGTGGAATGGAAAGGGTCCCGCCATTGACGGTGATTGGACAAGAGATGTCGAGAGAGCAGTTGATCTATTGGTTCAGGATTTAATCTTCATTCATTTTTTGGTCTGGGAAAGGTTCTTTGTTTAGCAATCGCATTTTCAACAACCAAAGATTATGCATGATATTCTGCCTGTGGAAGGTCAGTAGTAGACGAATGGAACTGCTCAACTTGTGGTTGGGTGATTCTGGCATTTTTGCTAATTTAGGTGTTGGTGAGATACGAAATGTTGCTATCTCTTTCTTTCCCATTTGATGGAATTGTAAATCATGCATGTCGAACATCTCCCCCCATCGCGCTATGGTCGCTTTTTCGATATCTCTTTGAGCGTCATCAAGGATTATTTGAGTGTTTTCGCTTATGTAATCGATTGCTTGTAAAAGTGTTGCCTCCCTAGAATAGAGAAAGCCAGGAGGTCCATCAATTAATACCAAATCGAAAGATTCCGGTGCATTTTTTCTAAGGTATGAGCCGGTTTTGTAAGAGATATAATGTCGTCCAAAAAGTTTTATTCTTCTCAGCGGCCCAAATCGAACGTGAATATTATCCGCTAGTTTGTTGACTCGAGAGGCAGTAATTTTTCGATATCTCCTACTATTTTCGTAGGAAATGACGTGAGCTTGTGATAATTGTTCGGACCAAAATTCTGTGGAAACTCCACTGCCGAATTCAAGAATGCTCGATACCTCATTATCATCGATGTATTCTTTTAGAAATTCTAAGGTTGTAAGATTAATCGAGGCCGGGTTGATTCGGTGCTCAAAATTATCTTTGATTTCTGTCATTCAAACGCCTCTTTGTTGTTGTATAGATTTACGATCGTCCGCAGCGGTTTCAATGAAGGAAACATATCTTCCATAGACTGTGCATTCAAGAACGACGGAAACTTGAGCCGTAACAGTGCTTCGTTGGTCTACGCCAAGATACATTTGTTCAACCGCGATGAGGTAGCCATCGGTGAAATCTTGTGGGCCAACATCGAGTTGGTCGTTGATAAGAATCAAGTCATCGTCTTGAGATGCTGCAAGAATCAATTTACCACTTGAGACGACTGAACGGTTTGTTAGGTCAACCATAGCAGCCTGTGACTGTGTAGTCAATTGAAACGCAACACTCGATGTATTACCAGCAGCCGGTGTTCCGATGACCTCCATAGGAGTGCCATATTGAACGGAGATGTTGTGGATGCGTAGAACGGATTTACCCAAAGCATCGACATATGCACCAAGGTCGATGGCACTTTGATTGAAGTTAGTGCTGTCAGTCAATACGCTTGCTCGGATGAAGAAAGAATCAGTCCTTGCCATATTCCTATCATGAAAGTAAAAGGTGTATAAGTGTAATTGGTTGGGGTCAGTAATAGAACATCAATATTGTTGTGTAGCTGTTACTCAGGATAACATCTTGGCCCCTGTATATCATATTCGAAGTGAGGGGTCTAGATAATCTCAACCTCTCGATTATCATTAACCAAAGACAGATACTTTGTAAGCCAAAGAAGCGGTGAAAAAATATATTGTTCGGTATTCGTTAAACCATGAAGAAAATGATAATGCTTCAATATTGCCGGATTTAGCAATCGCGGGCAGTTGTTTCAACGGTATTTTGGACAACCACATTGACATTGATTACAGATTCAGGCGTGCTGTATGGGCTTGTTAGCCGAATTGATTGGTTCGCGCCTTAAGCAAGGACCAGTGAACCTCACTGGTTGTTGGCAGCGTCTTCCCCTTGTGGCGTGATGAGCGTCATACTTCCGTCCCGGATAATCTGGTGTACAGTCAATGTCCCTCCATTTACAGTCACGGGGCAGAGGATGCCGCATGCTGGCGCCAAGTAATCCTCTCCTGTCTCGGTAAGAACGAGTCGGATACCGTGTCCTGCGGGGAGGATAGCGTCAATGGCTTGGAACTCCATCAGCATCGTTAGGCTTTGACCGGGGAGAACGGTTGTTGGATCGCTTCCTCCACGGTAATACCGTATGTCCATGGTAGCATGGCCAAGTCGGAGACCGGTCTCAGCATCCTGCATTTCCGCAAAAATTTGTCCGCCATCCATTGCTGCAGTCACGTCGAGGTGAAGTGTAAACAAACCTGCAAGATGGGCGTCTTGTTCTTCAAACAGTGCAGGGCAATCGAAGGTCACACCAGACAATCCTCCACCGCCAACACTTGCTCCTGCAACACGCTGACCCGTTTGAGAACAATCAGCCAAGGGTTGTGCAATGGGTTGTGCATCAAGTGGAGGCCAAGTTGATTCGATTCTCCATTCACCGTCGTTGCGCTGGATTTGTGCATGAAGTTCTGGCTTCTCACCAACCCCTTTAAGGTAATATTCGAACCATTCAAACAGGTCTTGAGCCCAGTCCCAGCGCGTCATGTTTTGAATGGCTTCTCCGCCGTAACCGCTGTCTTGCGCGTTGTGCTTTGACCATTGGTCTGGATAATTGTGCTCCCACTGCCCCAGCATTCCGCGGACTTCGAACCCACCGTCAACAAACATCTGATAACCAGGAAATACTTGGTGCGGATCGACGTTCCAATCTTGCATACCCTGTACCCAGTAAACGCTGCCGTTGTAATTTTGGAAGGCTTTTGTCAGATGTTCCCGTTCATCGTAATAGTTCGACATATACGGGTCAAGTTCGCCAGCGCCATAGGTCACAGGACCGGCAAAGAATCCCTCGATGATGTCCGGGCAAATGTTGTCAAAGTCGTCTTCGTTGTAATCGACGGTGCTGCTGAAATAATTCATGTGCATAACTTGACTTCGCGCTTCAGCACTGCCGTTTTTGTAGAGAAGCGGGTGAAGACCAGTTGTACCAGAAATCGGTACGATTGTTGCGAGATGTTCGCTGCCAAGTGCTGCGGCTTCCCATTGCGTAGCGCCTTCGTATGATTTGCCGTAAAGTCCGACTTTTCCATTGGACCAGTTTTGAGTTCCGAGCCATTCGACTGCTTGGTGAATACCCCATCCCTCGCCTTCACCCCGATAATCGAAACAACCGGACGATTCTTCCGTGCCGAAAACTGAAACTTGAGCAAAGGCGTAGCCATGTGGAATGTAGTTGTCGTAAATGAATTCACCACGTCCGGCACCAACAACATAGGTTGCGCCGGATTCATCTCCGGGTTGGCCGAAAGAAAAGTAAGGGCTTACTACAGCGATAACTGGGACTTTTTCACCGAGTTCGGTGTTTGAAGGCAACCAGTACGAGAGATGGATGTTGGAAGTAGCAGGGCCTGTCTCCCAAACATCAGAAGTATCGACCTCAAACGTTGCTTCCTGGACATCGAGAGCGGTGTAGGGTCCAGGCTCAAGGACGTAAGAATAACTGTCCGTCCAGTTCCAGTCCAGCGTATGCCGTTCCCATTCCGATGGGTAGCCAGCCGATGCTGATGTGTCGTCTTGTGACGAATCGCTACCAAAGCATCCCGAAAGTGGACCGAGAAGGACCAGCATAGACAGGAATACTGCGATTCGCATGGTTGTGCCAAGCAGGGGTTTGCCATCAATGTGATGCTTGATTGACGGTATCAATGAAGTGGTGGGCGCGCATCGCAAACCATGGTCGTCTTAGTTACCGGGGCTGCTGGGTTCATTGGCTCTCATGTTGTTCAACTCTTATTGTCTGAAGGTAACGATGTTCGGGCAACTGTTCGCAACCTTAAGAACGCTCAATTCCTTGAGTCGTTTACCCAAAATGAGCGTTCTTCTCTCGAAATTGTTCAAATGGATCTGCTAGAGCGCGAGTCTGTTCGCGCTGCAGTTGAGGGATGTAAAACGGTTATCCACTGCGCAGCAAGCCTAATGGTGGACGTTAAAGATCCTCAGCGAGATGTTGTAGACCCATCGGTAACGGGTACGCTAAACTTGTGTGAGGCCATACGTCTAAATGAGTCAATACATACCATCATCCACACATCCTCTGTTGCGGCTATTCGTCGGACGGAATACGAGAATGGTCAAACCTTTACTTCGAAAGATTGGTGCGACGATGCAACATTAAAATCGAACCCTTACGGTTTAGCAAAGGCTGAGGCGGAACAAAAAATGCGCGCATTTGTTGATGAATGTCATCATTCGGAAAGAAAAGTACGACTGGTTACTGTACATCCATCCATCGTTTTTGGGCCGGTCTTCCACAAACGCCACACCCGAGGTTCGATGGCTTATCTCAAACATTACACGGGAAAGTTGCCGTTTGTACTCAACGCTCATCTCAATTTCGTTGATGTCCGAGATGTTGCTCAAGCACACATTCACGCGATACAATATGGTGAAAATGGCGGACGTTATATTGTTCACAAAACAGGACTATGGATGAACGAATTGGGCGCAAAATTGAGAGACGTACTGCCTGAGCGAAAATGGCCAGTTACTCGGTTGCCGACCGTCTTTGCCTTACTTATGGCTGCATTCCACCCCAAGTTGACAGTACAACAGATTCGGTCATCCACCGGCCGGCATGTCAAGTATGACATCCAGAACACCGAGGAGATGCTTAAGATGAAACTGCGTAACATCGATGAAACGCTCGAAGACTCGATGAAATCGCTCGAAGAATTAAGCCGTAAGGTATGAGTGACGAGACGCTCTGGAACTACCATGCAGGCAGAACATGTGTGGGGCCGTCGTTGGAGTGAAAACACACTGGCGATGGCTCGGAAATACATGGAAGTTGCATGCCGTAAACAGACCCTCGTTTGCCTAGCAGCAGATCGGAACACCATGGCTGGGTTGTTTGAATTAATTGAGACGGTTGGTTCTTCAATTGCAGCACTCAAAACGCATGTTGATCTGGTCGATGATTGGACAGTAGAGAGTTGGGGTAGATTCTGTAAAGCTGCACAAAAAGCTGATTTATTGATCTTCGAAGACCGTAAGTTTGCCGATATAGGCGGCATAAGTCGCAAACAGATGGCTGGAGTGTACAACATCCGGGCTTGGTCCGATCTGGTAACTGCGCACTTAATCTCTGGACCAGATATTGTTGACGGTTTACAAGCAGGATGGTCTGATGTTGGCCGAAATGGGGGCGTATTGTTGCTCGCACAGATGTCCAGCAGAGGTAATTTACTCAAACCAGAATACACATCACAAGTCGTAGCTAAAGGAAAAGCGCATGAAGGAGTGTTTGGATTCATCGGAAACGGCTCACGCCCAGATGAGCTTGCGTTACTTCGTGAAGCGGTTGGAGACGGGAAACTCATCTGGACTCCGGGTGTAAACCTGGCAGTCGGTGACGGCGAAATGGGACAAAGGTACGGGGACCCAAGGGAAGCCGTTCTTGCAGGCTCCGATTGTATCATTGTTGGTTCGGGAATTCACAAAGCAGAGAATCCTGCACAGCAAGCTCAAGCTTACGCGGAAGTCTCGTGGAACGCTTTAATTGAACGTAACAAGTGAGGTCATGTCATGGACGTTGTCTTGTGGTTTCTTGCTCTTGGAGCAAGTGGGGTCCCAATCTGGATTCTGTGGCGAGCTGGAAGAAAAGCCAAAATGTTAGATTTACGATTGGCTCAAAACGACAGTTCACTGCTCGTAGAAGATGGCGTAATAATAACTCAAATGAATGCAGTTCCACCGGGCACTCAAATCACCAAAAACGCCTACGTGGTTATGACGCCTGAGAACGGCCCTCAAATGTAATCCTGCAAGTAGCCCAAAGCGTAAGCGCCATACACTGCTGCGCCAGTAAGAGTAAGGAAAACGAGGAGCTTGAATACCCGGCGCTTTGGCTTTGCTTTAGCGAGCGTATCGATATCTGCAACAATGAGTTCAGGTAACGGTTCAATGCCTGCTACGGGAAGTGGGAGTTGGGGCATTCCCGGTAGCGCTGGAAGTGGCATGAGCCCGACATCCGGTTCTGGTTTAATGCGGTCTTCAGGGTAAAGTTGGTCGAGGTCTTCAAGACCCGGCGCGTCAGGAATTGGCCCGAGAATTTGATCCCAGAGTTCGCCAACAGCGGTCGATGACACCGGCTTTTCGAGCCACGCAACGGCGCCTGCAGAATGGCTTGCGTCTTCCGCCAACCGTGCATTGCGTCTTGAAGCAATGAAAACAATGCGGCTTTCTCCCCCGTGTTCACGCATCTCTAACGCTGCGAGATGGCCATCGAGTGAAGGAATGTCGAGAGCTATTACAACCAATTCTGGGTCAAGGCGAATGTATTCATCGACTGCTTGGTCGCCGTCCTGGCATTCTTCGATATTGAAATCTCGAATCTTGAACACTTCACGCAACCGCATGAGTGACATCGGATTGTTGTCTACAAGAAGAACCGTTGGAGCGGTTTCTTCAGCAGTCTCCGTGACATAGGCCATGTGAATCAATCCGCTGAAGAGGTTATTGCACATCAAACAACCGCACAATTGAGGTCATTCTTCGCTGTCTTCTGGGGAAGAGAGGTCTTCAACAGGCCCAGATTGTGGGTTTGCGAATGCTTCCCGTATTGTCGCGGATTGGGCTGCGTCGCTCTCTGCTTGTCGACGGCGCGTTGGGGCTTTGAGAAACTGGAGTTGGAGTTCGCTGACGATTCCCTTCAGCATTCGTTCCTCTTGATCCGTCATATTCCCCTTAGTTTTTGATTGAAGCATCCGGAGTAAATCGATAGCCGCTTTCGCTTCACCGAGATTAAACATCATGTTTCCTTCTTGGTCTGGTAAGAGGCCCATGTGTAGAAGGGATGAGCGTTGAAACATGTGAATCAATTGGAAAAACTGTTCAGTCTCTTCATCTTTGAAAGTGCCCGCCATATCCTTGCCAGGGAGTTGAGGTCTAAGTCCTCATCGCTTGCATTCAATCGAACATCTGTTCGAGCAACCAATCAGGGTCGAATTGTTTCAAGTCGTGATAGCCTTGACCGACGCCTGCAAATACGATTGGTCGGCCGGTTGAGAAAGCAATTGAAAGGCCTGCGCCGCCCTTAGCATCCGTATCCACTTTGGTAAGAACAGCTCCATCAAACTTCATGATTTCTTGGAACATCCTTGCTTGTTCTACCGCATCATTACCAGCAAGTGAGTCGCCGACGAACAGCGTCAAGTGAGGGTCTGCGACACGGCGGACCTTGTTCAGTTCGTTCATGAGGTTGACCTTATTTTGCATTCGGCCGGCGGTATCAACAAGAACCACATCGATGTTTTTGGCCTTTGCAGATTCGATGGCGTCTCGAGCGATGGCAGCGGTGTCACCCCCTCTTTGGCTGGATATGCAACGAATTCCGAGGTTCTCGCAGTGGCTTTCCAGTTGCTGAATTGCACCGGCTCTGAACGTATCGCCTGCTGCGGCTACAACTGAGATGTTTTGGTCAAGTAGGCGTTGGGCAATTTTAGCTGCTGTCGTTGTTTTGCCTGTACCGTTCACACCAACCAGCATGACAACAACAGGCGTGTCACCTGCATCGATAAACGATTGAACACTGGCATCAAAATCCCAGTATCCTGCAGAAAGGATGTTGCGCAATGCACGCTTGAGTGCTGCTTCCAGTACTTTGGCTAGGTCTGCCCCCTTTCTTAGGCGGGCACCAATCAAATTGTCGCGTAGTGCTTGGGTAACTGCGGTGACTGCGTCACTGGAAATGTCGGATTCGAGTAACACCCACTCAAGTTCTTCAAGGAGATTGTCCAGAGCACCGCCAGCCTTGATGACTCGACCGCCTTCCGAAACAACACCGCCACCAAGTTCCACTTTGACTTTGGTTCCAGCCTCTGTCTCGATTTCAGCCTCTTTAACCGAGCCTTTTGGTGCACTTTGAACGCTGACGAGTTGCCGCCCTGTTGTCGTTCTCATGACCGAAAGGTCAACATTCGAACCTTTCGGACGAGCAACTTCGACTGCCCCTCGTTTTTTCAAATCTTTACGTTGCTTTGCGAGGCGTTTTTCGTCTGCACGGCGAATTTTGTCTAGGCGTTTTTTCTCTTTACGAGAGATTTCGATCGGTAGAGAGATTTCCTCTTCATCGTCGAAATCATCCCATTCATCTTCTTGTACTGAAGGTTTTGGAGTTTCATTGATTTCGTCGAGATCTTCCCATTCCTCGTCCTCGACTGAGGTGTTGAAACCCTCCGGCTCAGAATGCGGCGTCTCAAGGGGTTGTACAAGGCTTTCAGCGGCTACCAATGCTTCTTTGGCTTCCAGAGAGTCTTCTTCGGCAGATAACTCGTCGGTATCGACTTCTGAAGCAACCTCAGTTACGCGTTTCCTGAATCTGTCGAAAAGTCCCATCTCTTCCCCTCAGTCGTCCAGAGTTAATTCATTGCCAAAACGGCCACCGCGGCGCGATGAGCGTCGGGGTTTGTCTTCGGCCGGAGGTTGCGGGGAATCTGTTGTTGCAGGTTGGGGCGATGGTGTGGGTTGTGTTGGCTGGAGAGTTGCTGCCGCATCGTTGAATTCCTGCGCTAATTCTGTAATTTGGACTTCTAATTTTGTGGCTTGTTCACTCAAATCTTTATGCAAATGTGCGATTCCCTCTTTGCGTTCAATGGTCATTGAATGGGCTTCACTCCACGGTTTTTCTCCATAGACACCGCTCCCGAGGTCAACCAAGGCTGTACCTTCAGTTTCGTTTTCATGTTCGTAATGAAGCGTTACCCCTGACCCGATAGACAAGCGCGCGCCTGCTCGTCCGGTCTGAACGGATTGTTGCAGACTTTGAAGAATGCCTGAGGTAATGTCGTGTTCATCGATGATTGCAGTAATTTGGTTAATGCGTGAATGGAGATCGTCCAATTGCTTTCTATGCGCATCGATTGTGCGGGCCATCTTTTGTAACTCGCTGCGTTCAACCATGCGTCTCACGCAATCCGTAGAGGTGGTCCTTGAAGAACTACCCGAAGGTCACTCTTCTTCAGCAACCGTAGCAATAGCGCCACCGGCAGCAGCAATGTCTTCACGGAAGTAATCCATGATTCGTGGTTCAGTAGAAGTTCTTGGGTCAATCTCGGAAACGGATTTGATTTCGATAGAGCGGCGATTTGCCTTGTGACGGGAACCCATGATTGAGTATGTTCGGTGTTCTGCATCTGCAGCATCAGATGCTGGTAAATCCAAAGAAAATTCTTGGCGCATGCTGCCAAACGGGGCAATTCCTGAAACTCGGTAGGCCTTCATCAAAGTGGGCGACTCGCAAACCCGACTTAAACGCGCCGTCGCGTAGAATGTGAAGATTTCAACCACGAGATTGACAAAGTTTGACGGTTCAAGCCCAATTATGCGACCTGCTTTGTTCATCACAATGCTGTTGTTGCTACCTCTTGCTCAAGGCCTGAATACAACGATTCCTGTCCAGCCACAAGATGGAGCGGAATACGTTCTTGAAATTGCGAGCGGGGTATGGAGTCAGGAGCTCTGGGATTCCTTAGATTCAACGGGACATGTTCCGCTCCGCATGATCAGTCCAAGCCACATTCTCGTTTGGCGTTCTACAGATTTCACTCCGCTCGCCGAGATACATACTCAGGAGCCGCCACATACAGAATACAAGTTCGGTTTGGAACATGATGTTGAACTCGCAAAAATAGTGTTTGAGCCAAGACTTCCTGCTGATGCCGTGTCATCGCTTGTACGGAAGTTTCTCGCTTGGGGATTGAGTATTGAGTCAAACCCGCAGAAATATTCGATGCCTCTGCCGCATATCGAAATCGTCGATTGGAATGTCTTTGGCCAACAATCAGGAATAAAAGACGTCGATGGGGTACTGTGGGTCGAACCGGTGTTCTCTACTGAAGCAAGAAATGAGCTTTCAGGCTCTCTGCTTCAGCACGGTAAAACAACCGCAAATCCTGCTTGGGAACTGGGTCTTAGTGGGGATGGTATAGTTGTTGCAGCCGCCGACTCCGGCATCGATTACGATCACGCGTGTTTCCGAAACGCTACCTCTGCAACGGCGATTGGTTCGATCGGAACCGATGGTGTTGGCACACCTGGAGAAAACCATCGGAAAATATTGACTGTGAATCATTCCATTGATTCTGGAGATACGAACGGCCATTCTGATTACCGTCATGGCACTCATGTTGCAGGAACGCTTGCTTGCTACAATGTGTACGACATGCGCTCAGGCTCACAACCAAAAAACGGCTCGGCGCTGGCATATGAGAGTAAACTCGTTTTCCAAGACATTGTTTCCGCTGATGGTTGGGTTCCACCTGATGTGGATTCGTTGTTCGTCGAGGCGGGTATGAATGGGGCTGTCATTCATTCTAATTCTTGGGGGGATGCAACCACGGAATACACTGCTCGAACTGCTGACTTCGATGCTTGGGCATTAGAGATGCCATGGTCGATGACTTTTGTCGCACCTGGAAACAACGGCGCACAGTTGTTGGAACCGGCGAACGGAAGAAATGTAGTTGCTGTTGGCGCATCGATGAAGTCTCAGTCGCTGGCAGTTTGGCCATCGTCGTCTATCGGCCCAACCGAAGCAGGAACCAATGGCATCTTTGCTTTAGCTCCCGGCACTGCTATTCAATCGGCACGAGCTGATGGCATACCTGATTCATACAACGATGCACTGCGTTCTTCATCGGGAACGAGTATGTCCACTCCGGCCGCTGCTGGAACCGCTGCATTGATTCAACAGATGGTTGAGGATGGATGGATTTCCGGCAGCGAGAATCGTTCATCTGTTGAGGTTCAATCCCTGCGACCAGTGTGGGCTGATGAAACTCTCAACTCTACAAATTATCTACAACTGTCCGAAGGGTTTACTCCTTCTGGCTCATTGTTGAGGGCTTTACTTTCTCTATCTACAACTCAACTCTCCCAAGATGAAAGGAACGGTGGAAATGGCGGCTATGCTGTTCAAAACATATACGATGGTTGGGGGCAACTCAATCTCTCTGAACTCGTTGATTTTGAAGCGCTTGAAAACTCTCTTCACCAAGGGAATGCTTCGCCTGCAAGCAACCTTTGGATACATGATTCGTATCGTTTGGATGAGGGGTCGCCAAGTGAATGGCTTTCACAACGTCAAGGAAACAATGAGGCGCTCGAGAATTTGATATCTGCCCCATGGAACGGCACGGGTGCTAAAGGTCCGTTCCTTGCAACAGGCGAAGTGTGGACTGAACGATTTGAACCGAACGGTGAACGTTTGGAAGTGAGATTAGCCTGGCCAGCAGCACCCGAACCGCACCTGGTTGAAGACCTGCAACTTATCGTACGACTTTCAGACGGCACAGATGCAGTTGCAGGCTCGTACCAAAACGATGGTGATTCAACCCTGTACCTCTCCGATATTGTCGACTTCTCCAACACAACAACATTCCCCAACCGAAACGAGACCACGGTCGCGATAACCCTCTCCGAAGATGATTTGGATGGCATAGAATGGATTGATGTTGAAGTTCGTGCCCGATATGTAGCCCCAGGAAATTCTGTTCATTCCGTTGGAGTTGATGGAAACAGAATGGGTTTCGCACTAGCGATCGAAGGCGTTGTACGCGATTCACAAGCATGGAGCGATAGTGATGGGGACGGGGTCGTCAATATGGTTGACGAATGCCCGAACCAAAACGCACAGGGTTGGGACAGTGATCTCAATGGCTGTATTGACGACACTGATGGCGATTCTGTGAATGATCCGAACGACGATTGTCCCGAAATCAACTCTGGAAATTACGATACGGACGGCGACGGATGTATCGATGATTCCGATGGGGATGGGGTCCTCGATAACCTCGACCTCTGTTTGACAGAAGTCGCATCGGTGTTCTGGCCTGTAGACGCTAACGGGTGTAGGCCTGTTGATGTTCTGCCGGCTGTCGATTTCACTTTGTCTCCAGACAACGGAGGGATTTGGTACGATGAATTAGTGGTCGAATGGACGGTTTTTGACAATGATGGTGATTCATTCGATACTGGTGCTGCAATTCACGTGCTAAACAATTCAAGCGATGGGGGTTCATACTCGATTGCTCGTTGTACGAAAGTTAATGTTGAAAATGGTAATTTTTCATGCTCTTGGGAAATACCAAGAGACCTGCCCGTATGGGATATTCGTGGGCTTGACCTGCAAATTGAATTGTTTGTACAATCTCGAAACAACTCACCCGAAGCAAAACTCGATACCGTAATACTGCGAGATGATGCGATCTTCATCAGTCAATGGAACAACCCTTTACTTGACGGAGGAACGAACGGCAAAGATGTCCAAGCCGAAGGGGAAGCCTCACAAAACAGAGCGCTTCTTTGGGGCATCTTTGGCGTGATTGGAGGGTTTGTCCTCATGTACCAACTCGGATGGAATGTTCGAAGGGATGAGCGTGATAAAAAGGTTCGACCGGCATTTGATGTTGAGGACTATCAACACAGTAATGCTTTGATGGGTGAAAACGAGTGATAGCGTTACAATTTCATGTTAAAGCGCGTATAAACTGGCAACGCATTCAAAGGTGAACCTTGAAGGGTGGTGGCATCCTCGGCAACATATCCGCAATGCGGAAGGTGAAGAATATGAGTGACCGTCTATATGTTGGAATCGACCTGGGTACCTACCAATCTACAATTGCATCAAGCGCTGGAATCAGCCATACAATCGAAACAGTCGTCGGACGTCCAAAGGACCCGGTTGCACGAAACTTCCTCGGAAGAGATGTTTTGTTTGGTAACGATGCTCTGAAGAACAAGCTCGCATGTAACCTCTACCGCCCAATGGCTGCTGGTGTTGCTCAAGACGATGAAGCAAACCTCGCCGCTGCCAAGGCGTTTGTCTCCCACCTGTTGGAAACTGTAGACCCTGAAGAATTCGACGAAGTTTTTGGCGTCATCTGCTCACCAAGCCACGTTTCATTCACTGACAAATCAAACCTCGTTGCTACTCTTCGAGGTCAAGTAAATGCCATTATGGTCGTCACAGAACCGTTCGCAACCGCATTCGGTATTGGCGAAATCGCGAGTTCAATCGTTGTCGACATCGGTGCTGGAACAACAGACATCGCCCGTATCTACGGCACATTCCCAACCGATGAAGACCAAGTCACCATCCAAGAAGCGGGTGATTGGCTCGATAACGAGCTCATGGCCCTCATCCGAAAGAAGTACACAGGCGCTCAAGTCACCAAGGACATGGTCCGAAAGTGGAAGGAAGAAGTGTCCTATGTCGGCGCTGATGACCGTGAAGCAATGGTCGAACTTTCTGTTGAAGGTAAGAAACAAGTTGTCGACATTGGCGATTTGGTCAACAAGGCATGTGAACTCATTGTTCCAAAGATCGGAAACGCAATCAAGCGAATCGTTGCTGGCGCAGACCCTGAATACCAACCTATTCTCCGCAACAACATCATCCTTTCAGGCGGAGGTTCTCTCATCGAAGGTATCGCAGCCCGAATGGCAGACGAAATTTCGGACATCGGAGATGTCAATGTTTGGTGTGTTGACGACCCAATCAATGCTGTTGCTACAGGCGCTCTTCAACTCGCTGGTGAAATGCCAGACGATATGTTCACTGCAATCAATTGATTGCCGGGCATTGTGCAAGGGTGGAAAACCAGCCATCTAAGTCGCCTTTTGATGGCGAAAGTTCAAGTGTGGTTGTGCGGCGATAGTCGCTTGTATGACGCTCGACTCTTCCGGAACAAGTGGAATCAACCGTATCGGTGATGCAAGTGGAGATGAGCGGGCAGCGCTTGAAGGAATGCTCAAAGGATATCCTGTAGAGCAACTGGTTGAAGAAGTTCTCATCGCTTGGAATGAGCTTGCTGCTCGGAATGAAGAAATGGTGTCTGTGAAACAACGCTTGCGAGTTCTTGAGCTTGATTTAGCAGAGCGTGAAGACATGGTCGCACCTGAAGTAGCCCGTCTGGCTGAGACGGATTCTGCTCTCCAAGAAAGCGAAGCAAAAGTGATTCACCTTGAACGATTGTTGGGTGATGTCCGGGAAGAATTGGCTTCACAGCAATCTTCGCTGTCTCACGAAGAACGTGCTGCATCTGCGGTCGAAGTTGAACAATTGAGAACCCTTACAACTCAACAAGACGAAGTCATTGGTGAAATGGAGGGGCGAATCACCCAAATGGTCGAAGCACTCGAAAGAGCTGCTGATGCTGGGTTAACCTCGGTCACTGCAGAAGAAGTTCGTCGACTAAAAGCACAACTCGACACTGCTTTAGCCCAAAATGATGCGGAGCAAGCGGCGAACAAAGCCCTGGAAGAAGAGCGACAAAGATTACGAGACATTGCAGACCGTCTTCGTGGCTTACTTGATGCCCGTGACGGGCGTTTGGGAGAACTCGAGGAACAACTCGAGAGAGTCATGCAAGGACCACGCTCGGTTTCAGCAGAACACGACTATTTGGTTGAGCAAATCGATGAACTCAAGCGAAGACTGCTTGAGCGAAACCGGGAATATGACTCGTTGCGCCGACGTGAGCGTCGATTGCACAACGATGTCTTTGAACGGGATGAGCGGATTCAACAAATTACACTTACACTCACAGATATGGAAGCAGCTCTTCAAGACAGAACTGCTGAAATGCGTGAACTTGAGGGTCAGCATGAAACTATGGTGCACGAATTGGATTCGGTACGAAGAGGAGAAAGAACTCGTGAAGTCGTTGGTAGAGTCTTTGCTGACTCTCTATCGCTGGTACGTACACACGATGCCCGAGAAGCAAAGAGGGATGCTTACAGTAACGCACCCGACATGGAACGAAAACTCTCAACACCTGCTACCGAAGATATGGCAAAACTAGCCGATGGCGGTAGAGTTGCGCTTGAAGTGAGTGAGACTGCTATCGAACCTGGTATGGATGTCGAGGGCGCTCGACCGCCTTCACCAGGCGGCTCTGGAGACCCTGTTGTCTTTGAGGATGAAGACTAAGCCTGCTGAATCGCATTTACTATTCCGCTGATCCGTTGACGCAGTTCTTCCAAATCGCTTGCATCCTCAGTGAGTGTGCCTGTGACAATCCAATCCGCTCCTGCCTTGGCTGCGAGAGTTGCTTGTTCAGGACTGCGTATTCCTCCACCTACAACTAACGTTAGACCTTCAACAGAACGTGCACTTTCAATCAATGCGGGATTGACTTGGGTATGCGCACCGCTTCCTGCTTCAAGATAGAGAAGTTTGAATCCGAACATTTGAGCTGTGAGGGCGTAAGCATGGGTCAAATCAGTATCCTCAGGTTGAATCAATTCAGCGTCTCCAACCTCTCCGACTCGGCCGCCTGGCGAACATACAAGATATCCTGTTGGAAGTGCTTCAACTCCAAACTTATCCAAATATGGAGCGCCGCGAACTTGTTCCCCGACAAGGAAGCGTCGAGTTTTCGAGTTCATCAGCATCATGAAAGTAATCGCATCGGCCGCCGGAGACAATGCGTGAGCCCCACCTGGGAACAAGACAACTGGAATATACCATTGGGATTCATCGGATTCTGGATCTTGGCTTGCAGCAAAGGCTCTCAACTCAAAAGCCTCTTGAATTGCCCTACAGGTTGAATGAACGACCTCGTCAGGCGTATCGGTAGAACCACCTACGAATATCATACTGCTGCCGCATTCAACGGCCACCATGGCCCGATTAGCAGCCGTATTCGCGTCCTGTTTGGCAGGGTCAATGAGCGTTACGTGGCGCGGTGATTGATTGGTTGAAGTCACATACTCCAGCGTGGTAGCATCGGCCTTTCTCATGTCATCCCCGAATCACCGTTCAACGGGCACAGCATAGGCGTTGCGCATCAAATGCGCTGAAAATGATGGGCATAGAGTTCTCATACCTCCTCGAAGTAGCGAAGTTGTGACGGAAGTTGGACCATTTCGACGCTTGCTTGGGCACATGGGTTCGCACAAGGGTACGATTCGCTTAGCATCGGCCTGTTCAATCACCAACAAAATTTGGGATCTTGCTCCACCTCTCCTCATCGGGTTGGCTGTTGATGTTGTGGTCCTCAAAGAAGAATCGTTTCTAGCTTCTTATGGTTTAGTGGATCCATGGCATCAACTTATCTTGCTCTCTGTTCTAACCTTCGCTATATGGGGTTTGGAATCGTTGTTCGAATACTTCTACGGAATACTGTGGAGAAATTTGGCGCAAACCGTTCAACACGAACTACGATTGGACACCTTCAATCATGTACAGAAGCAGGGAATGGGGTGGTTTGATGAGCGACAAAAAGGAGATATTTTAGCAATCCTTAACGATGATATCAATCAACTTGAACGTTTTTTGGATAAGGGAGCAAACGATTTGCTTCAAGTCAGTACGACTGTTCTCGTCGTTGGAGGGGTTTTTCTGTTCATATCTTGGCAAGTCGCTTTGTTTGCAGTACTACCAATACCAGTCATTCTTTGGGGGTCTTTCAAGTATCAAAGAAGCCTTGAACCGAGATATGCGGAAGTGAGAAAGTCTGCAGGAGCAATGAATGCATTGCTCGAGAACGATCTTTCGGGAATGTCAACAATTCAATCGTTTACCGCAGAAGAGAGAGAGATGAAGCGTGTAGAGGCGTTGAGTAACGATTACCGTGAGGCGAACAGAGAGGCTATCCGTCTTTCTGCTGCTTTTACTCCACTCATTAGGATGGCAATTCTTTGTGGATTCACTGCCACCTTGTTGTTAGGCGGATGGATGACGTTGGACAACACCCTCGCCGTTGGAGCATATTCAGTTCTTGTCTTCATGACCCAACGCCTCCTTTGGCCACTCACAAGACTCGGAGAAACTTTTGATTTGTATCAACGAGCAATGGCGAGTTCAACCCGAGTTCTCGATGTGTTAACTTCGCCAACAGAAGTTAAGCAGGGGGAATATTCACCGGATGAACAAACCATTGAACAATCCTCAATTGTTTTCTCGGATGTTGATTTCGCCTATCCTGGCCGAGAGCCGGTCTTTGAAAAAATGAATTTAGAACTCGTGCAGGGCCAAACTGTTGGTGTTGTCGGTTCAACCGGCGCTGGAAAAACAACACTGATTCGACTGCTGTTGAGATTTGCTGAACCGAACAACGGCTCGATATCATGGGCTGGAAAGACGCTGCCGGAATGGGATTTAGAACGGTTACGGTCATCAATGGCGCTCGTCGATCAGCACATCACCCTGTTCCCGACTACAATCTTAGAAAATATCCGTTACGGCAATCCGAACGCCGAAGATGAACAGGTCCTCGAAGCGGCTAAACTCGCCGAGGTCGTTGACTTCGTCGAAGAATTACCAGACCAATGGGCCACTCTGGTTGGCGAAGGCGGTCACAGGCTCTCTGGCGGGCAAAGACAACGGCTTGCTATTGCTAGGGCTGTCCTCAAAGATGCTCCGCTCCTTATCCTCGATGAAGCCACATCTGCAGTCGATAATGAGACCGAGGCGGCCTTACAGCGCTCCATTAACAAAATCACCCAAGGCCGAACTGCAGTCATCATTGCACACCGACTCTCAACTGTACGAAATGCAGACAGGATTCTTGTGGTCGAAAATGGCGGTATTCGCGAAGATGGGAGCCATGATGAACTCATAGAAATTGATGGGACTTATTCCAGAATGTGGGCAGTTCAAACTGGACAGAATAATTGACTGCGTCCGATTAAAGCCATTTTGTAAGAAAATGTGTCCTTTTACGGAGAATTACAGGCTATTATAAGTAGAATGATGACAGGGTAGTTTGAGAAATATGATTACAGAGAAGTTCTCTAAGACAACGAGCCTGCTTTTGATTGCCACTTTTGCCCTTGCCATGGCATCCACAGTTTCTGCTGCTGGTGTCGGAGAAATGGATGCAGAGACCGGATTGCCAGCCTTCCTATCTGATGGCGTTGATGACGGTTTGCAAACTTTGACCTTCTTCCTCTTCTTCGTAGGATACATCGCCATGGGTGCCGCTTTCGTGTTCTTCATGAGCGAGCGTAGCAACGTTGCCCCTCAGTACAGAACCACAATGACCATTTCTGCACTAATTGTTGGTATTGCTGCGTTCCACTACTATTACATGCGTGGCGTTTACGCTGACTTCGGTGAAGTCTCCGTAGAATACCGCTACATGGATTGGATCATTACCGTTCCATTGATGGCTCTTAAATTCCCTTCCCTCGTTGGCAAGGGCGCTATCACTGATGCAAAGTTTGCCGGACTCGGATTCACTGGAATCTGTTTCCTAGGCGCACTCATCATGATTGGATTCGGATATGCTGGTGAAGCTGGTTTGATGAACGAAATCCTCGCACTCCTCCTCGGTGGAATGGGCTGGGCAATGATTATTGTTGCAACTGGAACTCCTTGGTCCTCCGGACTCGGGGTTGACAACAGCAAGATTTCTGAAGAACTCATGTGGAGTGCAAACGCACTACGCTGGTTCATCGTCGTTGGCTGGATCATCTACCCACTCGGCTACCTCTTCAGCCCTGAAGTTGCATTGATTGATGTTGACAACGGCGCAGAATACATGGCTGTTGCATACAACATTGCAGACATCATCAACAAGATCGGTTTCGGTGTTGTTGCATGGATGGGTGCTAAGAAAGCAACTGAAGTACTTGCTGCTTCAGAGTGATTTTCGAATCGCCCGCAGTAGTTTCTCTGCACTCACCCCTGGACAATAACGCAGCCATAGGGTTGCGATAGGAATCCAGGCAACGGTGTACAGTAGCACTGCCACTGTCGACGTTTGTAATCCCCACTGGTGCGTGGCCTCAAGGTCACGCATCAGTGTTAGGGGCACAAAATGAACGAGGTAAATCGTCAAAGACAATTTGCCTGCACCGTTCAAGAATGAAAGTCCAAAACGCTGGACAAACAACCACAACAGTACAACTCCAGTAAGACCCGCAACCAGAAATGGAGGGTTGGCCGGAAAGAATGTGAGGGTTGCATCTGCTGTAGGGTGAGCCCAAAGTAGATCGTTCATTTGTGAATAAAGCAAAGTGGCTAAGCAGAACAATACGCCGAGAGCGGCTAAATAACATACACGTGATGTTGGATCTAAAGATTTGCCTTCTGTCGATGATTTTTGAGCAACTGTTGCTCCTAAAAGAGCGAAAAGAAACCATGGAAAGACTGGATAAGTGCCTGTGAAAAAGAGATTCGAGAGGACGGTTGACAACGATTCGTCTGAAATGTGATCCGACCAAACTCCTGTACCTTGAAGGTCTGGAATTGTCACCTGTAATGTGAATGTGATTCCTACCAACAACGATAAAGATCGTATATCTAACAAGTTCACTCGCTCGATAAACGGCGGAAGTACGAGAGTTAAGATGGCCATCAGCGATAGAATACCTGGTGTAAATGGATGGAACAAATGCGGCGAGGTTGTGTTGACTCCAACTTGTGCAATCAGAAGAAAAATGGTTTGAAAAAAGCGTTGTTTACCGGTCATCCGCCCTCTCGCAATACCCCATCCAAACAGAGTGACGAACAGAGGAGCTGCTAGACCGCCTAATCCTGAGACGACGTACGCCAATGGTGTTAGTTGAACTTGATTAAATGGATTCCAAGTGGCTGCTGCGTGCACCATCACCATGAGAAGTACTGCGAGTCCACGAAGTGAATCAATATGTGGAATACGCATTGTTTGTGACATTGTATCAGCGCTTCGACATGACGTATTCGATTGCATTGCGGAACATTTGCAGCCCTTCGCCTTCCCATTCGCCCAATACATCACTCGAAAGTGGGCCTGGTGCCGATCCTCTGGTGTGGTGAGGGTGCAACCATTTGGCATAGACTGCTTCAGGGTGAGGCATTAGACCGAAAACAAGTCCGGTAGAATCGCATACTCCTGCAACATTTCGCATACTCCCATTAGGGGAAATTGGGAATGGGAGGGGGTCATCCGTCACTCCTTGTCCTACCGGAGTTGATGGATCAACATAGCGAACTGCAAGTTGGTGGTTCGCCGACAATGCATCGAAGTCCGTTGACGATGGCATAACAAATTTCCCTTCCCCGTGGCGAACTGGGCAATCAATCCGCTGGATACCTTTGGTCCAAATGCATGGGCTGTCAGGATCAAATTCAAGTGTGACCCAACGGTCTTCATATCTGCCGGAATCGTTGAGCGTTAGACTCGCTCGCTGAACAAAATCTGGAAGTGGGTTGGAGGTGTTTGGGCCGGGTAAAAGGCCGGTTTTCACAAGAACTTGAAAGCCATTGCAAATGCCAATTATTGGTTTACCTGCTGCAACAAATGCATGAAGCTGTTCGCGAAGAGCGAAACGCATTCTGTTCCCCATTAAACGGCCACTACCAAGATGGTCGCCGAATGAGAAACCTCCCGGAACTGCGAGAATATCAAAATCGTCGAGAACTCGATTTCCTTGCACAAAATGGTTTAGGTGTATGCGTTCAGAATTACCTCCTACTAAATTGAAAACAGCAGCGGTTTCATGATCGCAATTGATTCCAAAACCGAACAACACGGCAACTCGAGGTGCTGACATTATGCTACACCCCCTGTCATATCCAAGGTATTCTGCCACGCATCAACCATCGCTGGAATCTTGAGTTTGATGAGTGGTTCATAACCATCGGAAATAATGAGTTCTTGAGAAGCAGTGACCGTTCCAAGGAATGTGAGGGGGTGGCCTGCCATCCATTCGATAAAATCGGCTTCATGCTCAGGTTGAACGCCTACGATAAATCGGCCAAGAGATTCGCCCCAAAGACGAGACCAAACACTTGATTCGCCCGTTCCGTCGATGTCTAATTCTGCTCCGATTCGCCCACCAATGCACATTTCAGCCGCTGCGACTGCTACGCCACCTTCAGAACAGTCGTGGGCCGTCTGAATTAGGCCGGCATGAATCGCTGTTGAGAGTGCGCGGTAAGTTTTGATGTTTTGTTCAGGATGAGGAAGGAGGGGGACTTGTCCGCCAATTCCTTCCGCCCGACCGTTTTCCTTCATCATAAAGGAAAGTTCAGATGCACCGAGTTCTTCCTTCGAAATGCCCACAAGGTAAACGCGTTCTCCAGCGCCTTTGAAGTCGCTTGTTGCAGTGAAACGTACATCTGGTTGATCACCAAATACCGAGTAAAGGAGCGTTGGGGGAATGGATATCTTGTTCTCTCCACTTCCATAGTCGTTTTTCATCGAATCTTTACCTGAAACGCAAGGAAGTCGGTAGGCACGGCATACGCGCTCAAGTTCCCTGTTTGCTCGTACAAGTTGTGCAAGTTTGAATCTGCCATCGGGGGTTTTCACAGATTCGATGGAGTCTGGCCAGCAGAAGTTGTCTAACCCAGCCATCTTGTCCACGTCAATACCGGCGCAAACTGCATTTCGAACTGCTTCGTCAATCGAAGCTGCGGCCATGGCACCAGCGTCTAAATCCGAATAACGCGGAGCGATACCGCACGAGATGACCAAACCATGCGGGTCGCCGTGCAGTGGTGCGATAACTCCGGCATCCCCCGGCCCGTCTCTTTCAACTCCTACGAACGGCTTGACTGCTGTTTGAGCAATGACTTCATGGTCGTACTGGCGAACCCATGACTCCTTGGATGCAATATTCGGTCGGGCAAGCATATCCAACAAAACCGGAGAGTGTCCTGCGTCGTCACCCAACACGATGTTTTCAGGATTGAAGATGGCTTGCTGGGGGGTGCGCCATTCGGATTCAAGTTGAAGTTGAGGAACGCCGTCATGAAGGAATTCAATAGGGAGGTATGCCACAGTGTCGGTGTCGTATTTGACGTGGAACATCCCGCTGCTGGTAAATGTTGCAACTGCAGTTGCTTCTACTTCGTGCAGTTTGGCCATCGATTCAAATGCCGCACAATCTGATGATTTAACTGCAATAGTCATCCTCTCTTGGCTTTCAGATACAAGAATTTCCCATGCCGATAGGCCCGGTTGTTTGAGGGGGACTTTGGCGAGGTCAATCTCACAACCGTTGGTGTATTCTGCCATCTCTCCAATGGATGAAGAAAGACCTCCAGCGCCGTTGTCTGTAATGCATGTAATCAGGCCAGCGTCGCGTGCTTCGAGGACCATGTCAAGCATTTTCTTTTGTGTAATAGGATCGCCAATTTGAACTGCGCTGGAAGGTGATTCTTCAGTAAGTTCAAGCGATGAAAAAGTCGCACCATGAATCCCATCATAACCAACCCTCCCGCCAACCATGTACACGATGTCGCCAGATGTTGGAGTCTTGATGTGGGATTCACGGCCGTCAGGAAGAACGCGTGGCATGATTCCGACTGTACCGCAATAAACGAGAGGTTTGCCAATGTAACGGTCATCAAAGACGATGGCCCCATTCACAGTGGGAATGCCTGATTCATTTCCACCGACACGTACGCCCGCATGCACTCCACGAAGAACTCGCGAAGGGTGGAAGAGGTTGTCGGGTAATTCACCTTCCCAATTCGGAGGTCCGAAGCAGAATACATCGGTATTGGCGATTGGTCGAGCGCCGAGGCCCGTACCCAAAATATCGCGGTTCACTCCGACAATGCCCGTCATAGCGCCCCCGTATGGATCAAGTGCTGAAGGAGAATTGTGGGTCTCTGCTTTCATACAAACGCTCCAGTTTTCATCCCAAGCAATGACGCCGGAGTTATCATGGAACACAGATAGGAGCCAATCGACTTCTTTTTGCATATCGTGAGTTGGTTTCATGATATGTGTTTTGAATATTGAATCAATAACGCTGTCTTCGCCTGTTTCAGTATCCACGTGATGGATTTTTGATGCAAAAATCTTGTGTTTACAATGCTCACTCCAAGTTTGTGCTAGGCACTCAAGTTCGACATCTGTCGGGGCGTTACCGACTATTCCGACTGCTGCACGAGACGCTTGAATCTCCGCATCTCGATAATGTCTCTGAATCGTTTGCATCTCCTCAAGGTTGAGTGCAAGAAGGCCAGATTCTGATAAAGCAATAAGTTCCTCATCTGGAATTTCTAGGTTCATTGCTTGAGGAGGAGTTCGGGTCTGGGGGGGTTTTTCTGGATAATCGATGGCGGGCCATTGTGCTTGAGCGCATGCTTCGCCGTCCGCAATCTCTGCTCGTTGGATGAGGTTGTTGTGCAGTGTTGTTGCGAGCCACTCGGCAGTTACTTCGCTCGGGAGCCCGTAGAAAATATAGGTTTGATATGTTGAAATTGATGCGTCTTCCAGCGATTCATCCTGAGTGAAAATAGTTCTGAAACCATCGTATGCGGCACTGCCAGGGTTATCCGTTACGCCGGGTTTGAAACCAACAGTAATTGCGGCATCAGGAGCTATTGGGAAATGTAGAGGAGATGTTAGAAAGAGGGTGTCTGTGACTGCGTCTTCAATAATTGGGTCTGAGAACAAGTCGTTGACGCGTTCCGATATATCAGAGAATGGAACTGAAGATTTGATGAGAAATCCGGTTATTGAGCGTACTTCTGAAACCTCAATTCCGTGGTCGGCCATGAGTTGGCGCCGGACTACGTCGCCGCGGACATCGCGCATTCCAGTACCTTGTTTTGGCGTTACTTCTACACGCGTTATTGCCATTGAGTTACACCCGCCCCCGTAGGGGGCGTAGAGAATGCCGTAGACTACGCTCTTTGAACAATACGGAGAAATCAATTGAGGAGTTTCGCCAGATATTGGCCTGTAAAACTGCCCTCATGGGCTGCTATATCTTCTGGTGTGCCTTTGGCGAGGATGGTTCCTCCACGCTCTCCACCTTCAGGGCCAAGGTCAAGAACCCAATCAGCGGATTTGACTACATCCAGATGATGTTCGATAACGATGACACTGTGGCCCTTTTCTCGGAGTTCAAGAAGGACGTTGATGAGCAGTTCCACATCCGAGAACGATAGGCCTGTCGTCGGTTCATCGAGAATGTAGACGGTATGTTTGTTCGGTGGGCGTCTTAATTCGCTGGCTAGTTTAACTCGTTGAGCTTCACCGCCAGAAAGTGTTGTAGCAGGTTGACCGAGACGGACATAGGAAAGGCCGACTGCGCGTAGTGTATCGAGTGTGCGGAAGATCTTACGGTGATTCTCAAAGAAAACAACGGCTTCACCTATTGGCATCTGTAGAATCTCGTTGATGTTCTTTCCTTTCCAAGTGACTTCCAAGCACTCGCGAGTGTATCGCAATCCTTGACAGATGTCGCATGTGATCCAAACATCCGGTAGGAAATTCATTTCCAACTTGATTGAGCCCGCACCTTTGCACGATTCGCATCGGCCACCTTTCACGTTGAAACTGAAGTGGCCTGGTTTGTAGCCGCGCTCTTTTGCAAGCGTCGTTTTCGAGAAAAGTATGCGGATTTCATCGAACACTTTGGTGTACGTCGCGGGATTTGAACGCGGGGTTCTACCGATTGGAGATTGGTCGATGATAATGGCTTTATCGACATGTTCCAAGCCTTTCAATGATTTGTGCTTCCCAGCAACACCGTCGGAATTGTGGAGATGCCGTTGAAGTGCTGGAGCAAGAATTCCCGAAACCAGTGACGACTTACCTGAACCAGACACACCCGTTACGGCCGTCATGCAACCGATTGGAAATTTGGCATTGATGGATTGTAGGTTGTTGTGCTGGGCTCCTTTAATTTCAATCCATTTCTTGGTGGGCTTCCTTCTGTTCTTTGGAACTTCGATGACGCGCTCGCCACTCAAGAAAGCCCCAGTTACGGATTCTTTGTTTTTCATGGCAACCTCGGGAGGGCCGTTTGCTACAATCATCCCACCTTCAAGTCCAGCACCTGGGCCAAGGTCGCACAACCAATCGGCTTGCCGTAATGTATCTTCATCGTGTTCGACAACGATGAGGGTGTTCCCTAAGTCGCTCAATTCTCGGAGTGTTGCGAGAAGTCGCGCATTGTCTCTTTGATGAAGGCCAATTGAAGGTTCATCGAGTACATACATGACTCCAGTGAGGCGGCTTCCAATCTGGGTTGCCAAACGAATTCGTTGACTTTCTCCGCCAGAAAGGGTGTTGGCTTTTCGATCTAAAGTGAGGTAATCAAGGCCAACGCTGTCAAGGAAACCAAGTCGGTTTTCGATTTCTTTCAGTATGTCCTTCCCAATAAACAAACTGCGCTCGTCAAGCGTTTCAAGAACGTCAGCAAAACTCTCAGGGGCGCCGTCTCCATCAGGATGCCAAGCACGAACAAGTGCAAGAGAGTCGTGAACTGAGCAGCGGCTCACTTCAGGAAGGCGAATGCCTCCAACAGAAACATACCGCGCTGCAGCATTGAGTTTTTCACCACCGCATGAAGAACAATCAAGGTCGGTCATACAACTTACAAGGCGACTGCGCGTGCGTTCTGAAGTGGTCTCCGTGTATGTTTTTTGCAAGCGTGCTATGATGCCTTCCCATGGGCGATTCATCTTGTAGACAGAGCCGTTATCTGATTCAAAATGGAAGTTGATAACAGTAGAGCCCGAGCCGTTCAAGAGAATGTCTTTATCATCGTCATCAAGTAATTCAAAAGGGGTGTTACGTGATATGCCGTAATGTTGGCAAACTTGTTCGAGCAGTCGGCGATACCATGACGGTGACATGGATTGGCGCCATGGGCGAACACATCCATTCGAAACAGTTAGTGTGCCGTCAACGATAAGCTCGATGTTGAATTGCCGTTCTACACCCAATCCTTGACAGACTCCGCAGGCACCAAGTGGAGAGTTGAAAGAGAAGACGCGAGGAGATAATTCGGGCATGAAAGCCCCGTGGTCTGGACAAGCAAAGTCTTCAGACCATGCGATTGTTTCTCCTTGTTTTGTAAAATGGGAACGTGTGCCCTCTGAGAGAGTCGCATCTTCCAATGGTGCTTCGAGGCTTTCAATGGCAACTGTTCCGCCACCAATTTTCAATGCACCTTCAACGGATTCTGTGAGACGCTGTCGGCGTTCGCGAGTGCATCGCAAACGGTCGATTCGAACATCAATATCGTGCCGGAAGTTCTTATCAAGTTCAGGGGGGTTTTCAAATCCGACTTCATGACCGTTTACCTTGCCATGCAAATATCCTTGTTCGACGAGTTGTCGAAACAAATCTTGGTGTGTTCCCTTGCGAGCCCTCACCGCTGGAGACCACAAGACGATGGCGTGACCTTCCATGTGCCATACGATATCATCGACAATCTCCTGGACGGTTCTTCGAGCTACTTCCCTCCCACATGTGGGGCAGTGTGGCTTTCCAATACGAGCCCATAGCAGCCTCAAGTAATCTTGAATCTCTGTAACTGTGGCAACAGTAGAACGTGGATTGTGAGAGCCTTGCTTTTGGTCGATGGAGATGGCCGGAGATAGGCCTTCAATACCGTCGCAGTCTGCTTTCTTCATCTGCCCAATAAATTGACGAGCGTATGAGGAGAGGCTTTCTACATAGCGGCGTTGGCCCTCTGCATACAGTGTATCGAAGGCGAGGCTGGACTTACCAGAGCCCGACACTCCTGAAATAACTACAAATTGCCCCCTTGGGAGTTTGACGGTAACATCTTGCAGATTGTGTGTGCGCGCCCCACGAACCTCAATCCAACCTTCATCACCTGGTTGACTCATGGACTCGCCTCATACTTAACGGACAGTCAACGGTTCTTCAAGTCGTGCTTTTCAACAGCAAATCGGTGCATGATTGATTTCATGCTGATCTGCGATGTTTGATTGATGTAATTTTACTCTGAAATTGAATAAATTCAATCTCAAGCAGGATGGAAGCCGCGAGGAATTGGTACTTCGAATCGTACCGGTTCATCGCTTTCAGGGTGAAGAAATTCAAGAGCGGATGCGTGTAAACAAACGCGATTTAATGGATTTGTTTCAGCACCATGTAATTCATCTCCAACGACTGGACAGCCCAGTGACCTCATTGCCATACGAATCTGGTGACGCCTTCCTGTCTCAATACTGACTTGAAGTAGGGAGATGGAATTATCAGTCTCAGTAACTCTCCAATGAGTAATGGCTTCTTTAGCGCCGTGAAAGCTCGACTTAACTCGCTTAACATGGAGTTGTTTATCTTCAACGAGCCATTCTCTGGTCGAACCGGAAATGTTTTTCGGTCGACCTTCAACAAGCGCATGATACGTACGGTGAACGGCTCGCTGAGCAAATTGGAGTTGGATGTATTCCTTGTGCCGCTCATGCCGTGCAAAAACCATAACTCCGGAAGTGTCGCGGTCCAGTCGATGAACGATATGACACCAGTTCCGTTCATCTTCGAGCCTCACATAGTCAACACATCGTGAGTGGAGTGTATCGACTTCGAGTTTATTGGTGGCAATAGAGAGAAGCCCAGCTGGCTTTTCTACGACAAGAATTGCATCGTCTTCCCAGATGACGTTGAGATTGATTCGTTTGTGTTTAGGTACTGGGGGTGGGGTGATTTCTTGGGCTTTGACTCGGCTTAGAATTTCTATCTGAACATCTTTCCCAACCTGAAACTTGGCTTTATGTTGAATTGTTCCATCAACTTGAATTCGGCCTTCAGTAAGCATCTTACGCAGTTTGGCCCGAGAGGTTTCTTTCATGAATTCCGATAGGGCATCGAGAAGTGTCTGTTCCTGAGAGGATGTAAATTTCATGTGTTCACCTACAATAAGAGTGCGTCGCACCACGTGTCTTTTTCACCGGAGTGGCCTGGTTCAAGTAACGTTAAACCATCAGCTAAAACCAAACTGTTGAGATTGCCGGAGCCCTGATATCCGGTTGAATATGCGAGTAGGTTTTCCCCTGATGTATCAATAACTATTCGTCGAAGAATAAGATCTGTGGGTGAAGTTTTGAACGGTTCTGCTAACTGCACTCGGACACGCTTTTCTTCTAAACCACCACCCGAAGTCGATGCCCGTAAGTACGGCGCAACAAGCACTCTGAAAACAACATGGCTACTGACTGGGTTTCCGGGAAGTCCAAAGATTGGCGTGTCATTCCATGCTCCAAAGAGGGGTGGTGATCCTGGCCTAACTTTAATTCGCCAAAAATCAATTTCACCCTCATCTTCCATTATTTTCCTAACAAAGTCTCTATCACCCATTGAAACTCCGCCCGAGGTAATTATTAGGTCGCATTTTGTTGCTGCAGCATCGAGTGTTTCTCTCAATTTATCTAAATTATCAACCACTGAAGAAAATCTTACTGGCTCGTGCCCGAGCCACTTGACAAGACCTGATAGGCCGAAAGTATTGGATTCATAGATTTCGCCTTTCTGTAAAACTTCACCTGGCAATCTCAATTCATCACCGGTAGAAATTATTGCTACTTTGAGTGGTTTGAAGACTTTGATTTTATTATGCCCCATAGCGGCACAGAGTGAAGTTTTCTCAGGTGTCAAAAGTGTCCCGGTTTTGAGCAATATTTCGTTTTCTGTGAAATTCTCACCTTTTTTACGAATAAAATGAGGTTTAGATTCATGGTTTAAGGTAACGGTTTCGTTCTCTTCATCTACTTCGCAAGCCTCAATTGGAATGATTGAATCTGCTCCTTCTGGTATTGGTGCGCCAGTCATTATTCGAGCAGCTTCTCCACTGACAATCGAATTATCAAATTTATTTCCGGCAGTTATGGTATTGGAAATTTTAAATTTATTTGGAGGATTTTTAGATTCTATATAGTTAACAGCAAATCCATCCATTGCAGAATTGTCAAAAGGTGGATCATTCGTTCGTGCCGAAAGTGACTCTGAAAGTATCCTATGGAAGGCTTCGTCGATAGAGATGACTTCGCTGTCAGGAGATAATCTCCTTTTGAGAGTGATTTCTATCGCCTCTTCGAGTGGGATGAAATAAGGAGTTCCGCTGCCCATGAAAGTCCTAAAAAGAGATTTACTTTCATGTTATGGGACATATTATCGGTTGCTATGGAGTTTGAGTTCGTAATTCTATTATTCGGGCTTTTTTGTGTGGCTGTGCTGTATTCGAGTGTCGGTCATGGTGGCGCATCTGGATATTTAGCAGTGTTATCTATGACGTCGTATGGATTGATGGAAAGTTTATGGCTAAAACAACATTCATGGATACTTAATTTGGTCGTTGCTGGAATTGCTTTTTTTTATTACCAACGAAATGGTTTCCATAATTTAAAATTAACAATGCCTTTCATTGTTGCAAGTATTCCTATGGCTTTTATTGGGGGGTATATCTCAATAGATGATTTGTATTATGATATACTGTTGTCGCTTGTGTTGTTTTGGGCGTCTTGGAAATTGTTATCCAAAACCAAAATAAATACAAAAACTGAAGATTTGACGTTTAAGAAAGCGATGCCTTGGGGTGGAGCAATTGGTTTTTTCAGTGGAATTATAGGTGTTGGTGGAGGTATTTTCCTATCTCCGATATTGTTACTGAAGGGATGGGCGACTCCAAAAACAGCAGCTGCAACATCGGCTCTGTTCATTTGGGTTAACTCGCTTGCGGGTTTGATAGGAGCTAACGTTTCAGGTGAATTGATGATCGATTGGGGTGTTTTGACATATTTTGTATCTGTTGTTTTGGTTGGTGGGCTCATAGGTTCTAATTATGGTGTTAAAATCGCTAATGAAAGAACAATAAAACAACTCTTAGTTGTTGTATTGATAATTGCTGGATTGAAGAGAATGGTTCAAATTATTTTGTGATCATTCCTCTTCAAAATACCGAGTTAGTGATTCGAATACTTTCCTTGCTTGGGTTTCAGGTGTTAGATCAATTTTTTGGATGTGCTCTCGGCCAGCCTTCGACCATTCCTTTCTGTTTTGATGCCCTTCATCAATTGCAGAAACCCAATCCTCTCCTTCATCCATTAAGCGTCCTGTTTTTCCATCAACAACGGTTTCTCTAAATCCTCCTTGATTAGAAACTATAACTGGGCAATCGACAAAATATGCTTCAGGTGGAGTTAAGCCAAATGGTTCGTTGATAGCATTGCTCACCATTGCCTTAGCATTTCTCATCAATGCTCGTATAGTCGCTTGAGATACTCTAGGCAGGGGTTTCAATTCTACGTTGTTTTTTCTAGCGTGCTCCTTATGTTTTTCATTGACTCCACCGCCGATTTGGACTATTTGTAAATTCGAATTACTCAGTTTTGTGATCGTGTTCCATAGGCCTTTTGCAAAAATAGCATGTCCAATTGTGATCACGTACTTGTTTTTGGTAAGGTCAAATTCTTTCTTAACAGACCCCCAGTCTTCGTCTTCAGTTGGTTTAATCGGCCACAACTTTGTATTTATGCTGGGATAAAGAAAGTTCGAGTCGACATCATAAACTTGTTTGATTCGTTCGCATGTGTTTTTGGAATTACCACTAATCTCTCCCCTCTTGGAAGCGAGTGTTACTAATTTTTCATCTATCCTTCTCTGTTTTGACAGCAGAAAATTTGTTAATTTGAGGTTTTGTTTGGGCGTTCCGTCGACATCGAAATGGAGATCGTTGCTGTGCAAACCCCGGTTTGGTTCATGCATGTATGTATGGATGGGGATGTTGCTGGGTATCAATGGAAGGATTTCTAAAGAGGCCATTCCTGTTGTTATGTTTACTGCATCAATATTAGAAAATAAGGTACTCAGGCCAACACCTTGATTTGTTAAAGAAAGCATAGAGTACCATTTTTTAGATGCATTTCTAGATGAGCTTGCAAAGATTTCTGAAAATATTCCACGCGAATAAGTCCAATTACTGACTGGTGAAAAGAGTGGTATTTTCAAATCATTTAATTTCTCTATTAGTTCTTTATTCGGGTGCAATGTTGCCACACTTAAGTCGAAATATTTTGACCAAGCTTCGAGATTATTTATCAAATCCCTTTCACCTCCACCGAACGGTTCAAATGAGCCTTTCACAAGTAAAAGGCGCTTTCTTTGAAGGTTAGCCATGTGTTATGTGAGAAGGGTTGTTGCTATAATGTTGAGCCGTTGTAGTAGAGTTAAGATCTAATTAGAAGTGAATATAATTCCGTCTTCACCGATGTTTGAATCATACATTTTCTGTAGTACCGTCTTGACTTCAGAAATATTGTGTTCTTGTTTATTATCTGGCAATGCAAACTTGGCAAAATGCCCTGGTAAAACTGAAAGGAATGTATCAACATCGATATCTGCAACGTTCTTGAGGTGATGTGGTAGAAACTCTACAACTAATGTTTTACAATTCGATAGAATATCTTTCATACCTTTCATTGCAAAATACTCAGAGCCCTCTATATCCAGTAGAATAAGGTCATAGTCATGTTGAGGTAAATAATCATCGAGTCTGTGAGATTCTAATTCGATAATTTCTGGATTATCATAATCATAAAGAAAGTTGTTCTTTTTCGGTTTCCTCTTGCTTCCCCCCGAGTTTACTGTATTGAGTAGGAACTCTACTTTTTCGTGGGAGTCATTCGCAAAAATATTGTGTGGTGTTATGTTTTTAGTGTTGTTAAGTTGGAGATTTATTTTGAGTAATTCGAAGGTGTTCGGGTTAGCTTCAATCGCTGTTATTTCCTTACAATGTTTTGAAAGAGGTATTGCTAGAGAGCCAATGTGCGTTCCAACAATCAAAACTTTTGATGTATTATTGATGAATTCCTTTAGTCGCTCCACTTCTTCGATGCCAAATCCACCCGATCGTAACTTTTGACCTACTTCCAGGTCTTCTGGGTCAACTGCAAATAAACCGTTTTCACTGTTCGTAATGATGGCTTTGATATTCTTGCCAAGTTTTTTCCTAAGTCGCTTTGATTTGATTTTCTTAAAACCAAGATTCAGGCGCCAATAAAACGCTCGAAGCATGTCAAGTCCTCAGTCGAAGTTCATGGTGTGCCCACATTCTGCGTATGCACATGAGACTGTGTAACGGGATTTTTTTGGTTTTGGGATTTTGAGCATTGAACCGCACATCTCACATTGAACTTTGAGTGTTTCTGGTGCAGCAGCCTTTGGTGCATCTCCTAGAGTGCGCCCAACGTCTTGAGACCATCCAAGAGAATCTGTATACTTGTCAGCCTTGACATTCATTTTCTTCTGCTTCAAAGAGAGACGCATTCTGCGCTTTCGCTTCTTGGGCTGGGAGCCTTTAGGTGACTTTGCCGCCATGGGTATCGACTACCGCTTAGCGTTGTTGTATTCAATTACTTCGGCTAAAATCGTCACCAAGATATTCGGATATGCCGTTCACTGGGTTGTGAACAATATGTCCGTTCTTTTCAAGTTCTTCAACAAGCGGTGGACGTGCATGTGAGGGATCTGTGTGGTATACTACTACTTCTTCGGCTTGACAAGCAGCAGCGAAATCAACAATTTCTTTTTGCCCAGCATGTGTAGAAAAGGAATACGACTCCCATTCGAGTGGAATATCTGTTTCATTGCCAAAAATATTTATTTTTCCTTCTGTTTGTAATTTTCGTCCGCCGGTGTTTGAGGCTTGATATCCTGTAAATAGAATTGCATTTTTGGTATCTTGTCTCAATCGATTAAGATACCAAATAGAAGGGCCTCCTTGAAGCATTCCTGATGTTGAAACGATGACATCGGCATCGAGGGCCTTTTTCCTATCAGATTTACTTGAGACTCTTCTGCACCATGACCATGCAGTCTTCATGGCGTCTGGATCGCGTAATGTTTCAGGATGGTTCATCTGCATTTTTGCGATACGTTTACCCATACCATCAACGTGTACATTGAGATGGGGTAGGTGCTTGTATAATCGCATGACAACATCTTGAGTCCTTCCATTCGCAAAAGCAGGAATCAGTACTTTACCACCTCTGTCGATGACGCGTTGAACATGATTGATGAATCGTAATTCTTCTTCTTGAAGCGGAGGGTGATTGCGGCCACCGTATGTACCTTCGACGAACAATGTGTCCGTTTTTACAGGCTGAGCTCCTCGAGTTAATGGAGAATCTCTCGTATCGAAATCCCCTGAAAGTAAGATCTTACGTTCGGGAGTTTCAATGTGGAGCATTGCCGCGCCAGGAATGTGACCGGCCCTGTGAAGTTCTAGTTTCCATTCTTCTTTCATCCATGGATCGTTAAAAGAATGAATATTCCATGCGTCAAGAGCGGTATCGATATCACGCTTATCCCATGCGAGAGGGTATTTTTCGATTGAACTTACTTTGTGGCAATCGTACCACATCAATTCGGATATTTCTGCTGTTAATGCCGTTCCATGCAAACGAGTACGATGGTTTGCACATAACCAAGGAGCCATCCCTAGATGATCAACGTGTGAATGTGTGATAACAGCATCACGTACTTCAGGGGCTTCAGATGGGTATCTTGGAGGGGTTGTTGGAGCGAGTCCATAATCCAGTAAAAGCCGAGTTTTTTTCGAATCTTCAAGCATTATACCAACGTTACCAACTTCATCGCCGCCTCCGAGATAATGATATCGAATTCCTTTTTCTGGGTGTTCTGTTGGATAGGAAGTTGTTCGACCAGGCGAGTAGAATACCATGTGAATCAAACTCTGCTCAACACTCTGACTCTTGAAGTTGATTCCCTTTTGATTACACGCACCCCTTTGTTTCCATTGGAATAGTTTTTTTCGAATCAACATGAAATTTCATAGGTTGTTAAGAGGTTAAGTTAAGTGCTTGTCGCGACCATATTCTACGGGGCATACTCACGTTCACTACCATCCCATTCTACATCATACTCACTTTACGATTGGTAATTCTCTCCATCGGAAACAGAGGGGTCTGTGGATAGATTGTTCTTTTCATCTTCTTTTTCCAGAATCCTTTTCCACTCCAAACCATATCCAATATCAATTGAGATTAGATAATATTTTCAGAAAGAACATTTTTGTCGTCGGCGAGTAAGAGAAACCACTGGAACTGCTAAATTCTTCAATCACAAGCGAAGATGACATGAACCACCGTGTTATCGAAACATCATGCCAAGACAACTTCAACACAACTTTGTTGTTGATGAAGATCGATGTTTCGGTTGTGCTGCATGTATTGCATTATGTCCTGTTAACGTGCTTTCCCTCGTTGACAGACTTGCCGTTGTTGATGAAGAAAATTGCACCCACTGCGAATTATGCATCCCCTCTTGCCCAGTTTTCGCTCTTGATATTGTATTAATGCAGGTGAAAGCGTGAAATCAATTGTTTTGGTTGGTGGAACGATATCGAATATGATATCTGCTCTTGAACTGTGCTCAAAATACCACATAACAATTCTAGAATTAAACGCAGAGATTGGGCTTCCATCTACATCACCAGGACATGTCTACGACCTTAATCTTCTCGAAACATACCTTGATTCAACTCAAATGGAATTCTTACAACCGTATTCTATCGAACACGGTTACACTCTTCGCTCTGAATGGGTCTTGAAACATCTTGGTTCAATCGCAGCCAAGAATGGTGTGAATGTGTTGACACGCACTCGTATCACGGAATGCTACACTTCACCGACCGGTTTCACAGTTGAATACATCGGAGCTGGTTTAAAACAATCTGGGCAAATTGAGTGCGAACACCTTGTTGATGATCGACAATGGACCTACTCTGCACCAGGCTCGAAACAACACAACCTCGGCGGATTGAACGACACAATTCAACCGGATTTCGGAGAATTTATCCACATACACGGCGGTACTTCACTCAGCAGTGATTGCACGTCCCTGCCAGAACAAGTGTATTCATTACCCCGTCATGAAGGGTTGACTGAAGTTTGGCAAGAAACTCCAGTATGGAATCCCCAACACGGATGGATTGAATCTATCGAATGTTTTCTTCCTCATGAATTGGCTAAACGCAGCATTGACGCGCAAATTATCGAGGGCCGCAGTATCGCTGAGAAGATAAAATCCTGATATTAGGTGTTGTCAAGCACACCACCTTAAATCCCCCCACCCCTGCCGTGCATCCGTAGAGCACTGCTCTGGGGGCATGAATATGGCAGAACATCCAATGGCCGACTTGCGAAAAAAACTCAAAGAAGCAAACCTTCTGGAAAAACCCACCCTTAAATCATGGCTGAAAGCAATTTCACTTTTGGTTGTTGTATGTGCACTTTACAGCGCACACATCTACCTCCCACTCAAGTTTGGATTGATACTTATTCCAATTACTGCCCTCTTCTCGACAACCTTAGCAATGACCGGCCACGAAGGCGTTCATTCTTCTGCTTGTCAATCGAAGGCCGGCAACACCTCACTCGCCGCAATCATTTTCCCACTTTTTGCAGGTTTTTCCATGGAATATTGGAGAGAGAAGCACAACGTCAAACACCACGCCCACCCAAATGTCGTTAATGTCGATCCAGATATTCATTCGTGGCCGTTTACATTTAGCCAAGAAGAATACAAGACGAGCGGACCCATCCGTCGTTTTTTCCAACGGCATTTGCAAGGCTGGACATTCTGGCCAATTTCTCTTCTTGTTGGCCATCTAATGCGATTTGATGGCTTGAAATACATCGCTACTAAACCATTTAAATCCAAGAAAAAGAAGCGAATTACCAAGATTTGGCTTCTCGATACTTCACTTATCCTTGCCCATTTTACAATTTGGCTCGTCTTGCCGATTCTTTTCGGTCTTTCATGGCAAGCTACATTCGGATTCTATGTTCTACTTTGGAGTTTGGTGGGGACATGTCTTACTGCAATTTTCATTGTAGGTCACGCAGGTCGTCCCATCATTACTGAGTATGACCAAAACTGGCGATTGCAAATTGAGACTGCTCGAAGAATAAAACTCGGTCGAATCGGCTCGTTCTTCTTTGTAGGACTTGATTATCAAATTGAACACCACCTCCTTCCAGCAATGTCTCACTTTAACCTTCCAAAAGCAGCACCACTCGTCAAAGAATATGCTGAAGAGCGCGGCTGGCAATACCAAGAAGTTGGTTTCTTTAGAGCCCTATGGAACTCCACAGTAGCTCTCCACACTGCATGGAAAACACCATCTCTTGTGTTGGATGAAAAGGGCGAGTTGAACGATCCGCTTGAAGCCTGAAAACCTCATCAAAGACGACCACTACCGATAACTATGTCGGGGACAGAGCGGCTTTATCTGAACAGCATCGAATCTGGATATTCAACGGATTTTGGCGCCATAGTTACAGCAGTAGAAGATGAAAAGATCTCTCTTGACCGAACTTTGTTTTATCCGTTGGGCGGTGGCCAAAATTGGGATACTGGAATCATCGAGGGGCCGAATGGAACCGCTACGGTACATGAGGTTCGAGGCCGTGACCAGATAGTTCATACCGTCGGACCGGAACACAATTTTTCTGTTGGAGATAAGGTCCATGGCTCTCTTGACTGGGAAAGAAGGCACGCACATATGCGCATGCATACAGCTCAACATCTCATATCAGGAGTAGTGTACGAATTGTTCAACGGTACGCGAACTGTTGGCAATCAAATTCACAACGACCGCTCTCGTATAGATTTCAATCCAATTTCTTTTACTCCAGAAATGCTTGATGAAACAACTGCGCAGGTTAACCTACTTATCGATGCAGATCACCTCGTTACAGATTCGACGATGACACGAGAACAGGTTAATTCTCAGATGCCGCCAGAACGAACGAACATGGATTTACTCCCAGCATCGGTTAACGAATTGCGTGTGGTTAAGATTGGGCAAGACCTTGATCTTTGCCCGTGCGCTGGGACACACGTCCAAAGGCTTGGCGAAATAGGGCATATCGACATCACTGGCAAAAAATCCAAAGGGAAAGGAACACAAAGAATCACTTACGAATTACAAATCCCAAAAATACTTGCGAGTCCAAACAGAGAACTCCTTTGAGGCTGTGGGATGAAAATACCAGGAAAAAAAATAATTTGTTTTACCTTTTGGATGGCGATTAAGTAGTATTCATAAATTATTCATTATCGAGCAATTCATCAACTTCAGAGAGCACAGTTTTCCATTCCTTCCTTTGGTTTTGCAACTCCTCAAAGATTTCTTTTTCAATCGCCTCTTTAGATTGAATTGGTGCTTCCTGAGCGTTTTTAGCCGCCTCAAGACGGTCTGTAAGTGCAACATCTTCACCGATACGTTCACTCCGATCAACTTTAGCAATTTCTCTCGATGGAATTGTCCGTGCCCCATAATCAGAGTGATCCTCTCCACCAAACACTTCGAGAATTTCTTCTCGCTGCTCCGATGTTGGCGGCCGATCCACCCATTCATTCTGATTAGCCACATCACGGAGAACATTCACCTTCCGCTGTTTCTTTTGGTTGTTAAACACCGATAATACATCGTCGAGAGTTTGTTGTTGAACGGGCGCCGACAATCCTGCAGCCAAGCGCTGTTGTTCAAGCAGAGCAGGCCCATGAATTTCATCATGGTCGTGCCGGTGTGGCTCTGCAGCCATCACCAACAACTCTTTTGCAAATTGAGAAAATGGGTCATCATGGGATATTTTGGCTAACTCATCACGGACCCCAACATGCCGAGATATACATTTTTTACAACGGCTTGTCGCTGCAACATCTTCAGCATCACATCGAAGGCAACAGGCTTGGAAACCCATTTCTTTCATTGCGCGACGGGGCATTGACATGGCAGACTCAGTACAACTGACTCATCCATTTGCCATCAAACTTCGGATGCGAGGCTTCAAATCCACCTACCGTGAGAACACAATATGGCAGGGAGGGATTCACGTGCGGACATTCTTGATGACGACCCTTTCCGTCGTCAAAAACCCAGAATCCACCGTGTTCATGCGCGTCAATCATCGGACGGCACCATCCACTTTGATACCGGTTCAGGCATCAAAATGAATCCGTTGTTTTCTCAACTGATGGGCATGTCACAACATCAGCCAGCAGAGCTACACAAGGGCCGAATATGGCATTTTAGTGATGAAGAAAAACGCCATTTGGGGCTTGCAATGGCTGCGTTTACACTTGCCTTAGGGTTCATGTCTGTTGGAGGTATGTGGGGCATTAGTAGGCTCGGAATCTCTTCATGGGTTATCCAAATGCTTCTCTCCATGCCCGTTTTCCTCCTCGCAATTGGCCCAGCCTTTCTCTTCCATGAAATCGGACACAAAATCATTGCAAAGAAAAACGGGTGCTGGGCCGAATTTCGTGCTGACCCAAAGGGGTTGCGTTTTGGCATATTCCTCTCCTTTTTCATTGGAGTTTTGTTTATGGCGCCAGGGGCCGTTATGGTTGCAGGACTTGTCACTCGCCGTCAAAATGGCCACATTGCCATTGCAGGCCCACTCGTAAACTTCGGACTTTTTTTAATCGGCATCCCGCTGTGGGGGCTCATTCTTGGCCTAACCGGTGCATTCGACGCAGATATATCCAGCACTCAATATTTGGTTGGCGGCCAATTGATCTGGCAGAAAATGTTGATCGATGCGGGCCGGTATTGGATTGGTGCGAATCTTGCACTCGGTTTGTTTAACATGATTCCCTGGGGGCCGCTCGATGGTTTGAAAGTCAAGGATTGGAGTGAAAATGCGTTTTACATTACAATTTCCGTTTTTGCAATACTCAGCTTATCAGCATGGCCACTCGGTCTCTGGTCGCCGTCTGCACTGCTTGAGACAATCGCATCTCTCTTCTAATCGAATTTCCTTCTCTTTTTATATAACGTCAAAGCGAACACGGTTACGGGCAATACCGCTTTCGGGTGATTGGGTGAGATTATGGATTCGGATATCTTCGCTAAGATTTCTCAAAACCTTGCGCATGAATCAACCCTTATCCCTCGCGTTGAACGGTTTGTAGCGAACGGCGCAATCGTCACGAGTGGTTTCCAAAGTTACATCGGAAAACGTATCTTGAAGGACCTCTCTAAATCAACTCCCGGAAAATCACTGAACCTCATGCTTTACGGCCATCCTTCCTTGGGTAAAACGACCGAATTACGCAACATCATCCGCCTACTTTGTGGCAAGAAGAATTTCAGGAGTAATTTTTCCTTGATGTTTTCTGAATTCCAGCGTGCTGAATCATCTGTGGAACAAACCATTTGGGAAAATATCCGCACAGGATCGCTGCTTTTTGATGAGGCGCTAGAACATGAAACATCTCTTCAACAATTCGCTCGTGCTGCACACGAGGCGAACAAAACTCCCCTCATTGTTCTCGACACCCTTGACATCCTACTCCTCGATGAAGCTGCTGGAACCGCCAATACAATGCAGAAGTGGAACGAATTCTTGTTAGAATCTTCTAAGTGTGGGGTCTCAATATTTTGGACATGCAGGCCTTATGAATGGAATTATTTCAAAGAAAAACTTAACGCAAAAATATTGAAAAGAACAATGGATATCGAACTTCCCCCACTTGAGAGCAACCACTGCATTCCTTTTCCAAAAACTCTCGAGGCAGAAGTTCCGCGTTGGTCGAATTGGTCTACCCAACTTCAATCTTACATGCCTCTTTTTGCGAGCAGATGGACCATGCAATGTGCGGATGACATGAAACTCTCTTCCGATTTCTTCCAACAACTTGGCGAACACATCGAAATGGTTTGGAACAACCCGCTTGGAACGCAATCCCTCGAACTCCCCTCAACTCTTTACTATCATTCGCTTTGGTCAAGGATACGTACGAACCTTTCCAATGAATCATCGGTGAGTTTGCAGGAAGCCACTCAACTCCAAACACAGTTCGAGAAACACATCATGGGCCTTACCCGCAGGTCGAGAAGCCACCGACTTCGTTTTTCAGCCACTGACTTTTCAACCTTCTATTCAGGTAATTCGAACGATTCCGTTGATGCGATCAGAGCGAAGTTTGTCATGGACCGTTCGACCCAAATTAAGAAAAGCCCCGTCCAACTGACAAAATACCGAAATGAGCTGGCCGAAGAAATCGCTAAACTTGGCGAATCTTCAGATGTCGATTCAAGCAACACCTATGCTAAAGAACTCAAATCTTTCATACCTTTACGGGATGAATATTTCGCTAACCTATCAGATAAAAACATGGATATTGTGGCGTTTTTCGATGCTTGCATACAATTCGGTTTACTAAAAAGAATCGATGATTGGTTTGAGTTTTCGCACCAATTACTGTTCGAAGAAACTCTCTTCACACAAACTTCCAATGAAATCTCAACCTATCAATTCCCATCCGTCGCTCTACGTAAACTCCCCCCAGGGAGCGGTAAAGACCTCTTGCGAAGAGAAGCCGAGAAAGCAAGAGTCCATTGGACTGGCGCTGTTCTAAGTTTCCATCCAGATATTGGTGGTGCGGAAAATGCGGACTGGAATCTTTGGATCGAAGAGGCGTACAAACTGGGCCTTCTTTCAGATTCTGAAGAGAATGAAATGAACGAGAAAAACATTATTCTCAGAGAATACATGGATTCAAACAACGACTCAGCCCTCTTTTTACGAGGGGCTCCCGGAACCGGAAAGACCTATTTTTCCCTCAATTTTATTGTTGAACATTTGAAAACCACTTCAAAAAGAATGCTTTGGCGTTATGTCACTCTCAACAAACCACTCGTAGACAGTGTAGTAACTCAGTGGGATGAACGAGCACGCCGCCCACAGAACAGCGGGATTATTGGCATGCAGGATGCTGGTTCCGGTGCTCGTAGCGTCGGAGACATCATCTTGGCCGTGTTACGTGAATCGAACGATTCAACCCTCCACTCCATCAAACTTCTTGACTATTCTCGATTCAAACAAGCGCTGGATAATTGGTTTGAGAAAAAAGGCCAAGGGACGACCTCTCCTCCATCGTACACCGACGCATGGTCAGATTTTACCACCCTTTTTCACCACTCAAGCGGTGCTGTAAACAATACAATCGGTGATGAATCAGAATATGAAGACCACGAATTGCGTTCGGTTGCCGGAACTCGCAATCAACGCGAACTTTTTGCAAAATTTTGTTTTTACATACTCGGCAGCAAATGGAAGATATATCCTCACGCTTCATACCTCGCTCGAAAACAATTGACACTTAGCCGTGGGAAATCAAAACAAAAATATGACATGTTGATGATTGATGAAGTGCAAGACATTACACCTTCAACGATGTCACTTCTCCTCCTCCTCCTCAGACCAGGTTTTTCCTCAAAATCTATCTTGGTTGCGGGTGACGACCTCCAAACAGTGAACCGCAGCGGCTTTGCATGGTTTGACTTTTGCCAAAAAACAATTGAGATTTTAACATGGACCGAAGAACGGGCGCATTCAGAACTTGACCGCCTCCTCTCCTTTGGGATATCTCAAAACATCGATTCAGATTTACAGACGCTGAAACAAGTCTACCGCAACGCCCCGAATATTGCTATATTGAATGACACATTCAGAAGTACTTTTGCTGATCAATACCCAACGGAGACAATGCCGAATTACCCAAGAGATTTTCTCAAAATTAGCGATATGGCCCAGGAGAAAAATATCGATTGTAAGATTTCAATCATTTCGGCATCAACAGACAAACAAGTTCGCGAGGTCATCTCTTCTTTGTCTCGAAACGCCCGAGATATTTCAGTCACCTCCAAAACCTCAATCATCACTCCCTATGAATCAACTCTTGCAGATGATCTAGAATCAGTCGGCAATTTTACAACCTACAACGGTGAAACGGTAAAAGGACTTGAATTCTCAGGCGTTGTTATTTTCAACCCCTATGAGATGTTTTATTCGGATGCCGAAGGTAATCTAAACAAAGGCTTGAACAAATCAGGCATTGAAGAGCGTATTCGAACATGGATGAAACGTGATTCGGAACCATCAAAGCAATCCGTGAAAAACTTCTTGAAACTGTATCAAAACATAATGACGAGGATGAATGTCCTTCTTTCACGTCCTGAATTCCGCCTTCTCATCGTCACGCGTGAACCCTTCCCTCAAACCGCTCAAGCAAACGATGCATTACGAATTAATTCCTATTTTGAAGCACCAGAGTCGATTGTTTTTAGCCTACCAACTCTTCCTGCCAACACTGTTGCCGAGCTTGACATCAGCATGCTTGACATGAACCAACCAAACCCGAATCTTGACCAGTTTATTTCAAATGCCCTGCTTAGAGCAAGCAATGTCGAGGGTTACAGTATCAACAATTATCTTCGGTGGGCCTTGGACGAATCTCAAATAGGTAACTTTGCTAATGAACGTCAATCTTGGAAGAACTTCCTTGAAGTGAAACCAGCCGAATTAATCAAATCACAATCAGCACCCATCCCCGTCTTCTCAACCCTCCTCCTCGCAGGTACAAATACTGCAGAACCGGGAACCTTTATTGGCAATCAAATACGCCTCCCTACAGTACTCACGGCCTTCCGAAAACAGTACAGCACAATATCCGGCTGGGAAGGGTTATCACATCAATCTCCTTCTGGAACAGTAGAAATTTTCCTCACATCTTTATCAAAAGGAATGTTCGACGGCACATTACCAATAGAAATCTACTATTCCCTCGGTGAATTGCTCGAACCGTTCCTTGAGTATGTTCTACAAGATGCCCCTATGTGTGTTGAACACCACCCGTACATCCTCCATCTTATTGGCAAGGAAATCCTTGGAATTCATTTTGATGAATATGCCCTCAAAGTGGGGGAGGGCCTGACAATCGATGAAAACCTTTCATTCAACGGCCAATTCAAGCCGCGTTTCACCAAACCATCGCTTGAGAGCACCGTCGAACGCATGAAAGGTAATAATGTCGTTTTAGATGAAAATGCATACATTCTTGACCGAATCTTACTGCACACCTACAATCAGATTGATCATTCAGTGTTTGAGCACATACTATCTCCCACTTTTGCTCTCGGGGAGAAGCCACGAAACCAAATCGAAACAATTCTCAATGCGCCGAACCAATCGCCATTTTGGGTGGATATGGCACACACATATCCAGATTGGAATTCGATTGTCGGAGCTTCAAGTTCTATAAGCAACCTTCTCAGCGCTTCACTTCAGCGCCAAGAATTGAGGCACACAATCCAAATGCTCTGGGCACTCGATGCTGAAAACAAACCTGTAAAGAAATGGCCTGAAAAAACGAGTTTGGAGTTAGTCAAAGACTTCTTTTTCCATTCCAATCAACCCCATTTCCTTAATCACTTCCTAAACAAGACTCACACCTCACTTGAGGAGTTTTTTGGCGACATTCTTGATGTTCAGTTTGTAGAATTTGAGTCCAAATTTCCACAAATGCATAAATTATTCAACTCCGAGAAATTTTGGTCCGCAGTTGTATCATATACATTCGAACAACTCGCATCAAGTCCACCCAAATCACTCACAAACGATGGGAAAACACTGTGGTCCACATGGTACTTCAATATCCAAGGCAATCGCCCACCATCCTCTTCTTCAGCATTTTACGACTACCTTTCTTTGATTGGGAAATCACTTTCAAAAGTACAGAGCTGGAACAAAACAAAACATCTCGCCATTGATCTCATGCTGTTTATGAATTTCCCATCACAATCATTGGTTCAGAATTACGATCTCATGAAAGACTTACTCGATGAGTTTGAACAAGGAGAGATACTTCGACGAAGTAAACGCGCATCTCAAATGTTTAGCGTATTGATGGGTGATTTGATTGCTGGCCCGAGATTAACTCTTAAGGCCGAACAACGGCATGTAGAGTCTGGACAGGCAAGCAAGATCGGTGATATTTTCACTACAAACGCAAGAGATGTATCTTATCGATTAGATTCGCGTTTTATCGAGAGCAGATTGCATTTCCTCTTCCAAATTGTTCTTCAGTATACGAAGAAAAATACCGACGGCGAGCAAATACTTACCAGCGACCGTGGGTTCTACAACAGGATTTACCAAAGCACAAACGATGTTGCACCACAGATATTCACAGAATTAAGTGGTAGAACGGATGAGGAAAGGAAACGCAAAAGAGACTTTTCACACCACTTCAACCGTTTAGTAGAAGGTTTAGCCAATGGCGACAATGTCCTCATGACGCGAATCCCTTTCACAAACCAAGAGCAGATGGATGAAGCATGGTCTGCTTGGCTTGCGAACTTATTGTACGGCGCTTTGGAATACCAATTCGCACTCGGCGGGGATGCTTCCTCTGTTGAAGTTGAGCACAAAATGTTCATTTCTCCCCAAGGGGGAAGGAAGGTCGCTAATGCTTTGAAGGATTATTTCGGACAGCATTTCAAGAAATGCTCACCCCTCAGATTCTTTCAAATATACTACTCAATGGTGAATTGTGGTGATTATATCCCTCCGAACGATTGGGTGCCAGGAAAAGGAGAAGAATTGCAAAAAATAGGAATCCTAACAAGAATCGAGTCACATTTCAACATCAACACGCGAACAGCTTTCTTTATCGGCGCTTTAACCGAACTTGTTGATGGGATAGAATCTTTACCGGAAGGATTCATCGATTCAAGAAACACCAATCCAATGCGTTACCACCCAGCCTACCGTTTCCAGAAACACAGCGGTATTTCTACCCAAGATGCTGAATCAATATCTTCGAGTTCCCGATCGACAAAGCAACTTGCAGATGACTATGGATTACAGCAAAATACAATCCAAAGAATCCGCAATTCAATCAATTTTGTCCCGTTCTATTACCGGTCCTCTATCGAAATAACAAATGAGGACGGAACGAGGACAGTGCGCCAGTTGCCGAATCAGAACTCCGGCATCCACCAACCGCGTATGTCGGCTTTCGATATTGCATGCCCACCATACCCGTCGAATGATAATGAAGAATCTGAAGACCCACGCAAAAAATGGATCATTGACAACCTCAATGGTTTATCGAAAGCCTTTGGTGGAACGAACAGCCGCAACAGAAAACGCATCCTCCACCACATCTGTTATGCCATGGCGAACCGTTATGGCGACAAATCTTCACCGATTCCACACTCATCGATGAAAACCTCTCCTGGCCGGGTACTCGCTATCTCGATTCTACGAACTCCAGCAATAACCAAGGAAAACCGTATTGAAGACCATCAATTGGATTGGCGCATTCTGTTTGAGATGATGAAGATTGGAAGTGGAGATACAAATTCCTTCGACGAATTTGTCGATGCACTTGTTGAGGAAATCCAGCATACTTCTGAAATATCACTCGACTTCACGACTTTGCTATCAAACAACGAGCAACTCGACGAATTCTTCCGTTTGTTAACCGGGCCCGTCAATTTCCTGTTCAAAGAAAAGGAAATTTTCACGCCTTCAGACTTTGCAAATCTCCCCAATAATTTTTCGAAAGACCATTTCTTCTTCTTAGAAAGACGCCAAATCGGGGGCGGCCTCACACCCGAGCAGAAAAGATACACACTCCAGATTGCTTGGGGCTTCATACGTTACACAATGTACAGAGCCGGGTTTGATTGCGCCGAGGATATCGATGAATCTGTACCAATTGACCAGAGAATATTCAATCGGCGTGATTAAAGATAGGCGTTTCGAACCGGTGTTTCATCAAGGTGGAAGAACGAATAAGTTGCCCACCAAGTGATGGTATCAAGCGCATCAACAAGATTGCTGGTTCCTGATTGTTCTTCACCGTAATCCTTGCCTGTTGTGTCCATCCAATCTACCATTTCATCCACCGTGTCGCATGTCTGGTGATAACACCAATACCCATCAACGAGGCCTCCAAAGCCCATGGTTACCGTACCAAGGTTGTCTTGGAATGTTGCATGATCAGAACGAGCAGTCGTATCTTCATAGATGATGATTTCAGGACGATCCTTCGCCATCCAATCATCGACTTTCCAAGTCTCAGCTGAATGTCCTTCTCCAAGCAAAGGTGCCATTTGCTCTTCAACACCAATCGCATCTGAACCAATCCACATAGCAAGGCCAACCATGCCTGGCTGATTCATGACATCGTGATCGAGGCTTGGGCCAATGTATACCCGCATTGGCCAAACTTCCTCATCCTTCGGATATCCATCTGGGTCGATTTCAGGTTGCGGGTCACATCCAGCGTCACCGCCGCCGTGACCATTGCCGCATGGTGCGCCGCCGCCACCGGGCCAGTTCACACCGGCCATGTCGAGGTTGACATAATTGGTGACTTCGACGTTAGGGTTCTCTTCTTTCACCCAATAATCGGTCCAGAAGTCACTGCCTCTCTTTCCACCTTCTTCACCAGACCATAGGCAGAACACCATTGTGTTCCGCGTGTCAAAATTCGCCATTGCTTCAGCTACGGTGAGTACCATGGAGGTCCCTGCGGTGTTGTCATAGGCTCCAACACGGGTCCCATACGTGCGCCCGAAAATATGAGGGTCAAGCATTCCAGCGTTGACCGGTGGAGCGATATCAAAGTGAGCACCGAAGACCATCCATTTGTCAGGATTGACTTCGCCAAATCGGTAACCGCATATGTTGTATGCTTCGGGATTTTGTGCTCCTGTCATGAGTGAGTCATAGGTAAATCGTTGCACGATGACTTCTAAGCCGAAACTTTCGAGGTTTCCAATCAAGTATTGTGCAGCATCTTCGTAGGCAGCATTACCTTGGCCTGCCCAACGATCTAGATAGCCAACAGCACCGTCTGCAGCATCAGTGGGATCCGCAGTTTCATCAGAAATATGGCTGATGTAATTGAAGACATTTAATCCGTCAACCAGACCGGTTGAGTGGCGACCTCCATCTGCTTCTGAATAGGCGGCAGCCATTGGACGGTCCACGCTTATGCGAACTGCAGTTACTTGACCCCCACTGTTGTTTGATGGCATTACTGTGTCTAAAGTTCCGTTGACACCCGCCACTCTCATGACTCCTCTCGCATCTCCACTTTCAAATCCAGATCGGTCAAACCATGTTCTCCACGATTCATCAATCGACCGAATCGGCCAATCTTCCCGCCCGTATTCGCCAAGCAAAACCACAGCAGTATCTGTTCTTGGAGGCGCAAGAACGCTGAGCAAGACTGAATCTCCGGCACGCATGTCCAGCACAGTTGAATTTTGAATAAAGCCAGTTTCTTGATTCTTGATGAGGTATGGAATGAACGCCGACATATCCTGTTCAACCGATAGAGTCAATCCCTGGAAAATACCACCAATCATCGTGATTGGCGTTATGGTTACATCATCAGGTCTTACGAGTCCACCGTTGTCATTTTCACCAAAACATCCCGACAGAGGTGCGAGACACATGAGTAGAACGAGAAACAATGCTTGCACTCCTTTCGACCCGGCCATGGTGGTGGCTTAGGGCATGCCCTTCTCAAACCTACGCTTGAATGTGGTGAGGGAGAACATAAACTGGCAACCTCATTTTTTTTCAATAGAACGGAAAATACCACCTACTCTTTACCGGAAAACGAAATATTTTACCGGAAACTGGAAAATATACACCGGCCGTCAAAGAAATTCGGCAATTGTTTGATATAGGTAGTATGACAATTTAAACATGATAATATGGAACGAGATGAGAACCATTCATTCAATGTGAAGTTCATCACTACGACGAAAAACCCCCAAAAGAACAACAAAGCTGTACGAACATCGTATTTATGGGCCAGCATTGTCATCGTTGATGATGAAGATTGCTATTGTCCGGTAATCGAAGGATAATCATTCTTCTTCGTTTGAATCAGAACTTCTAATCAGTCGTTCTTTACGAATGCTGAGGGTAAGAATCACCGTCCCAAACGCTGCAAAAACCATGACGCCGATTAACGTATTACGGGAATCCACTTCGGAATCGGATTGTGTTTCAGAAGCAGCATCTTCAGCACAATTTGTTCCGAAACAATCGCCGATAGAGGGCTGCCCCGGTTCGGCGTGAATGTCGGGGTGGACGGTAATATTGTATTGCCAAACATCGATAAGAGAATCATTTATTTTTCGTTCAATTTGGTAATGATATGTGCCTTGGGATGTTGAATTGAAGATGCGTTCATAGGAGACGGCGCATCCGTCATCTGCTAAACTTCCGTTATCATCAAGGTCACACGTTCTTGTCAACCAAGTGGAGACATTGTCGCCTTGATCGGAAAAATTCCCGTTTTGATTGTTGTCAATTGAGACCCGCATCGAGGAGTTCTCAGTGTTGTCTCGCATCCGGAAAACTATACTGTTTCCTTCTACGAATGCCGAGTCAGTGACATTTCCCGGCCGGGCTTCGTCTTCTACGAGTATGACATTCAGCGTTTCTTGTTCGTGTGCTGTAGCGCTTGGCACGAGAAATAATACACACAAAAGCACAACGAGTGAGTTGAACCCCTTCCCCTGCGACATATTCCTCCCTTCACAGCATTACATAAAGACAAAACGGAGAAGCGTATCGCCACAACCATGGCAGAGGGCAGCGGCATCGGCGCGAAAGAAGTCGGTCTCGGTATTTTCATCGTTCTGCTTCTTGGCTCAGCATCGTTGTTGACATTCGGCTCTTCCGTTTCTTCCGACGCCCCTGAAATTCAGTTTTCACAATCGGATGACCCACTCTTCCAAGGCGAAGGTCACGACCACTCCAACGCCTCACAGCATATTGCCGGCACTGATAACATGGCATTGATGGACTACAATTCACTTACGACGACCGGAAATGCGGAAATTCAAGTCGCAACGACTCCAGATGGAGAAACGTATGCTTACCTTGCAGGCTGGAACGACATGCATATTGTCGATGTTACCGACCCCAATAACACGACGGTAACAGGAGTATACAACGACCCGAATACTCAAGTGCTCGATGTGAAGTACGTCGAATACAATGGAAGAGAGTACATCTTGCAACAAAATCAACTCATAGACCCAGGGAATGCAGACCCAAATGTAGGTCAATGGAGCGACCCCGCACAAGTTTCAGTTACTCTCATCGATGTAACGGACAAAACAAATCCAACATGGATTGATTCATGGTACGATGTTGACCACCCAAGCGGCCCACACAACATGTACACACAGATGATCGACGGGGAATGGTATGTGTTTATCGCAAACCCAGATTATGAGCAATGCAACGACGCAATTGGCGAAGCCTGTGGTGGTGTCACCATAGCCCACTTGAACCTCGACGGCTCTGCTTCACGCAATCTACCAGGCGTTCCAGCTTCAGGGCTTGGCCATACAATCATCAAAGTTGGTGAATATGAAGTTGCTTGGGAAGCAACCAACGGTGGTTGGATTTACATTCACGACATGACCGTACAACTCTGGCCGGGTGAAGACCCAAACGACCCACGCTACGGTCACACATTCATCTACGGAAGTTACTGGGAAGCAGG
>Ga0257126_1000058_pt1 | contig 85608 bp, 74 predicted proteins | sample SI060_120mmetaG_FD_190151 | JGI IMG/M metagenome (GOLD analysis project Ga0257126, IMG submission 190151) | Marine microbial communities from Saanich Inlet, British Columbia, Canada - SI060_120m | ecosystem: Environmental > Aquatic > Marine > Inlet | place: Canada: British Columbia | collected... | reverse complement strand
CCATTATATCTTCCGTATCCAACATTTTTAAATGACATATTTTTTCTATAATAGTTTCACATTCTTTTTTTAATAATTTTCCGACAGCGCATGTTAAATCGTCCATAATTATATTTGAAATTAAAATCATTTTTAAATCAATTTTAATTTAAATTTTATATAACTATTATTTAACATATTTTGTTTATACCTATAATAAAAATAATTTATTCTTATTGCTTGATATGTTTCGTTATATATTAATTATTGCTGGACACATTCAACTCCCTCATTGCCCCCACCTCGGCTCCCTTTGCCTTCATCTAAATTAACTTCTTCCATATCTATTTTTTCACCATAATTTTCAATTATCTTAACTTCTATATTTTTATTTTGAATATTTTCTGTTGATACTGGTAATATTTTCTTAAGATAAGTTTTCCTTTCATTATCTAATATAACCGGAAAAATAATCTTAAAATTAATAATCAAATCGCCACTATTAAATTCGTCTATCGGCAATCCCTCATCTTTTACATAATACTCTTGTTCTGGATTAATAATTTCGTCTGTTGTAAACATTATTTCTCTTCCGTCCAAGTGAGAAATAACAAATTTAACACCACATAAAGCTTCAGATAATAAAATATTTTTAACATAAATTAAATTATGTACTTTTCTACTAAACCTTTCGTGTTTTACAATATTTATTATTATAATTAAATCACCGGGTTCGTCGCATTCGGGTTCGTGGTGTGCTAAATCAGGAATTCTAATTTTTTCCCCTTGTTTAATACCCTTATGAATAGGTAAACTAATAGTTTTATTTTTAGTTACAATTTTGTTTCCATTACACGTTTTACATTTTACTTTAATAGATTTCCCTTTTCCATTACATTTATCGCACTCACTCAACGATTGTTGTATCATACCTGGACCAATTTGAACTATTCTCATAACTTTACCTTTACCATCACATTTTCTACAAGTTTCAACATCAGAAGGACTATTTGCTCCGGAACCTTTACAATCTAAACATAATATTTTTTGTTTTATATCTATTTTCTTAGTTATAGTATTATATATATCCTCTAATTCTACATTAATCTCCTCTACTCTGTCTTTTGCTTGCCTTCTCCTCATACCACCCATACTAAAAGGACTACCACCCATACCAAAAGGACTACCTCCACCTCCAAAGAAACTATTAAAAATATCAAAAGGATCTCCTCCGCCTCCCATCCCTTTTATACCTTCCTCGCCAAATCTATCATAATTCTGCCGTTTTTCTTTATCTTTTAGAATATCATAAGCATTACTTATATTTTTAAATTTTCCTTCACTCTCTTTATCACCCCCGCATTTATCTGGGTGAAATTTCATTGCTAGTTTTCTATATGCCTTTTTTATTTCACTATCAGAAGCAGTTTTTGATACTCCTAGATAATCATATAGTTTTTGATTATCGACTTGTCCGGATGAAAACATTATTTATTATTTTTATTATAATGAGGTTAAAAAATCTTTAAATAGTTTATAATTTTCTATTACTTTATATTTATTTTGTAAAATATCAATATAATCTAAATCTCCTTTGGTAATAGTATCTTTTATGAAAATATTGGAAATTTCTTTTATAATTTTGTAATTTTCTAATTCATTTATATTATTTTTAAAAATATTATATTTAATATCATTTTCAATTAACCATAAAAGTATGAAAAAATGTTGTATTCCTTCCCTAAAATATTTTCGGTACTCTTCTAAAATTATTTTTTTTTTTCTTGTGAATGAAATATCTTTATCGAAAAAATCTTCCACTAAAAAATTTTTATGTATTTTTTCTATATCGGGTAAATATTTTTCTATTAAATTAAATTTATCTTTATATTTTTTGAATTTTTGAAATAACAATATTTTTATTTTTATAAATATAAAATAAGATACACTTTCTCCATATAATTTATAAATATCTACTTCTTTTAGGAAATGTGTATTTAAAAAATGCGGATTATCTAAATAAATTTTAGCCATAAATATACTAAATTCACTAAGATAATATAGTAATTGAATATCTTGAATGTTATAATTTTTGTTTTCTATATTTGTAAAACTAAATACATTAAATAGTTTTTGTAATTGAAAGTGTTTTTTTTCAAAATTGTCTAAAATAAAATTAATTCCATTATCTGTTCTATTTTTTGGATATCTAATATATAAATTTTTGACTAAAATATTATTTTCCATGAATTCTGTTATTAATAAGATTTAATATTTCTTTAAAGTGTTTACAATCTAAATCATTTTTTTTTAATAAATTATTTACATTATCATAATGTAATTTATATAATTCCATAGTTTTATTTTCCCCCAAAGTTAAAAAGAAATTAAGGAATATTTTATTTTTTTTATCTTGTTCAATATCTAAATAGTCATCACTTATTTGGAAAATTATTCCAAAACTTTTGGCAATATTTGATAAATCATTAATCACTTCATTCTTAAATTCGAATTTATTATCTATTTTAAATAATAGAAAATATCCAAGTATGAAACTAATACGAAAAAGAGGTACTGTTTTAAAACTATTTATTTTAATAATCATTTCTTCATTTAATCCAATTGGAATATAATTCAAATCCAAATATTGTCCTTCAATTAATTCTAAACAACTATCATTAATAATATTAAATAAATAATCTTGTAAATATATTTCTTCCATATTAATAATAATTTTTTCTTCTTTTTTTATATTTTCTTTAATTGAATTGTAATATAAATCTAATATATGAAAAATTATCCCAATCGCAGAATGACACCCATATTTATAATGTATGGTTTCTTTATCTCTTCTAAAATTATCATTATCCATACAAGGTAAATCGTCAAGTATAAGACTCATATTATGAAGAATTTCTGTACTTAGACATAAATCTAATATTTCTTTTTCTGAATAATTATTTTCTGGAAAAAAATTATTTTTTAATTTATTAAAAATTATAAAGGAAATTATAGGTCGTAATCTTTTTCCTCCTTCAAACGCATCAATTAATATAGAATTAATTTTATTATTATTGGATAAAATTTTTTTATTTAAAGTATCATTAAATAAATTTTTTATATATTCCATTTTTTTATTTAAGATTTATAGTAATTAATAATTTAAATATTAATAAAAATGGGAGAAGACGAAAATATTATAAAAATCCAGATTTTTCCTACTGAAAAAGAATATGAACCAGGTTGGGTAAGTAATAAGTTACCTATAGACGAAAATAAAAATAATCCACAATTTGGATTACCCGTTCCATTAATAGGACCTTCTACTATTCCACTTCCGGGAATATTATCATTTGATCCAACACAAGATGATTCTAATAAATTCAAAGGTTGTATTGGTAATAAAGACGGTGAAGCACAATATGTTTCATTTTCCACTACAGCAGGTAGTGATGGAACTAACGGTAGTGATTTAAAAGTAAATTTAAATTTTAGAAATTTATTAGGTGATACTTCTGATAATATAGGACAAATATTTAATAATGATTTAAGTATTGTAACAAGTTCAAATACAGAGACTTTAAATTCTATTAAAACTAATAATTCTATTGTATCTTATCCGTATAAATTATTTACAAATTCAGATAAACAAAATTTAAGTTTTAAAAAAATATATTTTATTCCAGTTTATCAAGAAGGTAATATTACAAATTATCAAGTAAAAATAAGGAATAGTTTTAAAAAACTAGATAATACTCCATTATGGGATTTTACAACTACTGCGACAGTTAAAGATAAAAAAAATGGTATAATAAGTTTAGAAAAAGATTTTACTTTTTATAAAAATAAATATGGTCCAACTACAGAAAATAAATATATTTATATAAATACACAGGGAAATATTACTTTTTCCCAAGAAACTTTTACAGGTAATTCCCAAAATATACATAATTCAAAAATTAGAATTAGTTTTTTGTTTTCAAATTTAGAAGTAGATGAAAAAACAAAAAGAGATATGGAAAATCCTTCTGATACAACTAAAAATTTTAAATATAGATATAAAAATTTAAAAAAAAAAAATTTATCAAGTACTACTTATAATAGTGTTCAAGTAACATTATTTAATCAAACAGGAACAGAAGTAACATATACCGACGATGATATAACATTACCAATAGGAACTATATTATTTTCTTATGGTTCTATTCCTACAGATTTTACTTCTCCACTTATAGGGTTATCAAATAATACAACAGTATCTGCGGATAATAGTATTAGTTTTGATAAATTTTTAGATACACAGTGGTTAGATGAAAATGGATATGGCGTTCCTAAGTTAAAAGCACTTTTAGGATTACAATATTCGGGTGTTACAATTAGAAATAGTGCCCATACATTTTTCAGCAGTAATAATATTAATTCTGTTCAAGGTGAAACCGAAAAAAATTTAAAATTAACAATTGAAGATTCTAGCTGGGGAACTTATTATTCTGATATTTTTGAAAATACAGAGTATTATGTAAAAATAATAGATTTAGGGGAACATTTACCTTCAAAAATGTATGTAGCAATACAAAGTATTTATGATTTCGAAACATATAACGAAAATAGGTTTAATTATTATTCTAGTATTGGAGGTATACGTGACGATACTTTTACTGGATTAATTGCTGATTGGGAAGGATACCTTAGTCTTGATACAGATAAATTATTAGATACCTCTGGAATAGGTAATACTTGGTCGAATTTGTATGATACTAATAATTCCTCTTCTGCTTCTCTAAATTCTAGTATTCATAAAATATTATTAAGAGAACACGAAGTTGGAACATTTGATTCTACAACTGGAGAATATACAGATACTACTAAAACAAAACACTATTTATTAAAAATTATATATACTTTACAATCTGATAATGGTAGTAAGGAAATACAATCTGTCCCATTAACTGTTCCAGCACTTCCAACTGATGGTCCTACTACTTCTGGACCTTTTAATTTTAGTCCTATATATTCGAATTTATCTTATTCAACCTCAAATTTAAGTAATACAATTACATTTACTATTGATGGAACTAATGGAATATCGGAAGATTATGTATACAAAATAGAATTGTATGATTATAATGGTAATACTGCTAGAAAAGGGTATGGGTTCAAATTGGAATTAAGTGCTGATGATGAAGTTTTACAAAAAGTAACAGATAAATTAACAGAGTTTCCTTCTTTATCATTTACAGTTTTGAAAGATTCGGTCAAACAATATAAACTTAAAATTGAGAATAATAGAAAATTTCCATATTTTGGAGTAAAAATTACTAAATCTACACATACATCTACAACAGTGACTAATGATTTAACATTCAGTAGAGGTATAAATTTTACTGTAAAAGATAATAGTACGTTAACACCACCAATCCTATCTTTATTTTTGAATACAGATGAAGAGACTATAGAAAAATGGCAATTAACAAAGGATACTAATACTGATTTTGGTTATCAAAGTTATACATTTAAGATTAATTATGAGGAATCTAATACTATTGATTTAACTAATAATAATAATCTAGAAAATTTTTTTACAAAAATGAATACATTTATTAAATATACTAATGACAATAAAAGTAATGATGATATAAATACATACATTACAACTTCAGAACCGGAAGATAAAGAGAAATATTCAATTCAATATAACAAAACCACGAAAAAATATGAAAATATGGATTTATCTACATTAAAAGATAAGAATAATATTTATTTACCATTTATTATACCAAAATCTAAAAGAGATTTTACAACTATTATTTCTAAATATAATACAGAAATTTCTTTATTAAATAATAGCGAAAAATTTAGAATTTATAATAATAAATATTATTTAGATTTCCCTCTAGGTACAAGCAATAGAGAGTTCCCTGAAACGATAGGTTCCAAAAAACAATTAACATTAGAAAATTGTATGGTTATTGAATTTAATTGTTCTCACGTCGATTCTTCAAAAAATCTAGATATTACTAAATTAGATTTCGTTTTAAAACCTACAACGAGTGAAACATATTTAAGATATGTAGTAAAATTAAAAGGTGAATTAAAATCTAGTGAAACAAGTAGTTCAGGTAGTTCAGGTAGTTCAGGTAGTTCAGGTAGTTCAGGTAGTTCAGGTAGTTCAGGTAGTTCAGGTAGTTCAGGTAGTTCAGGTGGAAAAGGAATTGATTTTAATGATTTATTTGATTTTGATGATAATGATTTAGATTATAAGGATTTTGAGGAAGACTACGAATTATTTGATAAAGAATTTATGGATTTTATAAATGAAAATGTAAATAGAAATCAAAAAAAAAGGAAAGACGAAAATAATGATTCAATTATATTATATAGAGGAACAGGAGACATTGGGGATGTTGAAGAGGAAAACAAAAATGTTTATTTATTTTCTACGGAAGAATATCTAGGAAGTATAAATATTAACTCATTGGAAAATATTGAAGGAGGAAGAATTTATATAGGTTTTGACGGAACTCCAAATGTAGATAGTAATACTTTTGAGTTTGATATTACAATAAATAAAGGTAGTATTTCTATTCCCGGAGTAGAATCTATGTCCGGTTCAATATCTAGTCCAGATGAGTTTAAATTCAATTATAGAATTTTATATCCTTAATAATTATTATTTAAAAAATATTAAGTATTTTACTTAATAATGGTTAAACTAAAAACTATTGAAAGAAAAATAAAAAATGGAATACAAGACGACGAAATAACACAGGATACATATTATAAAGAAAATACGGGAGATTTATATACTGGAGGAATTATACAATATAAAAATAATAGTCAAGAAACCAGTTTATCCAATGTATTAATGGAATGGAATAAAAATAAAAATAAATATTCTTATAAATATGTAGAAAATGGTATTGAAAAGTATTTTACTGATAAAAAAATAAGTATAGATACATTTTATCGCAGTTTTCGCGTTTCAAATTGTTTATCAGATATGAATATAGAAGGAATTTTAAGATTTAATTATGAAAACCTACGATTCGAAATTTGTAAGAATGGTACTTTTACACCAACTACAACAACAATTATTGGTAATAATGGTATAAGTTATTTTAAGAGGTTATTATTTAGTGATAATATAAAAAAAGATAATTTAATTATTAATAAAGGTGAAAATTTTACAGACACAGGTAATATATTTAAAGAGGTATTGGTTGTTAAAGATAATAATTATATAAATAATGAATTTATAGATTATGATTCGGACTTACAATATAGTAATCCTTCAATTATATATAATTCAGCCAATTTATTTGATTTATGTAGGCATAATATAACTTTTAAACCGAATGATACTAGTAGTTATAATGTTTATGTAAGAAATAATGAAGGTTGGATACAAAATGAAAATTGGTCTAATCATTTAGATATATCTAAAAATTTGAGGGATAATTCTGTTTATGAATATAATTTTAGTAAGTATTTTCCTTTTTATAAAAATAAATTTTCAAAAATGTATATAAATAAGTTAGGATATATATCATTTATATCAGGAACTAAATTAGATAAAACTAAATCTATTATAGAATTTGATTCAACTAAATATACTAAAGAAACACAATTACTTACAGTAGGTTTACATACAGATATATCGTGTATAGGTGGTAGTGGTAGTGGTGCAACAATAGATTTCACTGTTTCAATTGACGGATATATAGATAGTTCAACTATAAAAATAAATAAAGGAGGTTCGGGATATAAAAAAGGTGATGTTATAACTATAAATGAAACAGATGCGACAATAATAGTTTCTAAGATTAGGGAAGATAAGTTAGAGATATCATATAAAAAGTGTTTATTGGATTATAGAATTGCGTATTTTAATGGAGATTTAGATTTTACATATTTATCTAAGTCGTATGTAGGTTTAGGATTATATAATGAGATAGTTATTACATTTCTAAATATTTCTATAAATGAAAAGAGACAATTGGCAAATTTTCAGATAAGGTTATGGGAAAATGGATCCGAAACAAAGACAAGTAGATTTTCAAAAACATCAGATACAGATAGAAAGTTATATTTTTCGGATGATTATTATGATGAGGGAACTATACAAATATCGTATAATGTTTCTACTGATAATAATATTTTAGTTAATTATAACTCCGTATTTGTTGGATTGTCTGGGAATATTGATTATGATACAACTACATTTAAACCATTAAATTTTAGTAAATTAATAAATAAACAACTTAATTTAAAAAATAGTAAAGGTGTACCACATTTGGAAGCAAGATTAATATTTAAATCTGAATATGATTTAGGTAGTGATTATACTAAAGTAGGAACAAATCAATATCACGCAAAAATAAAAACAGAAGATGGGGGAGATTTTAATTGGAAAACTTCGTATTTAGAAGAGGATAATAAATTTAAATATTATGTAAGTATATTAGACTTGGGTATAATAGATTCTTCAAAATTACCAAGTGATTTTTTTATTACTATTCTATCTATAAATGATTCTAAATCAATATATACAATTGGAGAAATAGGAGATAGTATGGAAGATGAAACAGAAGATTTAGAAGATTTAGAAGGATTACTTTCCGGGGGTACCAGTTCTTCGGAAGCAAGTTCCGGTTCCAGTTCCGGTTCCAGTTCTGTTATTGATACGAATCAAGAATTTTATTATTCAGATAGCACAACAATTAACAATAATTTTATATTACAGAAGGATAAAAAAAAACAGCAAATGGATACAATATTTACTAAATTATCAAATAATATTAGTTTTATATCATTATCTGAAATAAATTCTCCAACAAATACTAATGGGTTTAAAGATTTTAAAACAGTCTATGAATCTTTAACGAATCAACTTTATGATTCATGTATATATTCAGTTCAATTTAAATTAATGGATATACCAGACGAAGAAGAAGCAAACGATCCAGAAGAACCAATCACTAATAGAAAATTTAATAAGATATCATTTAGTAGTGAAAAAAAGCATTGGTATATGAAAATTATATATAGATTAAGATGCGATGATTTACCATTTAATACTTCTTTTGAAAAAGCCATTATATTTAAAAGTATAGGAATCTATGGTCCATATAATATAAAAAACGGTTATTCAAATTATTACAAGGTTAAATTATATAACAGAAAATATACAATAGAATTAGTTCATTTATTAAATAATACAAAACCTTCTATTGGATTGGCATTAGAAATATATGATATAAATAAAAATATAAAATGTTATTCCAATACTTTATCAAATACTGAATCAAAGGGTATTTTCCCAAAAATAGAATTTGATAATACCAGTGTTGAAGAAGGTACAGATTATTATTTAAAAGTTATAGGTGAAAATAATTTTTATTATTTCGGATTAAAAATGAGTATTTCTAAATAAGTTAAATATATAAAATCTATTTAGTTTTATTAAATTTAAATTATTTAAAGAAATTTTTAAATTTAATAGTAAATCCGATAATGTCTTTATATGAATTAAAAGATAGAATAAATTATGGAAATATAAAAGAAGGTATTTTTAGATTATATGAGAGAGAAGATTTTGTATATATATTATTTTCGAGACACGACGAGATGGATGTCGAAGATAATATTATTGTTTTGAAAATAATAGATTTAGATACAGAGGAGGAATATGAAACTGAAATTATAGATTTTAGTATAGAAGATTTAGATAAAATTAATTTAGGTTTGTATTTTTTAGATAATTATTTTTATTTTTTTTATCAAGATAATGAAAAGTTTTTTGCTTTAAAATATGCTTTAGAAATTGACACCATTAATATGTATGATTTAAATGATATAGGAGATGAATTATATATAGTTGATTTAGTTAAAAATGTAAAATTTGATATAATTCAAAATAATGATAAAATATATTTTTTTTATATTGAAGAGGGAGAAAGTAAATATATACATATATATGAAATAACGTCAGATGATTATAATTTAGTATCTAAAATAGAATTACAAAAAGAAGAAACTACTAATTTTATTTTACAATTAATGGATAATAAAAAATTATTTTTATTAAATTTGGATGAAAGTTATTATTATAGTATAGAAAATGGTGATTTTATAAAAAGGGAAGAATTAAATATTGATTTATCAATATGTAAAAGTATAAATAAATATGGTGATTTAGGAAATAATATTGGTTTTAATAATGACAATAATACAAATGAGTATTGTATTAAATCTTATAATGATAATTTATACTTTTTAAAAATAGATACTAATAGAAGTTATTTAGATACGATTACCGAAGAAGATGAAGGAGAAGAAGAAGGAGAGAATTTAGTATTAAAAATAAATAAGAATGAAATAAGTAATTTAAGTAATTTAATTTTATATAATTTGGATGGTGAAATATTAGAGGTATTAAGTAATGTAAATATAGGTAATATTAGAATATATCAATATGCTTTATATGATAATTATTTATTAATAGTTTATACTGACGAATATAAGAATATTGATAATATTTACAATATGAAAAAGGTTAAAGTGATAAATTTAGATAATAATGTATATTATGATTATCAACAGAAATTTGAATATTGTTTTATTTATAATAAAAATTTAATATTTGTAAATCATAGAACTTATGACGCGAGTAGTTCATTGGTTATAAAATATTATATTTTAATAAATAAGAAGTTAGATAAGGAAGATATTATAGATTTAGGTGGTGATAATGAATTTATTTCATTACCGAATGTGGGAAATAATTATTATTTTTTCAAGAGGAGTAATTTGCTTGATATGGAAAATTCACGAAGTTTAAGAGGAACTGAAGAGTATTGTTTATGTACTTATAATTTGAAAGAGTATAATTATGAAGGGGGGTATATATATAATCCTGTAATATCTTCAAGAGCAGTAACAAATTTAACTGATACAACTGAATCTTCTTTCTCAAGTGGGGAATATAAGTTTAATGAAAAAGATAAGGCAACTGATTTAAGTATAGGTTTAGGGACTTATTTATTTACAGATATTAGTAAAGATAATCCTATTTCTTTTAATATTTCCAATAAAAGTAATATTGAATTTTTAGGTTTAACAAATAATATGTTTATGGTTGGTGATAATGGTGATAATAGAAAATATCCTTACACCTATATGGACTCTAATAATAATTTATTCTATTTTTATTATGGAACAGTAGCCTTAAAGGTTACAGGTGATTTTGGTAGTATTGACGGATATCATGTTTATTATAATAGTGATGTATCTACAGTTGCTCATAAAATTAGTTTTGATAATTCTAATATTGATGGTAAATCGATAGATAATTGTTTAGAATTAAATGAATTAACAACGAATAGATTAAATACTAATTTTTATCATACTGGAAATAAAACTAATGGTATAGAAGTAATATGTAATAATCCAAACTCTATAGATACAGATACGGTTATAACATATTTTCCATATGTTCATAGTTATACAAATATCACCGAGTCAACCTGTATGTATATAAGAAGTAATGGTATTCCTAATTATAAAATTTATATAGATGGAACTATAAATACTACTGCTAACGCAAAATGGGCAAGTAATAAATCAATTACAACTGGATTAATAGAAACAAATATAAACGGAATAGATAGGCAAAGTTATTCTTATGTAAATAATTCACGAAGGGTATATGGTTTTCCTTTTAAAATACCTACTAATCCTAATATAGTAGAAGAAAAAACAATACCAATTGATATTCATCCAACTACTATCATACCTAATAAAGAAGTTTTTTGGTATAAAAATGATTCAAATTGGAAAGAAGTTATGACAGATAGAAGTTATGAAACTATTAAAATTTCAGGAAATTCAATAAGTCTTACTCCATTAGGTCCGTTAGGAGTTATGGTTAATGGTGTTCCTTGTTATAATCATCACGATATGACGGATACTGTTTCGGATATTGTAGAAAGTAGTGTTTCCAAGATAACTGATCCTGTTGTCAAAAGGCAACTTACTATTGTTACCCCAAGTAGTAATTATTCTAGGACAAACAGGGTAACAGATACAGATTCTACAAATAGTAAAATAGTATATGACGATAATGGAGGTACTGTAGATAGAAATAATGATTATCATTATAACAAGTATCCGGTTGGATTAGAAGCGATGATTAAATTTGGGACAGTTATAAGTGAAACTAATAATCCATATTATGGAGAGGTGTTTAAAACAGAATATGATATAGGCACTAATGGTATTATATTAGATAAATATTATTTTAATGTTAGTGAGGGTAATTTTTCAGGTTATACATTTTCTCTTACTAAAGGTTCGGGGAGTTTATCTGAAGATAATTTAACTTTATTACAAAATAATTTTTATACTAATGGATTACCTGGGAAATCACTAAACGCGCATTTATATTTAGATTTGAGTGTTGTAACCGAAGATTATATAGGTAAGACATTTACATTACAAGGAACGAAAGGTAGTGATACATTAACAAAATTAATTAAAATTATAGGGACCGGGGCACACAGTGATGATAAAAAATATTTTTATTTAAAAAAAGATAGTTCAAAGATAGATTTTTATAAAACACCAACTGTTAATAGTTTTACTTATACTGGTTTTTTGAAGAATATTGGTTTAACTAATAGCACAAATGAAATAAAACTTGCGTTAGAAGCACAAAAGAGTTTTGAGGGGAATTCGGAAGATAGTCAGAATACATTCGCACATTCTCCTATTTTAGGTTGGGCATTTGATGGTTATCCTATATATGGACAGATAGGATATAAAAATGATACAGACGGGGATTATAGTTTAAAATTTCTAAAAAGTTCTTATGATACCGAACATTTATATAATCCAATCGGAACTTCTGGTGATTTAGATATATGTAATGGAATATTTAGAAAAACACCAGAATTTCCTAATGGTATTTATCATTATGTATGTACATTAAAATTAAGCACAGACGTAACAGAAATAGATATATCTAATGCTAAAACAGAAGAAAATAGTATGTATGCTTATCCTTATATTATAGGTGCATATAGAGGTATTCCTGAATTAAGTAATTTTTCCTTAACAAGTACAACAAATTCTTCATTATCTAGTAGTAGCGGTAGCAGTAGTAGTAATTCAACATATAGTACAAGTACAACAAGTACAGATTCAACAAGTACAAGTTCGACTTCTTCGGGAACTTCTTCACAATTAATAGTTTCGGATACTACAAATTATGAAGTAAATTTTAGATCAATAAGAGGATTAAATGATACATATAATGGTATGGATACAACTTCTTTAAACGTAACACAAGACGAAAATTATATAAAACTTCAAAGGGGGTCTAAACCATATATATGGAATTTTACAGGAAGTAGTACAACAGATACATATTTTGGTGCGGATTGTAATATGTTTGGCTTAGGAACTATTGCGAGTTTAGCAGATTCAGGATCTTCACCTTCTTTCTTAAAGGCGTATGGAACAGTTATGAAATTTAAATATACAGGAATAGTAACTATTGGTAAAGTAGCTATTTTTGATAGTGATACAGATTTAACTGTTAAAGATTTGGACAAAAATAAATCTATTCTAGGTGTTATTATTTATAAAGATACAACAAATAATTTATGTTATGTATGTACTAATGGTATTTGTGAAGTAAAAACAATAACTGATACACCAGTAAAAAATGAGGTTTTATCATCTAGTACTGCTGGAGTTATTAAAAAATATAGTATAGATGGTTCAAATGAAGATACAATTAATTATATATTAGGAACATATATAGGTCAGAATAGTAGTGCGAATTATTTAATAAATATTAATCCACACACGGTCTTGGATTAGTAAAATTAAAATTATATATAAAATTAAATATCTTCTAATTTTATTTTTTTCCATTTATTCCCTAAATAAATAAATAAATCATTTTCATAATAATTTATTTGTCCTTGTTTTCCTATAGTATTATTAATTGGATTTTGTTTCAAAGAACTTATGACTAAGTTATTTTTAATTTCGGTAGTATTTTCTTGTTTTGATATACTTAATAAATCTTGAATAAATATATCTCCATTATCCTTAATTTCAATATTATTATTACTATTTTCAATTTTGACTAAGTTAGAAATAGAACTAATATCCTTAAATATTATACTATTTCCATTATAACTCTTATTATCTCCGGTTTCCCATACCAATAATGATTTGATATAATTTTTTTTACTATTGTATAATGAAATATATGATATATTATTTATATCATTACCAAGTGTTTCGCAGTAATTTATATGTTTTGTTGCTAAATCTAACATTTTAAATTCAGTATCATAATAAATTAATTTAGTTTTTCCATTATAAGATACTAACTTAATATTTTCGGTATCATTTTCTTGTAATAATAATTCGCTACTTAAACCTTTATTTAAATATACATTCCCATTATTACATAATACAACTATTTCTAAATTACTATCAACCGAATAAAAATCTGCATTAACTATTTCCAATTCTTCATCAAATGTATGAAGGTTTATATTTACAATTTGATTATCTTCGATACTAAATTTATTATCATTGTATATTACTTTTATTTTAGTTAAAAAGCACATTTCCTTTCCGTCTTTTATAAAATGGTCTAAATATATTAATTCATTTCCAATAAAAGATAATTTTTTAATTTTTCTATCTTCTATATTTTCCATAATTGGTTTTAATATTATTTGTAAAACACTTTCATTTGTATTACTATAAATATGTAAATAGAATTCTTCTTCTGATTTACTATCTCTAAATATTAAAGCATGATAATTTTTATTTTGTATTTCTAAATAAGTAAGTAAAGGGAAACTGGATTTTTCAATATCGTCATTGATAATTCTTTTAGTAATACCTTTTTTTCTTCTAAATATATCATTATAATAACTTACTTCAGTAACAAATATAGCGTTATTATTAAAATAACAAAACGCAATGATAAACATATTTCTATTTGTAGGATGTAAAATTACATTATACTCAATCTCCTCAAAAGAATCTTGCTTTATTATATTATGTTTTAATAAACAATTATCGATATTATAAAGAAATGCCTCTAAATTATATTTATTATCTTTTTCAGTATTAGCAAAAATAATATAATTAGTATTTTCTAACTGTAGAACTTTATGATTAAAATATATAGTTTCTTTATCTGATCTAATATTGAATGTTTTACCGTAATTATTAGTGATATGGAAACTACCATCTATATTTTTGGTATTGACACCAATTCTTCCATTTTTAGAGAAATTGAGAATATCTAAATTATTAGTTCCTAAATATAAATTAGAGTTAGTTTTAGTTTTAAGATTTGCGCAATTACTTCTGTCTATATATGCTTTTCTAAAATCAAATTCTACTAAACCCTTTTTATAATCTATTTCTACTTTATTTTTACTAATAATATTATTAATTATATTAGTATTTCCATTATCCCATAATATATTCACACCTATATCATCTAAACTAAATTCAAAATTATCTAATGCCATAATAAAAGTTTTATTGTCATTATTAATCATTTTAGCAAAGAAACTATTATTAATATCTTTTAAACCACAACCTAAATCTAATCCTAGTTGTATACGAGGTGTACTATCTTCACTATTTAATTTAGTTAAATCAATTTCAGGATTTACATTATTACTAATTATACTTATTCCGTCATTTTGTTTATTATCTTTTTTATTAGAATCCAAATTTATAGTATTATCCAAATTTATAGTATTATCCAAATTTACAACAACTTTTTTAGGATTATCTAAATTATAACTTTTTCCAAATTCAATTAAACCTGTATTATCTACTTTAATACCAATATTATCTAAACCATCTCCTCCTAATTTAATATCTCCCGAATTAGATAACAAAACAATATCTTCTTCACAAGAACCAATAATTTTTTCAGAATTTAGGGATAATGTTCCCATAGTATTTATTTTAATTTTCCTAAGAGCCTGAAATATAATTTCTTTATCGCTAATAACTTTATAATTTGAATGTGTAATATTATCAATTCCGTTATTTCCGTATAGACATAATGGATTTTGGAGTGATTCAATAAGTAAAGAATTTCCCCTAATATTATTTAATTTATCTAAATCAATAAAGAAAATATCTTCTTCATTTTCCTCTTCCAATATTGATTCTTCAATTTCGTTTTTTATATTATATAAAATTTCTCCTTTTCCATTTTGTAATATAATATTGCCTTTATCTGTATTAATAGATAAATTACCATTTAGAGATTTATATTCACTATCATTCTCTGAAGAATTCTGTATTTTACTATAAGAATGATTTGTTATAGAACTAGTTTTTAAATTATAAACACCATTTGGGTTCATGGTAAGAATATTTTTACCTTTATTATGGACTTTAAGACCACTATAATAGGCTTCTGTTCTATTCAATCCTGACATATTATAATAAAATAATAATTAAATGTTTAAATTTAAACAAAGATAAAAAGTTTAAAGAAATAAATATTTGTTTATTATAATAATATAATGACTGGAGGTTTATTGGAATTAGTAGCAAAAGGTTCTCAAGATATATTTTTAACAGGTAATCCTAGTGTAACATTCTTTCGGAGTGTTTATAAAAAACATACTAATTTTTCAATGGAAAGTGTCCAACAAACACTAACTGGTAGTTATGATTTCGGGCAAACTTTATTTTGTAATATTTCAAGAAGTGGAGATTTATTACAAGGTATTGTTATAGAAATAGATTTACCTAAAATAACTAGTATATTCGGTGATCCTAATACTATAAAATGGATAGATTCAATAGGTCATTTCATTATTAAAGAAGTTAGTATAGAAATTGGAGGTCAAATAATAGATAGACAATATGGAGAATGGATGGAAATATGGAATGAACTAACATTAAATGCCGAACATAAAGACGGATATAATACTATGGTCGGAAAAGATAGTGCCATAACAACAAAAAAAACATTAATTATTCCATTACAATTTTGGTTTTGTAAGAATATTGGTCTTGCTTTACCCCTTATTGCTTTACAATATCACGAAGTTAAATTACATATTAAAATAGAGGATTTTACAAATCTCTGGCATAAATCGGTAGAGAGATATAATGTAACTAGACAAACTAATGGAACTGTAGATATTAATGTAGGAACTTCTTCAGGTGATACAGATAATTTTGCTTCAATAGATGATACAGACAAAGAAAGATACACAGGTATGAGTATTATATGGGAAGATGATGATGAAGAAAATATAATAGCAGGTTATACAGATGCGGATACTATAACAGTCTTGGGAACTTATAGCGCCATAAAAACAGGAAATATATATATTGTATTAGATAAACCGGATCCTTCTGTAGAACATAAATTATCAGATATTAGAATATATTGTGATTATATTTATTTAGATACAGCGGAGAGAAAGTATTTTGCTCAGGCAAATCATAATTATTTAATAGAACAAGTTCAATTTAATGGTACTAATGACTATCAAAAGGGGACGGACGCATTAAAAATACCATTAGAATTTAATCATCCATGTAAAGAGTTAATATGGGTTAATCATTTGAATATTGTTAAGAATATGAATCAAATGAATAATTTTTCAGATAAAGTTAGTGTAGATACAGATGAAAGTGATAATTCAATTGTAGATACAGTATTACATTTAAACGGTCAAGAGAGATTTGGTGTAAGAAAAGCAGATTATTTTAGATTATTAGTTCCATTTCAAAGACATACTAGAACTCCTAGCAAATTTATTTATGTATATAGTTTCTCATTAAATCCCGAACAAAATCAACCTTCGGGAACTTGTAATTTCAGTAGATTAGATAATTCAGAACTTATTATGAACCTTAAAAGTGGTCTACAATCTTCCCAAGTAAAAATATATGCCACAAATTATAATATTTTAAGAATTATGAATGGTATGGGTGGTCTTGCTTATTCTAATTAATTACATTCAAATTTACTTGAGTACATTCAAATTTACATTCTTCTGGGGGTCCTTCATATCCCCTAGGTCCTATTTTACCAGGTAATCCTAATTCTCCTGGTTTTTTTTTAATTTGGTGAGTGAAAAAATATAGGAAGAATGCCATAAAAATATTAAAAAATAAGAGTGAAGTTGCCCAAGATACATATAGAATTGAATATTTATTACCACCTGAGCGTAAATTACCAGAAATATATAAGGCTGCTATAGATATTATTATTAAGATAATTATAATTTTCATACTTATATTTAAAATAGAAATTATTTTATTCTCGTGAAATTGTTGTTTTAGTTTCTATTTTTTCTAATACTTGTAAAACAATAGTATTTTGTGGATTTAATTCAGTTCTATTATCTTCTAGTTGTATTTCTATTTCAGATATTAGAATATTATTAAACTTATTCAAATCTTCATATGTTGTTTTGTCTAATATTAACGGTAATGGTTTACTATCGACTAATGATTCTAGTTCTAAGTTAGTATATTTATTTATATAAACAAAATTATGTATATTTTTTAATTCTGTTTCATCTAATTCTCTTCCTAAACTATCTCTAAAGTTTTTTTCAATTAATAACATTAGAGATTTTTTTCTACAATTTTCTTTTGGTTCTTCTTCATCTCCACATTTACCTTTATCCCCCATATCACCTCTTTCTCCCATAAATCCTCTGGGTCCTATCGGACCTACTTTTTTTCTATATTTTATAAAAAATATAATACTTATAGTTAATTGTAGGAAAGATAATAGAGTAACTACGTATAATATCCAAAATAATAGTTTATTATCTGCTTCTTTAATAGTTTCAGATAATTTTATTCCAAGAAGAAGAAATCCAAATATAACGGATAGTGTTAATATTATTAGAAGTACTAACATTTAATATAATTATAGAAATAAATTAGTTAAAAGAATAATTAATAAGTTGACAGAATAATTAATAAGTTGAAAGAATAAATTAAGTACATGTTCCTTTTGTATATGTTAAAGGTATGTTTACTCCTGTATATGTTAATGTAATAAGAGGAGGGGCTTCATAGTTAGGGATATAACCAGTACTAGTAAATGTTGTCTTTATTTCTTCAAAGTTTTTAATAGTTAAATTTTTAATTAGGTCAGTTTCGGTTGTATCATTAAAATAACCACATACTATTTTTTCTACATTTCCTTTTAGAATATCTGTTGTATCTAACTCTCTAATTTTTTCAATTAGAAATAATTTTAAACTATTAACTTTACAACTATCCTCGCAATATCCACTATCCCCTTTATCTCCTACTTTTCCCTGTAAACCCCTTAATCCTTTATGTCCTTTTTTCTTTACGGTTTTAGAGTAAAAGTAGAATGAAATACCTATATTAATAAATGTAATGAGTGTTATAGTATAAAGTGCCAAAAAGAAAATTTTAATATCACCATGTTTAACACTTTCGGACATTTTAATACCAAGAAATATAAATCCTATTATAAGTATAATTCCTAGAAAACTCCACGTTACTATCATTATATTTATACATTATATTTAATTCATACTATTTAAATTTTAATTTTTTAATTCATACAATATTTATCTGAATCTTCAAAAATAGTATCAAAAAAATCATTTTCGTTACCTTGGTGAGAGCCGCACTTTTTATTTATTATATTAATCCAAGTTTGGTATTTCTCTAATATTTCCTGTTCTTCTGTAGTTCTATCATAATCTCTCTTCGCAACTATTTCTCCGTAATGATTACATCTCTTTGATAATTGGTCTTGTATTTTAGATATACAATTCTTAACTCCACATTTAGCCTCTAAATTTAATTCGCATCTACCTGGGAATCCCTTTGGACCTTTATCTCCTCTTTTACCTCTATTTCCACTTATTCCTTTATCATTTCTAAGTCTAATATAAAATCCTACAGACATATTAAGGTTAATAACTGTTATTAAAATGAGAGCAACAGATAACCAGTAACATATTTTAAAGTTATGGTCTTTAATGGAAAAACCAATAAGATTTACAATGGCGAGAATTGCGAAAATGACTAGTAATTTTGTGTTTTCAAATGTTTCACCTAAAATAGTTTGAGAATTACTCATTTATACTATATTTATATTTTTTTTATATTAAGTTTAATTTTATAATTAATAATAAGTTAAAAAAGTAAAATGGATTATGGATTAGACTTAATAATGAATAAAAGTAAAGCAAAAAAAAAAAATTACAATTTAACAAATGTAGATCAAAGTAAATTTATAGATTTTATCAAAAATACTGTATATAATGAATTAGACCTAAAAGATACTATACCAGAAAAAAAAGTAGAAAGTATTATAAGAATGGCTATAGATATTTATAAACAAAATTCTAAAATACCAATAGATAAAGTGATAGATAAAAATGATATTAAATTGGATTTTATTCCAGGTGAACCAATAAAAAAAATTACATTAGAGAATATAAAAGTAAAAGAAGATAAAATACAAACAGTAGATGTAAAAAAAATATAAATCAAATTTATTTAACATTTTAATTTCATAAATTCGCAAATAGTTTCGAAAGTATCAATTCTTTCCTCTGTTATTTCTATCGGAAACCATTTTTCCATCTTAAGAGAATAAGAACATTTAACATTATAACTATCTTTAGATTTGAAATGTTTCGCAATTTTCTTACTTGTTTTCAAAGAATCAATCCATGCAAGACCATATTTTTTTATATCTTCATTTTCTAAACAATATAGATTATAAATATCGGATTTTTCTGTTTTTCTAATCATAAAGGTTATACTGTCTTTACCTTTAATATCAACTTTTTCCGTTTTTTTAATATATTCCTTTTGTTTAATTTCACTTTTATAAGAAGTTATATCAATTTCAACCTTTTTTTCTTTCTTTTCGAATTTAATATTTCTAGGGAATAAATATAAGTGATCATTTGAATTCTGTAATCTGTTATTTCTATCTCTTTTCGCATTTTTTAAACCTTCGAAATATATACCTCTAACTTTATAATTTAGTTGTGGTATATATTCATTGAAAATAGTATCCATTTCGTGATACGAAAATAACCGTTTCACATAAAGAGGACATATTTCCATATGACTATCTTTCTTATACATATCAGTTAACATAGAGTAAACTTTTCCTAATCTTGTAACTATATTTTTGTTTTTCTGTAATTCACCCTTATACAATAGAAGATTTGTTATAATAAATAACCAATCGTCATCATTATTTTTAAGTAATTCACCTTCTAGTAATGTATCATTAAATATTTCTTTATCAAATCTATAATGAACAAATAACATTCTGGGGTGTGTATGTCCTTCTTTAATTTTCTTATCAATATAAATACAATATTGTATATCGTCAATAGTAGTAAGGAAAAGATAATAAAGAGAACCAAGAGACTTTATGGAAAGAATATAAGAATTATTTTCTATATACTTAATATTATTTTTTTTAATAACATAGAAAGACCTATCTTTAATAGAAATATAATATTTTTTTTGAAGCGTAGTTAAAACTTGTTCTTTAAAATTATCATCGATAATATTTAAAGTTTGTTTATTACAAAAAGAAATATAACTTGTTTTGAGCATATTAATTATATAGAAAGAAAGTTTTTTAAATCAATTTTTTATAACGATATACAAATTTAAATATGTCGCAAAACTAATCCATAACATATAAGGAATCAATAAATATGCAGATATTGGAAATACTTTTTGGAAGAAATATATTGTCATAATAGTGAATATATCAGTTAAAATCAAATCTACCAAACCCCAATGAATTTGTCTCTGTCCAAAAAATATTATGGGCCAAAGAATATTAAATACTAACTGAATTCCAAACGCAACATAACACTTTATCATTAGAGGTGTATTTCTAGTTCTATTTATAATTAATAAAATTAAAGAAATTAACATTAATGTATACAGAATAGGCCAGACAATACCAAAAACATTGTCAGGAGGTGTTAGAGGAGATTTATGAAGGTGGTCATACCAGTCCTTGGTTGAATTATTCATTTTTGAAAGCATATTTAAATATAAATGAGAATATTAATTTTAAATAGTTCTATTTTTTTTTTATCTTTTTTTTACTTTTATTTTCAGATTTTTTACTTTTATTTTCTATTTTTTTACTTTTATTTTCTATTTTTTTACTTTTATTTTCAGATTTTTTACTTTTATTTTCTATTTTTTTACTTTTATTTTCAGATTTTTTACTTTTATTTTCAGATTTTTTTTTTTTTAAAGTTTTTCTTCTTTTACCAGCAACAGTAACACTATTTTTAACATCCAATATTTGTGTTGGGTAATCTAAAATAAAATAATCATTTTCATATATTATTTTATTAATTTTATCATTTATTATAATGTTAATTATTTTTTTCTTTTTTTTTAATGAAGGTAAAATTGATTTTTTAACACTTAAATCTTCTACTATAAAATTTACTAAATAGGTTGGTGGTTCACCATCTATAGAAAAAATAATTTTAGGTTTTTTAATATAATTATTGATAAATTCTTTCTTTTTTTCAAGATATTTTATAAATTTTTCCCTGTTTTCATTTTCTTTAATATATTTGTCTATTTTTTCTTCATTACTAATGCCACTTTTCTGTACTTTATCTTTTTTTTTTTTTAATTTTATCTTTACTTTGTCTTCTTTGTCTTTCTCATATTCAATTTGTTTCTCAATAAGACTTAATATTTTTTTCTTTTCTTCTATTTCCTTTTCTTCTTTTTCTATTTTTTTAAAAGATATTTTATTCCATTTTGAATTTGAATTAAAATTTAAATTAAAAACGTCAGTGTCTTCACTCTCGAAAATTTTATGAATTAAATTATAAATTTGTTCTATACCCTCTTCTGGACCCTCTTCTGGACCCTCTTCTGGACCCTCTTCTGGACCCTCTTCTGGACCCTCTTCTGGACTTGTTTCATACATATCTTTAAAATGCATTGTTACTATAGGATTTTGTAGACCATTATCTACATCTATTAAAAATTCTATAAAATAATTGTCACCTTGTAGATTTCTTATTTGTAAAATATGTCTTAAAATAATTTGATAATAAGGTGGTTTATTTAAATAAAAATTAGATTTATGATTTACAACAAGTTTAATAAGATCTTGAGAATTTTTTTCAAATGCAGTATCTTCAATATAATTTATTAAAGAAGGAACTTCTATTTTAATTAAATAATTACAGTAGTTAAAAGCACCAGAATGGATTTGATATAATGTATCTATTTCTTCATTTATTAAATGTCTTGGTATAAATTTATTACTTACATTCAATAAATTTTCACAAGATTCAAATGCACTTTCACCAATACTAACAACTGTATCTGGTAATATTATATTTTTTAATCCAACACAATTTTGAAATGCACATTTACCAATTGAAATTGTAGAATTTTCTTCATCTTCTTTAGTATTTATATTAACTGTGGATAATTTTTGACAATTATCAAAAGCATATTCTTCAATGCTGGTGACCGAGTCTGGGATGGTGATGCTTGGTAAAGAGATACAATCTTTGAAAGAACTTCTTCCAATTCTGGTGACCGAGTTTGGGATGGTGATGCTTGTTAAAGATCTACATCCATAGAAAGCACGTACTCCGATGGTGGTGACCGAGTCTGGGATGGTGATGCTTCCCAGCGAGCTGCATTTCTCGAAAGCATGCACTCCGATGGTGGTGACCGGGCCCAGGATGGTGATGCTTTCCAACGAGCTGCATTCATAGAAAGAACTTCTTTCAATTCTGGTGACCGATTTTGGGATGGTGATGCTTGTTAAAGATCTACATCCTGAGAAAGAACTTTCTTCAATGCCGGTGACCGAGTCTGGGATGGTGATGCTTCCCAACGACCCGCATCTATAGAAAGCAATTTCTCCGATGGTGGTGACCGAGTCTGGGATGGTGACGCTTGTCAACGCGCGGCATTCGTGGAAAGCATAGTTTCCGATGGTGGTGACCGAGTCTGGGATGGCGATGCTTCCCAACGAGCTGCATTTAGAGAAAACAGCATCTTCTATGGAAGTTATTATAGTAGATAATGTAACTGTGTCTAATTTTACACAATTTAAAAAAGCATATTCTTTAATAAATTTAACCGAGTCTGGAATTATAATTTCTTTCAAAGATATACAATTACAGAAAGCATTACGTCCAATCAATTCGACCGAAGCTGGAATTATAATTTTTTTCAAAGATTTACAATTTTGGAAGGCACCTTTTCCTATAGTTTTTAGCGTTGTTGGAAAGGTCACCTTTTCTATTAAATTTTTTTTTGTAATACCCCACTTTACCCAAGTATCTTCTTCCACATTCCATTTTTTTTCTTTATCGTTGGCTTCAATCACTATAGTTCCTTCTGGAATGTTTAAGTGTGTATTGTCGTCGATTAAGATTTCGTCAACATTAAAATTAGTCATATATATATATATATATTATTTAAAATAATTGTTATTTTTATTTGTTTTTTTGATAAAACTTTTTTCTTAAAAAAGTGTATATGATTCATTTAGCGTCTTTTGTTTTAGGAACTATAAGTGGAGTTTTTTTAGCACAAAATTATGATTTACCCGATGTTAAAATTTTAGGAGATAAATTGATTGAATACCTAAATTCAATTGAAAAAAAAAATGATAAGAAGAAATAATTTATTCATTTAAATTTTTTAAGGTGTAAGTTATTTTTTATATTTATTTTTTATTTAATTTTGTTTTTTTCTTTAAATTTTTTTTTTTATATTTCTTTATACTTTGTTTTTTCTTTTTCTTTTTCTTTTTCTTTTTTAATGTTCTTTTTAAACCAGCAGTACTTGCAGTGGAATCAAAAGTAAGTGTAAAACTTAATTGAGAATTAGCAATATCTGTAAAACCCGCAAATATTGTATTAATTTCTCCATCTTCCATTTCTGTTATTTTTACATATTCTTTTTTATTATTTAATAACTTTATTTTTTTCCCGGTTTTTTCCATAATAGATTTAGGTCTCCAACTACTAAATTTTCTACTAAGTGATCTAAGTCGTGCTGCATAGCCTTTAACACTATCAGTTATTTGTATCTTTAAATCTTTATCAGGATTAGCTATTTTTCCTTCATAACATAATAATAGAAATTCTGAGTTAATTAGTATTTTTTCAGTACCTATTATATATATATTATATATTTTATATATTAATGTTTCAATTAATCTTATTTTTAAACCTTTTAAAAATATTTCTAAATTACTATACCTTGGTTTTGATGAATTAATAAATTCTTTTAAATCTGTAGTGTCAATAACTTCCGGTCTTTCACTCTTCGACACTGATTGGACATTTATAGTTCCAATAATTTCTTTAAAGTTGTAGGATATATCAATATTTATTATTATTTTGGTTAGATCCCCGCCTAGTGTGTTTATATTAATTTCAGTTTTGTATTGTATAATAATATTAATTTTTGGTATATTTTCTTGTATATATGTGTAGTTTTCTGAGTTAAATAATTTTTGTAGTAATTCATAATTTAATTTAGAAGAAATAATTAAAGTCAGACTACTTAAATTACCTAAGAAATTATTAAAATATATGTTTCCGGAACTCAAATAATTTTCACTTAATATAATTTCTTTCAAATTTGAACAATTGGAAAATACACTCTCTCCAATTGTTTTGACCGAGTCGGGAATCTTCACAGCAGTCAATCCGCAGCCTTCAAAGGCACTCATTCCAATTATTTTGACCGAGTCGGGAATCTCCACAGAAGTCAATCCAGTGCAGTAGGAAAAGGCACGCTCTCCAATCGAAGTGACCGAGTCGGGAATAAACACAGAGGTCAATCCGGTGCAGCCGAAAAATACACTCTCTCCAATTGTTTTGACCGAGTCGGGAATCTCCACAGAAGTCAATCCGGTGCAGCCGCGAAAGGCATAGAATCTAATTGAAGTGACCGAGTCGGGAATCTTCACAGAAGTCAATCCGGTGCAGCCGCGAAAGGCACTCTCTCCAATTGAAGTGACCGAGTTTGGAAACGCCACATAAGTCAATCCGGTACAGCCGTAAAAGGCACTCCTTCCAATTGAAGTGACCGAGTTGGGAATAAACACATTTTTCAATCCGGCGCAGCCGTAAAAGGCACCTTTTCCAATTGAAGTGACCGAGTCGGGAATAAACACAGAAGTCAATCCGGTACAGCCTTGAAAGGCACCGTATCCAATTGAAGTGACCGAGTCTGGAATCGCCACATTAGTCAATATGGTGCAGCCTTTAAAAACGTTCCTGAATTCTTCCTTCAACACCGAGTCTGGAATCTCCACATCAGTCAATCCGGTACAGCCTTCAAAGGCGCCTTTTCCAATTGAAGTGACCGAGTCGGGAATCGTCACCGAGGTCAATCCGGTGCAGCCTTCAAAGGCACGCCCCCCAATTGTTTTGACCGAGTCTGGAATCGCCACAGCAGTCAATCCGGCGCATCCTAAAAAGGCAATGCATCCAATTGAATTGACCGTGTCGGGAATCACCACTGAAGTCAATCCTTTGCAGAAGCAAAAGGTACCCCCTCTAATTGTTTTGACCGAGTCGGGAATCGTCACCGAGGTCAATCCGGTGCAGCCGTCAAAGGCATACCCCCCAATTGAAGTGACCGAGTCGGGGATGACCACCGTAGTCAATCTGGTGCAGTCCAAAAAGGCACTCACTCCAATTGATATGACCGAGTCGGGAATCTTCACAGCAGTCAATCCGGTACAGCCTTCAAAGGCACCCCATCCAATTGAAGTGACCGAGTTTGGAATCGCCACAGCAGTCAATTTGGTGCAGCCTTTAAAGGTACCCCCTCCAATTGTTTCGACCGAGTCGGGAATCTTCACTGTAGTTAATTTAGTGCAGTTGTGAAAGGCACTGTTTCCAATTGTTTTGACCGAGTTGGGAATCTCCACAGAAGTCATTTCAGTGCAGCCGTGAAAGGCACTTTTTCCAATTGTTTCGACCGAGTCGGGAATCTTCACAGCAGTCAATCCGGTGCAGCCTTCAAAGGCACTTTTTCCAATTGAAGTGACCGAGTTTGGAATAAACACCTTTTTCAATCTAGAGAAGTTGTAAAAGGCATATTCTCCAATTATTTCGACCGAGTTGGGAATAGACACATTTTCCAATTCGGTGTATTCTTTAAAGGTCAGTTCAGACATATTGTTATATAGTAATACAATATTTAAATTCAATTGAAAAAAAGATGATAAGAAGAAATAATTTATTCATTTAAATTTTTTAAGGTGTAAGTTATTTTTTATATTTATTTTTTATTTAATTTTGTTTTTTTCTTTAAATTTTTTTTTTTATATTTCTTTATACTTTGTTTTTTCTTTTTCTTTTTCTTTTTTAATGTTCTTTTTAAACCAGCAGTACTTGCAGTGGAACCAAAAGTAAGTGTAAAACTTAATTGAGAATTAGCAATATCTGTAAAACCCGCAAATATTGTATTAATTTCTTTATCTTCCATTTCTGTTATTTTTACATATTCATATTTATTATTTAATAACTTTATTCTTTTCCCAGTATCTTCCATAATAGATTTAGGTCTCCAACTACTAATTTTTCTACTAAGTGATCTACTAAGTGATCTACTAAGTCGTGCTGTATAGCTTTTATCACTATCAGTTATTTGTATCTTTAAATCTTTATCAGGATTAGCTATTTTTCCTTCATAACATAATAATAGAAATTCTGAGTTAATTAGTATTTTTTCAGTACCTATTATATATATATTATATATTTTATATATTAATGTTTCAATTAATCTTATTTTTAAACCTTTTAAAAATATTTCTAAATTACTATACCTTGGTTTTGATGAATTAATAAATTCTTTTAAATCTGTAGTGTCAATAACTTCCGGTCTTTCACTCTTCGACACTGATTGGACATTTATAGTTCCAATAATTTCTTTAAAGTTGTAGGATATATCAATATTTATTATTATTTTGGTTAGATCCCCGCCTAGTGTGTTTATATTAATTTCAGTTTTGTATTGTATAATAATATTAATTTTTGGTATATTTTCTTGTATATATGTGTAGTTTTCTGAGTTAAATAATTTTTGTAGTAATTCATAATTTAATTTAGAAGAAATAATTAAAGTCAGACTACTTAAATTACCTAAGAAATTATTAAAATATATGTTTCCGGAACTCAAATAATTTTCACTTAATATAATTTCTTTCAAATTTGAACAATTGGAAAATACACTCTCTCCAATTGTTTTGACCGAGTCGGGAATCTTCACAGCAGTCAATCCGGTGCAGCCGCGAAAGGCACTACCTCCAATTGTTTCGACCGAGTCGGGAATAAACACAGAGGTCAATCCGGTGCAGCCGAAAAATACACTCTCTCCAATTGTTTTGACCGAGTCGGGAATCTCCACAGAAGTCAATCCGGTGCAGCCGCGAAAGGCATAGAATCCAATTGAAGTGACCGAGTCGGGAATCTTCACTGTAGTTAATTTAGTGCAGTTGTGAAAGGCACCTTTTCCAATTGAAGTGACCGAGTCGGGAATCTTCACAGAAGTCAATCCGGTACAGCCTTCAAAGGCACCTTTTCCAATTGAAGTGACCGAGTCAGGAATAAACACATTAGTCAATATGGTGTAGCCGGAAAAGGCACGTAATCCAATTGAAGTGACCGAGTCAGGAATCGTCACATTAGTCAATATGGTGCAGCCTTTAAAAATGTTCCGGAATTCTTCCTTCAACACCGAGTCGGGAATCGTCACCGAGGTCAATCCAGAGCAGCTGTCAAAGGCAAACTTTCCAATCGAAGTGACCGAGTTTGGAATCTCCACAGAAGTCAATCCGGTACAGCCTTTAAAGGCACTTATTCCAATTGAAGTGACCGAGTTTGGAATCGCCACAGCAGTCAATTTGGTGCAGCCTTTAAAGGTACCCCCTCCAATTGTTTCGACCGAGTCGGGAATCTTCACAGAAGTCAATCCGGGGCAGCCTTCAAAGGCCCATCTTCCAATCCAGGTGACCGAGTTGGGAATCTCCACAGAAGTCATTTCAGTGCAGCCGTGAAAGGCATTTTTTCCAATTGTTTCGACCGAGTCGGGAATCTTCACAGCAGTCAATCCGGTGCAGCCTTCAAAGGCACCCCATCCAATTGAAGTGACCGAGTTTGGAATCGCCACCGAGGTCAATTTGGTGCAGCCTTTAAAGGTAACCTCTCGAATTGAAGCGACCGAGTTGGGAATCGTCACCGAGGTCAATCCAGAGCAGCCGAGAAAGGTACTCGCCCCGATTGAAGTGACTGAGTCGGGAATCTTCACAGAAGTCAATCCGGCGCAGCCGCGAAAGGCACAACCTCCAATTGTTTCGACCAAGTTTGGAATCTCCACAGAAGTCAATCCGGTGCAGTTTTCAAAGGCACCCCATCCAATTGAAGTGACCGAGTTTGGAATCGCCACTGCAGACAATTTGGTGCAGCCTGTAAAGGTACTCCCTCCAATCGAAGTGACCGAGTCGGGAATCGTCACCGAGGTCAATCCAGTGCAGTAGGAAAAGGCACGATCTCCAATCGAAGTGACCGAGTCGGGAATAAACACAGAGGTCAATCCAGAGCACTTGTAAAAGGCATACTCTCCAATCGAAGTGACCGAGTCGGGAATCGTCACCGAGGTCAATCCAGAGCAGCAGTCAAAGGCAAACTTTCCAATCGAAGTGACCGAGTTTGGAATCTCCACAGAAGTCAATCCGGTACAGCCTTTAAAGGCACTTATTTCAATTGAAGTGACCGAGTTTGGAATCTCCACAGAAGTCAATCCGATACAGCCTTTAAAGGCACTTTTTCCAATTGTTTTGACCGAGTTTGGAATCTTCACAGAATGTATTCCCGGGCATCTTTTAAAGGTCAGTTCAGACATATTGTTATATAGTAATACAATATTTAAATTCAATTGAAAAAAAAAACGATAAGAAGAAATAAAAATTTTTTTTAATACTTGCTACTTTATAACACCTTTATTTTTACTTATTAATATGTATTGAAATATTGCGGAAGTTATAAAATAACCTATACAACTAATATTAAATAATACAAAATTATCATTATATAATTTATATTTTCTATTTACAAAGAATAATATTAAATTACCAATTGCTAAAAGACTTCTTTGTATAAATTTAACTAAACTATATTCAACTTTTATGAAATCTGATTTGATTTCAAATATATATGAAATCAAATATATAATTAATATTATTATTCCTGATTTTTTTGTATAGGCTGTATTTTTCCAATTTATAAATGGTATTAGTAATAATATTAATAATAAACCATTTTTTTCATAACTATCATAAGCACTATTATCATAATATAAATATTGTAAATTAATTATAATGAAACATAAATAATATAGTGGATATTTTAAGGATACTAAAACAAAACATATAAAAAATAATATTTTTAATATTACTTCTATATTTTTTTTGGTTTTTTTATTTTCAATTAAGTTATTATCTTTAATATCATCATAAATTTTATTACTAACACCCGCTAATAAACTTAAAATATAGTATTTTAGCATATTAATTTAATATATATAAAATATTTTAAATCCGATTTTCAGGTTCTAAATATTCCATACCTACTATATCAAATATATCCTTTTCAGTATTAACTAATACTACTTTATCTTTTTCCGTTTTACCATTTACTTTTTTAGTTTTATAAATACCATATTCATTAATAGTATAACCTTTCTTCAATGCTTCTGTTCTCATATATTTATTAAAATTACCAGCACCAGTAAAGTATAGTATTGCTGCTGCTTTACTTTCATAAGGAATGAATCTTATATCAATTCTTCTACCTTTACTTTTGGAATTAAGTTTACATATTCCCATATATTTAGTTTTACCGTCTTCTGTTAGGTGATCTACTAATATTTTTTTTTCAGTTAAATATGAAATAATATCTGCTAAGATATTCCCTTCATTTAAATCAATTTGTTTTTGTTCTTTTATTTCCGGATGAAGAATTAAAACGTCAATATCTCCTGATTCGGTTTTCTTTCTTCTATATGAACCACAAATATGAACTTCGTAATTTTTATTAAGTTGTTTGATATACCTATTTAATTTTATTTGTATAGACCTAATTTCATCTCTGGGAATTCTTAAATTAATATCTTTAAAATATTTAACACCTATGAGTTGGTGGTGAGTAAGATTAGATAATATATTATCTTCTTCAATTTTACTAAAATCCCCTTTAATTTTTTTCATTTCTTTTAGGATCTTATCTAAAGTAATATTTTTTTGAAGTAATTCCATAGATTTAGAAGGACCAACACCAGTAATTTTCTGTAATTCCTCATTCTGTGAAAATTCCATACTCATTCCTTCCTTTATTTCTCCTTCTAGTGTTCCTTCTTTTATAATTTCGTCAATTCTAGTTATAATTCCTTTTCCTATACCTTTAATATGTTTAATATCATCTCCTTTATTTATTTTATTAGGATAATCTTTAATTATACCAAGTGCTTTACGGAAATTAATAATTTTAAATGTAATTTGACTTATTTCCTTTTTGTTTTTATCTTTGTCTTTTTTAAGATTAGTAATTTCTGTTTGTTTCCCTTGTATTAATTTTTCAAATACGGAAATTAAATTTTGATTTGGCATTATTATATATAATATTTTTTTTATTAGTATTAATCAATTTTTTACTAAGTTAAACTAAGTTTTTTTACTAAGTTATTTTATTTTAATATATTAAAGTAATGTCGGATTGTAAAATAATAAATACTCAAAGAGAAACAGATACTTCTGAATTAGTTAGACAAAATCTTTTGGAATGGTGTCAGAATGAAAAAGGTTTAGAATGTACAGATTTAGAAAAAGATGAAGGAATGGGAAATTGTTTAGTCAATATATTTAATGAAGAAATAGTAAATGAAAGTTTGGAAGATATAAATAAAAGAATTTTAGAGAAAAAGAAAACATATATTCAATTACAAAATATGGAAAATGAAGTTATGGATTATACAAATGAAAGAGATTTGAATTTATTGGAAAAAATAAATAAGAATAAAATACACGAATTAATATATTTAATAATATATTTAGTAATAGGGTGGTGTTTTGGAATTTATATAATATTTAATTATTTAGTTATAGAAAAATAAAGAAATTTAATAAAATTTTTTAAAGTTAATATATTTTAAAGTTAATATATTTTAAAGTTAATATATTTTATAATATTAATATATATTAATACTAAAATGTCTGGAAATGGAAATATATTAGGACCAAGTGGAAGTAATAATGTAAGTGTGAATAATACAAAAGATTATGATTTAAGGTGGAGAAGAGCATTACAGGATTATAATGATAATTATATATTATATTTGACTAAAAAGGTAAGAGATAATAATATAGATAGTAGTTTAAGACAAAAAGTAATTGATTTAAATAAAGAATTAAAAGATATAATTGAAGAAGTTAAATTAGAAAATGAAAATTTAATAGAAAAAATTAAGGAAAAACAACAACAATTCGAGGATAACCAATTAAAATGTGAAACAGATAAAGTAACAAGTCAACAATCGATAGATAAAGAAAAAAAGGAAACAATTACATTAAATAAAAAATTAAAAAATATAAATGAAAAACAAGAAATAACAGGTAATATTATTAATCTTTTATATGTAATATGTGGTGTTTTGTTTGTTGTTAATATATTAATTATTTATTTTATAATTAAAAAGAAATAATTGTTTCATAAAATAAATTATATTTTAATTATATATAAATGACAGATATAAAAACATCACAAGAAAGATATAAACTACTTTCATATGAAATTGAGGATTTATTAAAAAAATTAAAAGAAAGAGATGATTTATGGATAGATATAGGGGAAAAACAAGAAGGTGGTAATTATCCTAATCAAAAAATAGAAAATAATGTAAGAGATAAAATTAATGAAGAAGTAAAAAAAAGAGAAGAAGCATGGGATATTATAAGTGATATTTATAATGAACACCAAAAAATGTTAGATAATATAGGTGATTTTGAAATATGTCCAATAAATGAGTATAACGGAACTGGTGGACATCTAATAACTAAAAAATTAAAACTCGAAAGAAGATATGGTTACGGTGATTATATTATATCTCTTAACAAGGAAAACATACAATTATTATATATATTTATAATTGCATTGGCAATATGTTTAATAATTTTAACATTAAGATATTTTGACGTATTTAATACATCAGTTACATTAATAATTTGTATATCTATTATTACAGTATATGTATTTTACCTTATAAAGGTTATAGTATTAGATAGAGTTAATAGAAATAATATTTACTTTGATAAATACGATTTTAATAAACCTAGCGAAGTTGAAATTAAAAAATCAAGAGAAAAAGATTTAGAAGCAAAACCCGAAGGTGAATGTAAAGAAGATATTTATGGTAGAGACCCTAAAATTTCCAATCTAGAAGATGATAAAGTTTTAGAGAAGATTAAAAATGAGAAACAAGAATTAAGTGAAAAACAGTGTATTAGTTATAAACCTTAAAGAATATTACAACAACTCCATAAATTAGAGTCTATAATTTCCCGTTCTATTATAATTCTATTTGTAGGGTGTTGTTCATATAAATCTGGTGATTGTTGATATGAATTATTTATTTCATACTTATTATAGGATATATCATTTTGCGTATGTATATTTTTTATAGGTTGAGACATATTATAAAATATGTTTATTATTTCAGTATCATTTTCGCATATACAGCATACCTTATTATTTTTTTTATTTTTATTAATCCAATTTTTAATACAGTCATAATGGAAAATATGACTACAACTTAATTCCACGACTTCTCCTTCTAATATTTCTAAACATATGTGACATTCATCTATTTCATTATTTGTGATATTATCTATATCCATTATATTATATGTAATTTTTTTTATTTAAATAATATAAATAGTATGTCCAAAAAAAATAATATAACGAATAAAAAAATGAACAATGGTTTAAGATATGTTTTAAATAATGATTATTTAAAAAGAAATGTAAAAAAAGGAACATTAAATAATGGATTAAAATATGTTTTAAATAATGACGATACTTTTAAAAGTTGTTCTGTATTTATATTTGTAAGGGTAGGTTCAAAACACGAAAAAAAAGAAGAATATGGAATGGCACATTTTTTAGAGCATATTTTATTTAAAGGAACTAAAAAATATAGAACTAACTTAGAATTAAATAGAAAAATAGATAGTTTATCTGCTACTACGAATGCGTCCACTGGTAAAAATTTCACCTGCTATTTTCTAAAACTACCTTCTATAAATACTGAAGAAGGTATTGAATTATTAAAAGAAATGGTATTCTTTTCTATATTAAATAATACAGAATTAGAAAAGGAAAAAGACGTAGTAATAGAGGAAATGAATAAATCTTTTGACGATTCAGAAGAATTCATAGACGATTTATTACCTTCATATATTTTCAAAGGTTCCGATTTAGAACATTATATTATAGGGGAAAGAGATATTATAAATAATATGGGAAGGAAGGATATACTGAAATTCTATAAAAAATACTATATACCTTCCAATTGTATATTAGTGATATCTGGTAATTTTGAAAAAAGTTTAGAGCAAAAATTACCCAAACTATTAAATTTTGAAATGAATAGTAACTCTGTAAAACATAATTATGATTTATGTTGTTATTCTAAAAAAATGAGAGTTATAAGTGATTATAGAGAAAATTTCCAAATTACTTTAGGTATCGCTTTTCCTTTATTTAATTATTACGATAAGAGAAAATATTGTTTGGAAATACTTATTGCTTATTTAGACGGATTTCTTACATCCAAATTATGGTTAGAACTTAGAGAGAAAAACCCCCTAGTTTATGGTACTGACGCTTCATATGAATTATTTGAGGAAGGTGGTATTTTCCAAATTGTTTATTCTTTAGAGAAAAGGAATGTATATAAATCTTTGGAGTTAGTATATAAAATATTAGAACAACTTAAAAAAAAAAAAATTAAGGAAGAAGAATTTAAAATGTTTCAAAAAAATGTAATATTTAATTTAGATTTAGAAAGAGAAGATACTTCTGAAATATGCCATTTTTACGGAGAACAATATTTATTTAATGAAGATAATGTATTAACATATGAGGACGTAAAGAAAAAATATATGAAATGTACTACTGATGATATTTATGATTTGGTAAATTTCATTTTTGATTATAACAAAATGGTAGTTATACAAATGGGAGATATGAATAAAAAAACATTTGAAAAAAAAGTAAAGAAAATATTTATATAATTTATTTAATTTATTCATAAATTCCGTCTTCTATATTTTGTTTAATTATTTCAAGTTTAAGAAAATCAATTTCAGTATCTTCTGGATATTTTCTTTCATAAATAATAATTGGTATAGATATACCTACATTAATTCTTAAATAATAATTCAACATTTCTTTAAAATTTAAACCATAATTTGGATCAGTTAATCTTAAAAAATTAAAATAAGTATATTCATCCATATATTTAATGAGTGATTTATAATAGTCTGCGTGTTCATTGTTTAAATATAATTTTGTCGTTGTAGAGGATATTAATTTTAAAGTTTCAAATCCTGAAATTATTTTTCCCATATATATTTATAATAAAAAAAATAAATAATGGATTTTTTTTTTTATTCCAAAAGGGAAAATAAATTTAAAAGTATGGTCCAAGAACATTATGATTTATATTATAATATTTCAGTTACAGATGAAAATTACGAAGAAAAAATTATGAAAGGTTATGAAAGTTTGGTATTAATTAAAGAGTATCTTAAGAAAAATTTAAATATAAAATCTGATGTTTTAATGTCTAAAATTTATATTACTAATAAGAAAAAAATAAAAGAAGAGAATAATCAATATGCCATAGAAATAAAATATAAAACACAATGTTTAAAACTTTTCAATACAATGAATTTAGATACAAATTATAAAAAATCTGTAATAATATTTAATAGAACTCCGTATGTCCATTTTACATATATTGGTATTACTTTAGGTACATATAAAATACAAATCCCCGACGAATATAGTTTTGGTATTATGTACGATTTTGAGGAATCCCCCAATAAAGAATACAATTATAGCGTATTAGAAACAACGTTAAATATTACTGGAGAAAAAGACGGAGAACCTATAAGTTTTACAGAAGATAAATATATAAGAACTCCTGGCGACGAATTATATAATGAAGATGATGAAGGATTATTTAATATAGGACCACACGTATTTGAAGTACAATTTTATAAAGGGGAAATAGAGTTAGAGGTAACCGGAGATTTTGGTACAGTAAGTTATTATTTTAAAGGTGTGGGTTATTTAGGCGGAGAAAAGAGATTTAAATTTTCTGATATATGTTTAAACGTAAATGGATAATATTTTAATTAATGTAAATTCTATTTTTAAAGATAAAACTTTATATTCCAGTAATGATTTTGTATTAGAATTACCAGAACAAATAAAAAATATAATTTATATGAAAATTAGTAGTATTGAAATACCAAATATATTTTATACATTTAATGATAATCGTTTAAATAATTATTTTAAAATTGTAACGGGTGTAAATAGCGATACTATTAATTTAGGAGACTCTAATTTTACTTCGGATACATTAATAATTTATGTACAAAACAAATTGGACGATATTAATACTACGAGAGGTACAGATTATACTTTTTCAATAGATGTTAATACCGCTAAACTAAGTTTTACAAGTTCAACTTCATTTACTCTCGATTTTTCACAAGATATTACTAATGAGTATGAACCACTAAAATATTATTTGGGTTTTGATAATGATACATATACAGGGACAAGTATTATTGCTGATAATATATTAAATTTAACAGGTAATTCTTATATATATATTAATATTAATGATATAAATAATATAATAGATACTAAGGTTTCTAATGCGTTTGTAAAAATATTAACAACGGGTGATAAATATTCTTTTCAATTTTTGGGAAAAGATGATTATAATTCGAAAGATAAAGTATTTAGAAGTCCTATAAACCTTTCCAAGTTACGTGTTAAATTATTAGATTATTTAGGTAACAAAATAGAATTATTGGGTGATTATTCTTTCACGATAGAAGTTGGTGTAATTTATGATTTAAAATTATATAAAGAAATTAATAACGGTGGAAGACCTAATGGAGATACAAGATTAAAGTTTTATTATTAAAATTATTATAATTAAAAATTAATTAAAATTAATTAAATATTTATTTAATTTTTACGATATAAATTTAGTCTTAATAAAATAAATAATTATTTTTATAAATTATAAAAAAATCTTTATGGTTTAATATGTGTTTATTTTTCTCGATATTTTCTCAAAAAAATATATAGCTATATAATATCAAACAATGGCAACCCAACTTTCTTACAATATAACTTCCGTTCTTGCGATTACCGACGCGGACGCGTCTGTTAATGCATTACCTGCTGAAACTATGGATTCATCTGCATATGATATGGCATTTGTCGGATTTGCTAATTTCTTATCTGGAAATTATATTCAAAATTCCGCGGCAGTTAATGATATTAAATCAAATATTGCTGTATCAGAGGGAGCACTTAATAACGCACATTTCTTTTATGTTGCTGACGTTTCTGGAGTTGGCACTGATGTTTATCCAGGAGGAGGAGAAAGTACATATGGAGCGGCTATTACTCAAACTGGTACTTTATTTGGTTCTTCAGCGGTTTCTAATGTTCAATTAGCAGATGATTCCATTGCTACATTAGCAAGTGTTGTACCTTTTGGTAATGAATTTATTGCTATGACTGATATTTCTGCAGGAACTGGAGATGATGTTGTTATTTCCGCCACCGAAACATTAGCTAAAGGCGGAAGTAGTGTCGGTGATGGTTTATTACAATCAGTAAATGCGGCTTTATTTAAAAAATTAGGTAAAAGTGCTGCTTTACTTAATGATAGTGATTTGGTTACAAGTCTCAATACTAAATTATATAGTGCTCTTTCAGGTAATATGGATGAAACATCCGCAACTTACTCGGATTCTAAATTTATGAAAAGATATGTCGAGAGTGGTAGATATCAAGATGATGGAGCAGATTTAAATGCTGATATTGATTATAATCTTAATAATGTTCTTGTAAATATGATTGTTACAATTAAAGGAAGTGTAGTTGATACAGATACCGGACCAGATTTATCGTCAAATTCGGACGCAATTAATCAAATTTTTGGCACTGTTGATACTGACCATTTAATTGCCGTAGATACTGTTGTTGGTGGTAATACTGCAGGAGATTATACAATTACAGTAATGATTTCTCTTAGAAATGACACACGATTTTAGATTTTAAATTTTTTTTTTTTTTTTATTTTAAAATTTTTTTATATTAATTAATTATATGAATATAATTACTTTTAATTCTACAACTAATTACTTTACCAATATAACCTTTTCTTTATTAAAGTTAAATTATCATAATTTTAATGATTTAGATGATTTACAAAATAACTTAGATAAAATAACTACCGAATCTGTAATTATTATTTATAAAGATTTTGGTTTAACACATAATTTTATTAAAAATTTAAAAATAATTATGAATTTAAAAGAAAATTGTATTTTAACTTCAGTAAATATATATAATAAACAAAAACAAAAAATTATTAAACCTATCATTGATTATAAAATTAATCAAAATAACGATAATCATTTAAAAAAACATATTTTAAGTTTTTCAATAAGGAAAACCGACCTTAAAAAATTATTAGAAAATAAAGAAATAAAGACTTTTATGGATTTGGGGAATAATACTAAATTTAATAAAATCTGTTTAGAGGATTGTACTACACATATAAGGGTAATTAAGAATGTAATAAATGATAATAAAAATTTATTTTGTAGTAATTTTAAAAATAAAAATAATTTAGAAGATATTAAAAATATAGAACCGGCGTATTTTTCTTTTATTAAAAATGCCAAAAAAAATGATAAATATCATTATCAAATAACTAAAATATATAATGAAGTTCAAAAATATAGTTTGTCTTATTCTTTAATTCCGGATAATTTAAAAGATTATGATTTAATAATTAAAAAATATGTGGAATCTGAATTAAATACAAAATATAATATTCTGATTTTGAATAAAAAACAGACTATAAAAAACTTAAAATCAAAAATATTAGTTATAGATACTCATTATAAAAACATTTTTTCAGAATTAGAATTAAATTATGATGTATATTTCTTTAACTCTCTTGAAAAAATAAATAGTATAAGTTCTAATAAAAAAAATCAATTATATTTTGATGAAAAAACTAAAAAATTTGAAATATTAAAAATTAATAGTATTTACTTAAAATTTTTTATTATGGAATTTAATTTAGAAAATTTGGCTCATATATTTTTGAAATATTTTCCACATAATATTTATTTAATTAATGAAAATATACAATTGGATTATCAAGCGCAAAATAAAACAATGTTTATTCCAAATATAAAGCTGATAGATTATTTATATGAAACTAAATTTTATGACGAATCGTGTTTATTAATTAATTTTATTATTAAAAATCGTTTTTCATTTAATTATACATTTATTTATAAAACATTGGTTTTAGTTGATAAGGTAAATTATGTTATAGGAGAGAATGAAATAAAAAGTTTAGTTTCTTTATTAGATTTTAAAACTTTTGACGAATTATTCAATATAGTAATAGTTTTATTGCACCATAATTATGTTAATTTAGCGAAACAAAAATTTAAAAAATTTATAAGTGAAAATAATATTTTAGAAGAAGAAATAATGAAAACTTTATTAGTATGTAATAAAATAGGTTTATTTAAAAATGAAATTGATTTAGTAGAAGATAACTTTATAATAAAACATTTACAACAACATTTTTCTTTTATCAAAGAAAATATACAATCTATTTCCGCGTTTAAAGAAAATATTAATACAGAAGAGTTTTTTATAGAAATTCTAATTTATTTAAATAATCGGTTCGAATTAATGAAAAACGAAGATTTTAAAAATGAAATTAATGAGTTAATTATAATTAAAACTTTGGATTTTAATAATTTAGATTTATATACAGAACAAGAAATAATTGATAAATTATTTAAATATCCTCAAATTATTATAAATGGATGTTATATTCTTTCCGACGTTATGATGAATAAACAAGATATTATAAAAAAAAGAGATAATTTATTAATTTTAACTAATATAATTATAAAAAATTTTGATGATTTACAAGAAAAATTTTTAAGTTTAGTAAAAAAGGATATAATAATTTCATTAACTAATTTATTTAGATATGCTTATCAGGGTATTCCTAATAAAAATTTATTTAATAATTGTATTAAAATTTCAAGGAAATTTTTAGAATTAAAATATAGACTTGATATAAATAATTTAGACGGAGAAATGGTAAAAGATGAAACCAAAAATTTATTTTATTTTGAGCAAAAAAAAACTAATCCTAAAAAAGTATGTTTTATTTCAGATTTTTTAACAAGAACACACTCTGTATTCAAGGATAGGCATCAAGTTATTGTTAACTTAATTAAAAAAGGGTTTGAAGTATATTTGGCAACATTTAAACCATTAGATTTTAAATTTTCAGAAACATATTATGGTATTAAAGAAAATATAGTATTAGGAAATATGAATACATTTAACATAGTACAGAAATTGAGAAGTTATAATTTTGATAAATTGGTTTTTTGTGAAATTGGTATGGATAATAGAGTTACTAGTATTGCTCATTTCCGTATGGCTAATAAACAATATAATACGTGGGGACATAGTGATACTTCAGGATATGAAAATATTGATTATTATGTTAGTTCGGAATTATATGAAATACCATATGAAGAATCTAAAGAACATTATACCGAAAAATTAATTTTACAAAAAGGATTATGTACTTGTTATGTAAATCCTACAAGTAAATATATATTAAATTTATCGAGAAGTTATTATGGATTAAGTAATTATGAAAAAATAATTTGTTGTCCTCAAAGTTTATTCAAAATTCATCCTGATTTTGACGAATATATATTTGAAATATTACATAAAAATAAAAATGTTAGTATTATATTTTTAGATAATCTTGATAAAAAATATAAAATGTATGAAAGGTGGAATAATATTCTAAAAGATAAACCAGAATATTATGGTATTTTATCTAGAGTTAAGTTTATTCCGGGTCAAGGACACCAACAATTTTGTAATCTTATGAAATTAAGTGATATTTTGATTGACCCATATCCTTTCGGCGGTTGTAATTCTTCATTAGAATCATTTTCGTTGTATAAACCACTTGTAACCCAACCTTCTATAAGAATTAATGGAAGATTTACATATGGTTTTTATAAAAAAATGGAAATGGAAGATATGATTGCTTATAATAAAGAGCAATATGTTAATATTACAACAAGACTTCTTAATGATAAGGATTTTTATGATAAACAAGTAAATCTTTTAAAAGAAAGAAGTGATAAATTATTTATGGATCAACAAACACTCGACGAATGGGAAGAATTAATGAGTTCTTGAGTTATATCAATGATACATAATTATCTTCTTTTTGTGTTTTTATTTTAAACTTAAAACTATTTAATAAAGGTTCAATACCCAAATCGTCTCTATTAAATAATAAATCCTCCCCAATCGCATTTTTCAAATTAATAGATATAGAATTTAAATTTATTGCTGGACTAAATTTTTTAAGTGAGTCTTTTGGAATATCGTATACGTGATATTTTTTTTTATTAATTTCTATTACTGTAAAAGATATTAATCTTGTAAAACAGTTTCTAACAAATTTATTATTTGATAAAAATTCTGTATTTAATTCTTTTATATTTAAAATTATATATTCATTAGCATTAAAAGCGTCGTCATTAATAATACATTCTACTAACTCTATTTCTTCTATATTATTTAGATTTTGATTACAAAAAATTTCATTATCGGCATCTATATCATTTGAAAAAGTGATACTATAATCTGCTGGATTTGGGTATTTTTTAGTATTTCTATATTTATTATCAACAATTAAACTAAATTCAAATGATTTAGAATTTATACTTATATCTTTATTTTGTATAGGTAATTTTGTATTATTAGTTATATCTATCTGTTTAAGATTATCTGCTAAATCATCGCGCATTTTATCTAAATAACTATTTTCATTTTCCATATTAGTAAATAAAGGTTTATATTCTTGAGGTTCTACTTTTTGAATTTTATTTTGTTTAGCAATTTCTATATGATGTTTTAGAATTTTAATTATTTTAGATATTTCTTCTTTATTACTATTCCTTTTATCTATTTTGGCTTTGTCTAAAATATCTTGAATTTCATATGACTTTATAGGTAATTGTGTATTAGGATAAAACTGTTGTAATGTTTTATGTATTATTCTCCCTAAATTATTTTTTTCCATTATTATTAATATTATAAAAAATATAGGAATTAACCTAAATTTAACTTAATTTTACTCTATTATATCTTGTTCAATATATATTGGTTTTACTCTATTATATCTTGTTCAATATATATTGGTATATCAAATTCCTCTGGAATAAATGTAATATCACACCATATTAATTTTAGGTTATAATTTATAGAACTTGGACTTTTAGAAGTCCACTTTTCTTTATTTAAAACGCTTTCTAATTTTTTTATTCTATTATAAATACCAGTAGCTTTTCTAGGAGCACAATGTTTAACAGCCCATTCAAACCGTAATGCATCAATTTTTGTTTTAAAACCGTCAATATAACAAATATAATTCCAGTTTGGACCAATTAGTTTAGTATATTTAGCACCCCCTGACAATTCTTGGTTATGTTTTTTTATTCTTTTTTCTATATCTGGAGTTGCACCGCAATATGAATATTGTTTATTATAAATAATATAGACTTTCCAATTCATTTAATTTAATTAATTACATATCCTAAAATAATTTTCTTTTTTATTAATATATAAAATGAATAAAGATACAAAAAATTTTATTAAAATTATTGCAATAGTTATTATTATTATTGCTATAATTATAGCATTTATGATATATTTATATTATAAAAAAAAAAAATTTATTGAAAGTTTTAATAATCCCAAATCAAGTAACAATATTTCTTTAGATGATATTCAACGAAAATTAGATGAATTACAAGGTGGTAATTAATTTTTTATTTTTAATTTTTTTATATTTAAATTTTTCTATCTATACAGATATAATATGATTATTGGTATTGCTGGTAAAAAGCGTTCTGGTAAGGATACTATATCTGATTATTTAATTCAAGAATACAAATTTATTAAGTATGGATTTGCTGATCCAATAAAAGATATAGCTAAAATAATTTTTGGTTTTACAGAAGAGCAATTATATGGTAATGAAAAAGATATTATAGATTTACGATGGGGAATAAAACCAAGAGTTTTTTTTCAAAAATTTGGAACAGATTATGGACAATTTATTTTCCCAGAACATTTTCCAGAAATATTTAAAGGGAAAAAAGAACGAGGATTATGGGTTCAAGTTTTTAAAAATTGGTATTTGGATAAATTAGGAGAAGACTCGAATATTAGAGTTATTATAAATGACGTTAGATTTTTACACGAATATGATATAATTAAATCTTTAGGTGGATATATTATAAAAGTAAATAGAAATAATGCGTTAAATGACAGACATATATCTGAAAATGAATTAGATAATACAAATTTTGATTGTATTATTCAAAATAATTCTTCTATTCAAGATTTATATAGAAAAATTAAAGAAATTATTAATTAATTAATAAATATTTTTTTTCTTATTATATATTATAAAATATGAACCAATCTTTAATGATAGTAAGTGTTATTAGTATGATTATAATTATTGTTTGTAATATTGGTATTTATAAATATATTGAGAAATTAGAAAAGGAAAATTGTGATTGTGCCAAAAATATCAAGGTAGTTAAATTTATTAAACCTTCTGCATTAATTGTTTCTGTTATTATTTTAATTAGATTATTATCTTCCTTAACTGGAACACCATTATCGAAACAGAAATTTATGCAAAATATACTTGGAAGACTTGTTAGTTTATTAATTAAAATATATTTATTAGGTTATTATGTATGTATAATCGTTTATTTCGCCAAATTAGTCAATAGATTATGCGATTGTTCTAAAAAGAAAGAAAGAGTATTATTATTATACCCTGTAATTTTAATGGGTATTTCTATTCCAATTGCTATTATATTAGTCGCGTCCGGAGCATTAAAAAAGTAAATTTTTAATTTTTTATTTTTATAAATTCAGAACATTTATTACATTTAATTAAAGAATCAAAATTTAAATCGAAATTTGGATTAGTTTTAATATCTTCCATTCCTTCATTTTTAATAATTTTATTTTTATTATTAAATTCATGTATTTCTTCTTCTTTATTTTCGACATTACTAATAATATTATTAATAGTATCATTATGAAAATGTATTTTACCTTCTTTTTCACCTCCTTGTTTTATTTCACAATTTTCTTCCATCATATCTACTAAAAATTTTAAGATATTATTTCTACCTTTTTTTATAAATTGATTATTAATATTATATATACCGTCATATTCTATTAACTTAGTATTCACACCATCTATAAGACCGTCATATTCATATTTTTGATATGTGAAAATAACTTTGGGTAATTTATCTACTAATTCTTCATTTCTAGGGAATTGTCTTGTTTTAGTAAAATCAATTACTATTTCTTCTTCTAATAATTTTGGAGAATCTGTAGGTGAACCAGAAGGTGTTCCTGCTTCATATATTTCTTTATAATATTTTGGATCCTTTTTAAATGTAGTTATTTCATTACTAATACAAGTAGGCATTTTGCCATCTTGACAGTAAATCTCTTCTAATGTTAGTAGTTTATGATTTAAATAAGGGAAACTTTCTGTTTCATATAAAAGTTTAATTTGGTTCCATACTCCTAAATTATTTCTTTCAATCATATTATCTATCATACTGTTTTTTTTTGTTATTAGTCCTTCCCTTAATGTTTTATATCTATCTTTAAGATAATTATCTAGGTTTTTTACTGATGTATTTGCTTCAAAATCAGTATCATCTTTTAATGTAAATCTGTCATCACTATGCCAATAAAAATCTTTCCCCCCCCTACTTACCTGTTTATATCTATTAAATAAATCTTTATATGTATCCAAATGTGTTCTAACTGCTTCAAATAAAGTAATAAATTCTTCAAAATCAAATTCACTTAGTCTTAAAGTTTCATATAATTCTTTTTCTATAACATTTGTTAATAAATATGTATGGTCGTAGTATTCGGTAGCGTAATTAAAATTAATTTTATAAGACCCTTTTACACTTGTTCTACCATTTGTGCTTGTTCTAAAACAAAAATGGTATTTGAAATTAATTTCATAAGATTCATTTATAAAAGAGTATGTTTTATGCTTTCTTTTTTGATCTTTATCCGGTCGTGTATCATCAAAATTAAATAAGTCTTCTATACCATTATTTATTATTGTATTAAATGTATCTTTTAAAAATTCAAATTCCTCTTCCAAACCCTCAATAAGTTCTTTATGACCTAACAATTTTTTTAATTGATAAGTTCTCGTATCGTCATAAAAATATTTAGAATTAACGTCATACCTATCATAATATAAAGTCAAAGTTGGTTTTAATAAACTTACAGCAGTATCTTGATTCTTGGTATATTTATCATATAAATTTACAAAGTTATTTTTTTTAGGTATAAAAATGTTATTTATAAGGAATAGTAAAATGAATATGATTAATAAAAAAACTTTTACTTTTTTCATTAATTTATATATTAAAAATATTTTTATTATTGTAAAATGTCATTTATGAATTCGTGTTCATTTATCCCATTAACTATATCTGGTTCCCCTTTTATTGCTTCATAATATTTAAATTTATCTGGTAGTTTATCGAAGAAGATAATTATATTTGACGCACAACCATTACATTTTGCCCTTGTATATTCTTTTCCTTCCTCCATCGCAACTTTTCTTATTCTCTCTGGAAGAATATAATAATGTTTATTCTCTCCATGTTGGGAATTAAAACAAGGTAGAACACGATTGTGGTTTGATGTAAAAGCAAGTAAATCTATATCAATTGCTCCAAAACAACATAAATTAAAACAATATTCAACAAAATTTACTACGTCTTCTTCTGTGAAATCGGTTTTGACATTAAAAGAAACTTGTTTGTGTTTTTGTTCTATATGATTGTCTGTAAAATAATTAATTTTTTTACCTCCTAATTCAAATATAAAATTGGGGTTATCTAATATTAACTCTTCTTCTTGGTAAACTGTTGTTTTTAAATTAGATAATTCTTTTTTAATTGAATCTATTTCTATTACTATTTTATCTTCTACTTTATATTCAGGTTTTAAATCAACTATTTTATAATCTTCTAATAAAGTTATAGTTTCCGTTATTTCATCAGTTATTTTTTCTTCTGTATACAAACCGGTTACTATAACATTAATATTATAATATACATATAATAATAACATAGCACAAAAATTTTTATTTTTTTTTTGGTCTAAACTTTCTAAAGTAATAATATCATTTACTAATTTAGAATAATTATAATCTTCATAGTCAATAATTCTATTTTGTATTTTAATCAAGTATTCTTGTTCTTGTTCATTGAAATTTAATTTTCCGATTGCTGTTTGTAGTTGTGTTTCGAGTTCTTCTTCTTGTGCTGCTTCTATTTCTTCTGCTGCTGCTGCTGACGATGCTACTGCTGACGACGCTGCTGCTTCTGCTGCTTCTGCTGCTGCTGCTGCTTCTCTTGCAACTCTTGCAGAATTAAAAAATGTTTTTGCAGTTATATAATTGTCAATATCATCATTAAAAGAAATAGGTTGACTATGATTTTCTACGGATGGTAAATTACTAAGAACTTCCAAATCTTTCAAAAAAAGTGCCTTGTGGTCTATATTTTTCAAATCTTTAACTTTTTTTTGTTCCCCTTCTAAAATATCTGTTAATCTAATGAAATTTTCACTCATTTTTTTAGGTATTCTATTTTCCAAATACAAAGATATTAATTTACAATCATCTATTAACTTTTGATAATTGTCTACTGCGGAATATGTGTTTTCAATGTAATCTTGATATGAAATAATATTTATAGTAATATTATTAATTGAATCAATATTTAGTTTAGTTTGTATATTTCCTTTAATAGTTACAGGCATTAATTTCCTTTCTATATCTATTAATGGGTGTTCTATTTTAATTGTTCTATCTATATTATAAAAAGCAGACCTTATTTTATTCCTAAATCTTAAACCGTCAACATTTTCTATCTGTTCATCATTAATATCACTACCTTCTTTCGCAGTTAACCCTTTAAAAAGTTTATATAATTTAGGGCATTTTTCATAGGAATAAAATGTTAATTTAGGTAATTCCTGTTCTGAGATATCTGCTTCAACGATTTTATTTGTTGTATTTATGTTATTATTTGTATATATTTCATTATTTATATTAAAAATATTTTTAAAAATTTTAGGATTATCAGTAGTTAATGTATTATTAAACCCACCACTTGTAGCAAAAGAAATAGTATTTGTAAATTTATCTTTATATTTAAAAATATTTACTAATATAAATAAAACTAAAAGTATAATTATTATATATTTAGTTTTCATTGTGTTATAATATTAATATTTCATTAGAAAATTAAAATAAAAATAATCTATTTTTTATCTACCTTTTCCATTACATCATTTGGTAAATCTCTATAATCTATTAATTTACACATTTCAGTCCCTTCTTCGTGAACTTTTAAACCGGGGTTTTTATGATACCATTCGTTTTTTTTAGAATCGTGCCTAAATTCTATACCACTAAATGGATCGTGTAAATGGTTTAAATATGATATCAAACCTAAATCACCATTCGCAATAAATATCATTAAATCTTTTAATAAATAACATTTATCTTCCATAGGGTCGCATTTAAAATATTTTTTTTCTTTATTTGCCTCATTTATTAAATAAATCATTGGAGTTATTTTATCACTTATTCCATAGGCATTTAATACTTCTCTACTTTCACCACCGTGTTCCGCATCTATTACTAAATATTTTATATAAGGTTCTTCTCCTTCATTAAAATATTTAAGAATTCTATTTGCTTTATTAAAAACTAAAAATAGAGATTGTGTTTTTGGATCCATACTATGTTTATTTTTTTCTATATTTTGTAAATTACTTAGCATAGAGGGTGGAGATTTTCTAAATCTTTTTTTTATATCTTTCATTCGTCTCCCTACAAATATTAATATATCTAAATTTCTTTTTAAAGGATATAGATTATTTCTTACTACGTTATCCATATATAATTTTTTATCTTTATATTCTGGAGTACTAGGTTTTTTCGCAACTTTATATTTAACACAATTTCCGTCGGGTGCTCTATTCAATTTTAAACATTCACAATCTCCTTCTTTGCATAATTTAAAATTACCGTCAATAAAAGGTTCTATAATATTATTATTATTTACATTATCATTTATATCATTAACATTTATATTATCATTTATATTTTGGATAAAATTATGTTTTTTAATAAGTAAAAAAAGAATTATAATAAGAATTAATATCAAAAAATGTATTTTATATTTTCCCATATTAATTATTAATTATAAAATTAATTCTATAAAATTATTTTTATATAATATCCCATTCTTCTTCGTCACAATATTTACCTAGTATGTTGTATATCGCCACAGTAAATACACACATAATGTCCACCATTTCCTCTAACATCATCTTGCCACGTATAATTATGAACATTTGGATCGGTTCCTTTCGTCCCAGTTCGCGTCGCTCTACATATTTCACATATCTGGTATCCGTCATTCGAACATGTCTGCCCATATATTGATCCCCATTTACACGTATGATCAGTTTCGATCACACCTACTCTTGGATTTTTGTTTATCTTTGAACTTTTTTTCTTTTTAGATTTAGAGTTAGATTTAGATTTAGATTTAGATTTAGATTTAGATTTAGATTTTAAACTAGAAATAGTTTTAGATTTTAAACTATTTCTAGATTTAGATTTTAAATTATTTCTAGTTTTTTTCCGCATTTTATTTATATATATATAATATATAAATAAAATCCCGAAAAAATAATTCTGTAAAATTATTTTTATATAATATCACATTCTTCTTCATCGCTACTTGAAATACCTATTTTTTTTATATAATATCCCATTCTTCTTCGTCGCTACTTGAAATACCATTTTTTTTATTTTTCTTTTTTACTAATTTTCTAAGTCGCGGTTCTTCATCTTCTTCTTTATCTTCTGTATAACTAACTTCATTATCATATATAGTTTTATTAATACTTATAGGTTTAATTTTATTTTTTTTTTCTATATTTATTTCTTTTTTATTATTTTTTATTTTCATAGCGTTGCGTCTTTTTAATTTAGGTTTTTCTAATTCATTATTATCTATTTTTTTAGGTTGTTTAGTGACAATAGGTGTTTTTTCATTTCTTTCGCATATTTCTTCTTGTGAGGAATTGGATTTTTTTTTTTTAGAAAGGTTTTCTATACTATTATCATTATTAATAATAACAATTTCTTGTAATTCATAATGATTTTCTAAATCATTGTTTAAATCATTATTTATAGGACATAAACATTTATAAATATTTCTTTTTATTTTAAAGCATTTTCTTTTAATACTATAATAAAATAGATATGAATAATAAAAGCATTGACTATTAGAAAAACAATTATTTTCCATTTACTATATATAAATAATTAATTTTTTATATAAAAAAATATTGTTAAATATTAAAATGGATAATCAAACATTAAACTATGTAGTTTTTTTTATTTTATTATTTATAATAATTTATATGGGTTGTGTTGATAGAACTGTTTTAGATAAGTTATTAGGTATTAAAGAAAAATTCAGCGATAAAGGATTTGATAATATCAAAGAAAATAAAGAAGGAGTTTATGTAAATAAAAATAAATATGATGAAATGGAAGGAACCCATTATAAACTAAATGGACCTTTAGTTCCAAGATTATTAAAAGAACCAAGAGGAAGTTGGAAGAAATTATATAGGGATAATTATTTAAAAGGGAGTGTAGATTATGGGGATAGTTTTAATGGTGTAGTAACAAGAAATTATTTGGATAATATGAATTACTTTGTGAATTAAAAATATTAATATATAATAAATATGACAACAATAACAAATACTTTAAAATATTTTGATATAAATATTGGGGAAAAACATTATTTTGCGACTAATAATGATATGGAGGTAGAAGAATCTACTGCTAACGAGTTTACTATAATTAGTAAAAAAATAGATAATGTATATGACAAATTTGATTTAACTATTAATTTTACAGACGAAAATGGTATAGTATTAACTGGACGATATAAAGAGAAATTAAAGCAATATAAAATTAAACAATTTATTATTTTTGCTAGTAATTTAGGTAATGATATTACCAGTAATGATAGAAATATTTATTTTAAAAATGTAAAAACACCAGAATTTATGGTAAATGATCAAAAAGTTATTATAAAAAATTTCACAAAGGCTACTCTTCCATATACTAATGGGGGTGGTATGTTATTGAGTGGTGAATATATATTTACGTTAAATGAAACAATTATATTACAAACCCCATTAAAAATTACTTTTGAATTAAATGCTTCCATGGGAGGAAGTACAAATGAATCGTTTAAGTTTGGTATAGTATTTGAAACACTAATATCTTCACAAGAAAAATTAGAACAATTATTTGAATATAATCAAATCAATAATAAAGTAACTCAATTAATGGCAAAAAGAGATTTGCTTATAGATAAAGACGCAACTAATCAAACCATAAAAAAAGCAAGACAATTAATAAAAAAAAAAGTAGAATTCCATAAATATTGGATAGATAAATTATATAATATAACTTTTTATACTCACTTAATATTAGTTTTACTACTATTTATTATGTTATTTTATAAACTACTTTAATCTTCATCTTCTGAATCAGGTTCCATTTGGTCTGGATGACCAATAGTAATACCAGACCATTTTTGTCCTTTAACTGGTCCATATTTCATAGTAATACTATTATGTAAATCTCCCATTTTGGGAATTTTCCCGCCATTACCTGAATTTTGAAACCACATTTTAAATACATTATTAACTTCCGTAACTGAAAGTTTTTCTGTAAGTGAAGTATTTATATTATCTTCAATGAATTGAAGGAATATATCACTTTCTTCTTGATATGCCTTTGTATTCTTAAGAACTTCTTCAGGTTCCTTAAGACCTTCTTTAATATATTTATGGTATTCTTGAATAAGAATCCACATAAATGCTTCTGGCCATTGTTCTAATTTAGTTGATAAATCATAATCAATAGGGAACTGATATAGAATTTCCGGATCAATTTCCGAAGGTTCCATAAACCTAGATACATATTCTGTAACTCTAATTCTTCTCCAAGTACCCCTATCATTCGCATTAACTTGTGGTAAAACATTCGATGTTAGAACAATTTTCCATTGCGGTTTAAACTCAATAGGGTCTTTAAAGAGACCTCTCGCTTGTATTTTATCTCCACCTGTTAATTCTTTCATTGATCCGGTATGAATTTTTTCATCATCATCTGGTTCTTGAAGCGTAACGAATCGTTTTCCTTTATTTGCTATTAACTCTGGATTACAACTATTAGAAGCCGCTCTTTTTTGAGTAATTAAAGTAACTGACATTTTACCACAATAATCCCCGAAAGCTTTTTCGAAGAGTTCAATTAATTTACTCTTGCCGTTACCCCCACAGCCAGTCCAAATATGAAACTTTTCCTCCCCTGTCTTCCCACTCAGAATAGAACCCATGACTTTGAGAACATATTCTTTAACTGCCGGAATAGGAAGAACCTGACTTATAAATTCGTGAACTTGTTGGATTATTTCTTCGTCTTTATCAAATGTTTCATAATCAATACCGGCACTAAATGATACATAATCATCTGGATATCCTTCTCTAAATTCTTTTTTTTCTAAATCATAAACTCCATTTTCAAAACCAATTAAATTGACGTCACTATCCAGTTTTTCAAAGAATTTTTTATCGTGAAATAAAACAGAACAAGCGCGAATAATATTATCAACAAAAGGCATATTTTTTAATTTACCTGAAATTTCAAATGCTTTTTTACCTCTTTTAATATAGGTTTCTTGTTGTGTTTCATCTGTTAAATTTTGTATAATTTGATTACACTTCCCCGCATAATTACAATATTCTTGGACAATTTCTTCGGAAATTTTATGTCTTAAAGAAGTACAATTATCCATTTCTGTCCACCTATGATTTATAAACTGATACCATTGCTTGTTTCTACTTGAAACACATTTAAATTCGTGTTTATAAAGTTTATAAACTACTTTTGCAATGTCATAATGGGAAACACTTAAACTTGACCTAATCAAATTTTCAATATCGTCCCGCATAATTCTTTTGTACGCTTCTTCATTGTCCATTTTTGCCCATCTATATAAGGTTCCTATTTCTAAACCTCCTTCGTCTTTCATTTCTGCCCATTTCTGTTCACATATACCGTCTTCGAATTTAGGAGATAGCATACTAAACTCTATCCACGAATCAAGTAACGAATAATCTATATTATGAAGACACCAACCTACACGTATCCAACCATCAAATGACTCCGCCCTCTGGGCAGATAAGATACTTACTATTTGTTTTATAAGTTCAATGTTTTCATTAGTCTTCTTCATATATCGTTTATTAACTTTTACATCTGTTTTAGACTTAGTCTTACCAAAAGCCTTCTCATAATCTTTATTAATATCACTTTCACTTTTATTAAAAGAACATATATTATCATCTAAACCTTCATTAATACCAAGTAATTTTACTAATTCTCCATCAGTATATTCTTTTTTTCCTTTAGTTGTCATATATTCTCCATCTTGATAATCTATAATACTAGTTACTAAATAAGGTTCTTTGCCCGGTTTACAACTACCATACATAAACCAGTTATTCTTTTCAATAACTGCTTTATCTACAATATCATCAATTGGATTAGAAAATTTAAGGTCTTTAAACCTTTTATCTATTTCTTTATCTTTTATAATATCGTTTCTTACAAGGTGTAAGACTTTATAATTAGAAACTATATATGGTATAATAATATGGACTCCGTCCTTCATAATATTTTTATCTTTAGGGTGTCCAACTGGAGAAGGTTTTTCTAGAATAAAGGTTTCCCTTTGGTTATCTTCAAATTTAAGGTAATTTCCTAAAATATCAAAATATTTCTCTATAAAAAACTGAATATCTTCTTCTTTATAAGTTCTTTCTATCGAACCTGTATTTTCATAACGGAAATCTAAATCTATCAACACTGGACATTTTTCAGGGTCATGTACTTCAGTAAGATGTAATGATTCTTCATATTTAAAAATCCATTTTGTATATAAATCCAAGAAGAATTTTTTTTCTTCTGGTTTAATATTGTATTTACCTGGGAAAATGTTTTGTTTATGGTCTCCCAATGAAGTGTGGGAAATATTTTTATCTAATTTATCGGTGATTTTTCTATTGTTTAAAAAATCATCAACAGTTTTAAATTTTAGATTTTTTTCCATTTTCGATTTATATATATTCACAGAAAAATTTTATTTAAATTAATTCAATTTTTTTTAAATTATTTTTATTGAATATATTTTTAAGCATAAAATATTTGATTATAAACTCTTTAATATTCATATCGGGAATATTAAATATATTTTATTTAATAATTGCCCAAAATTGAATAATTTTTTTTTAAATAATTTAAGAACTAAAATACATTTTTGTAATAATGAGTAATTTAGCCGTTAAACGCATAACTGCTGATATAAAGAATATTAGACGTAATAATTTAGAAGAACAAAATATTCACGTATCTATAGATGAAGAAGATATATTTAAAATTAAGGCATTAATTATAGGACCCGAAGATTCACCATATGCTCATGGTTTCTATTTTTTTCATTTAGAAATACCAAAGGATTATCCTATTAATCCCCCTAAAGTAAAATTTATAAATTTAAACGGAAATGTTAGATTTCATCCAAATCTATATAAATGTGGTAAGGTATGTTTATCCATATTAAATACTTGGCACGGTCCAGGTTGGACGAGCGTCCAAACATTATCTTCTGTATTATTATCAATTCAGTCAATAATGAATGAACACCCTATACAAAATGAACCGGGTTGGGAAACGGAAACCGGGCAGAAATCAAAGGAGTTTAATAATGTGATAACATATTATAATTTAGAGACTTCTGTATTAAAAGCTATAAATGAAACTCCGGAAGGGTATGAAGATTTTAAAGATATAATGCTAAATTATTTTGTTAAAAATATAAGTAAGTATCATAAAACATTAGGCAATCACCATAAATTACATAAAAAGAAGATAAAGAGTGGTATATATAGTATGCAAATATTAGAGTGTGATTATCATACTATTAGGGAAAAAATAGAATTACTTTATTCAGAATATGATATTTTATTTGGTAAATAAAAATTTATATAGAATTAATTATATATATATTTATAATATAAATGAATAAAAAATTATCTAAAAGAAATATGAGAAATGCGAGAAATTAAAGTAAAAAGGGTGGCGGTTGGATTCCTTCTTTGCTAACAAATTATCCATATCAAAAAGTAGAAAAGAGAGCACAAACATTTTTTCAAGATATATTAGAATGTTCAAATATTGTAATAAAAAATAAAAAAAAAATAAACAACCTAGTTCAACTTTTATAGTTCAATCTGAAAAACAACCATTAGTATGTTATTTAAAATGTATTATTACAGCAGAAGAACCAAAAAATAGTAATGAAGATATTAAAATAAATATTACGGATATTTCTGGTAATTTTATAGTAATGTCTAATAATGCTTTAGAATTATTAAAATATACAAATTTAGTAGAATCATTTTTAGGTATATTAAGAGAATATAAATTATTAAAGGATAAAGATTCTGGATTAGAAATGGTTAAATTTGATTCAATTAGCACATTAAATGATAATATGTTAAGTAATGATAATATGTTAAGTATTGATAGTGAAGGAATTTTTAAAAAAGCTTTGGCACCTGATATTTTAAGAAATAAAGGTAGAAAAAGAGTTAGAAGCACAAATATTGAAGATTCAATGGTTTATATTAAACATTATAATATAATATAATAAATAAAAAATAAATATATAAAATTGATTTTTTTTATTTTAAAAAATAAATATTATACTAATTTAAAAGATGTTTTTTTGTACAAATGATAACAATATGTTATATATTAAAATAGATGAGAATGAGAAGTTAAAATATTATTGTAAATTATGTTTGGAAGAATATGAATTAGAAAATTTAGAAGGAAAAAATAAAGAGTGTGTATATAAACAGAATTATAATACAAATACATATTCATATAAAACTTATATTAATTATAATATGGATGACGATCCAACATTACCTACAATAACAAATATTAAATGTGTTAATGTTAAGTGTCCTACTAATGAGGGAACACCTAAGAAAATTAAATATATAAAATATAATAGAGATGAAATGAAGTATAGTTATTGTTGTTGTGTGTGTAAGAGTTATTGGCTAAGTTCTAATGAGAAAATAGAATGATATAAAGATATATTTAATTTTTTAATTATATTTAAATATAAAATTGATTAATTCTGTTTAAAAAAATAAATATTATAATATAATATGACTGAAACAAAAAGTGAAATTATAAATTCGGAAAATTATATAGATTTATATAAAAATTATGATATAAGTAAAAATATTTCTGATCCAATTCTTACCAAATATGAGTATGCTAAAATATTAGGTATGAGAGCACAACAACTAGCAATGGGTTCTGAACCGTTAATAGAAGTAACAGAAGATTTAGATAATGTTATTCTTATTGCCGAAGAAGAATTAAGACAAAGAAGAACACCTTTTATTATAAAAAGAGCAATAGGAATTAATAAATTTGAATATTGGAAAATAGAGGATTTATCAATTTATAATAATTAAATAATTTTAATATAAGAATTAAATAATTTTAATTTTTCCATCTATTTCCACAATTTAGGCAAGTAATAAAGATAGTCATAGGTTCATCTGCGCTACGAGTTTGAACTTCATAATAGCATGTTTCTCTACTTTTACATTTTTTACATTGGAATTGGTCTGTCATTGCCTCTTTTTTAGTTTCGAATAATACTTTATCTCTTCTATATTTTTCATCAATTAATTCTTTCCAGTTTTCGGGAAATAGTTCTTGATAAGACATATTAACTAATTTTTCAGGTGTAAATTCATTTTTTTCAAGTCTTGCCAATAAACGTTTATTTTTAACGTAACTATTGGGTGATAAATTAGTATATAATGAACGAGCTTTATTAATATATATTTGTATAAAGATTGAATTCCAACTTGGAACTATATTTTTTTCAATACAAATTTTTATAGTATAGTTAAATAAGTTTCTTTCTAAATCTCTAAAATAGTCTTCTTTATTTTCTAATAGGGATAAGAAAATTTCTAATGTTTTTATCCTAGTAATATTTTTTAATTCAGTTAACTCTTTTTCTTCATATATAATATCTTTATTTTCTACTTCTTTTGTTTTAATTAATTTTTTTTTCTTTGTTTTTTTAACCGTTTTTTTTACTTCTTCTTCAGATTCATTTCCAGAAGAATCATTATCACCATAATTATCTATATTAAATTCTTCTTCTTCGTCTTCAATTTCTCCAACTACATTATCATCACTAAAAATATTTTCTTCTTCTTCTATAGTTTCTTCATCATTATCCGTAAAATTTAGATATAATGCGTTATAAATATTTTCAAAAATTTCAATATCTAATGAAGAATATTTCTCATTATCTATTAAACAAAGAAATAAATCTCCGAAATAATTATATTCTATATCACTTATTGGTAATTGGTGGATATTTTCATCTTTTTTATCACCATTATTTTTACCAAATAATTTTAATACTTTTTTCTTTTCTAACTCCCAATGATATAATTCCTCTAAATCATTTTCATCATTGTTAATTTTGGATTTAAAATTTTCAAAGTCATATTTTTCTCCTGTTTTTGTAAAAATGTTGACTTCTTCTATATCCCCGTTAATTGATAATTTTATTGTAAAAACCATACTTAAAAATTAATTAGTTATTAAATGTTAAATCAATTTTAAAATTGATTTTATTTAAACAAATCTATACATATTTATATTAAAAAAATGGAAACCTTACTTCAAAAAATAAAAGATTTTAATAAACAACAAATTGAAACTTATAAAAAAGATAATACTTTAGAGATTAAATTTGGAAAGATTAAAAGTGGCGAAATTTTTTCTCTAAAGTTAAAGGATACATTAGAATTAGTTAAAAATTTTAGGAATTATAAATTAAGTTATAGTCAAGGTAAAGTTTATAAATATAAAGATGGATACTATAAAACCTTTAATAATAAAAATAATATTTCGAAAAAGGTTGACCTTTTGGAAAAAGAAATGTTTATATATGAAAAATATGATTTATTGATAGTAAATAACTTAGTAAAAGATTTAGGTTATTTCCCTTCTAAAAAAGAATATCATGACGAATATGAATATGACGAAATCAATATTTATATTGATAAGAATATGGTATTAACATTTGAAACATATAATGATATGTTCTTTATAAAAATTGTAATAGATTTAGAGAAAGATTTACCATATACTTATCAGGATGAAGTTATAGAAAATCTTAAAACAGTGTTTGAATTATTGGAAGGTATAGAAACTTTATAGTTTTAAAATAAGGTAAAAACAACCAATATTTTCTTATTTTAAGTGAGGATATATTGTTATACTTATTCAAGTATTTTTTATTCTATATTATATGTATAAAAAATAATATATAGAAAAATAATATATAATAAAAAATAATATATAATAAAAAATAATATATAATAAAAAATAATATAGAAAAAAAAAACTATTTTTATATATTATAAATGCCAAAAAAAATAATTACAAAGTCGCAAAGTCGCAAATATAAAAAAAGAAGTTTAAAAAATATGAATGGAGGTGCCAATGCCAGTGCCACAGGCATTACTGGGAAGAATCTTATATTAGGTAAAGAATACGATAATTCTGATACTTCGAAAGGTAATGATAATAATTTCTATTTTAAATATGATAAATCAACACGTGAACAAAATCGCTATTCAGTAATAAATAATAAATTATTTCAAAATAATATACCTCTAGGAGAAATAATGTGTGGAAAAATATTGATAATAGACAATATTAATACATCCAAACTTATAGATAACCTCCTTAAAAAGGGTATTTATATTATCCAATCAGTTAAATCAGTTAATTGGGGTGCAGCAGGTTTCTATTTAATCAATATTGACTCAATAAATAGTTATTTAAATAATTAAAAAAATTATTAGTTTTGACCTTGTTTACAAACTTTAAGTAAACTAAGAACAAAATTCTTAGGGATTTTAAATTCGTTATTTTGTGTCATCATTGCGAGTTCTAACGCAGGTTCTACAACAGTTTCAATACCGTCTACTATTTTTTCTTTAATATCAATTAAGTCTTCATTCTTTTTACATTCAGTTTCTAATATATTAAGTATTAAGGAAAGGATAAGTTTTTTTTTCTTCTCTGTCTTCATTTTTTTTAATTTTTTAGTAAATGTTAGACCATGTTGGATAATATTCATTAAAAGGAAATTGTCGTTAACTTTCCAATCGCAATTATTATTTCTAAGGGAATTGAAGAGGTCTTTGACAGCGGTCATAAAATTATTAAGTTTAGGGTCATTTAAAGCAATTTTTTTAATTATTTCTTTTTTGCCCTTTAAACTTTTCAAATTTACGTGTGAAACATTTAATTCGAAATCGCTCATAATATATTAATGTTAGAAAATAAATTAATTAATTTATTAATTAATGTATAAATATTAATTATATATATAAATAATAATATTATGGAAAAACATATTTTACTTTTTATAATAATAGTTTTAGTATTAGGAATTGTATATTTATATGGATTATTGTTAGATAGAGAAACCCCGGATCTTAATAATGAAAATGTAATTAATAATATGAGAAAGGATACAAAAAGTATGACGGAAGATTCTAATACAATTTTTAGTTCTACGAAAATAATTAAACCTACTTTCCAATTTTCAACTGAACGGGATAATTCTAATATCAAAGAAAATAATGAAATCAATATTTCAAATGTCGAAGTTTATGACGATTTATTAATAGATGATAAAAAATACTATTTTGATAGAGAATTATATATTAATTTTGATTATGAATTACCTATAAATGAGTATTTCTATTTTTCTATTCTTATTGATGCCATAGAAGAAACTAAACACAAAATAACATTTAATAAAAATATTACATTAAGAATTGGAAATGGAAATTTAAGCGATAATCCATTAAGTTTTGTAATTTCGAGTAATAAAGGAGATAAAACTGACTTAGTAATATCTCGTGCTAGAATTTTAGTTAATAATATGGAAAATGAAATTGTTTATAATAATATTATCCCATTAGATATATTGGTACAACACGAAGATACCACCATAAATAATATTAAAAATACTATTAAAAATAATATTAATAAAATGAATAATAATAATAAATTGAATATAAATAATAATAATATAAATAATAATAATATAAATAAAAAAAATAATAAAAGTAAAATAGTTAAAGGTATTAATGGTCCTATAGTTATTTCCGCCAATGATATCACAGAACCTTTTGATGGGAATTATAACGTATTTATAGGTTTATAATTAAGCAGAGTTAACACATAATCTGTAGAAAATAGTTATACCATTTGTATGACTAGGATATGAAACTTTTACTAATTCAGATTCTTTAACACCATAAAAAACAGCTAATGGATCATTAATTAATACATTTGGTAAAAGTTTTTCATCATCTATATTATATTTTTTTATAACTTCTTGTTTTTTCTCTTCTGATAGAATTTCATATTTAGGAACTAGTTTATTTAAAGTAATATCATATAAAAGAGAATTTAACCACATAACTTGACAGAAAACTTTATCTGTATGATACAAATTATTTATATAATTTTCTAATGTGCCTTTATATGTAACTTTATCTTTAGTAATAAATATACATTCGTCTTCTTTTTCTAAGAAAGACTCCTCGTAATAATAATTTTCCACATATTTTTCAATTGCTTTACTTCTAGTTTTATCTGTTAAAATATATTTAACAAATACCTTGTTATTTTCACCTTCACATAAAATATCTATAGTATCGTGTATAGTAGTAATTTTTTTATCCCTATTTTGAAATAATATCATTAGTTCTTCTCTATTTTGATTTTCATACTTAGTAGTATCATAACCTCTTAGTTTTAGCATTTTAAGGATTATTTTCCTTGATTTGTAAATATTTTCGAAATCCATTATAATATTAATATAAAAATATATTTTAAATATATTTTGATATTTTTTTCAATTTTTTATATTTAATCAAATTCTAATATTTATTCTTTTATTTTTACATTCAGTACTTCCTTTATACTTTTAGGTTCCTTTATACTTTTAGGTTCATTTATACTTTTAGGTTCCTTTATACTTTTAGGTTCCTTTATACTTTTAGGTTCATTTATACTTTTAGGTTCATTTATACTTTTAGGTTCCTTTATACTTTTAGGTTCCTTTATACTTTTAGGTTCATTTGTTTTTTTATTATCTTCGGTACTTGGTTCCATTGGAGTTTTTTCTCGTAATTCATTAAATTCGTTTTTAATTTTTTTATCTGTATTAAGTCTTAGTTGTAATCCCATTGCTTCACATTCTTGTATAAGAAGTTGAACTGTATATGGAATATTAACTCTACTAAAACTATAACTCTTATTATTTTTATTTACTAATTCCAAATCTCCATATTTATTTTTTTCATATTCTAAAGGACCGTCACAAGAAGGACTGAGATAAATATTTTTCTTAGGATTGAAAGCGGCTAATTCTCCTGTATGGTTACTTATAGTAATAAAGTTTTCATTACCGTCAGATCTTTCCATCATTGATTCTTTAAGGAATTGTGATAAACCGTGTGATATAATGGCATCGCGTTCCATCTCTCCAATTCTTAAACCTCCGCCGGCGGCTCTCCCTGAGGGTGGTTGTCTTTCTCTCATAGTAACGGGACCTCTTGCTCTGGAATTTATTTTATCTTGGACCATTTGTTTAAATCTTTGATAGAAAGTAGGACCTATAAACATTTGGCAACTAAGTTGTTTTCCAGTTCTACCATTATATAATACTTCATTTCCATTTCTATCATAATTACATTGTTTTTCTAAAATATCTCCTAATTCGCTTATATTATGTTCTTGGAAAGCAGTTCCGTCGAATATAAAACCCATACTTGCTGAAATCTTTGAACCAATTGTTTCTAAGAATTGCCCTATTGTCATACGACTAGGGAAAGCGTGTGGATTAACTATCATATCGGGAATTATTCCTTCTTTAGTAAAAGGCATATCTTCTGCATTCATTACTGTGCCAATAGTTCCTTTTTGCCCGTGTCTAGAACCGAATTTATCACCTACTTCCGGTGTTCTAGTAGTACAAAGACGAATTTTAACCATTCTCTGATTATCGGAATTAGTATTAAATAAATATACTTTATCCACTAATCCCCCTGCGTCTTTTTTAACAGCTATACTTGTATCTTTTATTCCTTCATCATTTTCGGTAAATTGACTAACTAATACGTCTTTCTCTTTAACATATACATTTTCATTAATAACCCCGAATTTATCTATTTTACTATAATTGTATTCCTTTTTAGGTGATATATTATTTTCTTCAAATGGACTATAAAATGAAGTAGTTGAAGTTTGTTTATCTCTGAATTCTTCTGCTTCGTAGACTTTATAATAAGTGGTATTAAATAAACCTTTATCTAATGAATTTCTATTAATAATAACAGAATCTTCTTGATTATATCCAGAATATGAACCTATTGCTACTATAATATTATTACCGGAAGGTAAATCCGCATTCATAATATATTTACTCATGCGAGTATTAGTGAGAGGTTTCTGTGGATAATTTAATACGTGAACCCCGCTATCCATTCTATTCCTATAATTACTACAATATACCCCAACAGCTTGCTTACCTTGACCGGCACTGAAAACATTTCTAGGAGATTGATTATTATCACTAAATGGAGTAATAAAACCTAAATGTCCTAAAATCATAGAAGGATGAAGTTCACAATGTGTATAACTTGCTTCTATTAAAGGAGTTTTTTCTAAAATGTCTTGAGAAGAAGCAACTAAACAAGAATGTAACTCGTCGACGTCAATATATTCTAATACACCTTGGTTTTCTTCTAATGATTTTATTAACTTATCAATATTTTCTTTACAATCATAATCACAATTATAATAATCTAATCTAGTTTTCTTTTTATCAAACCCGGAAATTATATTTTCCCAATCATACAAATTAACTTTTAATTTATTAATATGTTCATTTGTTAATAACATTTTATTATCTTTAACAACTGGAATAGGTCTAGTACAACGTCCTCCATCCGTAGATATATAAAGTTCATTAAATCTTCTGTCCCAATTTAATGAAGTGAAAATATTTATAATAGCATTTCTCCTAAATAATTTAAGAATATATAATAATCTTCCAATATTACCATGTGTTCCTAAAAGATTACCATTTAGAAATATTTTACCTTCTTTTAGTTCACTTGGTATTATTTCATCTAAGTATACTAAACCAAGTTGTCTAAGGCATTTTTCTATTGGTTTTGTATCGCAACCAAAAGTAATATGTGTCATAACTGTCATATGTTTCTTAATACCTACATTTCCTCCGTCGGGTGCTTCAATTGGACAAATAATACCGAATTGTGTTGAGTGAAGTTTTCTTTGTCCCATCATAATACGCGAATCTCCGCCACTTGGTGTATTAATTCTTCTAGTATGTGAAATAATATCAGAGAAACTACGCCTACTAAGAGATTGTATTAAACCGCTTTTATTAAGAATATTTCCTATTTTAAAGGATTTTAATATATCACTAACAAATCTATTAGAATTAAATATTTCTTTTATATTAGCGTCATTAATAATATTATCCACATCATTTATATATGTGGATTTATTAAATCTATATTCGGAATCAATCTTAATTTTAATATCTCGTTGGTATTGAATGAAACTATCCCTAAATAATCCTGCTAATAAAAATCCGGATAAATCAACACGCTTATAAGCAAAACTATCTCTGTCTGTATTTAGTATTAAACCTTTTTTATTATATATTAACTTTTTAATCATATGACCCAGGAAATAACCCTTATTTGTATAAGAAGTTCCTATATGTGGTAATAATTCTGTATTTAGAATATGAATTACTTCACTAACAGAACTTCCTTTAGTAAATTGTCGCATATATTTAATACAAGATATACTATCATATAATATACTTCCTTCATATATAGAAGGAATTAATTCTCCTATTAATTCTTTATTAACTTCATCTTCTAAATCACCTAATATTAATTCTAATATTTCTTTATCAGATTCATAACCTAAAGCTCTGAATATAATAAATAAAGGTATTTTTTCACTAAAACCAGGTAATCTTACTTCTAATGTTTCTGTTTTTTTTTTAATACTTATATCAGTTGTTTTGGGATATTTAAATTTACCTTGTGGAACAGATTTAATATTTACAGAATGACTAATATAATCGTCATTAACGGATTGAACGTATATCTTATTTTCTGCTTTTCTTTCGTGTGATACTATTACCTTTTCCATACCGTCAACTATAAAATACCCACCTTGTTCAAATGGACATTCCCCCATACTTCTTAAAGTTTCGAAAGTATGATTATGAAGTACACATATCTTGGAATGAAGCATAATTGGCATAGTACATAAAAATATCTTTTCAAATACCTTTTTTTCTTGTTCAATTTCTTCTTTTGGTAAACTATTATTCCTTATTACCATTTCAATATTACAAAAAATATGAGAAGCATATGTAAGATTTTTTAATCTTGCTTCATTTGGAAACATTTGTTTTCGAGTATCTTGGTGGTCAATAACTGGTTTTCCTATAAAAATTTCTTTTCCTTCTCTTCCTCCATAATATAAATCTATTTCATATTTATAATTATAATCTTTATCTTCTTCTCTCTGTAAGAAAATTGTTTGAGGGTTATTCTCCTTTAATGTTTGAGGTATTTTGTTTAAAACGAAATCATTATAAGAATCTAAGTGGTGATTAGTTAAATAATAATTTTTCTTATAAGGTAATTTATTTACTTTATCTTCGGGAAGATCTTTAAAGTAACTATATATAACAGTCCATAAATCTTCATCTTTAATCATATCTATTTTATTAGTAATAGAGTTATTAGAGTTATTAGAGTTATTAGAGTTATTTTTTTTTCTACTCATTATATATTAATTTATAATATTATTTTAAAATGTTTTTTTTTTAATAAAAATTTATTATTAAATTATATCAAATGAATTTATATGATTTAGCGATTAAGCAATATAATCAAATTTTAGATCATTATGATTTGGATGAAGATATTAGAGAATATATTACCTGTCCTAAAAATGAAATAATGGTTAATTACCCAATTCGATTAGATAATGGTAAAGTTAAAATGCTTAAAGCATATAGAGTTCAACATAATAATGTATTAGGTCCATTTAAAGGTGGAATTAGATTTAGTGAAGATATATATTTAGATGAAGTCAAATCTTTAGCTTTTTGGATGACTATTAAATGCGCCTTAAATAATATTCCTTTTGGTGGGGCTAAAGGAGGTATAAAAATAAATCCATATAACTATAGTATAAATGAATTAGAAAGAATTAGTAAAGGATATGCCGAAGTTATGTATAAATATATAGGAGAAAATAGAGATATACCTGCTCCGGATTTAGGTACCAACTCTCAAATTATGGATTGGATGACAGATGCTTATCAAAAAAAAGGCAGAACTCATACTAACTCTGTATTCACTGGTAAATCTATACATTGCGGTGGGTCTAAAGGTAGAGAACAGGCAACAGGTTATGGAGTAGTAGAATGTATAAAAATATGGGCAGAAAATAGTAATATAGATTTATGTGGTAAAACCTATATAGTTCAAGGATTTGGTAATGTCGGTTCTAATACTTCTATATTATTATCTCAATTAGGAATGATATGTATTGGTGTCGCGGACCATACAAGGTGTATTAAAAGTGAAGAAGGATTTAATGTCTTTAAACTTCAGCAACATTGTAAGGAGCATAAAAATATTGAAAAATACCCATATGGTGAAACTATAGATAAAGAAGACTTTTTTTCTTTAGAATGTTTCGTTGTTATACCTGCGGCAAAAGAATTAGTTATAGTAGGAGAAGAAGGTAATAAACTAAATTGTAAAATAATATTAGAAGCGGCAAACGGTCCAATTGACACAGAAGCAGAAAAAATAATTTTAGATAAAGGGATAGAAATAATTCCAGATATTTTGGCAAATTCTGGTGGCGTTATTGTAAGTTATTATGAATGGTTACAAAATAAAAGAAGCGAATACTGGCAAGAAAAAATAGTATTAGAAAGACTTACTGAATTAATTAAAGAAACATTTAATAGAGTATATAATAAACATAAAAAGGAAAATATAACAATGCGAAATTCTTGCTATATTTTAGCTATTTCAAAAATTAGCGAAACTATTAAAAGAAAAAAATTATTTTAAATTATAAAATAATATATAAAGTAAAATAATCCATATGATAAAATAATCTATACAGAGTTGATTATAAAATAATCTATACAGAGTTGATTATAAAATAATCTATACAGAGTTGATTATAAAATAATCTATACAGAGTTGATTATAAAATAATCTATACAGAGTTGATTATAAAATAATCTATACATTTTTGTAATTCATCATCATTACTAAATAATATTTTCCCATAATTTTCTTCAATTAAATTTTTATCTCTATATAAAAACACTAAGCTATCGTGTAATATATTAAATACTATATCATATATATAAACTTCTAAGTTTTTTTGTTCTCCAATTTTAAATTCTTCTAATAGTATTTTTGTCGAAAAGTTATCATAACCACTTAGTCTATATTGAATATTTTCGGTAATCATAAAAAAATAATTATAATTTTTATTATAATTCTTTTCTACTTTAATATTTCCGTCTTCTAAATCCATTCTCATAATACTTAATACACTTTTATAATAGGGTATTTTTTTCTTTCTTCTTTCTAAATCTCCCATTATAAATTCCATTTCTCTCATACTTACATTATTGTTTAAATATTTTGAAAGTGTTGGTTCCTTATCTGGTCTAAAAAAACAATATTTATGTTGGTATTTTAGTATAGGATTAAAAAGTATATGTTTAGTATCTATAATACATTCACTAGGTGTAATATATAAATAGTCAGTCATATTTTCTTTATTAAAATATTGTTCTCTTACGGTAGAAGTGAATTCCATAATAATACTTAAAGTATTATAGTTATTCATAAAATGACATAATTCCACTATACTATTATAGTTCTCTGGGGTAATAAATTCAGGATATATTAAAATATTACTATCTATATGATTACTCGGATTTTCTTTATACATTTGGTCAATCCATACTTGATATATTTGTAAATTAGGAAATTCCTGTTTATACTTATTTATAATATAAGGGTATTCGTGATTTATATTTTCTTCGGAACTAGGAAAACAACCTATTTGAAAGAAAAATAATTTAGGTTGATAAGGATTATTTTTAATAATACTTATTATTCCATTATTTATAAAATTTCGAAAAGACATTGTTATTTACAGTTTATATTTTTATAATAATTTAGGTTTTAAATAATTTATTTAGTTTTGATTAATTGTAATATATTTGATAACCCCGAATTATTATTACATCCACAAGATACTGTATTTGATTTGTTATCTAAGAAATATAATAGTAGAGCTATTATTATCATTAAAAAACCTGTGTGAAGTGCTCTATCTTCCTTTATTAATATATTTAATAATTTTTCGAAAAACAATATATATTTTTGATAAAGTGTTAGGTCTTTACCTAAATTATCATTATATGCTTTTTTTATTAAATCGGTAATTTCATCTATAAGAGCATATAATGTTGTTGAAAAATCGTCTACCTTTTTAGTAAAACTTTGATTTTCTATTGCTAGTTCTTTATTTCTGGATTCCGCCAATTTATTTAAGCTATCTATTGAATCATATTTTTCCTTATCCAATAATTCATAGTATTTCTCCAATTGTTGTTTCTTTTTATCTTCTAGTAATTTATTATCGAAATCTGAATCTAATTGTAATTGATAATTATATTGTTGTTGGTCTGTTTTACTTGTTATTCCTTCTATTTTTTCTTCTTTTTTCTCTTCCTTTTTTTCTTTTATATGATAATCTATTGGATATATTTTTTCAACTTCATAATCAGTATGATATAATTGATAATAATATAAAATATTATCTATTAATAAGTCGTCTTCACTGGTTATAGTATATAATCCACTTAAATCTTCTTCTGTTATTTGTTTTTTAAATATATTATTTTTATCTTCATATAAGTTTTTAATTAAATTTTTTTTTAATCCTCTCAAATATTCTGTGAATTTTATTGTTTTATTATCTTTTACTACTACTACTTTTCCATTAAATATAAATAATAAAGTTAAATAATTATAAGCAATTTCCCTATTAGGACTTATTTTATAGTAATTTTCTTCTAATAAATTTAATCTATCTATATTATCTTTTATAAAATCGGATAATGGTTTAAAAACATTTTTTTCTAAATCTTTTACATTAATTATATTTTCGTCAGTTATATTATATAAATTAAATAATTTTATACTATCTTTTTCACTGACTAAATTAGTTATTTTTTCTTCTTCTATTTCTACTTCTCTTCGCAAAAAATATTCATTTATTTTTTCATATCTACTTATAAAATTTTTATTTTTAGTAAAGGTTTTATCATATATATGATAAGGTTCAAAATATAATTCTAAATTTTCTACATTTTCAAAATAATATTCTTTATCTACATCCATAATTGCCTTATAATGTAAAATACCCAATTCATAAATATGCTTTTTTATTTTTTCATATTCCCTTCTTAATTTATTATCCTGTTTTTTAATTGCTTCTATATCTTTATACAATTGTTTTTCCAATAAGTCGTTATCTATATAATTATTCATATAAATAGGATATAAACCCATATTTTTTAATAAATCCATAATTTTATTGTTAATCATATAATTAGTTCCTTCATTCTGATAAAAAAACATACCTAATTTTTTATAATTTTTTTCTAATTTAGTTAATAATTCTTTATCTAATGCTTCTATAAATATACCACTTGAATCGGTCACATCTATTACATCTATTAAATCATCAAAATTACTGGTTTTATTTAAAATATAATTAATAACTTTCCAATCTTCTTCTTTATTTTCATCGAAAAAATAAATATTAAAAAAATTTCTATAAAAATATAATTTATTTTCTATATCTTTTTTATTATTTGCTTCTATAGATTTCATAAAGGTTTTATGATTTATATGATGCGGATGAATAACTGACTTATATTTACATTCCATTTCCCCTTTTTCTAAAGCATTGATAACAGTCTTATTAACATCATCCACATTAACCCCTTCCTTGACATATGGATCGTCGCAATCCACTCCCAATTCGAAAGGTTCGATAACATTTTTACTTTTTTTTTTATTCTTATATAAATAATAAATAGTTATTAGGAAAATCAAAAAAGGAATAAGCATTACCGGTTGGTAAATACAAATAACTAAACCTAATAATAAACATATAAGTTTATTAGTATTATTGATTTGTCTATTAATTTGGAAAGACATAAATAATAATAATATAACAAATACTACATATTGATACTCTTTGACTTTTAATAATTGTTTTAATTTTTTAGGTATTAATTCAGTTTTTCTAGACATTATTTATATTAATATTATAAAAAAATATAATTTCTTATAACTTATCACTAAATATTTTGTTATACTAAACTAAATTATATCAATTAAATCCGCGTGAGTTAAAAGATGTCTTCTACAACAATATCTCTTTAATTTTAGTTGATCCATTACTTTCCCTCTATGTGTCTTTTCTATTTTTTTTGAATTGATATTAATTGTATCTTCAGGAGTCTGTTCCTTGTTAATTTCATTTTGGTAGTGGTTCCATAGGTCTGCTAGTACCTTACCACAAGTCATACATCGAATTGGAATAATCATTATTTATTGTATATATTATACTTTATAAATATTTTTATAAAATATCAATTTTTTTATTAAAATATTTATAAATCAAAAATATATTAATTAAAAATGAAATAATTAAATGATTTATAAAAAAAACATAAATTATATATAATCATGTCTTTATCTATAGATATTTTACCAAAATATTTAGCCAAATATTTATTTAACAAAGAAGTTAAACATTATGTATTAGATCCACTTACTTGTATAATAAGGTGTGCTATATTATCTTATAAACCTACCGGGACTAAAATAAGTATATATGAAAATAAAATTGCTTTTAGTGAACCTAATTTTTTACAAGGAACTATAAGATGGGGGTCCGGTGATAAACGTGAAGATTTACATAATATTTATAATCCAATTTTAAAATCAACACAATGGTATTCCAGAGATAATGAAGATATTAAGAATATATTTTTATTAGCTAAAAAAGGTTTAGATAAATTGAAAAATTCATATGAAGAAAATTCTATAATTTCTCATTCTTTAGAATTATATATAAATATTATAGATTTGTTTGTTAATTCAACCGGGGAATGTATGAGTGAATTTTTTAAAAATAAAACAGAAGATACTAAAGTTTCAAATAAAAAAGATGTAAAAATTAAAAATATAAGTGAAGAAGATAATCAAATATATAGGGAATTGAAAAATTTATGGAATGATAATCAAATTAATATTATAAATAATATTTTAATTCAAGTTGAGAAAGATAAAAATAATAGTAAAGAATGGTTAGAATCACTTGATATTATATTATCAAGTAAAGAAAAATGTGTTAATGAAATAATTGTTAAAAATACTACACAGTTAAAATAATTTTTTACACAGTTAAAATAATTTTTTACACAGTTAAAATAATTTTTTACACAGTTAAAATAATTTTTTACACAGTTAAAATAATTTTTTACACAGTTAAAATAATTTTTAATTCGTATTTATATAAAAAAAATCTTATATCTATATTATATAAAATGTCAAATGCTTTAAATGTAATTAGAAATAATTCCTTAATGTGTCAACGCTTGCGTTCTGACCTCAATGACCTCAATGACCTTACCAAATCTAAAGTTGAAGAAGTAACTTCATTAAAGGATAATATTCAATCTTTAGAAGCTAAAGTAAATAGTTTAACAGAAGAACTTAATTCATTAAAAACAAATTGCTGTTCTTCTACTGTTGAAGACGCCCCGGTAGTTGAAGAGGCACTTGCTGTTAAGGAAGAACCTGCCGAGGAGGAGGAAAAACCTGCCGAGGAGGAGGAAAAACCAGTAGAAGAAGAAAATTTAGAAATGAATGTTGAATAAATTATATTTCAACTTTATAACCGTGTTTGGCGTGACCACCTGCTTGTCTTCTTTTTTTCTTAGGAACAGTTTTTTTCTTTTTAGTTTTTTTAGTTTTTTTAGTTTTTTTAGTTTTCTTTTTCATTTTATTAGTTCCTTTTTTATTACTAATAATTTTGTTTATTAATTTTTTATTAATCTTATTACCTCTTCTTGCTTTAACCATTAATAAATTATTTTTTGTAACATTATTGTGTTTTTTTAAATAATCATTCGCGAAATCATAAATTCCTTGATAACTTCTTTCTCCGTCATATTCCTTAATTAATTCACCTTTACTATATAATCTTAATGTAGGAAAACCTCTTAATTCTTCTTCTCCTGGTGATTTTTTGTAATTGTCCATATTACTACTTTCTATTTTAGCGAGTTTTAATCCTTTAGGTGAATTATTGCTTAATTTTTCCCATTCCCCCTCCATATCTACACAATGGCCACACCAGGTAGCATAAAACCATATTAATACAATTCCTTTTTTTTTTTCTTGGTCAAGAGAAATAATTTGTTGTGGTGTACTTGTTTGTATAATCATTTTATAATATTAGGTTAGATAATAAAATTTAAAAAATTTGTAATTATTAAATTTATTATGAGTGAAATTATTAAAAAATTAGATGTTCTAGATGGAGGATTAAGAATCAATGATAGCAAACGCAATTTCCCCGGTTGTATTAGATTTAATAAAACAGATAACTTATTTGAGGTTTATACAGGACAAAAAGACTGCGAAAATAATGATTGGTCTAATATTATGCCTCGTATTGCTACAAATGATAATTTAGGTTATATTAAAGTTGGTAATAACTTAGTAATTAATTCTAAAACCGGAAAGTTAGACAGTATTTCCAGCAGTAAATCACAAATATATCAACATATAATTAATATATCACCATATAAGTTTAGTAATAATTTAGTATTACCGGAAAATATTAGTAATAATTTAGGATTACCTGAAAATATTAGTGAAAATGATTTATCTAAATCAGATTTTTATTCTATCAATGAAGCAATACAATTCATCTTAAACTTAGACCTATACAAATTTAAACGCGACCTTCATAATCAATGGATTATTAAATTATCACCTGGTATTTATTTAGAAGATAATATTTCTATACCTACTTTCGTTTCCATCGAAGGTAGTGGAAATGAAAATACATTTATCCAATTCAAGAAACTTAGTATTAGTAGTAATACTAGTATAAAAGATTTGAATATTAAGATTGAATCAAATATCAATGAAAATCAAATTATTTATATTGATACATATACAATAGATAAAGAGTTGGATTATTATAATAAAAGTAATACAATAGATTTAGGATGTAATAACTTAGTTAAGTTTTGTAATTTAGTAATTTGTGATGAAGTTTTTGAAAATAAAAATTTAATTCATATCGAAAATGGAAACTTAGTAATTATGGATACTAATATTGATTTAATATGTTTTAATATAGAAGAAAGAAATATAATTAATTTAGCTATTGGAAATAAATTAGAAATAATTAATGGAAATATTAAAATACAAAATTCAGTTTCTAATACTAACATTATAAATTGTCAATATAGCGATATAGTAATTAAAAATAGTGAAATTAACTTAGGTATTGATTTGGATATGGAAGATAATGAATCTAATTTAGAATTACAAGAATTTAATATTATTAATAATTTATATTCTAACTTAGCAATTTATAATTCTATACTTGAAAATTCATATATTAATGGGTGTGTTATAAATACTAATGAAGAAGAAATCTTTTTTACAGAATTAATTAGTAATTTAGTTTATAGAAATAATATTGCTAAGTTTTCATTAGATACTCCTATTCTTAATGATATTAAAGGTATAAAAATTAATAATCATAGATTTAGTATTAGTAATATTTATATAAAGTCTAATGATTATATAATGAAAATGAAAATAAATGTAAATGAAAATAAAAAGTATATAAATATAAATAAAAATGACATTTTAAAAGAAGGTAATTATGAGGATATAATATTAGAGATATTATATGAAATAAAGACATTTAATTCATTATTAAGGGGAGATATAGAAAAAAACTTAGAAGAACATTATTTTTTTACAAAATTATAATTATTGGTCTACTTCGTTTGTTTTTCTAAAAAGCTTTTTTTGGTCTACTGCTTCGTTTGTTTTTCTAAAAAGTTTATTCATTATCAAGTTTTTCTTCTAATTCCTTATCTTTTTTAATATATTCGGTTTTTTTATCTTCCAAGTCCTTTTTATGTTTTTCGATCATTTCTTTATCTTCTTCCGCACTTTCTTCAATATTGGTGATAAGTTCGAATACCTCATCATTAATATTAAAGTGTGAACCATTAGTTTGTCCGGAAATTGCCATTCTAGAATTTGTATTATTATAATGTTTAAAAGAAATTCCTATTTGTTCCCAATGAATATCCTCATAATCATTAATATCTTTGTCTATTAAATTTCTGCCTTCTCCTAAAGAAGTATCTAAGAATTTATTATTTTCCCAATGTGATTTCCGGAATCCCATTGTATGTTCGAATATTCTAAATTCATACCCAACAGAATATGACGCTAAATTAACATTTGATATAATCTTATTAATTTCTAATAAACCTAAACCACTACAACCTACAACATTCTTATTTAAATGTATCATACTCGCTACTCTAAATTTAACTGATTGCGGTGTATAATAATCATCATCATCCATACATACTATATATTCGCCTTTTGCTTTTTCACACGCTATATTTCTCTTTACACCAATAGATAATTTATTTTGAGTTATTTGAGTTATTTCATTTTGAGTTATTTCATTTACATTTATATCTTCATTATCATTTACATTTTCAGTTATTTCATTTATATTAATATATTCTTTTATTTCTTCTTTACTAAGTTTTATATATTTAATATTATCTTGTTCTGGTATTAAATCTTTAATTTCTTCTTCTCCGTCGTCAATGATAATCCATTCTATTTTATCTTGTGGGTAATCTGCTTTTTGGAAATTGCGAACACTTAATTTAAAAAACTTCCTTTTATTATATGTAGGTGTGATAATAGAAACAGTGGGTAATTCGTCTTCATATATTTCCAAATCTTTTTTCAATTCCTTTATAGAGTTATGTTTTTCCCATACTTTGTCGAAGAAATCTTTTAAATTTTTATCAAATGCCATTTCGTCTTCTCTAATATTTTTCTTACATTTTTCTGTCATTTCCTCTAATAATATTTCATCTTCTTTCTGAATTTTGATAATCTTTTCAATAACTTTTTCTAAATCTTCTTCGTCAACTATATATTCACTCCCCATAGTATATTTGAGTTTCTTTTTCTTTTTAGTTTTGACTAAGAAACCGTCTAAGTTACTAACATAATTTTTATATAAAATACAGTCTAAAGTGATAGGAATAGATTTAACAGTTTGGCATAAATGGAGGGTATTCGCAAAACTAGTAGCAGAACCTAAACAGAAGTGAATTCCTTTTTGGTTAATTAATTTTACGAAATCATCTATAGGTAAATATTTATCTATATATTCAATATTGTCTTGTTCTTTTTTTTCCATTTCTTTATTTTCGAAATAGTTAGTTCCGCAAAGTATAGTTAATTTTGGGTAATCTTCTTTCCATTTAGATAATAGTTTTTCAACTTGTCTAAATGAGGAATGACCCATAATGGCGAGAAAGGAGTTATAATCTTTGGTAACGGAAGTATCTAAATAGTCTTTATTTTTCCATCCTATATTGAATATTTTTTCTTTATCTGTTATTTGTGAAACAATATCATATGAATATTGGGTTTTAACTAAAACATAATCCATTTTTTTAAAACAAGGAGTCCATAATTTATGGAATTTATGTGGGTCTATTATCAAAATATTAATGGGCGCATATTTGAAGAGAGAATAATTAACAATACCTAAGAATATATTTATATCGGCGACTTTCGCAATTGTTTCTCTAAATTGATAGTAAGTAAATAAGATTTTCTTTTTTCTATATAATTTTTTAAGGGAATACGCTAAAATTTGGGCGTCTTCAGTAAGGGAATGTCCGTTGTTTAAAGATATAACATTGATTTTCATTTATACATAAATAGATAAAATTAAAAAAAAAATATACCGCAAAAAATGGGTTATAGTTATAAAAAATTTGGGTTATAGTTATATAAAAAAAATTGATTTTAATAAAAGACCAATTTTATTATTGAAAAAAATGACTGAATTTATCGATTATGGAACTACAAAAGATAGCATTGTTAAGTGTTATCACGACCATTACCCTATGGAATACTATAAGAGTTATCCGGAAACTTGTGTAGGTAAGACAACTCTAAGTGAGGATACACTTATGAAGTGTTTGTCAACTCTTACACACGAGAAGAAAATGAAAATTCTTCAAAGTCAAATAGATATTAAAGAAGATGAACATAATATTTCAATGTTGCCTCCCGTCGAAGAGAGAACAAGGGATGACGTTACGAAGTGGATGACAGAATCATCTTTAACATTTGACGATATTATTGGGGTGGGATGGTAAAGGAATTATTATTTAGATTTCTTAGATATTTATACTATTAATTTTTATTTTCATTTACCTTTTACTTTTTTTTTAAGAGATTTTAACCATTTTTCCTTCAACATTTTTATAATGTGTTTGACCAGTAGCTATCGCTTACTCTTTAGCTATCACTTCCTCTTTAAGTAATGCATCTCTTGCTTTTTTTAATTGCCCAGGTTTAAAAAGTTCGGTTGTGCTAGTGTCAAACATTTCCTTTGCTCTCATTAATGTAGGAGTACCAAAGGCCCCGTATGCCTTGCTGCTTTGTCTGCTGCTGCTTTGTCTGCTGCTGCTTTGTCTGCTGCTGCTTGTTTTGCTTCTGCTGTTTTTCGCTCTTTTTCTGCTGCTGCTGCTTGGTCTTCATATTCTTCTCCTACTTCTGCTCATGAACCCTTATCTTCATTGTTTTCTCCTCCGCTTCCTCCTCCTGCTGGTTCTCCTGTTTCTTCTCCTATTGATTCATCATCTACATTATGAGGGGATAATGTAGATGATGAACCAGTAGGAAGTGTAACAGACGGGAAAAGAGTTTCTTTTGCGTGTATCCATTTTTCCCAAGTAGGATACGGTAATTCGTCCATTGTGTTTCTTCTATATATAACACAATTCCTTTCAATATTTTGTGCTATATCCTCCATAGTTTTTTTAATGGTAGTCTTATACCTTTTAATAGATGATGCGATTTGTTTATCACCTTCTAATATTTTTTTTTTCATTCTTTTTAAATGAGTATTTAGTTGCGCCGCTTTTTTTGTTATTTCTGAATCATTATTTTGTTCCCATTCTTCTACTGCTGCTATTTTTTTTTTCATTCTTTTTAAATGAGTATTTAGTTGCGCCGCTTTTTTTGTTATTTCTGAATCATTATTTTGTTCCCATTCTTCTACTGCTGCTCCTGCTACTGCTGGTCCTGCTACTGCTGGTCCTGCTACTGCTGCTCCTCCTACTGCTGGTCCTGCTACTGCTGCTCCTCCTGCTGCTGCTCCTCCTGCTGCTGCTCCTGCTAAGTTAATTGTTTTTTTAAATTGTTCGAATAAATCTTCTTTGTCACATATTTTATAGTTTTCAATATGTTTGTCAAAGATAAAATAATATTTATCTCCAATAAATTTATATATATTTTCCTTTGCACTGATGAGTTTATTTTTAAAATTTTCCTTTTTTTTTTTTTTTTTTTTTTTTTTTTTTTTTTTTTTTTTTTTTTTTTTTTTTTTTTTTCATTTTCTATTTCTGTGTAATTTATATCATCCTTTGTAATTCCAATAGAATTAAGAAAATCTATACCATAAGATTGTTTATCTATAATTTTTCCTTTTGTATCTTGTTTAATATTTATATTATCAATTTCATTCCATATGTTGTCTATAAACGTTGTGTAGTCTTTTCCTTTAATCATAGCTTGTAATAACTCAGTAATACTGTTATTTTTAAAATCATAAAATGATATATCTTGTTTAAGTTTAAAATCTTCTTTTAGATACATATCACCTTCAGTAATACAATCAGTAATGAATTTTTTTTTAAGTCTTATTTCCTCTTTTTCTCTTTCTATCGTTCTATCCGGAGGTTTTTCATCATATTTTTTTATTAATTTGTCTATTTCTGCTATATTTTTTTTTGATTCTTCTTGAATTGTCTTTGTAAACTTATTCTTTTTATATATAAAATCTTCAAACCATTTTAATTTTTGTCTATTCAGATCGCTTACATTTGGATTACTATCTATTTTTTTGATCTCTTCATTTAATATGTCTTTAAAGTCTTGTCTAGTATCGTATTTATCAAAATCATATAAATAATCTTTATCTTTTTGATACCATTTTTTTGTATCTGAACCTGTACTTATATTTTCGGATTTTGTTAAAACATGTTCTTCCAACGGTAAATAAGATGTTCCTTTTCCTTTTCCATCATTATAATTATATTTTTCACACTCTCTCTTTTTAGGAACACAATTTTCGAAACCAAAAAAATTTAATTTTGTTAAGATTTCGGGTCTTTCATTAAGTAATACATCATCGATACTTCTAAAGTATTTTTTGACTGTATTAATATCTTTTTTTGATTCTATGTCTTTAATATTTTTTTGACACTCATCATTTCCTCCTCCTCTTTGTTTTTTTTTAGATTTTTTAGTATCATATTTTTTTTTATTATTTTTTTTTGTTTTCCTATTACCTCCTTTTTGTTCAGAATTTCCAAAAGGTTTAGTGTTATTGTTAGCTATTTCTTTCGTTGTTCTATTATGTTTTCCCTTTTCAAATTTACAATATTCACAAAATACATCTTGACAAGAATTACAATATACACTGGCATAAATAGCACAGTTCTTATGATTAGTTAAAGTCTCAAATGCTGTTTTATATGCTTTTACAATCGCAAAACTACCTTCTCTCCTTTTTCCAATTTCAGTATCACTTGTGCCAAAAATTGTTCTATCTTTACTCCTTCCAACAGAAGCTTTTTTAAAAGATTTTATACTAACTGTATCTCTAAATTTTTTACAATATAAAAGTGGTATATGGTCCATACCGCAATAATCATTTGGAGACATTTTAGTTTTAGAACTACGAATTATACTTCCTCTGTCACCTACATCTTTATATCTTTCCCCCTGTTGATTTTGCGACATACATTTTCCACTTTTACAAAAATTACCTTCAATACAACCATCTTTATCATAAAAAGTTCCAGGGTAATTATCTTTTCTACAAGTTTGTTCTTCTGTTTTTGCACTTTGTGTAGTTGATTCGTCTTCTATTTGTTGTTGTTCTAATTGATCTTTTAATAGACACCAATATGCTTTACGATCATTTATTAATTTAAATTTTTTTTCATTTCTGGAACCATCTGTAATTTTTTCTAGTTCTTTTACTTCTTTTGTATATTTATCACATTTTTCTTGAGCTTCTTTTAATTTTTGCTGTTTTTTTTTAAATGCCTCTTTTTTATTATTATCCATTTGTTTTTTAATATCTTTTCCCAATGAAGCACCTTTCGTAACGAAGTCCTTAATTTTTTTACCTTTTTCACCTTTAAATAATACAGTATCTTCTGCAGATTTTAACATTTTTTCAAATTCTACTGCTTTTTTAACACCTTCGTCATATCCTGCAGATATAGTATTAAATAATCCCTTTTTCTTTTCCGCGACTTTAATATCTTTTACTTTACTCCTTTTATCTTGTCTTTTTTTGGTTTTTTTATTTTCTATACTCTGTTTAAATTGTTGTTCAATTAATTTTTTTCTAGTTATTGGTTTTCCCGCCAAAGCCATGTCATGAATAAACCAACCTTTAGAAAATTGTTTTGACACAAATTTATCTAATACAGATAAAACATCTTTACCTTCTTTCTTTGATTTCATTTTTCCCTTCATTTTTTCTTTTTCATTTTTTTCATTTAATTCTCTTTTTATTCTTCTATCAATCGTATTTTTTTCTTTTTTTTTCTTTAATTCTTCTTTCTCTTTTTTATTTAATTCTTCTTTTTCTTTTTTTTTATTTAATTCATTATTTCCTTCTTTCTTTTTTAGTGATTTTTCTCCTTCTTTCTTTTTTGGTGATTTTTCTTCTTCTTTCTTTTTTGGTGATTTTTCTTCTTCTTCTTTTTTCTTTTTTGCGGCAGCAGCATCTTCTTCTTCTTTTTTCTTTTTTGCGGCGGCTGAGGCAGCATCCTCTTCTTCTTTTTTCTTTTTTGCGGCGGCAGTAGCAGCATCCTCTTCTTCTTTTTTCTTTTTTGCGGCAGCTGCGGTATCTTCTTCTTCTTTTTTCTTTTTTGCGGCAGCTGCGGCATCTTCTTCTTCTTTTTTCTTTTTTGCGGCATCTTCTTCTTCTTTTTTCTTTTTTGCGGCAGCAGCTGTAGCGGCATCTTCAGCTTCTTTTTTAGCTGTTTCAATAGCTTTTTTTTTAGCATCCTCCTTTATTTTTTTTAATTGATTTTCTATATCATATGTATTTTGTAAGTTAGTATCAACCCCTCCAACTAACTTTTTTTTTCCTGATATTTTTTTATTTTTTTTCCCTGATATTTTTTTATTTTTTTTCATTTAATATTATTAAATAAAAAAAAATTCATTATAAAAAATGTAAAATCAATTATCTATATCTAAAACAGTATTTTCTAAACTATTATTATATCTACATTCTAAATTCTTTATATTGGAATATATATTAGATTGTTTTATAATTTTTTCATAATCCATAACTTTCTCATATTTTTTGGCAATAAACCAACTTCTATCTATTAGAGAATTCATAGACTCATTTTCTTTTTGGGTAATAAAATATGTTATACCTTGATATTCTATATTCATTTTATTAGTATTATATATAACTTTTTAAATTAGAAAAAATCATATCAATTTTTTTATTCTTCATAACCCAAAAAAATTTGGATCTAATTTTTATTCAAAAATTTGTAAGGATACAAATTCGTATATTCATTATGTTGTTTATTATTATCTTTAAATTTTTTATATAAATCTCCGCCATTCATTTCAATTTCATTATTATCTTTATTTTTCATCCATACTAAATCGGTATCTGCGAATGTTTGATAAGGAGAACTAAGTTTATGTAATTTATCATCGTCAAATTGTTTAGTTTGGATATTATTATATTCATCTATAGAAGAAATATTTAATTTCCCTAAATTTTTATTAGACCAACTATTATAATTATTATAGTCATTATATTTATAATTTAAGATATCTCCACAATCTCTAACATATTCCATTTTTTGTTCTTGTGACATTTTAATATATAGTAATATAAAATTATTCGTTATAATCCTAAAATTAATTAATTAATAAATAAATAAATGGATAAAGATATAAAAGCGAGTTTAAAATCAATTGTAGATAAATTTCTTGGAAAAGAAGATGTTGATAAAATAATTAAAGAGGAAGTATTTAACGAAATAGATATAACTAATATTTGTGAAAAAATTTTTACTAAAGAAGAAGATAATGAAATAATAAATCAAGATGTAATTATTGATTTAGAGTTATTTGAAGGTTTGGGTGTAGATAAAAATGATACTATATTTAACTATATAAATAAAACACAAACTAAGTTAGGTAGTTTTTTATTAAAAAGGATTTTAGTTAATCCTACAGATAATACAGAGTTATTAAAATCACGACAAACTGTTATCCAAAAATTTAATAACAACGCACAACTTTTTCAAGAGTTAGATAATAAAATGTCTTTAATAAAAGATAAAGAAGACGACTTATTATGGTTATGGAAAGAAACGAGTGATGAAACCAAGCAATTATTTGGTATGGTATATTTTCAAAAAAGATTTCTTAAATTCTTAAATCATAATGAATTTGCTATGAAAATGTATAATTACTATATAATTATTTTTTCACCTTTATATGGTATTCTTTCACCTATATTAATGGTTTTAGCACCCTTTATTTTCATTAAATATTATTTTAAGACTGAAGTGAGTTTATCTTTATATTTTAGATTATTTAGGGTTGCTATTTCCGGAATAAGAAATATAACCAAAGTTGATATAACACAAGATTCCACAATTACATATACACAAATACTTTCTATATTAGTATGGTTAGTTTTCTATATACATTCTTTATTTAGTAATATTGAATTAGCCAAGAATACAAATAAGATAACTAATATAATCCACACTAAAGTAAATAGTATATCTAAATTAGTAAAGGAAGGTTTTTGTATTCACGAATTAACGGCAGAAGATATAAATGAAAATAGTAAATTTGTAAATTGCGAAGTTAAGAAAGTTTTTAATGTTTTGTGGAAAGATATTTATGATAAGAAACCCGCATTTTATTCTAATAAAGGTCTGGTGCTAAAAACATATAAGGATTTGGAAGAAAAGAAGGAGAAGTTAGTTGATATATTGAGATATAATGCGACAATAGATTGTTATCTTTCTTTAACTAAGTTATATCGGCAAAGTAATTATTGTTTTGCGGAATATATAACCGACGAAACTAAACCAGTATTAAAAGTAAAAGAATTATGGAATCCAGTTTTAGAAAAGAAAGAAAATAATACTAAAAATAGTATTACTTTAGGGGCATTGAATCCTTTAAACGCAATTATAACAGGACCAAACGCCGGAGGTAAATCAACATTTATAAAATCACTTTCTTTAGCAGTATTATTCTCACAGACACTAAGTATTGTTCCTTCTTTGTCTTTTATAGTTACTCCTTTTAAGATTATAAATACATATTTGAATATACCAGATTCTAAAGGGAAGGAATCATTATATGAAGCAGAAATGAGAAGGTCTTTAGAACAAATAAATAAGGTTAAAGAATTGAAACAAGATGAATTTAGTTTTGTAATATTAGATGAAATATTTAATAGTACTAATCCAGAAGAAGGTATTGGAGCAGCATATGCAGTGGCAGAGGAATTTGGAAATTATAAAAACAGTATTGCTTTAGTAACATCGCATTATAGTTATTTATCTAAATTAGAAGACTCTAATAGATTCGTAAACTATAAAATACCTATTGATAGAGATAAGGATAATAATATTGTTTATAAATATAAATTAGTTAGAGGAATATCAGACCAATTTATTGCTTTAGAATTATTAGAAAAGAAGGGATTTGATAAGAGATTAGTAAAAAGAGCACAGGATATATGTAGAGATATTAGTTATAAAAATAAGAATATTAAATTAAGAAAGAGGCAAAAAAAAACAAACTTTTTAGAAAAAAGTTTAGATCAAAAATCCCAAGAAACTTTTGAAAAAAAAAACTTTTTAGAAAAAAGTTTAGATCAAAAATCCCAAGAAACTTTTGAAAAAAAAAACTTTTTAGAAAAAAGTTTAGATCAAAAATCTAAAGAAGATAAAGAAGATAAAGAAGATAAAGAAGATAAAGAAGATAAAGAAGATAAAGAAGATAAAGAAGATAAAGAAGATAAAGAAGTAAATGAAGTAAAAGAAGTAAAAGAAGACAAAGAAACTTTTGAAAAAAGTTTAGATCAAAAATCCAAAGAAGTAAATGAAGTAAAAGAAGTAAAAGAAGACAAAGAAACTTTTGAAAAAAGTTTAGATCAAAAATCCAAAGAAGTAAAAAAAACAAAGAAGTAAAAAAAGAAAAACAAAATTGAATTAAAATATAATATAAGTATAAGTGTTAAGAAATCTAATAATGAGTATATTAAATAATAATTTAGTGATAAAGAAGAATGATTTGAATACTAAATTAGATTCATATATAACAAATAAAAATTTATTTGATATTATTCCTTCTCCTAAACAGGTTAGGTATAGAAATAATATAATGTTTTCGTTTGGATATAACGAATTAGGGAATATAGATGTAGGACCATTTGAATCGGTAAATTCCAAGTTAGTAAAAAGTGCCGAAACTAATATATTGGTAAGTAAATTAGCTGTAAAGGTATGTGAATATATGAGAGATTGGATAATAGGTGAAAGTAATTTACCTATTACTGAATATCCAAGTTTTAGTGGTTTTTGGAGGCATATACAAATTAGGCAAAATAATAAGAATGAGTTTATTATTGGATTTCGATTTAGTAATTTTTATAAATATAAGGATATATGGTATAAGGAAAAATACCAACTAATAAATTATTTATTAACTATGGATAATGAATACAAGTTATTAAATATAAGTTATCAAGAATGTATTGGGAAGAAGGAACCTTCAACAAGTGAACCCTTTTATGAGATTTATAATAAGGGTAATTTAGTAGAGAATATATTAGGGAATGAATTTATAGTAAATATGGGGTGTTTTTTCCAAGTGAATATGTATTCCAGTAAATTCATATATAGTATTGTTAAATCTCTTATCCAAAAAGAAAATGAAAATGTATTATTGGATTTATGTTGTGGTATAGGAATATATAGTATTATTTTAGCAGATATGTTTTATAAGGTTTATGGTATCGATAATAATGTAAATAATATAAATCTTGCGAATGAAAATATGGAAACAAATAGAAAGACAAATATAATATTTATAAGGCAAAGAATAGAGGATTGTATAGACCAAATAATAAAAGAAACAACACAAAACAAAACAGTTATATTAAATCCACCAAGAAGGGGATTATATGAAAATGTAATTGAATCATTAAATAAACAAATGTGTAAAATAGACCAATTAATATATATATCTTGTAATGCTGAAACATTAAGAAGGGATTTAGAAATGTTAAATTTAGGAAAGAAGAAAATAAGGAATATTATTCCATTGGATCAGTTTCCTAATACGGAACATTATGAAATTATATTAAATATAATATAATGAATACAGATATATTAAATATAATATAATGAATACAGATATATTAAATATAATATAATGAATACAGATATATTAAATATAATATAATGAATACAGATATATTAAAATTGATTTAATTAGAAATTTGAATAAGATAATTAAGAATGGAAAAACCAGATTATAAAGAAGTGGAAATAGAAGAATATGAAGGTCCATATATTAATGAATATTTGAGAGGAATGACTCCTGGACCAAATGGAAATAAATTTAAAACATTGGATGAAGCAGTTAATGCCGCAAATAGAAATAAATATTGTAGGGGTGTTACTTTAACAAGACAAGGTATTTTTACACTGCGTTCTGGAAAGGTATTGAAACCATCAGATAAAAATAATAAATTTAAGAATATAGAAATTACTTGGGTAAAAAAAAATTTAGAAGATGATAAGATTATAAAAAAAAATAAACAGAATGATAAAAAAGATTTTACATATGAGAAGATAAAATATGGTGGCAAAGACTATTATTATAATATTAAAAATAGAATAGGAATATTGATAGAAACTAATGAGAGATTTATAATGAAAAGGGGGAAATTTGTAGAAGAAAATTAAAAAAATGTTTTATTATAATATGTATAAAGACGATTTAATATTATTGGAAGATGAACCATATACTTCTATAAAGGATTATGTATTAGGTATTATATCATTATATAAATATTTTACATTTTGGGTATTAACGGTGAATATTTTATATTTGTTTGGGTATTTGAAGAATTTTTATAATTCAGTGTTATTCTTGAATATAATAGTATTGGTGGGAACCACTGTATTATTAATAAAATATAAATGGAAAATACATACAAGAATACATAAAAAAAAAATGATTGTTAAAGATAATTTATATAGATTAATACATTTTTTTGCCCATTATTTTTTCTTTATATTAGTACTAAATAAGGGGGGTAATAAAAAAAATGATTTATTATTAGGTATAATATTACCTATAATATATTTGATATTTTTTAATACATATCATTTATATAAAATAAAAAGATATTTAAATGGAATAATATTTATGATAGTATTATTTGTATATACTTTAATTTATAATTTATAATTTCTTCCAGCAAATCTCAGGTTGTTTAGATTCGGGTGTATCTTTATACGCCTTTCCTTTTCGAACAGTATATTGTCCTTTCTTATCTTTAACAATACCTGTTGCTTCTTCATCTTCTTCTAGAGCAGAAACTGCTTCATTTAATGATTCGAATTTAGTGGCTCCTATTTTCTTAGTATAACCGTAAAGAAATAGATTATCTTTCCTTTCAAAATTATCTAATTCTTCCAGTTCTTTTGTAACTTCGTGAGCTTCTTCTTCTGTGTCAGCACTTGAGGCTTCTTCCTTAGTAACAGATTTTTTTTGCTTACCTTTCTTTTTTGGTTCTACAACTTCGGTTTCTTCTTCTTCTGTGTCCGCATCCGAGGTTTCTTCCTTAGTAACAGATTTTTTTTGCTTACCTTTCTTTTTTGGTTCTACAACTTCTGTTTCTTCTTCTGTATATTGTTTGCTATTTTTATATTCTAACATATCATTTTCATACCTTACCTTATCTTCCTTAGATTTTTCGATAAATGTATTTTTAAGTGTATATGTCATTGAATTCCAAATTTCTCCTGCTTTAGATAAA